>Ga0209190_1000080_pt1 | contig 62193 bp, 89 predicted proteins | sample M_140205_XF_Meta_FD_187315 | JGI IMG/M metagenome (GOLD analysis project Ga0209190, IMG submission 187315) | Freshwater microbial communities from Lake Montjoie, Canada to study carbon cycling - M_140205_XF_MetaG (SPAdes) (version 2) | ecosystem: Environmental > Aquatic > Freshwater > Lake... | reverse complement strand
TACACCTAAGCAGAGAGCAATTAGAAACTTTGCGTAATGATTGTGTTAAGGCTTTGGCAAATCCTGATCGCCAATATCAGATTGAAAACAATAAAGTTTTTTATTTATTGTGTGATTACTTAAATACTTTAGATCAAAAAATTACAGTTGATAATTATGAAAATCCACTTAAACCTTCTGCTGGATTTTTCTTTGGTAGTGATGATCTTGGTGATTACTACTACTCCCAACTGGAATACACAGTTGATTTAATTACTACCTTGCTGGAACAATCTGATCAGTTAGAGTTTTTATACCGAGCCAGTTGGTAGGAACTAACTTTATTCAAATCCAGAAAAGTTAGTTCACGCCCAGACTTTCCCATTGACTAACTTCTCAGGTGTTCCACCGAGTTAGTTCAAATCCTGACCGCCTAATTCTTTATGTAGTTAATAGATAATCCCCTAATCCGAATTGGGCTAGGGGCTATTTTTTGACTAAGAACCTACTGGTGAGTAACATTACCCACCAGTAGGTTACTCGCCAGTAGAGCGTGGGGGAATTATGGCGTATGTGATTGAGCGCAACGGCAGATTTACTGGCTATTACAGGCTTGGAAATCGGCGTGTATCGGCTGGCACATGGGCTAATGAAACCGAAGCCATGTATCACGCCATACAGGGGGAGAAGTGTGGCTCTATGCCCCCTTTAAGGGCTAATTTGAAGGTAGGCGATTATGTAGATCAATGGCTGGCGGTATCTGACCTCATGCCGATTACAAAGAAGGGCTATAAATCGGTCTTAACTAGATTTGTAATTCCAGTTATAGGAGATCGGGAACTAACTTCCCTGAAGCCTTCAGAGTTAGTTAAGTTAATTGATGATCTCAAATTAAGTGGCGTTAAGCCCGCAACGCTCAATCAAGTTAAGGCTTCTCTTGGCTCTATGTTTTCTAAGTTAGTTAGTGCTGGAAAAATGGAAATTAATCCTACTCATGGAATTAAGATCAAAATTAATCATGCCGATATTTCCAATGTATTAGAGCCTGACGAGTTCAAAGAGATAGTGAAGCACCTACCAACTAACGGAACTAAACTATTTGCCCAGTTCCTAGTAGCAAGTGGGTGTCGCTATGGGGAAGCCACAGAAGTAAGAGCAAAAGACATTAATTTCAAAACTGGCGAGATATTTATTCAAAGGCGAGTTAGTGATCTAGGCAAGGCGTATAACAAAGGTGAGAGATTTCTAGTGGTAGATGCCACGAAGTCGGGGCAAAAGCGAAGTTTAGTAGTAAGCAAAGCCCTATTACAGCAATTAAAAGCGTATGTCCTAGCAAAAGGCATAGCAAAAGATGATCTGATGTTCCCAAGAACAATACTATTAACGGAGAGTAAACTTAAAGGTTCACAAGGCGCAAAGCCCCCTCGACCATTCGAGAAGGGCGGAAAACAGTTCCAGCATGGAACTCTCTACTCCTATACACATGGGGGTTGTAGATGCGAAGGGTGTAGGCAAGCAGTAGGAAACTACCGCAAAGCCAAAGCCCAAGCAGAAGCACTAGCAGAAGCAAAGCAGGTAGGAAGCCGAAGCCGTAAGGCAAAGCAGAAGCATCAGCAGAAGCAAGAGCAAGGGAGTTTCATCAACAATATGAGCCACATGCCTCGTGATGTATGGAGAACAACATGGAACAAAGCAATAGCCAAGTCCGCAATCGGCTGGTTTCCTAGAACTCACGATTTACGACATGCCAACGCTACGCAGTTATTAAAGAACGGCGTAGATGTCCATGAAGTAAAAGAGCGATTAGGTCATCAATCGATCAAGACGACAGAGCGGTATTTACACCGCCTTCGTTCACACCAGTCAAAGGCATCTGAAAGTGCCAATGGCTATTTGGAGTGATGATGAATAACAAGATAATCAACAGAGCCGAAGCAGATGCCAAAGCAATAGCAAAAGCATCAGCAAAGGTAATGGCAGAGCAAAACCGCCGAGCCAAAGCAAAACTAAAAGCACTAGGAGTAGGTGGGATCGTTTTGATCCTAGCAACTGGTTTAATGGCATTTGGAACTTCCATAGCCTTTGCGCCAACTAAAGCCGAAGCCCAGTTAGTTCAACAAACAAAGAGAGAAGCAACTTTGAAAAAGTATCAGAACGCTAATACTTTGACCGATATAGAATTGGTCGAGTTGCTACAAGCCGTAGGCTTCAAAGGTCAAGACCTTCAAGAAGCATGGGCAGTCGCTAAGAAAGAAAGTAATGGGCGACCTCTCGCTCACAATGGAAATACAGACACAGGCGATAACTCGTGGGGCATGTTTCAAATAAATATGCTTGGAGAGTTAGGTCAAGATCGTAGAGATAAGTTTGGATTAAAATCTAATGCCGAACTGCTCAACCCTGTGGTCAATGCGACCATTACTTATTACATGAGTAATGGTGGTAAAAATTGGAATGCTTGGCATGGAATTACCCCAAAGACTGAACAGTTAATGGAACAGTTCCTTGTAGTAAAAGCAAAGCAATAGCAAAAGCCATAGCAGAAGCGTAGTAAAGCAAAGCAATAGGAGAAGCCCCATCAGAAATGGTGGGGCTATCTCAGAACTAACTTACCTGGCAACCAGGAGAAGTTAGTCAGTTAGTTAGGAGCGGATATGAATGGGAAACAATTTGTAGATCGCTATGACGACTTAAATCAGGGGTATATAAAGCACAAGCAAACTCAGTATAAACATTATTATCAAGAAGAATTAAGTTTTATTCCATATACCGAAGAATTGTTTTGGAATAAGTTAATCCATTTAGGCTGGCGGAAAGACTATACAACAACAGAATGTTTGGTATTAGTCTGTCCTGCATGTGAACAAGCCATAACAAAGGTAGTTCTTAAACACAATATAGACATTAGACCTCTATTAAAAATTGAAGACAAAGTAAAGATTCACAAGACAGCGTATTGCAAAGTCATAGCCAAGCAAAGCAAAGCCATACCAAAAGAGGTGGAAAAGTGAAGTGTTATGTAGAAGACTGTGCTAATAAAGTTGAATGGTATGTATGGGTAGATGGGTCAGTTTGTTGCGATAGCCACGCAGAACCTATTGGTAGTTATGTAGACAAACTAGAAGTAAAAGCAGAAGCCCCACCAAAAGGTGAGGCTTAAGCAAAGCAATACCAAAAGGTTATTGATTGTCTTTAATTAACCTAACTTCGCAAGCATCAGTTGTGCAGTAAGCCTCACCAATAGCATCAGCAGCCATACCAGCGTAAACACCAGACAGATCAATAGGAAATAATTTCATAGTTCCTTCTGCTTCATACTCTTCAGCAGTAATTTGAGTGTAAGGCATCTGAGGATAGGTAGCATTACCAGAAGGTAAAAAAGACACAGTTTTAAGTTGTCCATCGTACATATGCAAAGCCGTACCAATAGCCGAGGACTCTGTTTCTGGATCAAAAGAAATAGTTACAGACACAGAATTATCTGACCAGTATCTTTGTGCAGTAGCAGCAAGTGCCATCTTTTCATAAATACTTACATCTTTTTCAGAACGTTTAGCCTTTGATTTAATTGGAAAGAAAACAACAGAAGTTGTATCAGGAGATTCACTTGCTGGTTCTACTCGATAGTTAGCCAACTTAAACAAAGGAAGCATTGGATCAGAGTTAGCAAAACGAATAGCACGATTAAAGTAGGCACCACCAACAGTCCAGTGAACTCCAGGTGATTCACCTGCCAAGATGCTAACTGTTCCACTTGGTTTAACTGTAGTCATCTTTATAGACTCACGAATACCTAGCCACTCTGAGTAAGTATTGTCGTAACTCTTAATAACTTTATATCCTTCATCCATCCATAGACGAAGAGTTGGAAGACCCTTGTTATCGGCAAAGTTTGCTACACCAGATACAGAGGTTCCAATGCGACGATTTCTTTGCATAATTGCGTTAGTTTCTTCCCAGTGAGTAGGAAGCAGAGTCACAGTCTTTGCATATAGGTAAGCAAACTTTAAAGTTCTCTTAAAGTCATCAATATCTTCGTGACGATTAAGATAGGTTTCAACCAAAGTACAGCATTCATATGACTCTAAAGATTGTTCAGCACACGGGTTGTACCCCATAATGCGCCAGTCTTTATTATTCTCAGGATCAGCCAGTCGGCCATACTTCCTAGAGATATCCATCCAGACAACTCCTGGCTCACCATTACGAGCAATACCATCAATTATTGTGTCTAAGTTATCTCCCACATTAACTGATACAGAGTTGTTTGACATCCATGCCCAACCAGGTTTTGTTGGATCATAAGAGTTACGCTCTGGAAATGCTTCAGGATTTTTTAAATTTAAGAAATTAGGATCATCAATTCGACCAATAAGTAATTCAGCAGACCGCCGAACATTACCAGAAACAACACAAACCCCAATGAGATTCCCAATATCAGCGATATCAGTGCGGGTAAGTTTCTCACCAGCACGTTGCTTGAAGATTCCATCGATGTAATGATGTAACTTAATGAGCGGTTCTGGACCTGCTGCTGTTCCTCCGAAAGTTTTAATTGGTTCGCCCGCATTACGGATAAGCGAATAGTCGAAGGTAGGAGACTTAGAATCTGGGCGTAGGTAAGCGTTAAGTAAGATTGCTGTTGATTCGACCCAGCCTTCTCTGGTATCTGGAATGACATATGGTTCCCCCTCTTGCGGTTCGTAGATTGTAAAGTCTTTATCGGCGCCCCTATCGTCGAATCCAACTCCAACCCCAAGCATACTCGCCTCCATTAAAAACGCAAAAGGCTTGGCTGGATCAGTCTTAGTCATGGATGCGGTAGATACAAAGGCACAGTTCTGTAGGGCTGCTGAGTTACGCTGAGAGTTAACGATTGAAGTTCCCATTACCCATAGACCACGGCCAGGTGGTGACCATTTCAAGTTCCATAGACGATCAAATGCCTCTTTAGCAGATGAGGCTGCCTTGGCATCTGACCATGGAAGACGATTAGTTTTAGCGTGATCTTTTTGTAGTGAGTACATTCCATTGATGACTCTCTCGCAGACGTCTACCCATGTCTCTTTAGTACCATCTGGCTTAAGTCGTGAATAGGTTCTAAGAAAAGTAATTTCACCTACCGAATTTCCCGCTGCATCTTGATAACCAAATGGCGCTTTCTTTGCTCTATACGGTGTAACAAATTCTTCGGCTAACTTAAAAGAAAAAAGACTCATAAACCCCTACCATCTTTGATTGAATGCAAATACCCCTCAATGGGAATGCGTATTGTGACGGGTGTTAACCTATCACATATGTGTTAACTTTCTTTACTACTTATAGAAAGGATAAAGGGTAAAGTTGCCTCCACTATGATCCACTACTCTCCACCTGCTGTTATCAGATAACTAATCTTCTATTGATTGCTGAATAATTTTTGTTACTGTATCTTCTTTAAGAGTATCGGGTAGTTCACGAAGTGCTTGTGCTCGATCTCCAAAGATGGCAGAAAGAACTCCGCCAGAACTTTGACGCTCTGCGGTAATACGAACAAACTCTCGATTTTCTTCTAATTCTTTTAAATTACCAACAAGTTTAAACAAACGATCAATTTCTTGAGATACATTGGGATCAGCATATCCGCCATTCATTTCTTCTGCAAAACGCATGAAAGCAACTCTTTGGCCCTGCATTTCAATAATTGCGTTAAGTAAAGCCTTTAGTTGATCTTTAGTCTTTACTTCAACGGGTAAGTTGAAAGCACAACTATTGTCAGGTTTGAAAGCAGGACAATTCGAGGCAACAAAGCAGGTATTGCATTGACGAAGTGACGAGTGCTGGTTATTAATAATTGGAACATCTTTAAGAACATCCTTTCCTTCTTCATCAGTTTCAACTATTGTCTTCATCTTATACCCAAAGACAGGTAAGTTTTGAATCTCTGATGGATCTCTTTGCACAACTTCACTGGCAGAAACTTTCCGCACTTCTACAGCACTGTTATCAGATGACGGGGTTTCAAATCCCATAAGACCTGTTAACAACTCATCGCTATTATCAGATAACTTCTCTCCCTTACCACCGTTTATGATGTGAAAATTAGGGCTTTTCTTGTCCATTGATTCCTCTAATCGCTTGTATGACCAGACTGCAACCTTAGTTGATTCCACTCCACTATCTTGTACAAACTCTAAATAGTCTAGTCCAGCCTTCTCCACAATTGCCTTGTATCTAGGTCGTGCTTGATCTTTCATTCTCTTTGGATAACGCACTAACTTAGTGCCATCCCAGATAATAGTTTCTCCTCTTCTCATGGGCGATAGCCATGACAATGTGCTGGCAGTGACAAATGGTATCTGTCTCAGATTGTCTGGCTTAGCACATCCAAGGGCATGGTACTTAGTTCCAAACTCCTTTGAGTAACTCCTGGTGACCGCCGCCAAGTTAGTTATCTCTTCAATCTCAGCGTGAGGAAGTAGGACATTGCCATACGTCTGTGACATCTCTTTCAATGTTGGTAATCCGTATTCTTGATGCCATACTACCCATAGTTTTGGATCGTTACTGAAAAAGGGGCGTTGTTTTTCTACCCAGTCTAAGCCTAAAATTAAAGAATCAAACTCTTGAAATGCTGTGGCTCTGTCTGCGTTATTAACTAGGAACTCTTGATAGTCTGCGGCTAAATCAAGTAACTCATCTTTTGATAAACCAGCCTTGTCTGCTTGGGCAGCGCCTGATTCAACATACACTTGAGTCTCTGGAGTAAAGTGTTCGCTTATAAGCCATAACTTTGTCTTTGGTAATCCACGTTTTCTAAGACCCCAATAGTTGAGTCCCATTGACTCAACTTTCATACCTTCTAACAAAGTACGATTGGAACCAACTTCAGTACCTGAAAATATAAGTTTAGTCATCCCAGAACTCTAGTTCCTTTGGGTTGGCTGCGTCCTTTGATCTAGCAACATTAACTCTATTTATTGATTCTTCAATTTGATTCCATGTTCTTACCTTTTTAGGAGCATCGGGACGATGTTCTACAGCCAAATACCCTGGATTCATAAACACAATGGCTGGGATACCCTGTTGTTCAAATACCCACGCACACATAGCAGGATCAGCATCTACATACATCTCAATAGGAGCACGACTGCGGCTCATAACAAACTGACGTTTCTTTAAATCTTCACCTTCAAGGTTAAAAGAATAATCAATTAAATCATCATAGTTGATGATTCCATGGGATTGAAGCCAATGCTCTGCATCCTCAGTCTTCCTTGAGGTCACAAGAGCCACTCTGTTATTTAAATTTAAAGCATAATAAAGCATTACTCCTGCTCGGATTGGTTCTCCTGTGTCCGAACTAAGTACGCCGTCTAGTGATACAAGTATATTCATTTATCCCTTTGCTCGGTATGTCGCCGCTCTTCTTATTAGTGTTTGTGTATCAGGTAAGTCAATTCCATAAGTTTCATCTGCTTGTTTTGTTTTATAAGATTTCAAATACTCTGCCATCTTTCGTAGGGTTGGAACTGTTCCATATTTTTTACCAGCCTGCCATCTATAATTATAAAAATCATCATAACCTTTACCTTCTTTACTAAAGGCATACTTACGAGAGTGATGTATATCTTCAAAGAGGGCTGATCCCTGAGTTAATGCACTCTGTAACTTAGATTCCGCATTACGACGAGCAGCATCATTTTTAGAATTTTGTAACTCAGTTAGGGCTTGTGAGTAACGCATTACAATATCAGATGCCATTGAACGATCTTTTTGTGCTGCAGATTCCCATGCTGGATTAGTTTGGGCTCCTTCATGTTTTGGAAAAACAGTCCATTCATTATGAGTTAAATCATAAGCAGCATAAGGTTGAATAGTTCTAATATCTGTTGCACCAGGATTTACATAAAAAGTAACTTCAAACCCATTCCAATCTTTCATTTCTGGTTGAAGATTTTCTCTAAAATCTTCATTTAACATTTTACTAATTTCTACATCCGATAAACCTAAATATTCTGGGTGGGCTTTTCTAAACTGTATATAATCAATTCCAATTAAAACATCTAAGTCACCAGGCTCACGGTCTGCTGCCCATTGGAAAGAAACTGCAGATCCAGCCAACCAAACAACTGTCCAAGTGTCAGGATGACGATAAACTGCATTTAAAAAGTCATAAAGTTTTTGTAATAAACCATTACGAACCCAACCCTTTAAAGTTGTATTAGTAAAGAGTTGTTGATCTAACTCTTGTTCTGGGGCAGAAAAATAGGATGTGGCAAATCCCTCTAGTTGGAGAGGTCCCACATAATTCTCTAATCCACCTAAATGATTCATAGACATAGTCTATGTCTATTTAGGATTGTGGGGTATCTATGCCTCTATCACTTAGTGCATTTAGCAACTTTTCTTTAAGTTCTGTAGCGCTATCCCTTGGTTGTAGGCTAGCAACTACAGTACGTGCTACTCTTTCAGCAAGTAATTGACTATCAATGTCAGAAACTATTTCTTTACAACTTTGATAAATATCAAAAGTAGTTGCCTTTTGAGTAATTACATCATTTGTTTCCAATATTTCGGTAAAAATACTTCCATCAAGTCTAATTCCTACAGTAAAGGCTGTTTTAATTTGATTATCAGTCACTATTTTAATCCCATCAATTGTTGTTTACGTTTTGCTACACCTATGGCTACTGGACAAAAATCACATAAGTAAGTCTTTGCTCCTGGAGATTCTTCATACTTTTCCATGCCTTCTGCTTCACGTTCTTTTACAGTTTTTGGAACTAGCATCTTATCTCTGGCATGCCAGTCAGTGCAGCCATCGGCAGGTTTGTTATGACGTTTATAACAAGTCATTGCATCATCCATAAATATGGAACGTGAGTCATAAAAGGTATCATCAATCTCTGCTAAACCAGCAGATCCTCCACCTTTAATCTGGCGAATAATTTCTTTTTTAGATTCAGATTTAGCCCAAACCCGTAGAGGTAATACAAATAATTTACCTTTGTGTGGTTCACCAGAAGGAAATACGTGGTTCTCACAAGCAACAGTCAATAAATAATCTTGTTCTGGAACACCATCGTATGGTGGTAACTCTTCTAATGTTTGACAGACAAGACAAAACAACAAACGAAACATTGGTTCATTATCTGTTTTCTTTTCACCAAGAATGGGTATGTTACTCATAGTGCTCCTTGTGGTAGTCCGTGTAGCCTAGCCTATTTAGGCTGCTGTGGCTATTTTACGATGACTTTGATTATGATCTAAACGATCTGTACGGTTAAATGAATATCCGCAACAGGATTTACCCTTGTTTACATTTGACTTTGGGCGTTTTTTGTTTGCTTTACCGCATTTACGAGAGTCATTACGACCCCCACCGCTTTTACTTTTCGCCAAGAGGTAGGCCGTAGTCTGGATTCTTTGCATTGTCATGACCACTTTGAAAATGATCATTTAATGCACGCTTTACAATGCTTTGATGGCGAGAAGTGGTAGAGGAATACTTTGTAGTTGATTGCTGCCAACCAGCATCTCCGTGCCATGCGATTGGCGTTCCATAAGAACGTACTGTGTATGTTGGATTTGACTTGCGATACTCACGAGTTTCATCATCTGACATAAGACCAGGACCAGTTGTACCTTCTACACCTGATAATGCTGATGCTTGAAAAGGCATTTTACTTGAAATAAAGTCTGGGGCTTTTGCTCTAGTTGTTTTATCAAGTCTCTGTGGTTTATTCATAACTAATCCTGAAATTGATCTGGGTTTAACCACGCATGTAGGTGGTGTGCTTCAACAATTGCAGATGCTGGTGCAGATTTTTTACCTTTATACAAAATACCTTCTGGAAGTTTAATATTTGAATCATGTTTACCTTTATTTACAGCACTAATAGCACGTTTTGATGGTCCAAGCATTGACGCTGGAACTGGTGGATAATGATTACCTTGCAAGTGAGCAAGAAGACCAGCACTACCATTGCGTTTAAACTGTTTATCGTGTGCAGCGTAGCCCTCTGCTTGTGTGCTTCCCATAATTACAGGTAGTTCCTTCCTTTTGATCTCCGTTTTTTATTTCGTGGAGCAAAGGCCATTCCTTTTATACGATCAGCATGTAACTTAATTGCTTTTTCTTTAGAATCAGTTTGGTAAATAGCCCCGCCAACATCGTTACGGTCATTAGTTGCTTCAACATGAACGCCTTTATCACGTTGTGTAGCAACGTACTTGCGACGATCATTAAATTCCATTACTACTTACCTCTTTCGTGTTCTTCCATGCAAGATGGGCAAACAGGAGAACCACCAACTAAATGGTAGCCTTCTTCTTCGTTTACTTCAGTTCCACAATTCCAACATGACGTATTTTTATTTGGTTTTCTTTTAGAATCATTAGCACGATCTGGAACAGTGTTAGCCACGATTACTTACCTGGGTTTACCTTATTTGGGTATTCAGAGGTTTGAAATCCATAACCATAAAAGGGATGAAGTGTTTGACGATTTGCTTCAGTACCAGATGACTCTGGACCTACTTCAGTATCAGGACGAGCCTTACGATACTTTCCATCTGTTGCACCTTCATCAAGTGACTTATTCATTGAACGAGAGGAGTTAACGGCCATTATTTCTTCTTCTTTCTGTTTGCCTCAATTACGGTATCTACCGCTTGAGCAGATTGAGAGTACTGCTCTTTGCGAGATGCAGGAAATTTTCCTTCTGGAGAAGAAATATATTCACCTGTGTCCCTGACTAAATTATGTACCCTTTGTCGTTCTTTAGCACTCTGAATGCGAGTTCTTCTACGATCATTAAATAACATCATGCCATTTTCCCCTTAATCTTTCGTAAATTACTGTCAGTTAAGCAGGACATGCAGTGACCCCGATTTGCTATAAACTCTACTGGATTCAGGATAACGCCACAAGTAGGGCATGGTGCTGAACCATTATAATTCATAACATTCTCTGCAATCTGTTTGGCTTGTAACTCCATTGTTATCATTCCATCCCCGTCGTCCATTAAAACCCTCTTTCATCTGCACAGCCGTTACACATACGCCCACCAGGCATGTAATCACTTGCGCCTTTTTTACCACAAGCGTCGCATTTCCATTTTGGATTTTCTCCACCAGTAATAGTTTCATTTGACCAAGTTTTTAAGGCTTTTCCATATAAAGGAGTATGTGGAGTTTGACTTTTTGCTTTATTAACTAAACTCATGTATGAACCAGGAACACGTTTTGGATCATTACCACGATCAGGAACTATAGTTGGCATCAGTTACTCCCTAGTGCGTTTCGTTCGGCTGCTTGATAACCAGCAACACCGCCAGAGAACCAGGATACTCTTGGTTCGGCATACTTTCTGTCGATAGTTACAATGTCATCAATACCAGGTTGACTGCGATCTCCGTAGCCATACCTTTCTGGAAATAATTGAATCTGAGGTAGTGGTGGTCTAACCATCTCTTGAATATCTTTTCCAGGAATAGCCATAACCATTAGAGCCTGTTGAGTTAATCTCTCCATGTTTGATGCCCATGGACCATTGTAAGAATACCGTTTTGCTACTTGATCAGGTTTTAGTGGAGCACGCCAAGGTTTGGTGTGGTCATACACGCCATCAACTGATTGTGTCATCCTATTGCCCCTCTATGAGTTACCCAAGAAGTTGCTTGTGCTTTATTTGGAACATCAACCCCTAATTCGCCAGCGGCATGTTGATATGCATGTACAAAGTGTTGATATCGACCCATTGAACTTAACCCTAAATCTTGAGACATTACTCCTGTTTGTCTTGGAACTTTTAAATCTTCTGCAGTTTTTGATCTTCCTGTTCCAGCAAATGGTCTACCCATTGCAATATCATAAGCATGACGATCAATTGTAACTGGTGAGGTGTTACTTGGGTCATGTATATTTTGAAAAAAGTTAGTTACTTTGTGACCACCAAGTACTTCTTCTGGTGGTTCTCCTGCATGAATTCTTTGAGCCTTTGCAACATTTGCTGGAAGAAGAGCGCTCTTAACATCGCCAGTCTTTACTAACTCTTTTGCTTCTCTAACATTTCTATCCCAATCACTTAATGGGGATAATGCCGCAATAATTCCTGCGCCACGTTTTGTATCACCTTTACCAAGTTTGGTTGCTTCTTCATGCGCTTTTGCATACCATTGATGACCCCCTTCAAGCAATGCTGGAGTTGCTTCACGGTATTTATTTATAATATTGTCTACATGACTTTTAAATTGAGATTCTGCAATGTTTTTATCCCAACGACCATGTGGATCTACACCAAATTTTGCCATTCTATGACCACGCTGGTCTTAAGTAAGCAAGCATTGCTTTACGACGTGCATCAATTTGTCCAGGTTGATCAGCAACAGTATTTGCTTTACCATCATTAACTAGGTGTGGAGCAGGAGTTAATTGAGTCTGAGGTGCGTTTTTAGGAATCATATAAGTTATTGCACCATTATCGTTTGTTGGAACGGCTTTCATTTGACGAGTAATGCCCATCAATGGATCCATACCCTCTGGCCAGTAATACATAGAGGGTTCAATGCGTTCACCTTTGTGAACACCACGCTGATATGCTTTTTGATTTACACGGTTCTTAATTGAATCTAATAGTCGATCATCACGACGAGAACGGATTGTTCCTAAATAACCATCAGGATATTCTGCAGAAGGAATGCGACCTATACCCATACGGGATTCATCAATTGCACTACGTGCTATAGGGGTTCCTGCACCACTCTGGTTGTTATAGCCGTAAAGACCTCCGCCACCAAGTGATTGCCAGTTTTGTGACGGTGAAAAGTTATTATAACCGCCAGCCATTAGACGCCTCTGTTTCTACGGTTTTTTGCAATTGTTCCATACACTTCATTTACCGAAATCTTTTTTCCTTTATATGTAGCACCACGGCTTATCTGTGCTTGTTCTGCAAATTCTTGAGCCTTTGGTTTTGGCGACATTCTTTCTACTTCACTGGTTGCATGTGCACTTGCTACAAACTCTGGATTAGATTCAACACCAGGAACTTTACGACCAAAATAAACGTCTCCTCCACCCATACGACGTTTATCTGTTCCACCTAAATCATAACCAGCAATTTGTTTATTTTTTTCTCCAGCAGCACGAGCCTCTGGAAGATTTGTGTGTTTTTTACTTACATCTTGAAAAATTTTATTACCACTTTTCCACGCACCCTGATAGGTATCACTGGTTGCAGATATTTCGTGGTCTTTTCTAAATCTATTTGCTTGATCTGAAGTTAATGGTGCGTCTGTAATTTTTTCTTTTCCAGGAATAGAAACCATAACTCCTGGACCCTTTGGCGTTTCAAATGTAGAAAAACTACGACTGGCTCCGCCTTTATTGGCTAATTCAGCAAATTGTTCATTGCTAAGCATTTCTTCCAGCACCTCTATCAGATTGAGGAACTGATGAAGGAGCAGAAGTATCATCCCAATTAAATGTAGTGCCCATTGTTTTATTTGATAGAGATAATGGATTACCTTTATTTAATGATCTATTTCTCCATGCAGTTGCAGCCGCAGTAGAACCCATTGTCTTTGAACTTAATGAAAGCGGCGCTTCTACATCTGGCGTATCTGCCATTGAAGAGTACGTACTGCTACCGCCGAATTGTGAATTCGACAATGGCATATTAGTAAGAGTCGCCCATTCCACCTTGGAAGTTAGGATTTTGACGTCCAACAACAGAGGGGATTGTGCGTGCATTCATCATTGTTGCGCCTGCTTCTGGAGAAGTTTGCGCTGGCATTTTTGCAGTGATGCGATATTGAGCACCAGCACGTTCAATGTTTGTACGATTTGCTTTATTATTAATTGTTGGATCTGCTGCTTGTGTACTCTTTTTTGGCATTAGTTTGCCAACAGCAGGAGTTCCACTTGCATTGTTAAACTTATAAGCATCGCTACCCATGTAAGCACGGGCTCCAGATGCAACTACCTGTTCTGGTGATAATTCTTTACTCATTTTTTTACCTGCTGACTCTAGATGGTTTGAAGGTGCACCCATGCGACGACGCATTGCGTGACCTAATGATGTCCAAGTTGCCATAGTTACTCCTTACGGTATGTCTAAGGATAGGTCTTTTTTAACTTGCTGTAATGGCGAATACAATGGCGGAAATTTCTCCGTCACGGCTTTGAATGGTTGTAAATCCAGGTTTACAGGTTAAATCTAAACCTCTAGGGGCTACATAGCCACGAGAAATTGCAATTGCCTTAACCGCTTGGTTTACCGCTCCAGCACCGACAGCACGTAACTTAACTTCGTGTTTATCATAAATTGCGTGGGCTATTGCTGATGCAACGCTCTGAGGATTTGAACTTGCGCTTACTCTTAAAAAGGGTTCTTCAGCAGGAAGTGCTACGGATTCTGTATTCAATTGTTAGTCCTTTGGTTCGAGTTGATGTGCCGCTCCTAGCATAAAGGGTAAGGCTAAAGACGAGGTTGGTCTCTGTATTTAGAATCTTTCATTTGTTCGGCAACTGCCTTCTCAACCTCGTTATAGAAGTTTTTTCCTAAGAGCCTTGCAAGAGCGTAAGAATCTGCAGCATTATCATCATTAAACTCTATGCCCCATCGCTTGTATATTTGTAGCAACATCTCTTGTTTTTTGGCGTTTCCTTTGCCTGCTGCAAATTTTTTAAGGGTCATAGGAGGAACTTTTAAGGGGTATCTTCTAGGATCACCTTCTTCAAAATAATCAAAGATAGTTAATCTAACTGCAGCCGATAACTCTCCTAAAACAAGGGCTGCATGACTAGCGAGTACGGTTCCTTCCATTGCCAAATCTAAAATTATGTTTTTGTTTTCTTTTAAATAATTAAAATGATCAATTAACCATTGCCTAATATCAGCCAATCTTTCAATACCAAAGTAAGGGGATTTATAAACCCAAGTCATATATTTTGTTGGATCATCAAACTGAAGTGCAGTTAAAGCAAATCCAGTCAGTGATTGATCTATTCCTATTGTTACGCTACAGTTTTGTGGTAACTTTCCATCAATCGCTTTTGTTGGCACGGCGTTCTCTTTCATCTATGACCATTTGCACAGTCCCTAGATAACCCGCCCCATCAACTAGGTTGTCTCTTTTTTGTTGATAAACTTCACGACAAATTTTTACCCAAGCCATTGCTAATCCAACTTGTTCCTCTGTTACATCTGTACCAAAAATAACTTCCCAACCTTTAGCAATGCGATTAAAATTGTCTAACGGGTGGTCGTAAGACTTATTACGATCACCCGTTATCAGTCTCTGTGCTTCTTCAAGAACAGATTCATCCATATTATTAGTCAAGAACCCAACCTCTAAGCATTACGTATATTCTGTCTAAGCGTCGTTGCAGTAAAGACTTCTCTTGTACAGCCACTGCAATTTGGTCACGAGTTTGCGGTGCTGTAAAAGATTGGTTTTCAGTAGTTACAACAAGTTCAGTTGTTACAACCCCAGTTTCACTCGTAACTGTACGAGTTTCACCAGTTGTTTGAGTTGCAGAGATGATTGCTCCAGTAGTTGGCGTTACTACAGGAGTAAATTGCATTTGATTATTTACAACGTTATTAGGACCAAATGTAACTGTGTTAGATTGAATTGTTGCTAAAACAGTTGCATTATCAACAGTTTCAATTTTTGTTACTGTCATGGGTGTACTTGCGGAACCTTGAGCAAACACCTGCGTTTGTGAATTATAGGTAACTGGATTACTTGGAGTACCAAGATAACCGCCCTGACTTTGTCCAGTAACTGTATTTACAGGAACTTGAAGTACTAGTTTTTGACCAGCCCAAGGTGTATCACTTGGCATTGTCCCATTCCAAGAACCATTAGGTCCACATACTGCAGGACCACAAACAATAATATTTGTTACAACTCCAGCAGAATTAACAACAGCATAAGTTGCTTGATTTTCATCTGCATGTGCAGATATTGTTGACACACCAGTTACTAAAAGTGTGGCTAATAAGATATTGATTATTTTTTTCATGTTATGAATGTATCCCTCCGTCCCATTCGGGACTCGTTTGTTCTCCGTGTTATTTCCCTCGAAACTAAAGTGATGTCTCGTTCTTGATTTGAAAGCATCATCTCTAAGATCTTACGATAAGCATACCGTTCCTCATTGGTATCTCCTAATTTAAGAATTTCTGGATCGGTTGCAATTTGAGCCTTGGCTAAACTTACCGTTGAGCCTTTAGAGGCTGTTCCCATTTTAGTTATAAGTAACTTATTCTCAGCCAGGTCTAAGGCTCTCTGAGCCTCACGCTCACGCAGTTGAGCCTGCACTAACTGTGAAGCAAAGTAATCGGCCCATCCAGTAAGTGTGGTAAACATCACAGCCAAATCTTCGCTACTAAGGTCGGTGATATCTGGGGGTAGCACTGCTTGTTCGTACTGTGGTTTAGGAAGGGCAAGACCCCTATTCATTAACACATCTATCTCGTTCATTACTCTCCTACTGAAAAACAGGACTTACATCCTTTAGGTGAAATATTACACTCTGGCATTGCACCTGCTTCAACAGCATCAACAACTTTTTTAGCAGCCAAAAAGATTCTTTCAACAATTTCATAGTCCGCTTTAACTGTGAACTCTTTGTAATCTTGATCTGCTTTTAATTCATAAATAAAAACTATTTCATCAGGGGCTTCTTCTCCAAATTGCCGTTTAGCCAATTCCAAATACATCTGCCCTTGAAGTAAGTGGCTACGAAATGGACGACGGATATTCTTCCACGCCTTAGTTACATCACCATCGGCCTCGTACAAAAGTTCTGGAGACTCAAACCGCAGAGTGCCAGCACCAATTGATTTAATTTCTATCAAGCAGTCATCTCCCAATCCCTTAACCCAACCATCTGCGTGACCATGAATACGAAGTGGCTCATGAACGAGGGGTACCTCTTGATAGTCATGTATATCTGTATCTACATTAGAAGAGACATCCCAACCACTTCCAGTTAGACCCTCCCAACGGCCAAAAAGCACACCCATATCTGATAATCGATTCTGCCACTTGGCATGGATGTAATGACCCTCATCAAAGATATTCTGAAGACGAAGGTTAGGTTTTTCTTTCTTTGATTTACCACCCTTTAATAGGTAATAGGAATACTTATGACACCAATCACCCTTAATCATCTCTGAGGGGTGCAGTACATCGGTGCGTCGGTCTGACTCTGGTTGTCTCATTAGGTGACGCTCTATCTCACCTATAAGACGTGTATCAGCCTTCTTGGTATCTAAGAACTTCTGTAACTCTGTCTTCTGTACCATTTAGTATTCCTTGTCTTTACTGAAAATAAATTCTTTTAGGGACAGTTTCTTTTTGTAACTCTTTTGCCACTTTCGCATTAAGGCATTACGTTCTCTGTGGCTTAACCCACCCCAGATCCCGTGTGGCTCATCTCTTTTGACTGCGTCCCATAAACATTCGGCACGTACTGGACAGTGGTTCTTTCCTGTATCACCAAGACAGAATGACTTGGCTTGATCAGCAATTGTTTTGTACTGTTCTTTATCACGAGGAGGGTAGAAGATGTCGGTATCTTGACCTGAGCATCTTGCTTTATATCTCCAGGAGTATTCTGGTTCGTCCATGTGTTAGGCATCCTTGATCTTGTCTCGCATTTCCATGAAGTCGTCTTCAAGAAGAATCACGTAATTCTTCCCATCAAGATGGATACCGAGTACTGGCATTCTTCCATCAAGTATTGCCTCTCTTACTATTTTCTTTAAGACATCGGATTTTATTGTAGTCTGTTTTTTACCAGTCCACTTATGTTCAATCAGCAGGTCGGCTGATCGTACATCACCCTTTCTTGACCAAAGAGCCCCAGATGCTGCGTTACGAGAACCGCCAATTTTTTTAGCGAGTCTTTTCTCGTGCTTCTGAGATTCTTTTTGTCCTTTAGTCTTCAAGTTCTATCTTGCCGTTCTCATAGCCCTCCAGCAAATGAGGAACAAGATAGAAAAATGTTTCACGCCAGAAGCACTGACTACAACCGCAGAATAATTCTCCAGAAAGTGTTTCTGGAACTACATCATCACTTCCTTCCCACACGGCTTCAAACAACATGTCGGTGTAATCTTCTACACCTTTTTCAAGTGTGTGTGCCCAATCAGTATCATTAACTATAAACTTTTTATTTTCAATCATTGTTAGAATCTCCAGCCATCGGTACATCGGAGGAATTAAGGACAATCTTTTGTAGTTCTTCCTTGAGATCAATTTCTGCACGGATACTATCAATGACTGGTTCAATTCCTTGCCATTTTCTTTCTCCATAATAATACCACCCACCTTTACGTTGAATAATATCTTTTACAACTGCAAGAGAGGCAATCTCTTTTGCAAAATCGTACTCGCCAGGTAAACAAAGTCCACCATTAGCAAAATAAAAATCAAAATAAGCAACTCTTTGTGGTGGTGCAGTTTTATTTTTTAATGTTCTTACTTTAATTCTTTGTCCTATACGTACTTTGTTAGTGCCGCTACCTACTTCAATCCATTCATCTCTACGAATTTCACACCGAGTAAAGAAGGCGTAGTTCTTTCCTTCACCACCTGGTGTAGTCCTTGGGTCGCCATGCATGACACCGATCTTCATGCGATACTGATTAATAATTAAACCTAAAACAGGTCTTTCATCTTCAATAAGACTTCGTTTCATTGCGGTACCAACTACTCTAAAAAATTTATTTGTAAGTAATGCACCTTTACCAATAGTCATCTCGTTCATATCTTTTTCCATTTCTGGAGCGGGAGACAGGGCTGGCAGTGAATCAATAACAATTGCATCCACAGACTTTGATTCAGCAAATTCAATTACGGATTGATAAGCCTCTTCCATAGTAGAGGTTTCAATAACAATAACACGGCTAGTATCTACTCCACACATCTCTGCATAATCTGGAACCCATTGTTCTGCAGCAACCCACACAGTTGTATACTCTGGATTGATGGCTTGATTTGCAGCAATAGTTTTTAAAGCAACGGCGGTTTTACCGTGAGATGGCTCTCCAATTAATTCGTTCCATTGGTTTCCTGGGAATCCTCCTCCAAGGACATAATCCAACGTAGTGCTGCCAGAGGTAATACGAGGAATAAGGTCGCTCCTAATATCAGAAGCAAGGACAACCACATTATTGCCGAATTTCTTGTTGAGTTGTGCGACAATCTTTTTTGCTTCATCATTCACTAATCAATTCTCCCAATAATTCCCTGTGGATTCCAATTGCTTTTGGTATCGTTACCAAGTGATGGTTTAACAGACCCCTCAACTTTTGCACCAGTTAAAGAACCAAATTTACTTCCTGATTGTTGTAAGGGATACCCACAGTCATAACATCTAAGACCAACGTTCTGTGATGGAGACATATAGTTTGTTGAACCACAATCTGGACAAGACTGCGTTTGTTTAACGCTCTGTGCTTTTGTAACAGGTTGTTGTGGTGCTGATGTTTCAAATTTTGTCATAGGCTGTTGTGATGCTGGCATTGTAATATCAGCAGGTCTTTGTTGTGAGGGTTGCGGTTGTGCTCCAAGTTGTTTAGCCCACCAATCTGCAGTACTCATTTTGCTTCTCCCCACTTATTAACAATTTTTACATCTGCAATAAGAGGAACTGTAATCTCTGGAACTTTTATACCTTCCATTGATTCCCGAATTGCTTCGGCTACCTCTTCTGCGATGTCTTCACGAGCAACTGTAACCAATTCATCGTGTACAGTCAAAATTACTTGAGCCCCTGGTTCATTAACAAAACAGGAGTGTGCTCTTACCATTGCATATTTCATTAAATCTGCAGCAGATCCTTGAATAATTGTATTAAAAGCCTGTCTTTCTGCTCTAGCCTTTAACCCCTTATCTGTGCTCTTAAGGTCTGGAAGATACCGTTTTCTGCCATAAAGGGTGGTAACGTATGGGGTTGGACGTTTTGCTAAGCATTGTCTAATAACTCTTGCTCTGTACTTCCCAATAGTATTAAATTGTTCAGAAAATCTATTTAGTAAATCTTTAGCATCTGGGACAGAACACCCAATACTTTGAGCAATTTTTTCAGGACCAACACCATATGCGATAGATAGAACAAGAATTTTGCCAGCCTTTCTATCTACTCCCATTGTGTTTCCAATAGTGGTGTATATATCTTCTCCATCTAGATAGTTTTTAACCATAATAGGATCGTTAGAAAAAGAAGCAATAATACGAGGTTCAATCTGAGAGTAATCAGCAACAACTAACTTGTGACCTTTGGGTGCAATAAACAAATTACGTATTAACTTTCCATACTCACCTTCGCTGGGAATGTTTTGTAAGTTTGGATCGCTACTAGAAAATCTCCCAGTCTCTGCTCCATGAGGTTTAAAATTAGTATGAACTCTTCCATTAATTAAAAAACTCTTTTTATCAAAAACTTTTTCCTTACCCATAGTAGTACGGGTAACTTCTCCACCTAGATAAGGCATTACATAGGTAGTCATTAACTTATTTAAGTCTTGATATTCTAAAATTGCATCTACTAATTCATCTTTTGCTCTATAAAATTCAAGAGCATCAGAGGAAACAGAGTAGTGATACATAGTTAAATTAATGGGGTCTGTTGCTGCAACGGCTTGGCCTCTTGCTGTAAGAGCAATCTTTACTTTTAAGTTAGGTTTAATTCCACGACCCTCTGGTTTTGGAGAAAACAATACTTCTTGTTTTTCTTTTACAGAGTTCATAGCAAAGGGTTTGCCAGTTATTTTCCATGCTCGTGCTTTAGCATCATCTATATCTTTTTCTAACCTTATCTTTAAATCAGTAAGTTCTGCAACGTCTATTGTTGTTCCAGTTAATTCCATATCACATAAAGCAGCAATCACATCCATTTCTAAATCCCAAACTTTTTTTAATCCATTTTGTAATTTTGGATAAAAAGTTTTATAAAGATTCCAGGTAACCTCTGCATCAATACCAGCATACTTTGCTACAACACTAAAGGCGTGGGCTTCAACCTCTGCACCAACTCCTTTTTCAACTTTAACACTTAGTTCTCTTTCAGCACAAGCAGCAAGATTTAAACTTATACGGTTACGACTGTCTATAACAAATGCAGCCATAAGTGTGTCAAAGAAAGGCTTAGATGGAACTACCCCTCTGTAATACTTTGCTATAGATTTTAAATCAAACTTAACATTGTGACCAATTTTTAATTTGTCACTAAAGAATAACGGTTTTAATGCTTTAAAAACATCTCCAGGAAGTAACTGCTCTGGTGGTAAATTAAATACTGGTTTCCATTTGGCTTGATTTTTTGAATAGTCTTCATCTTTTAATGTCTTACCTGCAGCAAACTTTCTTTGACCACTAAGAAGCATCTCTTTATCCCAATGTAAAAATTCTCCATTAGGATGTCCCATAGGAATCACATCACTACGACCCTCAGTTGCTAATGAAATCCAAAGTACATCATTAACTACGGGTTGAATTCTATTTTCACCCACAGTTTCAACGTCAAATGCAAATGCATTTACGTTTGAATAAAACTCAACTAATTCTTCTAGTTGTTCTTTTGTTGTAACTATGTTCATTATCCCTCTTTTCGGTTAGAGAATAGGGACCTGAAAACGGAAATAAACAGGCCCCTACTCAGTGGAAGCGTATTACGCTACAGAACGAGCAACTTCTAGCATTTCGGAGCGAGGGGTCTCTCGAACTACTTCTGCTGTATAAGGAACAGCGGCTGCTACAAGTTCTTGAACGAGTTCATCGTTCAACTTCCATTCCTCTACAAGGTCACGACCACGAACGAAGTTGAGGGTAAAGTTCGTTGTAGGTCCTGTTCCCATGCGAGAAACTTCCCAGAACTCTTTTGAAAGAGGTCCTTTGCGCTCATCTTCATGAGCCTTACGAATCAAACGAGCAAGTGTTGGTGGTGCAGTTAAGATTTGTAATCCTTGTGCTTCACCAGTCAATACAACTACATTAAAAGCAAACTTTCCACGAGGTTTGTCACCTAAGACATCGCACAGTGGACAGTTGGTTCCTAGACAAACAAAAGATTTTTTACCCTTTGGGCGTTCAATCCAGTGTTGTTCATATGAAGCAAATGGTTGATCTTCAAGGAACTTAACAAGCACTGGCTCCTCAGAGAATTTAAAGTCAATTGGATAATCACCTTGATTATCTGACTTTAAAAGTGAATCAAAAGCATCCCAGCCTTGTTGAACTGTGGTGCCTACTTTAGGCATTGCATTCTCGTTGTCTTCATCTAACATAGATGAAGCCGTAGATGAATGTGCCTCTGTTGGTTTTGTTATTGGCATTTATTTCTTCTTTCGGTAGTGAGGCACGGAACGATCTTTGTATCACTGTACAAAATTAATCGCTACTGGCTCTCTTGGTTTATTGTTTCTTTCCAACGCTTTATTAAAGCATCGGTTAGATCTTCGTGTTGGTTCCACTCTACACGAGCAGTTCCTATCAAGCCACGCTTGTTGAATTCTTCAACAGCAGACTCAATTAACTCTCTTGTATACACCCTATTGCCACCAGTCTTTTGACCTTTTACAGTCTTAGCCCTAAGCCTATACGGTGCACGGGGAATAAACCCCTTGCGTTCCCATAAACGGATTGTGACAATGGTTTTCTCTAACGCTTGTGCTAATGCACCGATAGTGAATACCTGAGTTTCTTTACCCGCTAATGTTTTAATGATGGGGTTTGAATCCCAACCATTATTCTCACCGCTTTTACGGCGAGAAACCTTTGGATCTATTTCTCTGCGTTTCTTCTTAGAACCAGGGATGTATTCAAGGTCAGCAAATGCTGCCTCTATCTCATCATTTCCACGTAATCCAGCCATAGTTAGTTCTTATTTAGTATTAAAGCCCAAACAACTTTTTCTGGATACATTAATTCTATTTCTTCTTCAGTTAATTTTCCTTCATATAGAGCAGCCATCAAAGCATCTTCATCAATAATCTGAATAGTTTTATACAACTCACTTTCAAGACCCTTAGACATAATCACGTTGTCTGCCATTTCTGGGTTTATCTTACGAGATACTCGGCGTTGCTTTTGAATTGTTTTAACCCCTTCAATTTCAGAAGGAAGTTCAACAAATAAATTACCGCTGCCATCAACTTCTCCAGAAGTATCTACGTGTTCAAATATTTGTTCTTTTAATTTTTTTAATTCAGATTCAAAAAAGTCTACTTGTTTTTTTACAAATATATATTGGCGAGCCTGTGTCTCAAAATCGTCTTGACCAGCAACTCGTGATTGTTCTTCTTTTACTCTTGCCATGTTAACCCCCTCAAGGTCTCTGTTTCTGTAGGAAACCTATCAGGCTTCCTACGGTTAGGTCAATTCCACCCTTGGAATTGATGCCTGTACCATCCATTACAGCGTCTGCAACAGCATTTTTTTGTTGTAGCATTTCGTGTTGACGTTCCTCAATGGAGTTCTCTACCACTAAATCTTGAATTACAATACTAGGCCACCTACTGGAGGCACGTTTTATTCTACCGTTTCTTTGTACCGCTAATCCTGCGGACCAAGGTAAGTCATAGTTTACTAATAAGTTTGCTACTGGTAAATCAACTCCATAACCTCCAGCATCCGATGAAATAAATACTCTACACTCTGGATCAGTTAAAAACTTTGTTTTACTTGCTTCTTTTTCTTTAGCATTCATCTTTCCAGTATATAAAGTTCCACTAACTGCGTCCTGAATCTTAGACAACATACCAACATAGGAAGTAAAAATAACAACCTTTGCATCTGGATCTGTCTCTAAATGATCTAATACATACGTTTTTAGTATATCTAACTTTGGGTGTTTAGTTAAATCGTTTAATAAATTTCTTTCTTTTAATCCGTATATGTAGGCACTCCCATCTCCTTCTTGTTTTTGAAATTTTGCAGCACTACTTAATAACAAGTCTGGGTGATCGCACAACATTCTTAGTGCAGTTATTTTAGACATAATAGATCCACGTAACATGTCTGCTTGACTTCCAGCCTTACTATCGTGACCGTAATGAGCAACCAAAGAAAAATTAGCACCGAGTAATTGTTGTGCCTCATATAATTCTTGACTCAATTCATCAGCAATAAAGTTATAAAGTAATGATGTTTTAGTATCTAATAAGATTTTTATTGGATCTAAATGAATGGTGTCGGGTAAGTAAGGAGCCACATCTGGGTCTGTCTGTACTTTCCTAACGGAAATTGTTTTCATTTTTTCATGAAATATAGGTAGATTTCTGTATCTTTGAACACCACCAAAATGATTTCTTACAATAAAAGTTTGATCAAATAAATCAAATCTTCCAAGTAATTTTGGATTTACAAATTGCATAATGCTGTATAACTCTTCGGGCTTACCATTCTCAATAGGAGTACCTGTAAGGGCAAATCTAATAGGAACATCTGTTGATAATTTTTTAACAGCCTTTGAACGTTTAGATCTAAAACCTTTAATGGCTGTGGCTTCATCGCACACAACCGCTCCCCAGTCTTCGTCTTTAATAGAGTCCCAATCATTAACAACTGTTTCATAATTACAAATAATATAATCTGCAGATCGTACTCCACTAAGTTCTCTATCCCAACGAATTAACCGAGTACTTTTTGAACCGTCTATAACTACTGTTCTTGCGTCAGAAAACTTTTGAATTTCTTTTTCCCATTGATATTTTAAACTAGATAAAGCAATTATTAAAATAGGTTTTGTTAATTCTCCATTTTCTTTTAATTTTTCTAAGGCTGCAATAGTCATGCAAGTTTTTCCTAACCCCATTTCATAAGCAACCAACATCTGTTTACTAGCAATCATTTTGTCTACTGCCTCTGGCTGATAAGGTTTTAAAATTCCTTTAAACATTATCTATTGGCGTTGGGGCGATTGCTAATGAACCGCACAAAGCACACTCCATATCTAACATGTATAAAGAAATTTCGCCATCTTCAAACATTGCTTTTACATTCCACAAAGTAGATCCGCAGATGCACACTTCTAAAGGCGTATCTTTATCCCGCAGATCCATCATAGATATGCTGCTTTACCTAACACAGATGTTCGTGCTGTTTGTATGCCTCGTTCAATTTCTTCTTCGGCCATATCTCCAACATCTTTAACATCAATTCCCGTGTAATTAAAATAAGAAAGTTCCATTCCATATTTTCGAGAAAAACTTCGCATTTGTTCATTGGCAGTATGACCAGCCTTATCATTATCAAATGCTGCTATAACTTTAGAAACACGTCTCATAATTTTTGCCTGATCTTCACCTATGATTGCACCAAAAGTAGAGATGGCATTGTGACCCAACCCTGTAAGACGGACTGCATCTAATGGGGATTCAACAATCATTAAAGCATTAGACAAATCCATAATATGAACTCCAAATACAGTTTTAGATTTTTTTACTCCCGCTGGTTGGTTCTTGAAGAACCTGCCACGAGCCCCTTTTTCTTGCCAACCCCAAAGAGAGGCATTATCTGGATCTCTAATTGGTAAAATCCAAGATTCATTTTTTGTATCCCAACGAACACCGTGAGTATTTACTGATTCTCTTTTTAAAAATCTTTTCTTTAATTCTATATCTGGTGCGTCGGTATACACGGCAAGTCGAGCCTCCGACATAGGTATTTGTTCTGGATCTGCTTGCACGTATTGAGGAAGTTCTTGAATTCTTTTCATTAAAGAATCTATTGGCATATCTTCTTTATCATTTACATAATCACGAGCATCATGATAATTAATTCCTTTTATGTCAGAAACTAATGTATAAATATTTCCTTTATACCCACAAGAAAAACATATGTGTGCACCAGATTCGGAATTAATCCACCAAGATGGGTGGTGATCTTCTTTTCCTGTTCTGGCTTTATGCATAGGACAGAGACCATTTACTTCTGCTCCACGTTGAGCAAACAGTTGTAATTCTAAAGACAGTAAGACACGTTCTACATCTATCACACCCTGCTCCAATCGGTGCAGAATCTACATTTCAACATCTGTTCTTCATCGTGAAAACAACCTGTTTCCCAACGCCAAGTTAAAGCAGTTTCACTTGGGCCACAGTTACGGCTTGCAACAATTTTTAATAATCTAATGTCTTCGTCTTCTTCTACTGGTTCAAGACCTAAGATTACATCTGAATCTTGGAAGAATGAAGAGGAGTAACCAATAGAATCTGCGGTAACTTTTCCAGCACGCATCTTCCAAAGCAAAGTTTGTGTAGTAATAATTACTGGTTTATTAATCTTTTGTGCCAATCGTTTTAAAGCACGGGTTACGTTTGTAATAGCCTGTGGAGTATTCATCTCACCACTAATTTCATCAAGCATTAAATAAACACCATCAACAAATACTATGTCTGGTTTTGTTTGCTCAATCTTTGCCGCTAATGCTGAGACCGTAATTCCATTGACTGCGTCAATTAAATGGAATGAGCGTTCTTTTTCCATAGCGTTTAATATATCTACATAACGATCTTCTTCTGGTGGTAATAATTTTCCCCTACGTAAACGGCCATGAGATATGTTTGCTCTCATAGCATCGTGGCGTTGTTGTTGTTCGTGATTATTCATTTCAAAGGATTGAAACATTGGAACGTACCCTTGTTGATGAACATTGATTGCCATCTTTAAAGCAATCTGAGATTTACCTGTTTTAGGTGGAGCAATTATTGTAATTAATTGTCCGCCTTGTAACCCAGCAGTTGCTTCATCAATCTTTGTAAAGCCAGTAGGTATTCCTAAGAACTCTTGGTTTTGTAATGCTTTATATTCTTTGTAACGCTCCTCTGTATTCTTACTTAAATCCAGTTCGTGAATTCCAAGAATGCCTTGTTCATTAACTCTTGCAATTGTTGCTTCCATTGCAAGAAGAGCAGCGTCATGGTTATTGTCTTGCAGTTGTCCAATGGCTGCTTCTAATCCTTGACGAGTAAGTAACCGACGACGGAAATCCACCATTGTGTCTAAGAGGTAATCAACAGTATCTTCTACATCTAATACTTTAAAGTTTGGATAATGATCTTTAACAGTTACTGCTGTAGGAACTTCGTTGTAATCTGTGTAATGTTTGCGAACAAAAGCCCAGACTCTTTTATTATCATCATCTAAGAACCAAGCATCATTTACACCCCGCTGTAATGCAGGGATAATGTCTCGGTCTCGTATTACTTTACTTACTAAACGGTGTTCGTTATCCGCCGCCATTTTGCTCCCCTCTTACAAGTTCTTTAGTTCTACTCCTGCTGATCCGTATCTTGCTACCCTGCCTGGTATATCTACTATGCCTCGAAGATTAGCACGGTATGGAAGTTTCCTTACTAACTCAGATGGATCAGCGTATAACTGCCAATAGTTAAATGGATTAACAACTTCTCGTTCTAATTTTTCAAAGGCTTTTTCTAGTAACTCGTCACTCCAACCTAAGTCTGCGTAACCAGCCAACTCAAGGGAGATGCCGTAGTCATTAGATAACTTCCAAAGTCTATGCGCCCCCTCTAACTGTATGTCTCCTAATTTATATTTAACTTTTGTTGTAAAAAATTTTCCAGTTACTTCTTCGACTAAGTTAATTACTACATCTGTTACACAAATGACTTGCGGAGAGGAGACGTTTGATATGTCTCCATTTTTCATAGTACCTCGACTTTAGCATACTTAAGAACAAACTCACGAAATTTTGCTGGATCGTCGTTTGCTTCTATTGCCAACTCCTCTGGCACTTCACTTGGAACTAAGATCGAGTAGTTGCCATTGTTCATACGCATCTTGTTATTTATAAAGTTAATGTGTTTGCAGTTAAGCGTCTTTTTCCAGACGGGGCAATTACATCTGATGCGCTTAGTCTTAGTATCTACTTCAACTTCAAAGACACCTGCAGCCTGCGAAGAGATAAACAGTTGAACAGTCCTCCATGGGCTCTCCATGCTCATTCCCTTCATTGTGCGGCTCGTAAATCTGCTCCAACTATTGGGACTCTAACAAAGGCTTCGTGAGCAAAACTTGCCATCGCTTCTTTGTACACTGCTTCCCAATTCTCTAACCCAACATTCGTGGTAACGATAGTTGGTAGAGCCTTGTCGTATCTAAGACGGAGTATCTCATCAAATGAGGTGTCATCGTACTTTGAACCGTATTCTTTTCCTAAGTCATCAATTACAAGAATGCGAACATTTAACCAATCAAACTTAGATCTGCCGTGAAATCCATCAATTTCATACACAGCCTGTTTCTTATCATCAAAGTCTGCATCAAAGGTAGATTTTTTCTTTGATAAAAATTCTGGGTATGTCATGTAGTAAATCGGTCTAGCACCAATACCAAAGTCAGAAGCGCTCATGCCCAAAACTTTTGCAGCATCGGCATCATTGTTAGGAAGCCTACGTACAAACTCCATAGCAGCAACTACTGCATGGGTTGTCTTCCCAATTCCAGGTCCGCCATCAAACAGGAGGCCAACGCCATTGACTCCTATGTTGCCAATCTGCTTTATGACCTGACCGCTCACGCAGTCATCTATCCACGTAGTCACCTCGTCAGGGAATGATCCTGCTCTGTCCACAAGGTCTTGTGGCTCAAGGCCGAGGAAGCGACGTGGGATATTGGAGTTACGAAGTAGCCAGTGCTTCTTTAAAGCAGATAGCGTATTAATGTCATACATCGTCGTCTTCAAACTCGTACTCGTACATACCGCCGTATCGCATACCTATATGCAGAATCCAGGAACCAATCATTATCATTACATCGCCAAAAAATCGAAGCGCTTTATTATTAGTTGGATAAATTAATCTGTTATTCATCTGCCCCTCTATCTACTACAACTTTTTCCCAATCGGTATTACAAGAGTAACACCTTAAATCCAAACTCATACTATCTCGTTCAGTTGCAACTCCTTGAACTTTCTCTTTACAACTTGGGCAGAAGAAACTGAACTCGAGCATTATTCAGATTTAAAAGTTACAACACCAACAAATGAAGTTGGCTTGCCCTTTGCGTCTTTGCCTTCGCCTGCAATCATCTTTACGCTCTTGCGGGATGTAAGTGCTTGCACTTGGCTCTTGACCCATCGCTTACCTGCTGATGCATTTGACCATGCCGCCAGATTTAATACATCTGTTCCATCAATGCCGTTAGTTGTAACGCTAACAGTGCCCATCCATGCGCCACCCTTTTCAATGTTCTTATTTAAATTTGCAGTAAATGTCTTTACTACCTTTTTAGCCATTTGCATTCTCCTTTAGTCGTTGTTCGTATCTTACTAGTTGTGCTCTACCAGAAAGTGAATTCTGGAAAGTTCTTCCATCACTTGCTTGTAGTGTCCCCATCTTAACTGATGTATTGATGGGGGCGTTAATTTTATTTAAGCCAAGATTTTCTCTGGCTTGATTCATCTTCTTGCCAAATGAAGATAGGTACATCTTATACAGAAGCGGAGCCTCACTGCCAATGTCTTTAAAGTTTCGTTCATCTGCCATGAAGAGTCGTAGCAACTCTAACTCAATTAGGGCGTTGGTGTCGTACTGCTTTCTAAATTTGGCAATTGCTCCTGAGAGTTGCTTGACGCTAACTGTTCCAGGGAGTAAGGGGTATTTCCTGCCGACACAAAAAGAAAACTCTGCAGCGACATCCATCGGGGTCCACTCATGCTCTGGTCGTCGTCCCCTAGTCTTAGGATCGGATTTGCGGATCTTAGGCTGTGTCGCATCTTTCGGTTCGACGAGTCCAAAGCCTGCCAGATCATTTCCATCATCTTCCCATTTTCTCATAGGTACTCGTATCTCTCTCATGAAACCTTTGGTTTCAATATCTTTTAATTTATTACTTATTTGTCTATTAGGTACTAATGGCTTAATGGTAGATTGGCTATCTGACTTATAGTCATGTGAGGTGCGGTAATTCTCAGTGCGGTAATTTTTATACACCACCTCGTAAGTGTCCATTCCTTTAAATCCGTTAGCCCTTTTGTTCGGTGTTCGAAGTATAAGCCCATGCTTCTCTAGGGCTTTGAGGGCTGTTCTAACGGTTCGGTCTGAACTTTTGTTAGTCTGTCTACACAACTCCGCTACGGAGGTCTTAAAACGACCTTTGGAGCCTGCTAACTGGCAGATTACAACCATCAGTCGGAACTGATAATCGGTCAGTGGGGCTAAAAAAGCCTCTGAAGGGATTTTCACAGGTCGTTATCCTTAAACGGATCTATTTCCTTCCCATCTTCCAAAAGGCGTTTGGCCACTTCATCAGATAGTACGTCGAGAACAGATGTCATGACGTAGTCAGCCATGTTTTCCACAAAGACATTCATGCTCTCAATCATTCGTTCCCGAATAATATCAACTGGTTCATCTGTGTAATCAACTTCTATCTTATCAAGTCCATCGGTTATGTCCCACGTCTCGATACCGAAATCTTCCACGGCGCTCAAGATAAAGTGGGACATGGGAGAGTTATCCCAAACAATGCCTAAGACATCATTGAGAGTTATTTGACGAATCATTTCCTTTACAGGATTATCGGTTATAACAATGTCGTCAGCATCGACCAGTATGTGATCAAGGTCTGTTGCATTGGCTATAAAGCATGTGGTCTTTACCCCATGCTCTTTACATATGCTTATAACACTCTCTGCAAAATGATTTTCATTTCCCGTTACTGGAATAAATACAGTAACTTCTTTGCCGTATTTATTTAGAAGAGCAGTTACTCCATCATCAACACATACGTCTTCAAAAGAAACAACAGCAATATTCACTTAGCCCCCTATAGAGTTTGAGATAATCTAGTAGGTGCCTTTACAACTACTGGACGATTAAGATACATGCCAATGGCTAATGAAACAAATGTTGCTGACGGAACTAGCACTATAAAATCAGTCTCCACACTTAAGTGTGACCAAAGCCCCAAGAAACTAAGAGGAAGTGCAAAGTATTTGTTTAATGTTGGCTTAGTAATAAAGCCAGAAATAAATAAATCTAGGAATTCAATTACATAAGTAACTGCCATTCCTGTGAGTAGTACGGATATAACCATGTCTATAGTCATAGACAGGATCCTACACCGTCGTGGTCGTGTACTCCACTCCGCCGTATGTGCGTAGGCGCCAAAAGGTATTCTGAGGAACCCAGTCAACTAAAGTCTTACCTAGACGTTGAATCTTCTGTGGTTTTGTTGGGTATAGATGAGAGTAGGAGTTGTGTGCGGTGCCTTCCCATACCGCTCCAAAATCTGAAGGCAAGGAACCATCAAAGTAATCTGTTGCTGTTGGACTCTTTTCAAACTGTATGCAATCTAAATAAAATGTGCCAGAACCTCCTGAAAAAACAATTTCATAAGTGCTTGCTGTGGATGTGGTTGCATCCGTTAAAATTGTGGATGTAAACTCTGACCAGTTAACCGCAGTTCCTAAAACAGACGTAGTACTAACCCCCACTATAGTTCCCCCGCTATTTCTTGCTACTAAACTTACAGTTAAACTTGTTGTAGCCTTAAATAATCCAGAGGCTGTATAAAAGAGACCTCTTGTAATTGGCATTGTGTTGGACTTTAGTGTCCAAGCACCCGTAGCAACTACCTTAGCGCTCTTTATTCCAGAGTATGCTAAATCAGAAACATTAGCATCCTGTGTTATGGTTGGTGAACCAGTTGCTGTCCAACTGTCTGTTACGTTAGTTTCAAAAGATGGATTTTTAATTAAGTTAGATTTTTTTGGATTTAAAAAGATATCAATACTACGAGCCTCATCATAAACTGCGGATGCTCCTGTCTGCATACATACCTGATCAATGTAATATGTTCCAGCAGCACTGTACGCAATTGTTATAATTGCATATACTGAAGTAGCATCTGATGTAGAAGTGATGCTTGATGATTTCCAAGTGTTGTTTGCTGCAACCGCTGACGCAGTCTTTGCAGACGATGTTGCAGTTCCATATTTATCGTAATACCTGACAGATAAAGTTATATTACCAGAACTTGCTGGGCACTTTAATTTACAAGACACGGTGTATTGAGTAGATGGGCTAACAGGTACTCCTTTAGTAATAATGTTGGAAGCACCAAGCACCATACTTCCAGAATTACTTGCAACAATTTTTCCAGTATAAACAGTATCAATTTGATTAGTATTAGTATCAGGAACCTGTTCAGTACTTGAGGTTAATGTTGCATTGCTTGCTACCCAATTTCCAATTCCTTTATAAAAGGTCGAGTCTTGAACAGTTAATAATCGATTTTGAGACACCACTACTGTTGGTGCAAATCCAGTTAAAGATTCACAGTAAGTTTCTAAACCAAGTTTAGTTCCTTTTCTATAATACATATACAGTGCTTCACGCACAAGTCTTTTTTGATTTTTAGTTGGAAGTGTGGGTTCTTGTGTTAAGCCGTAGTTTGCAGTTTCTAGTGGTACTAATTCAATAGGAGTTTCTAATCCAGTATGCTTTGGCCTTAATAGATCTAATTTAGTTAAGAACTCTTCTTGAGTAAATAACATTCCGTCTAGAAAGTCATATAAAGTAGACGCAGTATTTACTGCTCCAAACGGACTCTGTTCTGCACTTGTGTATACACGAGGTAAAGTATTTATAAAAGTTTTTTGAGCATCATGATTTTTTGGAAGAACTGTTGATATTGAACCAGCAGTTCTCCATACTTTTTCACCTGTAAATATAAAAAAACGGTAGTACGTTTGTCTTCCTGTAACTAAAGGTATATCTGTAGGATTAGTTTCTCCATCAACAAAATAAGCACGGGAAACATTTCCCTCAGTTGCTTTTTCGTCAAAAATTATTACCCCATCTTCAGATGTCTCGGGGTAACCCGCTTGATTTCTTACTAACCGAACCTGAGTAAATGTTCCACGAGGAGTTTGCCAAGCAACTAATATTCTTGAAAAGTCCAATGCCAAAGCAGACATCGGTTCAACAGAGTAAGCAAGTTTTGCAAGAGCACCGTATGTAGATGCTCCATAAAAATTTACGCCATATTTAGCCACAAGTTACCGTCCTTACGAACTTAAATCGCCAGATAACAACCATTCATTTGTTGCAATTTTTATTAATCTAACCTCAGAATACTGACCAGCAGTTTTAACATAACTAGATTTTGATCTAAGCGTAACACCACTACCAGCAGCCACCGTTACCGCACCACTTCCTTTTTGAATTACAATAAAAGTTTGTCCATTAACAAAAGGATAAGTTGATTCTGGTGGTATTGTTAAAGTTATGCTACTGCTACTACTAAATACTATGGCTTTACTAATGTCATCTACACCAAGAGTATAGGTTGTTGCAGCGCTATCTTTTATAGATCTTTGATGTGCTGTAGGAAATGCGGATGCAATAGGAAGCCATTCACTTCCAGTCCAGATATACGAAGCCTTTGCCATATCAGCCTCCCATTAACATTAGGGTGTCAACTAATGATCCACCAGTTGTAATAATTGTTGCGTCTACGTCAGCAGATGAATCAACCCATATAGTGCCAGCGGCAAAATCTGATCCAGTTGGTTGAGTTGCTGCGTATATTACTGGTACTAATTCTTTGCCCCTTGTTTGTATGGTTCCGTCTGGAAGAACTTTAGTTACAACTGCAGAGGCTGAAGTTTGAAATTCAATTAAATTTGCAGTTTGACTGGCCTTTGATCTTATAACAAGGCTCTTAGTTGCATTGGCTGCCGAAACAATTACAGTTCCGCCAACTTTAGAAACGTAATCGTCATACACATCTTTAATACCGTATTCAATATTTGCAAGACGATCTTTTAAGGTGTTCCAAGAGGTAGTTACAAAATCAACATCCCCAACCCAACCAGAACCTGTTTTAATATAAGTTCCCAGATTGGCTTGTAAAGAGTTAACTTCTTCTTGAAGGGTATTAACGTGCTCGGCAAGCACGGTGTCAGTAAAGTCTACCTTTGTAACAAAGGACTTTACCGTTGCTGGATATGCTGCTGTCACTTAACTTCCTCTCAGACCTAACGGTCTATTTTCTCTTGTTTGTTCCCTATTTACTGTCTTAACTACCTACCCATTGGTTGTATGGGTATGCCCACCAGTAGTTCTTGTTGCTAAAGTAGACTTTAAAGTACTTACTGTGCTTTCTAAAGTAGAGACTTTTCCTTCTAGTGTGGTTATCTTTCCTTCAGCGGTAGTCATTCTAGTTTCTAAACTTTTAACTTTGTTAGCCAATGCAACAACAGTAGATATTAAATCTACTTCAGTAGTTCCATCAGACTGCTTTACTGTAATTACATGTGTAGTTAATCCAGTCAAAGATACCGTGTTAGCCAATGACTTAATAAAGATTTTTTTATTTTTACCTTGGTTTTTTCCAAATGCCCCAGACCAAACTGGATACCCAAGATCGCCACCTATAAAAAAAACCCAGACACCCTGCCCAATTGCTGGGACGTCTGTACTTATACTAGAAGGTTCTACAGGCCAAGCCCAATCAGTTACTTCATTACCCGTTATTTGAGTAATTAATATTTTTAATCGTCGTTGTTTTTTAGAATCGTTATTATCTTTTACAACGCCACGATAAATTCCGTAATAACGTGTTACGGGATCCATTAGACCTCACTAATACTTAAATTTGCTTCGCTAAATCTAAATATCTCACCAGCAGTACCCGACAAGGTTGTTAAAGCACTACCTGCACCATACCGATATAGGGATATAACTTTTGCAGTTTTAACACCAGAAGCCTGTTGAAGAACAAATTCAATATCTTGTGGATAGATAGTGTCTTGAAATTTAACCCCATTATAACCAAACCCAGTTAATAATGCGTTTTTAAGATTAGCCTGTACTTCAGCAGTTGTATATTGAGTTAATTTTGCATATTGAAAATTAAGAATAACATCAACGTAAGTAGGTTCTGTAACAGTTACACTTGTTCCAATTAACACCTTGTCTGTTAATGCTGTTTCTACAAGTGCCTTTATAGTTTCAAACTCTGCTGTTACAGCCCCATTAGAATCTAAACCAGGAGCAGTGTCAGTATCAATCGCAGTTCTACTTGGTGCTATATACAAGGTAACAGATGTCCACACACTAGCAGTAGCATTCGCTTTTCCAACCCCAGATACTGCAACTGCTATATCCGCAAAATCTTTTAATGTTACCGCTCTATTTCCAGATTTTAAGGCTGTTGGTGCAGATAACCGTATTTGATCATTACTTTCTGGATCTGCGCCTCCTACACCAACGGTTGAATTAGTAACAGTTACATCTGCTTGAAGTGCAGTAACTTGAGCCTCAGATAACCCAGTAACAGAATTAATAGTTGTTATTGTATTTGTAGAAACATTTCCAAGTGCTCCACTACCAATGGTGTACTTTGCTCTAATTTCAGAATATGCTGTTGGTATTACTCCAGAAACCCCGTCTCCAAAACTAATAGACACAACATCATTATCATCAGTAAAGGTGGTGTATACAAGATCTGTTGGACCATAATCAATTAGATGTTGTACCTGTGTCCATTTAGAATACACGTCTCCATCTTGAACATAAATTTCAATAGAGTTATCAACTACAGGAGTTTGCCCAAGTTCAAATGACGCATCTGGAGTCCCGCTGGATGTACCAATTAATTCACCATAGGTGTTTACATCTTCTGCAACAAGTATCACTGATCTACCCTCAGTTGCTGTTACAGAATCAGTTCCTGGAGACTCTCCAGAAATAGCATTAATAACTGCTGCTTCAGTAGTTGTAAAATAAACCGTTACTACTGTGTCTCCAACTGTAATGTCTCCCGATATAACTGACCCAACAGGAATTGTTACTTGAACATCAGACGAGTTACTAAAGACTAGTGTTAAAGATGCTTGCCTGTAACCAGCGGGTATATACCCAAATGTTTGAGCAATATTTAAAAGACTATTTCTTTGAACCGCTGTCTGTAAGAAGGCTTCATTGGCAGTTCTATCAATATAATATGAAACAACATCACCAAGATAAGCAAAAGCCTCAACTAAGGCAACACCAAAATCAGCAGGATCAGCCGCTGTCCAGTCGGGTACTCGTTCTTGAATTCTAGCAATCAATGCTTCTCTTAAGGAGTAGTAGTCTCTTCCTGTGTAATCAATTGATACTGGGATACTTGATACTGGGGTTATGCTCATAGCAACTCCTCATAGATTGGGTTAGCACCATCAATAAGGGCCACACCAACGACGGTGCTTACTACTTCGTTGTTTGGCAATGCGTATATAACTTCAATTGTTAACACTCTTGTATATTCATCTACAGTTACAGTTGTTTTATCAAGTCTTAATAAAGCAAGTTGTGTAATAAACGCTTTATTTACCTCAGTTTTAACTTGAGACATTGCTGATGATTCTGTATCAAACAAAGAAAAAGGAATAAGGGTTCCAAATCCTGAACGCATTACCCGTTCACGCACAGTCGTTCCTAAAACAGACCTAACCCTATCTGCCCATATTTTAGATTGATCTGATGTTGAAGATACGTTCCCGTAAGAATCAATTGAGAATGGAAGAGACAATGCTTTTTCAGCCATTATTTACCGCTCCATCTTCTAGGCGTTACCTTATAACCAGCACCTGTTTGTTTGATCATTTTTGTAGCGGAACTTAGTTTAGTAGATGTTGGCTTTCCTGTGTTGTTCGTAGATACCTCATGTTTTATATTTCTTGTAGGAACCGTTCCTGCAGAGGAAGGTCTAAAGGCAGTTGATTTATTACTACCTGTGCCATCTGCTAAACAAGTAAATTCCACCTCATATCGTCCATCTCCCACCATAACGTGTTGAACTTTTGCTACAACCCAAAAGCCGTCACTTTGTGCTCCAGTTCCAGAAACTTCTATAGTTCTCCAAGGAGCAATTCGTGGGTCACCTTGCCCAACACCAGTGGCTGAAATTCCAAAACGTCCAAGTTGGGCTCTTGCATCGGCTAACGATTTAGCCATAGCACCGCTTTCAATAACAGTACGTGTTTCTATATTAGAAAAAAGTGGGTCTTTTGTTATCTTCCTTAATTTTTTTCCAACCGTATTTGCCGAAGATTTAACTGAATACGTTTTTCCAGTTACTGGATCTACACCGCTTACCACAGGGGCTGTTCTTGCGTAATCATTTGATTCTAAAAAATCACCAATTTTTGGTTCAAAGAATTCTAGTGTTGGGCCAACCATCTTGCTTGAAGGATGTTCTAAAGGACCTGCAAATGCCATACTTGGAATAGTTGTCATAAACTGATCAATCATTTTATCTATGGGATGAAAATGAAGTTCTGTTCCAACTACTTGTATGCCGTAACCAATACGTGCTGCAAGTTCATTTAATTTTTCCCAGTAAGACTGGCCAGCCAGAGACTGTTGAGTAAACCTAACCGCACTTGGAGTAACTTTTGGATTTAATTTAAATTTTGTAGCAATATCAGTTGCAATTTCACTGGCGGTTTTATTTACCCAAATTTTAGATGCACCTTCTTTTAAAGGATACGAAGCACCTACACATAAAATTTTTACACTTCTATCAAATTGTTGAGAAACAACGTGTGACACATTTACGGTATAGCCAGTAAATCTTCCAGATACTTTATCATTTTTCCAAGTCACCTCTACTGGCACACCTGTTTTTATTGCATCAAAATAAGCACTGTTAAATAAGGGATACCGTAGTTCTACGATATCGTGCTTTCCCATTTCTTGATAAATAGTTACAGCCCTTACCGCTCCAGTTAAACTAGGAAAGTCTGGGTATGAAACTTTAAAAGAGTTACGAAGTCTGTCCTGTAGATGTGGGTCACGCATTTGGAATCCTTAATTGAGTTCCTGGAGTTATGCTAAAGGGATCTAAAATTTCAGGATTAATATCCATAATTTCCCACCACATAGATGGGTTTCCTAAATATTTAAGTGCTAAATTATCTAAACGATCTGTCTCTACCCAGTTGTAATAGAAGTAAGACTGAACATAGGTAGACCAGTTTCTTAAAACAACAAGGTCGTATTGTTCTTTTCTTGGATTCCAAGTCTTGGTAAGAGTACCGTCTACGTATCTGCTATCTAAAAAGATCATTGGTATCCTTATCTAGACATAGAATCGTCGTTGAATCGAGCACAAGTAACATTCAAATAAGAAAGAGTAGGAACCATTCGATCATTAAATAATGCATGAGTTACATCTAAGGAACTTATACGAACTAGATATCTAAGGCTGCTACCTAAATGCAATTGAACTGCAATACCCTGTAACCAACCAAAGTCTGCTGTACGTCCAGGTAAAAGCACACTGTTAAAGGTTGAGTTTACTCCCATAATTGTTCTAAATAAATACTCCATGTCGTACATGGTTCCTTTTTTATAAATTTCTGCTAATTCATCATTTGCAGTTCGACCTGGTGCTATATCCCAAGTTGGATAAGGACTGGTTAATCCTGGAACTAACCCATTTGAATCTAAATAATTCATATCTAATGTTCTGTTTAATAGTAAAGAAAACGATATACGACTATTTTGTAGTGCTTGAGTAAAGGCATTACCACCAGCATCAAGGCCCGCTCTGATACCTTCCCAGTTCATCCCCTCTGCAACTCCCCAACCCATAGCAACTTCTGTGGGGTTATATAAAAATTTAAAACCATAAAGATTTGGATCGTAGGTATTCCCTTGAATAATATTATTTGCATAATTAGAAACGGTTGCTCTGTCCATTTGAATAACACCTTTAGCACCAAAGTTATTTGACCAGGCATCTTCTCCTTGACCAAAGTTTCCAGGAGCATCTGCTACGCCTGCAGTTTGTTCTTGAGGACTAAGTGCATTGAAATAAGCATACTTAACCATCGGAGCATTGTAATAGTACCCCCCCTTTGCAGGTGGTGGTCCATCATTTCCATTTACACTTGCAGCACTTGCTTTTGCTTTAATTGTTGCAGCGTTTGCTTTTGCATCACTAACTATTTTGGCTGCTTGTTTTTTAGCCTGTGCTATTTGTTGAGAAATTTTTTGTTGAGTTGAAACTTTTAATGCAGCAGCAGCGGCTTGTTCTTTTGCTAATGCTAAACTTTTTGCGTTGTCTGTCTTATATAAAGACGGTAACGCAAGAGATATAGATCCTGGTCTTGAGTATTTTCCTGGTCCACTATTTTCAGCCATTATTTACTTCCCATCGCTGCTAGGTCTTTATCTTGCATTAATAATTCTTTAATTCTTTTAGCAAAGGCAGTGGCTTCAGCCTCAGAGGCTTTGGCAATTGTAAGATTAATATTTACAGTCTTTGATCCACCACCCGTACTTGCTACAGAAGTATCTCTTGCGCCTTGGAAAGTTCCCCAAGGAGAGGCAGCAACAGCGGCTAAAACAGCGGTTGAACTCTTTCCTTCTTTTAATGCCGAAAGTACTCCACCGTAGTTACCGTTTTGAAGTGTCTTAACTGTTGCATCTAATCCTTGATCTTTTGAAAGGTATGACTGCACTCCAACAGAGTTCATTGCAGTAGAACCAGGGGCTCTTTGAGTTGTGTTTAATGGATTATAATTAGCAGAGTTTTTTCCAAGACCAGTTGCTTTACCTCCGCCTCCTCCTTCAAACTTCATCCAGGTTGTAAGTGCCGCAATATTTTCTGCGGTTAATGGAGCACCAACTCTTTTAAGAAGATCGGTTGCAAATTGTTTTTCACCAGCATTACCCTCTATAGGAGATGGTAATTTATTTTGATCTATAACTTTACTTCCAACTTTTACAGGATTTACTGCACCCATAGTAGCGCCTGCAATAGCACCTGCTACTGCACCTCCAGGTCCAGCACCAGCAAAACCAGTTGCAGCGCCCTCTCCTATATCAAACGCCTGATTACCAACTTTACGAACTGTATCTGAAACTGGTAATTTATTTAAAAGGTTTTGTGCTGCTTCAAGACCAGAGTAAGTTAACCCAGCAAGACCTGCTTTTTTAGCAAGGGCTGCAGCGCCTGATTTAGCAGTTGCAGTTACCGCTGCACCTCCACTTTTACCAACTATTCCTAATTTTTGAAGTCCCTTATAACCTAAGACAGTTAAGCCTACGGTTTTTGCAGTATTAACTAATTCGTTTGTTGAACTAGCAAGGGGTGTACCCGATACACCATCAATAGCACCCTTAAGTTGAAGAATGTAACTTGGAGTTTTTTCTAATGCCGCATTAAAAATAACAACAGCATCAGTTGCTTTTTTATAACCCGCAAGCATGTCATCTGTTACTGTATCTGTAAGTTTTGCATTTGCTGTTTGTTGTCTATAAAAATCTGCTGCTGGATTATTTTTTCCAGTTTCATTTAATAAACTTGGTTTTTGTCCTTGACTAATTTGTGAAAGCATAGGACGCATTAACGATTGAGTTTCTTGACTAAACCCAAGATCATTCATAACTCTATTTAAAGAACCCTCACGCAAAGAAAACTCTTGTTGTGCCACTGTTAACTTTTTGGTTCCGTATACCTTACGATAAACCTGTGTTGCAATATCATCCATTGTTTTGGCTTTACCAGTTTTTACATCAAGAGTACTAATTCCGTATTGATAAAGGTTTGCACTCATATCGCCTGTGTGCAATCCACCAATAGCCATTGCTGCAGTTGCGTTTGGCATGTTATAACCAAGTGCGGCACCCTTTACCTCTCGCATTGATTGCAAGAAATTTGCTCCACCACTTAATCCATAGCCAAGACTAAGGACGTTGGCTGCTGCAACATCTTCACCAGGTCCTGAAATACCACCACCAATAGCACTAAAGGATGCAGCAGTTAAAGCACTTCTAGTCATTCCTGGCATACGCCGTGTTGCATTGTAAAAACCAGCAGCACGAGGCATGACGGCTGACATATCTGGAAGACCAGCATATGCAGCAGATGCAACTCCTAAACCAGCCTGTACTCCAACTGTTCCTGATAATCCTATCTTGGAGACCAGCCACGGCATTTGTACGTTACTGCCACCAGAACCACCAGCACCATTACTAAATTGGGCATTGGATACGCCTAGTCCCATACTGGTGCCTTGACCAACACCAGAAGATAAAACATTTTTAACGCCTGAAAGAGTTCCTCCAACTAAACCCTTTACACGTTTTAAGGCTTGTTCAAGATGATCTATCTCTTTGTTTATTGATTTAAGTCCTTTTGTGGCACCCGAAAGGTCTTTCAATGGATCATTACTAGCCATTTAAATTCCTTCCAACTCTCGCCTTAGCAACTTCTAACCAATTAAATCTTTCTCTTTTAGACATTTTTTTAATATCTTCTAGAGACCATCCCTTATACGTTTGAGTTAATGCCGACCATTCATAGAATAGTTGTTCATAACTCGTATTACTAGAACTGAAATAAGGATCCTAAATTAATAGGAACCAGTACCTCACTTCCTGTTTCTGGGTCTTTAACGACCACGTCCTCAAATTGAGGACCAGGTGCTCTTTTATTAATTGCTTCAATAATTGTTCTGCGATCAATAACGCTGAGTGCTTGAACTTGTGCGGCGCTATACACTGGAGCAGAATCAATTTGAGTAACTGTTCCTTCTAGTACAATGGTGCTTAATTCTGCAGATGTTTTGTCCATATTATCAATCATTTTCTTTTGAACAATTCCATCTGGAAGACGGACAGTAAATTGACTCTTTTTACCTTTGACAGTAAACATACGATCATTTAATGGATCAGTAAGAATCTTATTTTTAATATCGGCAGTTATATCAACCTCTACTAATTTTTCTTCATTATCTACAAATACTGGAATTTTAACTTTGTTACCAAAAGTAACTCTTAAAATCCCAAGCAAGAGAGCATCTCGATCTCCAATTAATAATTGATCAAGCATCTTTTCATCTGCTTTTTCATCACCAATTTTTACTGTTCCACGTTGCAAAATAATCATTAAGGCTTTTCCAATATTACTTGTTTTTGCAATAGCCTCTTCATCTCTACCTGTAAGTTCACGAACTTCAGCAGTTCTGATGACCTCCCCAGTGGCTGTAATAAAGCCACCAGGAAGATCTACAGTTGTATCCAAAGGTGAATTGATTTCAGGCAGTACTTCTTTTGGCGTTTCATTTAGCGCCTTGTTTAACAGATTGTTTGCTAATGCGGGATTAACCGCTGCATTAATTGTGTTCGTCATTGTTATCCTTTTGTTAGATTATGCTGGGAATGCTGCTGCTGAAGTTGTTAGGTTTGCTGCCCAGTTAACATCAAAGCCCTCATGGACTAGAGTCATCTGCTCAACAAATAGAGCGTTATCACCAGCGTTTAAGTCTGAGTATGCCACAGCAGTTGGCCAGCAGTTATACACATTAAAGCGCATTGCTACATGGTCTGTTTGTGCCGCAGTTGTATCCGACGGATTAGAACCAGGAATTGGATGTGATAGTACTGCAATCTCTAGATCACAGCGGAAGTTCTGAGTTGCAGAACGAGTGCCTCCACCTTGAACGGTTGCAAACATATTTCGCATCCAGTCATAGTTTTGACTTGAGTTTAGGACCACACCACGTTGCAAAGTAATTGGCGCAAATGTAGTTTGTCCTGGAATTTGGTGAACGGTGGTGTTGTATCCGCCTTCACGGTAAGGGATAGAGTCTGTAGTCACAGCCATACCTGATACAGATGTAAAACCAAAAGTGGCTGTTTGCACAGCGGTTGTGGCAGTACTTGCTGTTGGTAGTGCTTTAAATGTAACTAAGAATCTAAAGTTACGTATTGGATCGGTAATTAATGATGACCGATTATTAATGATTGTAGGCATTTATTTATTTCTCCTTTGGATTAATTCAGCGTCTTTTGGCTGAGGTCGATGACGATGAACTCTGCTGGATACTGAAGAGCAACACCAACTTGAATGTGTACTTCACCATTTGCAATTGTTTGTGCTGTGTTGTTTTCAGCATCACACTTAACAAAGTAAGCCTGTGAAGCAATTGCACCACGAAGACCGCCTTGGTTACGATATTCATTTAAGAATGAACCAAGAGCAGTATTAATACGTGACCACAATTGTTCATCATTATTTTCAAATATTGCAAACTCAGTAAGATTTTTTAAATTCTTACGAATGTAAATTAAAGAACGACGCATGTTTACATACTTGTTTGCTGTCCCATCTTGCTTCAATGTGCGGGCACCCATAACTGAAAGTCCAGCGCCAGGAATTTGACGAATTGGATTTACAGGAGATGTGCTTGCATTCATTGTGTCAAGTTCTGTAGACGTAAATGTTTTTTCTACAGCAACAATTCCTTGAATTGCTGAACCAATACCTGCTGGGGCTTTGAATACGCCACGGCTTGCATCAGTGGATAGGTATAAACCAACTACAGCACCTGCTGGCTCTATCTTACGAAGAGATCCTGTGCCACGTCCAAGTGGATCAGATATATAAACGTTTGGATAGTAAACAGCAGCATTGCTTGTATCAGTAAGACTTGCTGCAAAAGTAACCGCATTTGCTACTGTTAAATCAGGATCAGTTCCAAGAACTACAAATCCATTATTGCTTTCTGCCCAAGAAGTTGCGGCATCAAATACCCCAACTGTTCCAGATGCTAATGCATTTGCGTCAGGAATGAAAACAACTAATGGACGATCAAAAGATGTAAACCGTTCAAAGACTGAAGAACCACCAGCCTTATAATTGGTGTAATCAGTAGATGCTGTTGCTGAACCATTTGATCCACCTGTTAGTGGATAGGTAGCACTTGTAATACCTTGACCAGCATACCCAGCGATAACAGCAACTGTAATATTTGATGATAATAAGTTAATTACTGTTGGAGCGTAATCACTAGATGTAGCATCATTAAAAACAACATTTGAATATTGTTCAAGAAGGATGTCATCAGTTATATCATTTGCTACACCAGACTCTTTGTAAAGAGTTAGGGTGTAGGTACTAGCAACTTCACCAGCAGTAACAACAACACGAAGATTATTTCCATCTGTTCCAGCATTTTTAGATGTAACAGTTACTCGTGCAACGCTACCTGAATCTACTAAACTTCTAGATGCAGCAACAGCGTTGGCCGCAAGTAGACGTTGAACATAAAGTTCACGTCCACCATTAGCAAAGAATGAGCCAACCTGGAAGGTGGCTGGATAAGAGGCGTTGTAACCTCCAAAGTACTTGGTAAATTCATACCAAGATGAAACAAGCGTTACTGTTTCTGGGCCTTGTGCAAAAGGTGCAACAACTGCGCCAGCAGCATCTGCAGTAACTCCATTAGGAATTACTGGTGGTAATAGGCGTTCACTAATGTAAACACCTGGACGGCTATAAGCCATGATTTCTCCTTGCTAGTTGGGTAGGGGTTTCCTTATGGTGCCTGTGTTGTGTACGAGATTGGCGTAAATTGACCACGACCAATTTTGGCGCTGCCAGTTGTGCCTGTTACGTTTAGTGTACTAACCTTGTAGAACTTATTATAAAGTACTGGTGCAATCTCGCTAGAGACACGCACCGTTATTGCATTTACAAATAAGCGTTTTCCTTGTTCTGTAATGTCTCTTTTAGCGACATCTAAAACATCCAAACGACGTGTTGTTCCAGCACTGGTATTTGGACCAGTTTCTAAAACAGCAAATCGTAATGGAATCTTTGTGAATAATAACTGCGCCAAAATTTCTCGGTCATGACGGGGTTGACGAGCATAAGTAGTTATTTGATAGTCAATATTTACTGGAACAGGAAAATCAATTTCCCAATTATTAGTGGTTGTATTAAAGGCAGTTGTACCATCAATTGTATCTGGGTTTGATAAGTAGGCTGGTTTTACTTTACCACGCATTGACCGTTGAAAATCTTCAGCCATGTCTATCATGTCAATAGTTATATAAGGATAACTTTGACTACGAATTTCTTGATCAGGTTGTCCAAACCAGACTCCCACTTTTCTAGTAGTACCTGGAGTTACTGTGCCACCTGAAGCAACACTAACAATGTTTGCATTGACCTTTGCATACTTAAAGGTAGTTACTGATGGAATCGCAGTAACTAAGTAAGAACCATTAAAAGGAGTACCTATACCAGAAACTGTTATGGTGTCACCCACTTCAAACTCATGGTTAGTAGAGGTTGTTAAAGTTACAACGTTCGTAGTAAGTGCCTTCCTTGTTACTGTTTTTGCAGCAGCAGAGGATGCCTTTTGATCTGTAACCGTCATCTCTTTAAGGAGATTACGAAGTGCTTCATCCTCTTCTAATAAAAAACTCATGAGGAAGCCTTTAAATGCTGCGCTGTTCTACCCAATAAAAACTTTTCTGCTTCGGCTGTTCTATTGCTATATCTACGAATTGCAGCGGTTGGTTGAGTACCTGGAGTGCCGTACTCTAAATTTAAAACTTCAGCACGATGATCTGGGTGAGAACGAACTGAAAAGGCGCCGTCATCATAAGAGACGTGCATCCCACGAACAATGTGCTCAGGCCATCCAGAGGCACGGGTTTCAGCCCGAAGATGTGCAGACATCATGCGTGTAGTTTCAAGACTAGATTTGTTTAAAGAAGTCCTTATTTTAGAAAGGTAAGTCACTTCTTTTTCTTCGCTTTCGCTTTCGCTTTTGTTCCAACGTAAGCAGCACCAGCCAAATAGGCTACGGCTGTACCTGCAATAAGCGATGCGATAGCGGGACGTTTTTCTTTAGGGCGGAATCCAAACACACCCTTTATAAACTCTTCACGTTCATGCTGATTGTTCATCTCAGCAACTTCCATGTACCAAGGCTTCCATGCCATATAGACCCCTTTATCGCAACCAGTGGGAACTGTAGTCAGGCACCGCAGCGGTGTTCTGATATAGCAATGATAAAGAAGAAAGGCCCCTTTCGGGGCCTAACTCTCTAGTTCTTTTTAATCTTTTTGGCTAAAGCCTTATCTAACTTTTCATCTTCTGTTCGAGATGGCTTCTTCTTATCCATAGCCTTATCAGCCTTGGCAAACTTCTTCTTTTCTGCTGCAGTCATACCTTTCATGACCTTTGCATCCTGCTTCTTATCTGACACCTTTGCCATTAAATTACTTTTTTTTTCTTTTTCTTAAGCGCTTTAAAATCTGCGCCAGTAATTTTGTCAGCAGGCTTTGCAGCACCAGCAATCTTCTTCTGCTTAGGGGTTAATGATTTCTTCACTTTTTATCCTTTTTCTTCTTAGGGGACTTCTTCTTGTCAAACTTCTTATTAGCAGCAGCAAGAGTCTTCATGCCATGCTTATTCTTTGGTTGACCACAGCCACAGGTAGCACACATGGTTACTTACACTTCTTGCATTTGCACTTACAAGCCTTGCCTTTACATTTTGCTTTAGAACATCCGCATCCAACGCACATAATTATTTACCTTTCTTTCCTGTACAAGCAGAGCATTTGCACTTACACCCGCCACATGATTTACACATTACTTGCTCGCTTTCTGCTTAGTTTGTTTTTTTGATTTTGGAACACCTTTTTCAGGAACGCAGTTTGGAACTTTTCTTCCGTTCTTCATCTTCATTCCTACCTGAGTATAACCTGTCCAACATGGATCTGATTTTGCCATCAGCAATCCCATTTTCTTAATGCTAGTGCCTTACGAGTTGGCTTACCGTTCTTTTCCATTGCTCCAGGCATACCGCCCATTCTTGCACAAAATGATTTACGACGTGCTGCTTTCTTAGGAGACTTCTTGGCTTCTTTTGAAGACACTGGAGGTTTTAATGTTCCGCCAGTTTCACGCTTGTATGATGCACGACCTTTTGCATTTAATCCACCCTCTGGATTTTTACCTTCTTTGCGTTGCCACGCTGCGGTCTTTGCCATTATCGTCCTTGACTTCTATGAGGATTGTTTTTGTGCCAACTCTTTACAGCCTTGACACCCTGCTTTACAGTAGTGGATCCACCCTTTTTTGTAAGGTTAATCTTGTCCCACTTACCTTGATTGGTATTGGTGTGTTCTACAACTACGTCGCCCTTTTTATTTTTGGAAACTTTATGAGTAACTTTTGCCTTTTTTCCAGGAGTTTTAATACCAAGAGTTACTGGCTTCTCTGGTTTTTTATCTGCCATTAGGCCACCGACTTCTTGTGTGGATAACGGATTTTGGCTTTAGGTCTCCTTATTATTGAGCCCTTTTTCTTTTTTAATTTTGCCCCACCAGACTCATACTTACTCTCGGTAAGACCAGTTTGAATATTTTTCTGGGGCGATTTACCAGCCCGTGCTCCAATTTTTGAGTGATGTGCTTTCATTACTTCTTCTTACTCTTCTTAGACATTCCTGATTCACTCATTGCAATAGCAACCGCTTGCTTCTTTGATTTAACTACTGGGCCCTTTTTAGATCCGCTATGAAGTTTGCCTTCTTTGTACTCCTTCATTACCTTCTCTACCTTGCCCTTAGATTTCTTCGCTGCCATCGTCGTCCTCTTCTTCTAGGTCTTCGTCGAACAGGTCTTCGTCGAAGTCCTCTAATTCTACATCATCAAACTCAAAGAGCGAAGGGTTTAATTTTTCTTCAAAATTTCCCATATGTATTCCTAGTTGGCGTAGGCTTGAAACTGAGGATCGTTGACAAGTTCTTCTGCATTTACTAAGTTGCAATCAATTGTAACAACTGCATAGTTATCTTTATAACGTCCACGAGGAAGTACACGAGTAGGTACAAATACTTCATTCTGGAATACAACACGGTCCTTGATATGCGTACTTGGGTCTCCTACCATTGCTGGAAGTAGACGATTTATATCTGCAACAGAAATTACGAGGCGCAAAGTATCTACTACGTAAAAACCTCGTTCATTCATTATGTTAGTACCACGAAGTTGTTGCGCCATAATTACTGGCATATCAAAAGGTTCTTTCCAGCGACGGCCCTTGCCAGTTACTTGACTAGATGTATCGTAAATATCATCGTAGACTTCAGTTGGATTTGCATCTAGATACGCCTGATCCCAAACCCACCAGTCAACTTTTGTGCCTACAGGATCACGAAGATCATCAACTATGCCTTCATTAATAGAAAGGTTTTCATAGTCAATCTTAAATCGTCCTTGGACTTTAGAACCACGCATAGGTTAATTGTGAGGGTAAGTACGATTAGTTACAGCCTTAATTATTCTGGTTTTAAAGAATTCCAGTAAGATACATAATAATTCATATCTAATGGAAACCGTTTTATGTGTTTTGCTATGGCTCCAGTATGAGCGTGTATTGGTATTCCAGCCTCTTTTACTTTTCTAAAAAAAGCAATGTCTTCACCAACAAAGTCTTTACCAATACCAGGTTTTTCAGCAAAGACTGATTGATTTGGAAATTTTGTTCTTAATTTTGACACAATAGATCTATGCATAAGTACTAACCCCATTCCTGCAGAATCAACTTCTATTACTTGATTTTCAGGTAAAGGGTGTATGTATTGTAAGGTGTGTTCGTCAATGTTTTTAAATATGGCTGGAAAAGGTTGCATAAGTACGTCACCTGTACTCTTAGAAATAAAATAAATTCCACTTACTATAGGTCTAAGATCTTTATCTGCTGTATCCCATAACTTTTTTACTATATCTATAGATAATGAAACATCTGAATCTATCCACAAAAGCCAATCTATATCGGTAGAATCTGCCCAATTATCAAATAATATCTGTCTTTGTTTACCAATTTGATTGCCTTGAACATTCATTGCAGCAAATATATTAATACCGTTATTTTTAGCATTAAGTATTACCTGGATTAATCCTGCAGCAAATGTTCCATCTACTAAACCGTTATCACACCAACCAATAACTACTTTTTCTTTAGACTTAGTATTTATTACGCTCCCCCTTTTTAGTAATCTATACTATAGGAGATTCTACCCAATTTGTAACAGACTCATCCCAAACATAGTTTTTTGGGTTTTCTGGGTCAAAAGTTGGTAAATCAACTGGAGCCTTCCAATAAGATACGTTGTGACTTATCCAACTAGGATAAGGTTTACGTTGGATAAAGACTCCACCTACATATTTACCACCAGGTTCTGCTGGTTCGTCTGTGTATTCTACACAGGTTTTACCAGTAATTGTCTCAGCAATAGTCAAAGATGCAGCAACAAGTGTATTAGTAACAACGTCATTTTCAATTACTGCAAAAGTTGCCATTATTTATACCCTTTCATATGAGGAACAAAAAAATTAATTATTTTAATTTTATCAAAATTAATAACGTAACACATAGACCACTCCACCTTGTCCAGCACTACCAGATCCACTCTGGTAATAACCACCAGTGCCACCATTAGAACGAGCATATCCTGCTGCAATGATTGCAGAGTTAGCAGTAACACTACTGCCACCAGACGTGCCACTTACTGAACCAGGTGATGAAGCCGCCGCATTTCCTGGAACATTCCAAGTACCGCCAGTTGCTGTTCCACCTGCACCGCCACCGCCATAACCAAGTGAGCCATTAGTTGGGGATTTTCCACCAGTAGCAGTAATTCCACCAAAGGTGGTTGTTCCTCCGTCAGTTCCATTTGTTCCACCAGGTCCACCAGTACCATTAGCACCAATAGTAACTGGAAGGGAACCTGTAAGTGCTATGTGTGACGCTCCAGCACCGCCGCTACCGCCACCAGCACCGCCACCGTTACCACCACCGCCACCGCCACCGCCACCGCCAGCAGCCATAACATAGGCGTAACCAGAGGTTGATGTTGTTGTATATGTTGTTGAAGATGTAATTGTATCCAGAGTCCCACTAACAGCAACGGGTGCTACAGCAGACGCTACTAATGTAATTGTAACAACAATACTTGTACCAGCATCAGTCCATAGTTTTATACGGTTTACAGCAGAAGGAATATTTACGGCTACAGTTCCAGAAGCAGTTTCTGCTGTAGCAACTACTGTTGTTTCACTTGACATAAATGCAACTCTTGCTAGTACCGTAGTAGCGCAAGTAACAGTATAAACAGCAGCAGTTAAAGCCACTGTTGCGGAATAGTTTGTGTTTGCCGCAGGTACTGTAACAGAACTTGCGTTGGGTCCTGCAGTAACAACATTAAGTTTAGATATAGCCATTATGCAATCTCGCTTCCAAATGCTGAAAATGAAACAGTTGCAGTTGATGCATACACGGTTACTACGTCGGTAGTAGCAAGAGTAATACCTAATGTAAGGGCTGTCGTATCATTTGCAGCCACAGTTGCATCATAAGAAACGTAGTGCTGTGCTGCAAGTGTTGCACCAGCAGGTCTTACAGCAACCCGAAAAGTAGCAGCAGAGGCTGCTTGATTACATACCGTGATTGTGGATACTACCGTTGAAGTAGCGGAGGGTACTGTATATAGAGTTGTTGCTGTTGTTGCTGAGGGATTAGATTGCCCTAATACCTTATATGTTGTTGCCATGTGACTCCTTAAGTAAAGGTACTAGTAAGGTACCTAATAAAATTTTACTTGTACTGGTAAACAAGTAAAGGTTAATTGGTACGGGCTGCTTATGTGGGCTAAAGTGTCCCTATGAATTTGGTGCAAAAATCGGTTTTCCAAGGGGGCAAATTAATGCCTCTAATTTTACCCCACTCAACCACCGCTGGTATGGGCTTAATGAATCCATCTATTTTTGTTGATGATGATGGCGATATCTTAGTAAATATTCGTCATGTAAATTACACCCTATATCATTCAGAAAAAGATCAACGTTTTTTTAGTCCTTGGGGACCACTCTCCTATCTACATCCTGAAAAAGACCAACGGCTAGTTACGACCAACTACCTAGGCCGTCTTGACAAGGATTACAATCTAATTAATTTTACAAAAGTTGATTACTCAAAGTTAGATGTTCCATCTATCTGGGAGTTTGTTGGCGAGGAGGATGTACGCATCACGCAGTGGGATGGTAACTACTACCTGATTGGTGTGCGTCGAGATACCACGACCAATGGGCAGGGTCGCATGGAGTACTCCAAGATCGAATTAGATAAAGAGAATTGGACAGCCACAGAGGTACAAAGAGTTCGTATCCCGCCTCCTGTGGATGTTAACTCCTACTGTGAAAAGAATTGGATGCCTATCCTTGACATGCCTTATCACTTTGTTAAATGGGCTATGCCTACTGAGATTGTTAAGGCTAATCCTGATAAGTCTGAGTGTGAGCAGGTACTGGTAAAAGAAACTCCGCCGATTTCTCCTGATCAACGTGGTGGTACAAATGTAATTGCTTGGGGAGATTACTACATTGCCTTTACTCATGAGGTTGCACTTTGGAAAAATTATTTAAATCAAAAAGATTCCGTATACAGACATCGCATGATTGTCTGGGATAAAGAATTTAACTTTGTAGGTATTACATCCCCCTTTTCTTTTTTAGATACACCAATTGAGTTCTGTGTAGGGGCTACTCTTATAAAAGGAAAGTTAGTATTAACTTTTGGAGTTCAAGATAATTGTGCTTTCCTTCTTGAAGTTCCTAAGAAGGTTATTAATGAAATGATTACGGAGTCCATGTCTTATGGAAATTAAAGATGTAGCCTTAAAACTGGCTGAAAATCCTTTTGATGCCGAGATTAACTTTAACCTGGCTGCTGCTTATGAAGAGCAGTTGCAGTATGCATCTGCTGCAGGGTTTTATTTAAGAGCGGCTGAATACGGGTACAAGACTCAACCACTAATTACATATACCTCGTTATTAAAGATGGCCCTGTGTTGGGGTGCCCAAGGAGACAGAAATAAAACTGTATACAACAACATTATGCAGGCCATTGCCTATTTACCAAATAGACCAGAGGCTTACTTTTTATTGTCTAGAATTAAAGAGCGCAACAGAGAGTATCAAGAGTGCTTTACATATGCAGAGTTAGGTTTATTATTTGCAACTAATGCTCACAATCAACCACTTCCAGGGTACGTTGAATACAACGGCACATACTGCTTACTGTTTGAAAAGGCTGTTGCTAGTTGGTGGGTTGGACGCAGAGATGAAAGTAAAGCCTTATTCCAGCACCTACTAGATGATTACTCTATGACTGAAGAGTACATAAATGGATGTCTTAATAACCTAAAGTTGTTTAACTAATGTTTCCTAATTGGTTTAAAGATGTAGAAAAGTACTTTAGACATGTGCCAAGTGTTCCACTTCGTGCACTGCAAATTGGAACCTACACAGGAGACGCCACCGAGTGGCTCCTTAATAATCGAGAGATCGAATACCTAGATGATGTAGATACGTGGGAGGGCAGTAAAGAGACCGCCCATGAATCTTTGGATTTTGTTTCAGTAGAGGCTTACTATGATTCAAGATTCCCAAAGGATGGAAGAATCTTAAAGCACAAGATGACCAGTGATGAGTTCTTTATTCGTAACGCTAGTTCATATAACTTCATATACATAGATGGCGACCACACCGCCCTACAGACCGCTATGGATGGTTTAAATGGCTTCAGGCACCTGGAATCAGGTGGGGTGATGGCATTTGATGACTATCTATGGAACTACGGCGGTAAGGAGTACCTAGAGCCTAAAAGGGGCGTTGACTGCTTCCTCAATGTCTGTAAGGGTGAATATAACATCATTGAATCTGGCTATCAGGTATGGATTGAAAAGTGTTAGATAACGCCTGCTTTGAAGTCTTTCATATTGATACTGGAAATAGATTAAGAAACAAATCTTATGAGGGCATTTTAAAATCTATGTCTTTTTTGCCTCGTCTTGGCTCCCCTACTATATACTTAAATACCGCTGATAAGGCTGAAGCATTTGTTAATCAAACACCTAAATTTAAAGTAAATACAGTTACTGACTTTTGTAAGCCAGGGGAAACTTTTCCACCAAGTTCTGGGGTTGTGGGAGTTTGGGCAAGTACTTACTTGGCTTATAAAAAGTTTTTAGAATCTGATAAAGATGTGTTAATAATTTTTGAAGACGACATAGTTATTAGTAAGAATTTTAAAGTTATTGCTAAGATGTACATGAATGAACTTATGCCTATATGGGATTTCTTTTCACTTTTTGTTCCTGATGATTCTTTGTTTGCTTATAATGAATCTGAGCATGACTTAAATGAAAAGTATATTTGTAAATCATATCAACAGTGGTCTTGCGCTGGGTACGCAATTAGTAGACGGGGTGCAGAAAAGACTATTGCTGATGTTGAATTTAAAGGAATTAACTGCCCTATAGATTGGTATATATTTAATTTTCGAATAAAACAAGAAGAGAATCAAATAAAATTTAATACCTATACAGTAAAACCACAGGTGTATAAACCTATAAAGTTTTTATTAGAGGCAGCGCAATACAGTCAAATTCATAACGGTAGTACAGAATTACTTTAGTTACATTCCACCAAGCATTAGTACATCTGAAACTGAGGCTGTTCCTGAAGGAGAAGTTCCTGCCGTACCTTGAATTGCAGATCCTTGTACACCTTGAGAACCTAAAGTTCCTTGAGTACCTTGTGTACCCTGTGTACCAGCACCTGTAGTACCTTGAGAACCGAGTGTACCTTGAGTACCTAAAGTTCCTTGAGTACCAGTAGTTCCTTGGCTACCAACAGCACCTTGAGCACCAACAGTTCCTTGAGTACCTAAAGTTCCTTGAGTACCAGTTGTTCCTTGGCTACCAACAATGCCTTGAGAACCTTGAGTACCTTGAGTACCTTGAGTACCTTGAGTACCCTGTGTTCCCTGGGTTCCCTGGCTACCAGTTGTACCTAAAGTTCCTTGTGTACCAGCGGTTCCTTGAGCACCACTAATATTTTGATAATTAAGAGAAGTCCAAGCAGTTGTACCATCACCAATTTTAAATTTACCTGTGTCAGTTTCAAATCCAGATTCACCAGAAAACAGGATTGGATTTGCAGAAGTCCACTGTGCTGCTGTGCCTCTGCGAGATTGAATTCTTAGTGTTGACATTGATGATCTCCTAGATCTTTAACTTGCAACTTTTTACGGTTGTTGTACAACTCCTGCATCAATTCCTGTTTCAGTATAAACAGTATTGTAGGCTCCAGCATCTAAACTTGCGGTATAAACTGTAGAAAAAATTCCACCATCATAAAAATCAATTGGTGGACCATCTGGATATAAAGCAGTGCTCCATACTCCACCACCATCATATTCAGAGGTGTAATCTGAGTCTGGATAACCCCCGTCAGAGGTTGCTCCATAAGATGCTGTGCTATATAAGCCACCATCAATATACAGAATTTCCTCTGTTTGACTTGTAGGAAGAAATTCAAGCCAAACAGAGCCGTTATAAATCTTTAGACGTCCTAAAGATGTATCAAAATAAGCATCTCCAACATATCTACCAGTAGGTGTTGAACCTCCTGCAAACAGGTTTAATGGTACGAGTGCTTTTTTACTCACGTATTAAGCCTTAACTACTACCCTGTATGTTTCACCTGAAACAGGAGCAACTGCAAATCCGATAGTTACAGCAGATGTAGTTGATGCAACTACATCAGTAACTACTTCGTTGTAGGTAGCGTCTTGAACAGTTACTAACACATCTCGTGTTCCAAGACTGTGTGTAATTGTAAAGGTTGTTGCTGAATATGGAGATACTGGAGTAATAGTCTCTGCGTAAGTTCCAAGTTGACCAGAGGTACCTTGAGTTCCAAGAGTTCCTTGTGTACCTTGAGCACCAAGAGTTCCTTGGGTTCCTTGTGAACCTACAGTTCCTTGTGTACCTTGAGCACCAAGAGTTCCCTGGGTTCCTTGAGTACCTAATGTACCTTGAGTACCTTGTGCACCAGTTGTACCCTGTACACCAGTAGCACCGTCTAGGTTAATTGACCATGCAGAGTATGTTCCTGAACCTCTAACGTCATTAACGTTTACGACGAGTGTGTCAGTGTTTGCTGTGTAACTTACTACAGTTGCAGACATGTTGTTGTTTACATCGTAAGCAACTACTACGTCTTGACCTACTGAGTATGAAAGATTTGGATCAACCAGTACAAAACTTACGTTGTTTGCTACTGCAATTGAACGTGTAGTTGTAGAGGTTGTCTTGTAGCGATCAGATTGTCCTTGAACACCTTGAGCACCTAGTGTTCCTTGAACACCTTGAGCACCAAGAGTTCCCTGTGTGCCTTGAGCACCAGTTGTACCTTGGGCTCCAAGAGTTCCTTGTACGCCCTGTGCACCAAGAGTTCCCTGTGTGCCTTGAGCACCAGTAGCACCTTGAGTACCTAAAGTACCTTGTACGCCTTGAGTACCACCAGTACCCTGTGAACCGACAGTTCCTTGGATTCCACCAGTACCTTGAGATCCAAGGGTACCTTGAGTACCCTGCGCTCCTAGTGTTCCTTGTACGCCTTGAGTTCCCTGAGATCCAACAGTTCCCTGAGTACCTGTTGTGCCCTGTGTACCTTGAGCGCCTGTTGTACCTTGGGCTCCTAGAGTTCCTTGGGTTCCTTGAGATCCGACTGTACCTTGTACGCCTTGGGCTCCGAGTGTACCTTGAGTACCTTGGGCTCCAACGTCACCAGTACGAGCAAAAGTTACAAGAACTGCATCGGTATTTGATAAAGAACCAGCACCAGATAAGTATGTAATATCTAAATTAAAGAAACCTGTGTCATCAACCATTGAGTTGATTGCATACATTGCAAATACAGCCGCATTAGATTTCTTAGATACTTTTACGTGACCCTTAATTGTTGATGTAGAGTCATCAATAGTTGCTAAATATGAAGAGATGTTTGTTGCATTTACATCTTCATCATCAATTACAAGATGAGTTGCAGATGCTAAAAATGCATTATTAAATCGTATATTTGTTGAACCTGGGTCTGACATTGCGGTGGTTGTACTGTATGCATATTCAACAGTTACACCGCCAAAGTTACCTTCTTTACCTTGTAAACCTTGAGTACCTAGAGTTCCTTGTGTACCTTGGCTACCAACAGTTCCCTGTGCTCCAAGAGTTCCTTGGGTTCCCTGTGAACCTACAGTTCCCTGTACGCCTTGAGATCCAACAGTACCTTGGGTTCCTTGAGTACCAACACTTCCTTGTACACCTTGAGTTCCATCAGTACCTTGAGTTCCCTGTGCACCTACAGTTCCTTGTGAACCAACTGCACCTTGTGCACCAAGAGTACCTTGGCTACCAACAGTTCCTTGTGAGCCAACTGTACCTTGAGAACCAACAGTACCTTGAGTTCCTTGAGATCCAACAGTACCTTGAGATCCAAGGGTACCTTGAGTTCCTTGTGAACCTAATGTTCCTTGTACGCCTTGAGAACCAGTTGTTCCCTGGGTTCCTTGAGCACCGACATCACCAGTACGAGCAAATGTAAATAGAAGTTCATCGTTATTGCTAAAGGTTCCGTTACCAGAAACATAAGCAACGCCAACAGTAAACCAACCTGTTTGATCAGCAACACTAGCAATTGTATAAAGAGCAAAAACAGAAGTATTATTTTTCTTAGATACTTTTACGTGACCCTTAATAGTAGATGTTGAATCATCAATAGTTTGTAAGAAGTTAGAGACATCGTAGTTACCATCAGAAGGGTTAATGTCTAATGCAAGACTGGTCGCTGCGGTTAATGCAGCATTATTGAAACGAGCAAAATTATCGCCTGGGTCTGACATAGTTGTGCTAGTACTGAAGGTATATTCAACTGTAATACCACCAAATGAACCTTCAGTACCTTGAGTACCTTGAGTTCCGTCAAGACCTTGAGCACCTAATGTTCCTTGAGTACCTTGTGCGCCTAAAGTTCCTTGTGTACCTTGTGAACCTAAAGTTCCTTGAGTACCTTGTGAACCTAGAGTTCCCTGAGTTCCTTGAGAACCTACAGCACCTTGTGCACCTAAGGTACCTTGTGTACCTTGAGCACCATTAGAACCGTTTAAACCTTGTGCACCAGCAGTTCCTTGGGAACCTACTGTACCTTGTGAGCCAACTGCTCCTTGTGAACCAACAGTACCTTGACTACCTACCGCACCTTGTGTTCCAAGAGTTCCCTGTGCACCAAGGGTACCTTGTGTACCTTGTGCTCCAGTAGTTCCTTGAGAACCTTGACTTGCATTAATCCATGCAGTGCCATTCCATGTACGTAGATATAATAATACTGTGTCAAAATAAACTTGACCAACTACGGGAGATGCTGGAGCGGTCGCTAAGTTTTGTATTCTTGCATTTTGTAATTCTAATTTGTTTAAATCAATCGGGGTTAAAAACTTACGGGCCATTTACATTATCTCCTTAAGATAAATATGCTTTTCCTGAAAAGGCTTGGGAGAACGAGACCGTAAGTGAGTTCGAATTAGTATAAGTTATTTCACCTTCATATATTGTACCCCCAGAGTCTACAACTGTAACGTTAGGTTTAAATCCTAAATTATGAGTAATTATCCAAGAGGAACTAACTGCTCCTTGGGTATGTTCGTAGGCTAGAGCCTGGGGCTCTAGGGTACCGCTAGTTGTTCCAAAGTCCTGAGTACTAGAGGGTGTAGTTATTAAGATTACGTCATTTACTACAATTGGAACAGTAGTTCCTGGTCTTACGTACTGACTCATTCTGTTACCTCTTCAGTCTTAAATATCTTTCCTCTAACGTATGTGTGGGTAACTCCGTCTTTAGTTAACTGAACATCATAATAAGAGGTACTAGGCAACATACGTGTCTGTGTTCCAGTGAGTGCTAATTTTAGAGTACGAAGACCTGCTCCATCTGCTGTACCAACATTTGGAAATGTAATTGTAAAAGTTGCTATAACTCCAGGAATTCCTACGCCAAGAATCTCGGATTTTGCAGTATAGGTATCTACCTCAAAGTCAAGAACAATTGTAAATTCGTAGGCATCTCCCTCATAGACAAAGAGATCCTGAGTAACAACTGATACTGGAGTCTCCACATTGCCGTAGGTAGGAGTAGGCAGGTGGACACGAGTAGCGGCTGAACGGTCGTCGATTTCTTGTGGTTGAAAAATTGGCACGTAGTGATTAGTAGTCTTTGAAATTCTGCGAAAACTAAAGACATCAATCTTAAACATACCAATACCAAGTTGAGAACAAAGTTCTTTGTATTGTTCTTTTCTAGTTTGAATCATTTGCATCAATTGTTGGTATCTTTCAGATCGTGGTATTGTCACCCCATCTGGAGCAAAGACGTTAATATCAAAAGCGGCATCATTTGCTAAAGCATACAAAGCAAGAGTTGATGCGTAAACAACTACGGGATACTCTTCAAGTGTAGGAATATTCTGCAGACTAACACTGCGACCATAGGCATCGGTGTGGAAGGCTGAGTGTTCTAAAAACGCTATGTTTATGTAAGATTGAACTTCGTTTGTTGTAAAGTATCTAAAGTAGTTTCCAGCAACAATTATATCGTCACCATTAGCAGGTACATCATCAAAAACAAGATAGCCAGTTGCCTCTTCAACTTCAACATCCGCAGAGATCTCGATGCCATTTTTATTTACTATTAGGTTTGCTCCATCAAGAGGAGAATAGGGGACTAAAAACCTATTAGTAGTGCCATCTGTAGTAAAGGTGTAGACAAAAGATTTAGGGGTATCCCCAATTTCAGACCTTAAGCGATCCGCAAGGCTTGCAATCGTAGCCACATAACCTCCATTAAAATTCTATGCCAATCATCTCGTGTATTAAGAATTTATTCAGCGCAAAAAAAGGTCCAACTCCCAACTGGGAGGAGGGCGGGAACCAGTTGAGAGTCGGACTATTAACGACGGGCTAAATTTAGTTAGGCCGCCAAATATAGCCAAGTTGTTCTAAATAATTTGCAAGACTTGATGGAACTCTATATTTAACACCTGCTTTAAAGGTGTAAACATTACCCACTCCATAGGTCATCTCGTCAACGTCAGTAATTGTGCGGATGACTACATAGTCTCCAGCAGTTGATACTCCGACATTTTCAATATCATCTAAAACAAGAGGAACGTCTGGTTTTTTAGGATCGAATACATCCTTTTCCAAACTCTCCGCCTCAATTTGAGTAGCGATAGAAAGTTCTTCTTTACGCTTCTTTAGTTCTGACGCATTCTTTTTTGTTGCTTGTTCCGCTGCTCTGCCTGTTGCATCAAGCGGACTTGTTTGTGTATTTGCCACGATATTTATTCTCCTAAGTTAGTTGTTGATGGCTGGGAGCCAAAGAAGGAGTATGGCTCCCAGACATCAGGGTAAATCAATTAGTTGGTGTAAACCTTACAGATCGCTTGATCTGTGATTACGCCAAGACCCCAAATTGCGTACCAAGCAAGAGCGTGCTCACGACCGAAGTCAAGAACGCCACCATCACGTAGTTCAACAGGGAGTGAGATTGCGTGACCAAATGCATTGTCACCAATCATGATTGCTTCATAGATGTCTGCAGTCCAACCAGACTCAGAAGTGAAATAACCTTTTTCTGCTGTGTAATCTGCAGATACTGGGTTACCACCTTGTCCTGGGGCTGTGTTAGCCTTTACAGGAACTTCATACTGATTTGCTGGAGCACCAACGTTAGCGGTGTAGTTTCCGTAACTTTCTGCAGCAAGTACTTTTCTAACCTGTGTGGTTTCGATAAATACTACGTCATACAGACGTCCGATTTCACCTAACATGAAGTTACCTGGAGCAGCGTACTTAGTTACTTCGATGAACTCTGGGTTCGAACGAATATCTCGTGACTGCTTTGGATGAACGAACATTACGTATGTCTCGCCTAAACGAGGGATGTTCTTACCAGCAAGGGTAAGAGCGGCATCTTTTACAGCACCTGTTGATAGGTTAAACCCACCATCAAGTTCTGCAACTGCTGTTGCTGCTGTGCCTTCGTTGTACCAATCGTTAACACCTTGTAGTGCTGAACGGTTGTATCCAAAGACTGCTGAAGTTGCAGCAGAGAGAGTGTTGCGTGCTTGTACATCTAGGTACTGTGCCATGTGGCGACCTAGAAGACGAGATGCCGAAGCCATTACATCATCAAATGATGCATTAAGAAGCAATTCAGAAACAGCAACGGCATAACCGTGCTCTGCAACTGTAATTGCGATTTGCTCTGCAGTAAGTGCGTTTGTTGTCATACGAACGCCTTCTGTAAGAGGAGTTGGATCAATTGCGAAGTTCTTGTAACGAAGGAAGTTCACACGAAGACCAGGTGCTACACCTAGTTCAGTCTTCTTAACTGCGAATTGTTCGAAACGAAGAATTGGCATTGCCTGGAACAAAATTTCTTTCGACCAGATTGTTTGAATTGCTTGGTTCAGGCTGCTGTTGCTGCCTGAATAAGCGGTTGGGCTTCCTGCGAGAGAGCCTGTACCTGTAATTGCACTTGCCATTTAGGTCAAGTCCTTTCCTAGTAGTTGTTTGGGATTAACCGAACAGTCCCTGACCACGATTGCTTGCTGCAGCGCCAAGTAATTTGGCTCTTTGTTTCGCATAATCCGCCAATGACATTTCCCTGATCGAATCAGGTGAGTACGTTTTTTGGTCCGAGTCATTATCGAGGGGTCCTGCGGCAGGATTAGTAATCCTAGTTCCTGCCATTTGTTGTCTTGCATTTTGCATTGCCTGTTGGGCGGATGACAAAATTCGAACAGATTTTTCTTTCAACATTGCGATGCTCTGTTCAATCTCATCGGAATTGTTACCATCAACTAAATCAATTAATTCAGGAACAATATTGTCCCGTTCTTGTTCGATCCGTGATGAACGATAGTTTGTTACTTCTTGGAACTTACGTTCCTGATCTAGAAGAGCAAAAGCACGTTCTCTTTCAAGACGCTCAGCCTCTATTTGAGACTGAAATTCTTGCTCCTTCTTTTTTAGGAGATCTTTAAAAGAAAGTTCTTCTTCTTCCTTTGCTTTTTGTATAGCCAACTCTTCTACTTGTTTTGCTGATTCGAGTTGAACTCTACGTGCTGCTTCTTCTTCTTTTTCTTTTCGTAGAGATGAAAGTTCTTCTCTCATCTTTTCAAGTTGTGGGTACAACTTAGACTTCTCTTGCTCTCGTGCTTTTGCAAGATCGTCGACTGTGTACACTGAGGTCTCACCACTCGCTTCTACTACGGCTGCTGCTTCCGCAACAGCAATTTCTTGCATTACTTGCATATCTTGTGTTGCATTTTCCATAGTAATCACCTATATTTCTTGGGTCATTGTCCGAATGCCTTGCGGCGTATCACGTTAATTTATAACGATACAACTTCACTCTATTAAAGTAAGTATGTCTCGCTGTACTCTGAATTTTATATCAGAATTCTAATTAATCTCTGTCTACTGTCCTTCTTTGTGGAATTTTTGTTCCATAGGCATCAGTGACGAGTTTGTTTCTAATCTCTGCTTCGGCTTGAACTTCCATGCCTTTAGCCTCTTGACTTGCAGGGTTCATTGGATTATCTGGGTCTTGTGGGCCTTCCATTCCATCTCCCATTACATCCCCATCTCCCAAGACTGTTGGTTGCATTGGAATTGCACTACTACCATCAGGACCAGGCATCATGCCTGTCATATCCATAATCTGTTTTTGAATTTGAATCTTAACAAGTTGTAGAGCGCCATCAGCCTGGGCATCGGCCATGAGTTCCTCACGAATTTCAAGCAATTTTTCTTCTGGAAATTCTTCGCCAAGTTGACGCAATGCACCCTCTTTGGACTCTAATCCCATACCCAACTTGGTCTGGATCTCGTTGAGCACGATCAATTTATCAAGTGGTAAAGGTTGTGGAAATTGTGCATAGTTAATATAAGTAACTGAATCATTTGGGTCTAGTTGTGGATATTGACCCTCTTTAATTGGTCCATCTACATCTGGATTATAAATAAATGTTTGTGGTTCTTTTACTGCAAGAGTCTTTATTACTAACGCATTTATATTTTCTAAGCCCTTTCCGTATTGGGCTACCTTCTGTGAATAACGATTCATTAATGGTTGATACTGAATAGAAAGTGCTACACCAGAAGTATTTGAAATGGGCTGAACTTGTCCAAGCGCAGTTTCTGGAATGTTCATAAGTTCATGCATAGATCTTTTTAGAAGTTCAAGATACTTCAAGGCTCCGTCTATACCTTGAGCACCGCCTTCTAAGTTGAAGACTTGGGCGTCTTTTGGAAGACCGCCCCAAACCTTCTTTGCGCCCTTTTCTAAGTTAGAGGCTTTAGCACCCACGATTACCGTTACTGGTGATGCGTGGTAGTTAATGATGTCTGCAACATCAGTGCTAATTTCGTTGTATGCACGGTTTATAGTGATGATGTCGTGTGCGTC
>Ga0209190_1000077_pt1 | contig 63337 bp, 50 predicted proteins | sample M_140205_XF_Meta_FD_187315 | JGI IMG/M metagenome (GOLD analysis project Ga0209190, IMG submission 187315) | Freshwater microbial communities from Lake Montjoie, Canada to study carbon cycling - M_140205_XF_MetaG (SPAdes) (version 2) | ecosystem: Environmental > Aquatic > Freshwater > Lake... | reverse complement strand
CAGTCATTCGAGGACTACGTCAAAACCTACAAGTTAGAACGCGCCGAAGCCGTCCTCCTCCGTCACCTCGGCGAGGTCTACAAAGTCCTCGCTCAAACTGTCCCCGATCATGCCAAAACCGAGCACCTCCACGAAGCCGAGTCATTCCTCGAACTCATCGTCCGGCACACCGACTCAAGTCTGTTAGACGAATGGCAAGCGATGGCCTCAAGGAGTGTGGGCGTCTCGCCCGCAAGTATTTCTTCCTCTCTCACCCCCGAAAGCCAACTCGCAGAATTTAAAAAGAAGATCCCCTATACCAAGGATAAAGCCGCCTTCCAACGCCACCTCCGCAACCACGTACTCACCCTCGTCACCGCGCTCTCCCGCTACGACACCGAGGCCGCGCTCAGCCTCATCGCCCATCACGACAGCGACGGCAAACTCTGGTCTAACGAGCGCCTCCTCCAACAGCTTAACACCTACCACGCGGCCCGCCGCCAGATCCGCCTCGATCCCGAAGCCCGCAACGCCCGTCACACCCACCTCTCCGAAGACGGCCTCACCATCCACCAGACCCTCATTGACCCCGACGACCTCAACGACTGGTCGCTCCACCTCACCCTCGATCTTGAAAAATCTAACGAAGCGAGAACCCCCGTCCTCCACCTCGAATCCATCGCCCCGATTTGAAAGATAGATCTCACGCGAAGGCGCGAAGCAGCGAAGGAGATTGAAGGTCTTCAAAGGCATTCTCAATCTCCTTTTCTCTTCTCTTCCTTCGCGCTATCGCGGCTTCGCGTGAGGCTGATTCAAACCGGATTGCTGTTGATCCGTAGCTTTGAAGCGGATGTGTCATCGCGGTGATCACGCGGGTAAAAACACAACGCGGCGATCTCGAATCCGCCCACACCTAAATAGGCTCATTTAAAAAAACACAGCTCCATGATCGCCGCCGACCATATCACCCAACCGAAAGTTTATTTATTCAACCTTACAAATGGTTGATGCGGCCGCATCAACCATTTGTAAAGTTGCGAGAGACTATCGCTAGAGTTCCGCTTGATGTTTCAGGGGGTTGGCCTATGGTTTTTTTAGTTCATGAAAATTCTTGCTTGGTTAAAATCTTGTTTACCAGTCATCGCGTTGGCGTTGCAAAGCGCAGCGACTTGGGGGGCGACCACGACCGAGTTGCTCAAACAGGGTGACGTTCACGATTTAAAATTTAATCCGACCCAAGCGCTCAAGCATTATCTGCCGGCTGAGCAAATGGAGCCTGACAACGTTGCGATCCTTTTGCGGATCGCTCGTCAATACCGCCACCAGATGGCGGACGTCGAAGCTGCGGATGAAAAGTTCCGATTTTCTAAACTTGCCCTGAGTTATGCTCAGCGGGCAGTGTGCCTAGCGCCTAAAGACTCGGAAGCGCAACTTTCGAATGCGATCTGCTACGCCAAGTCGCTCGAGCTTTACGACAACAAGGAGAAAATGAACGCCTTGCGCCAAATCAAAACTTTCGCGGACAAGGCCGTGGCTCTGGATGCTCACAATGACCTTGCGTGGTATATTTTAGGACGTTGGTATCAGCGGGTGAGTGACCTTGGCACCTTGAAGCGCAAAGTCGCGGAATTCGCCTATGGTGACCTGCCAAACGCCACCTATGAGGATGCGATCAAGTGCTTTCGAAAGGCGATCGACCTCAATTCCAAGCGCTCGGTTTATTACGTCGACTTGGGAATCACGTATGCGTCTCTCGAGCAGACCGATGAAGCTAAGCAGTACATCGCCAAAGGATTGGCCCTACCAAGCACTGGGAAGGACGATCCTGAGACAAAAAAGCGCGGCCAAGAGGCACTTCACGCGCTGCAGTAAATTGAAGCACCACCAAGATTCTTTGGTGATTTATTTACTCGGAATTTCAGGGCTGGCACACATTACGCTCTGAAAATCCCGACATCAGAATAACTTGGGCTTGCCACAGTCTGATTTAGCCAGAAACTAGATCTCCCCCAGCGCGGGATTTTAAATTTATTGATATTATGCCAAAAGAAGGAATTGCAATCATCGGAATCGGCTGTCGGTTCCCAGGCGGAGTGAATGACACCGAGTCATTCTGGAAACTTTTGGCAGAAGGTCGCGATGCCGTTTCGGAGGTGCCCGCAGACCGTTGGAATGTCGAACGTTTTTACGACGCAGAAATGGGATTGTCTGGTAAATCGATTGCCAAGCGTGGTGGATTTCTCGACCAGATCGACCAATTTGACCCGCAATTTTTCGGGATTTCCCCACGGGAGGCACCATACATCGATCCACAACAAAGGTTGCTGCTAGAGACCGCATGGGAGGCTATCGAAGATGCCGGCCAAGTTCTCGACTTCGAAAAAGGCACCGACATCGGAGTCTTCATGGGGGTTTCCCACAACGACTATCAGAATATTCAAGGCGGTGGCACTGACCGCAAGGGCATCAGTGCACACTCTCCGACTGGCAGCGCTCACAGCATCGCGGCGAATCGAATTTCATATTGTTTCAACCTCAGCGGCCCGAGTCTCTCCATGGACACCGCGTGTTCTTCCGCGCTCACTGCGGTGCACTTGGCCTGCGAGTCACTGCGGGCGGGTCGCTGCAAGATGGCGATGGCGGGCGGCGTGACCGTGATCATCACGCCAGACGGATTCATCGGTTTCTCGCAAGCTGGGATGCTATCGCCGGATGGGAAGTGCAAGGCCTTTGCGGCGGAAGCTAACGGCTTTGTCCGCGGTGAGGGTGCGGGGATTGTCTTGCTCAAACCGCTGTCACAAGCTCTCGCGGATGGTGATCCGATCCAAGGCGTGATTTTGGGATCGGCGCTGAATCAAGACGGTCACACCAACGGGATTTCTCTGCCAAGCACCGAAGCTCAAGCTCAACTAGTCCGTGACGCGTGTGCGGATGCTGGAATTCTTCCGCAGGATGTTGGCTTCGTTGAGGCACATGGCACCGGCACCGCGGTGGGAGACCCCATCGAGGCCATCGCTTTGGCCGAAGCCCTCTGCGGCAACCGTCCAGCAGACGCGCCATTGCCGATCGGGTCGGTAAAAACCAATCTCGGCCACTTAGAAACCGCCGCGGGCGTTGTGGGTCTCATCAAGGGAATGCTAGTCCTTAAGCGCGGGCAGATTCCGCCGAGTCTTCATTTCGAAAATCCAAGTACCCACATCGACATGGTGGGATTAAAATTGCGGGTGCCCACCACGTTAGAAGCGTTTCCAGAGACCGGTGGCCGACGGATTGCGGGAGTGAATTCATTCGGATTTGGCGGGTCCAATGCGCACGTCATTCTCGCCGAGCCACCTGTTCAGGAACCTCACGCGCATGCGATCTATCCGGCGGACCGTTCGTGGCCGCTGGTCATCTCCGCTCGTTCCGAAGACGCGCTCAAGGCCAGCGCGAGTCGGTTGGCAAATTGGATCGGAGAACATGAACTGGGCAACGGAACTTCTCCTGTGCTGCCGAAGCTGACCTATACGCTCGGTGCCCGTAGGAATCACCATGCTCATCGACTCACTCTCGTCGGCAACTCGTCGGCAGACATCGTTGCGGAGCTGCAGGAATTCGCCAGTGGTGTGCCGGTATCTAAGGCTCGCGTCTCGTTCACACCGCGTCCGGAGTTTGCTCCGCGCATCGGCTTTGTCATGAGTGGCCAAGGGCCACAATGGTGGGGCATGGGTCGGGAATTGATGCGCACCGAGCCGGTGTTCCGTGAAGTGATGGAAGCGTGCGAAGAGGCGATGCGGCCGTATGCTAATTTCTCACTGTTAGAAGAGTTGAATCGTGATGAAGCGGATTCTCGACTCCAGCAAACCGAAATCGCCCAACCGGCGATTTTTGCCATGCAGCTTGCTCTAACTGCTCTTTGGAAATCGCTCGGAGTCGAGCCATGCGCTGTTGTTGGTCATAGTGTTGGTGAAATCGCCGCAGCCCACGTCGCCGGTATTCTCAGCTTGCAAGAAGGTGCTCGGATCATCGTTCTGCGTGCTCGCATGATGCACGAGTGCGCTCGCGGTGAGGGTACGATGCTCGCCGTGAGCCTATCAGAAGAAGAGGCGTTAGCAGTGATCGCACGGCATGACCGTACGGTAAGCATCGCGGCATTCAATGGTCCTCGCTCACTCACACTCGCTGGTATTAAGTCGTCGCTGGAAGCCATTCAAGCGGAGTTAGAACCACAAAATATTTTTGCACGCTTTGTGCGGGTGGATCACCCGTATCATCACGCGATGATGCAACCCGCGGCGGACAATCTCATCAAAGAACTAGCAGACATCGCGCCGCAAGAAGAGACCTTGCCATTTTTCAGCACCGTGACTGGTCAGCGTTGCTTCGGAAAAGACTGCGTCGCTGCCCACTGGGGACGCGGCATCCGCCAAGCAGTTCAATTTGTAAAAGCGGTCGATGCTGTAGCCGACTTTGGTGTGGACGTCTGGTTAGAAATCAGTTGTCACCCCGCTCTTTCCATGTCGATCCAAGAGTGCCTCACCGCACGTGGTTTAAAAGCTCAGGTGACCGCCTCCACGCGCCGCGACCGCGAACATGAATCTTTCTTGGAGGCCGCGCTGGATCTTCACCGCGGCGGTGTGTTGCTCGACTTTAAGGGCATGACTCCATCCCGCGAGTTTCTCTCCCTTCCAGCGTATCCGTGGGACCAGAGTCGCTGGTGGCATGAGTGCAGCGAGTTGCGCGACGCACGGCTTTCCCCAGGTGGCAAGGGTCTGTTGGATGCTCGCCAACCTCGCGCCACGCCGACATGGACGACGCGTCTCGACAACCGTCACATGGCGTTCCTCAAGGATCACAAAGTTGATACGCACATCATTTTCCCCGCGGCCGCCTTCGTGGAGATGGCTCTCGAGGCCGGTTTGCAATTGTTTGAAGGTCGTCCTTTCGCCATCGAAGATTTTGAAATTCGTCGTCCACTGATTCTACCAGAACCTGCTTCAGCTCTAACCATCGAGCTCACTTATGAGCCCGCAGAGCGAACCTTCACGATTCAAAGCCGCTTCGAACAAACCGCCACATGGTCGGTCCATGTCATCGGATCGATGCGTGGTGAAAGAACGGAATCATCATTCGGCGACTCGTTAGCGGGTCCTCTCGACGCTGACTTGGAGGTCGAAGGTGTAGGAGCTTTCTATGGTCACATGAGTGATCTCGGGCTTCGCTACGGTGAAGAGTTCAAGCCGATACGCGAGTTGGCTGCGGGTGCAGGAAAATCAGCTGGACGTGTCTCACTGTCTGAAACGATTGCGGGCCGCGCAGCAGAATACGCGCTGCATCCAGTTTTGTTAGATGGTGCGCTACAGGTTTTCTCCGCTGGAGCCAAGACGGTAGAGGATCGTAAAGCGAAGATGAAACTGCCGGTGCGTTTTGCTCGGATTCTTTTCCTCCGGACACCGGGAGCATCGGTTCAAGTCCGCGCCAAGGTTCTCCATTTTAACGAGGAATTGATCGAAGGTCGGATCGGGCTTTACGACGACGCAGGCCACCCCTGTGTCTTGGTAGATGGATTCCGCGCCATCAGTATGACTGCTGCCCGTCGCCCAGGAGCGTCCGGTGGCAGCCGTGATTTGGTATACAACGTGGACTGGGAACGCACGGCTCCGACCGTCGCTCCAAGTGCGCAAGTTCCGTTGCCACTCAGCCAACTCCGCGACGTTGCGACGTCGGCATTGAATGAAATCATCAGCCTGCGAGGTCGCGCTGAACTTGAAGGGGTGATGTCAGCTGAGGATGAGTTGGCGGCAGCTCAAATTGCTAACGGTCTGCGCGAGATGGGCGTTCAATCGACGTTTTCGGCAGACAGTTTGGGAGTAACGCCGCTGATGCGCATGGTCTTCGGCCGTTTAATGGACAAGCTCGCCAAACGTGGATTACTCATCGCTAAGGAAGGTAATTATACCCCGACGACGGCATTCGTTGCAGCTGCGGATGCAGCTCCAGAAAAACTTCGTGAATTTCTAACCAGTCATCCAGGTCACTTGCCGGAAGGTTTGCTTAGCACCTCCACCTGTGCCGAACTCGGTGCGATCCTACGAGGAGAAAAAGACGCGGTGCAGATTCTCTTCGGGGGATCAAATTCTGATTTGTTAGATCATTTCTACGGCGATGGTTTGTTCTCCAGTCACTGGATGGTCAGTATCGCCAAGGGTGTTCAGGAAGCGGCCCGCCACTTGCCAGAAGGACGAGGTTTGCGAATTCTTGAAGTCGGTGCCGGCACTGCGGGCCTCGCTGCACAATTGCTGCCGCTGCTCAACCGAGGAGTTCATACTTACACATTCACCGACGTTTCAGCTGGCTTCTTCTCCGCGGCAAATCAAAAACTCGCGGCGTTCCCCGAGGTCGAATACAAAGTCTTGGACCTCGAAAAGCCCTCTGCAGACCAGAACTTCGAGCCGGAGTCCTACGATTTCATCGTCGGTACAAACGTGCTTCACGCCGTGGCTGATGTTCGAGTGACTCTGAAGATGTTACACGAACTCCTCGTTCCAGGTGGCACTTTGATGTTCATGGATCTGGCGACACCGCAGCTTTGGACCGAAGCTGTTTTCGGACTCACTCAAGGTTGGTGGCATCTAACCGATCGTGATTTGCGGCCTGAGCAACCGCTCATGCAGCGTGCTCAGTGGGAAGCCGCGCTCAAAGAAGTCGGCTTTGTGGAAACTACCTCAATGCCTGGCTTGAATGGCCCAGAAGGCGAAGGACAGATCGGTATCTTAGGGCGCAAAGGTGGCCAAGCTGTTGCTGAGATGGTTGTGTCTGACGTGCCGATTGAAGCCACTTGGGTCGTCTTTGCTGACGAGTCCGGTCTTGGCGACGAAGTTGCCTCGCAAGTGACGGCTGCGGGCTCATACTGCCGCATCGTGCGCCGCGGCGACCGCTACGCTGCCACAGACGCTAACAACTTTACCATTCGCGATCAAGAACCCGAGGACTGGAAGCAACTTTTCTCGGCCTTGCTTGTCGAGGCTGCGCCGGAACGTATCGTCTATCTTTGGGCACTTGATGAAAAAACGGGTACGAGCGATCAGGACGCGTTGATGGGTATCGATTCATTGCTTCATCTAACGCACGCATTGGAAGAGTCCATGGCCGTCGCCAAGTTGCGCTTTGATCTGGTCACGCGCGGTGCTCAACCCGCGGGCGAAACGATGGGTGCTACGTCCGTTGCCCAAGCGCCAGCCATCGGGATTTTCCGCGTCATCCTCGGAGAACATCCGAATTTCTCATGCCGTGGCATCGACTTGCCCACCGAGGCCTCCGCTGCGGATCGTGGACTGTTATGGAGCGAATTGCTCCACGCCGACACCGAGCGGGAAGTCGCTCTGCGTGGTGAGGCTCGCTACGTCCAACGCATCAGCCGTGGGTTACCATCTCGCGAACAAGCGCTCGATTCCACTGTGTCGCTCCGCCTCGAGTCCCGGGAACGTGGCTTGTTAGACAGTCTGCGCTTCACTCCATTCACCCTTCCAACCTGTGCGCCGGGTGAGGTGCTCGTACAAGTCAAAGCGGCGGGCATGAATTTCCGCGACGTGCTGAAAGCGCTGGCTCTTTACCCAGCAGAAACCGCCGACGCACGAATTTATGGCGATGAGGTGGCGGGGATTGTGTTGGCGGTTGGCGCAGGGGTCACGCATCTCGCTGCTGGTGACAAAGCATTCGGTCTAGCAGTTTTCGGACTCGCGACTCATTCACTGGCTCGTGCCGCTGATATGCGGAAAATGCCAGATCATCTTTCCTACGAAGAAGCCGCAACGCTACCAGTCGTCTTCATGACTGCGTGGTACGCGCTGAGTAATGTCGCTCGACTGAAAGCGGGCGACAGTATACTGGTCCACGCAGGTGCCGGTGGTGTTGGCATGGCCGCCATACAAATCGCCCACCACTTCGGTGCGGAGGTGATCGCTTCTGCCGGTAGTCCTACCAAGCGCGCGCTGCTTAAAACCTTGGGCGTCAAACATGTTATCGACTCTCGTCGAGGCGATTTCGCTGAATCCGTGATGGAGCTAACAGGTGGTCGTGGTGTCGACGTCGTCCTGAATGCGCTCGCCGCTGAGGCAATCCCGATGGGGCTTTCTTGTCTCGCAGAGTCGGGGCGTTTCCTCGAGATTGGTAAACGCGACATTTACATGAACTCGCGCATCCCACTCTGGGGTTTGCGCCGGAATTCTTCGTTCCACGTGATCGCGATGGATGCGATTTTCGCCGGTGATGAAGATCAAACTCGTGAACTGCTTGAGGAAATTTCTAATCTAGTAGATAAAGGCTCGCTCACTCCATTGCCGTTTCGCTCCTTTCCTGCAAGTCGGATCGATGCAGCATTCCGCTTGATGGCGGGTGGCAAACATACAGGGAAAGTGGTCGTTGGCTTCGCGGACCCATTCATTGTTAGAAAAGGTGAACCTCCTTTGCCGCCCTTCGAGGTGAAATCGGACGGGGCTTATCTCATCACCGGCGGGCTTGGCGGATTCGGCCGAGTGTTGGCCGAGTGGTTGGTCGAAGCAGGGGCTCGCCATCTCGTACTGAGCAGTCGCAGCGGAGCGTCCACACCGCAAGCGGTGGACTTCGTGGCAAGCTTGGTGGCTCGAGGCATTGAGACGACGGTGGTGAAAGCGGATGTAGGATCTCCAGCGAATGTGAAGAGTCTCATCGCGGGCTTGCGTGCCTCAAAAATTCCGCTCAAAGGAATTTTCCATCTTGCGATGGTTATCGACGATGCACCGCTTTCCGCTCTAACTGCTGAGCGCCTGCGTACAGTGATGGCGCCAAAAGCGCACGGCGCATGGTTGCTACACGAAAACACCCAAGGCATCGATCTTGACTGCTTCGTGATGTTCTCGTCGGTCTCAAGTATTTTTGGAAATCCAGCGCAAGGAAACTACTCGGCCGCGAATGCATTCCTTGATTCGCTTGCTTATCATCGCCGCGCGCTCGGTCTTCCTGCGTTGGCAATCAACTGGGGAGTGCTTGGCGGCGAGGGATACGTTGCCCGCAATGAACGCGTCGCAGAGTTTCTTGCACGCCAGGGCACTGGAGCGTTGGCCCCAGCGGAAGTCACCTCATTGATGGAGTCTTTTCTAACTGCACACGCCACCCAAGTCGCTGCAATTCGCGTGGACTGGGCAAAGTGGCGGCAGTCGTTCCGCGGCATGCAGGACAATCCATTGGTCGAACGAATTTTTGCTGCCGGCGTGGAAGCTCAAGAATCGAGCAGTGGTGGCAATGACTGGCGTGCAAAAATTCAAGCCGCGACACCAGACGAGCGTAATGCTGTCATTGGTGAGGCGGTGCGTGACGTCGTCGGTTCGGTGTTGCGGGTTAAGCCTGATAGCTTGCGCGAGGATCAACCGCTCACGGACTTGGGCCTGGATTCTTTGATGGGTGTCGAAATCGAAACGATGTTAGAGAGTTCGATCGGTGTTGCGTTGCCACCTACGAGCTTGATGCGTGCACGCACGATCGGGCAGATTGCCACCTTGATCGCCGAGCAGATGGGCAGCGATGCCGACGCCCCGGCAAAGGCAGTGGTCGTGGAGGAAGTGATAGCAACGTCCGAGTTAGATCTTGATTCGATTTCTGACGAGGACCTCGATCTATTGTTAGGTGGTGTTGCAGATCTTGATGAAGCCGAACCGGCGGGCAAAAATTGATCCTGCGGATGCCTCAGGACCCAAGAGCACAATTTAAGTTATGGTTGGAGAGTGGGGAAGCCCGCCTCCAACCGATCTCTTTACCGCAGAGAGAATTATGGGAAAACTCGCCAGTGAATGTCGCGGACGCCGGCAATCACATTTGTGGGCTCATCGAGATCAAGGGCCCGATCACTCGTGAGCAGTGTGAAACGGCTTTGCAACGAGTGATCGAGCGTCAAGAGGCGCTGAGAATTTCATTTTTACCTGGCAAAGAGCGACCCTTGCAAATGATACGTGCCACTGGCACTGCAGAGCTTGGCTACCGAGAACTTTCATCTAACGATGCAAGACCCGAGGTTCTTGAGGAAGTGATGCAGGAGACTTACCGGCAACCTTTCGACCTACTTCAAGGCCCTTTGAACCGCGTAGAAATGATCCGCCGCGGGTCAAATGATCATGTGTTAGCATTTTCCATTCACCACGCCATTGCGGACGGATGGTCGCTGGGCGTCTTTGTACAAGATTTATGCACGGCTTATGTAATGGGTCTATCAGGAATACGTAAGGCCGTCGCCGTGGGAGTGCTTGGATTGAAAAATACCCTGCCTGCGGTTCCCCAAACTTATACCGAGTGGGCAGCTGGCGAGCGAGCATTTTGGCAAACGGCGGAATTGGAAAAACGGCTGCCATTTTGGCGATCCCAACTTGCGGGCTCGAGTAAAATTTGGAGCTTGTCGAATGATACAAGCCCACTGCAACGGCAAGTCTCGTTCATCCCGGTTGATCTAACACGTGGCATCAAGACATTAGCCACCAACCAGAGCACCACACTTTTCAGCACCTTGCTAGCTGCATTCCAACTGACCTTGTCGAAGTGGATCGGCAAGGACGACATCCTCGTTGGTACCCCAGTGGCGAATCGAAATAAAGAAGTGGTACGTGAAACGATGGGTTACTTTGCGGGGGTGGTGCCGTTGCGCGGGCAAGTGGAACAGGAGAAGCCATTCACAGAACATCTGCGGAATGTTTCTGAAATGGCGTTGGATTCTTTTGCTAACGCGATGCCATTCGCCGAGTTGGCCGTAGCCATGGGCGAGACGCACGGCGTGGGCGAGCATTCGATTTTTGATGTTCGCTTCGCATTACAAAATCACCCGGTGCCGGACGTCGTGCTGCCACGGATCTCAACAAAGCTTCGGATGCGCTCCACGGGCACCGCGCGATTTGAGCTTGGCTGCGAGATTACTGAGGTCGGTACAGAGTTAGAGGTTGTCTGGTTGTATAAGCCGTATAGATTCTCCGCGTCTAATATCGACGAGTTGAATAGTTTGTTTCTCAGGGTCTTAGCAAATGTCTGTAAGAATCCGCAAATCCGAACTTCAGATTCAACTTCCTAATCGCATGAATTCCCCGACCACCTACGAAAATGACATCGTGCCCCACGTCGTGTCTCCGGATGAAGATGACCACGGCAATACCCATTGGGTGAGTCGTGCGGCTTTTTCACTGATCAGCGCCGCACTCATGGTCACTCAAGTGGCGCTTGGTTTTGCGTATCACTACGGGATGATCTGGCTTTGTTTGCCGTTAGCATTCTTGGTCAGTCACTTCATGCATGGATTGCTGATCGGTTTTCATGAAGCCTCGCACGGGCACTTGCGTCAGAATCGTTTTCTAAACGAGGTGGATGGCCTCATCACCGGGACATTGAGTTTTATGAGCTTCACGCTTTATCGTGCGGCCCATCAGAAACATCACTCACACCTCGCGACTGAGCGAGATGTCGAGTTGTGGCCATTCGTGATCGTATCCAGTCCGCGCTGGGGTCGTTGTTTGGCCGCATTCATCGAACTGAATTTGGGTATTTTGTTCACACCGTTTCTATTCCTGCGGATCTTTTTGCATAAGGACACGTTTATTAAGAATAAAAAAGTTCGTCGTCGGATTTGGACAGAATTCTTTGTAATGGCTGTGGTCTGGACTGTAATTTTTACCACTGTCACTTGGTTTCAGGTATGGCCATATTTCATCTGGCTCTTTTTAGGCCCCGCAGTGCTTGCGGGAAATTTACAAAGCTGGCGGAAATATATCGAGCACGTCGGTTTGAGCGGCCATACCGCAAGAAGTGCTACTCGCAGTATTGTGACAAAAACCTGGTCCGGGCGTCTGATTTCTCTAACTTTATTGCATGAGCCATTTCACGGAATTCATCACTTAAAGATAGCGCTCCCACACGAGGAGCTACCCCGTCACGCTGCCCTACTGGAACCGACGACGGATGGAGATCTGCCACCGTTTCCTAATTATCGTTCTGCTGTGATGCATCTGTTACGAAATCTATCTGACCCGAAATCTGGCAGTCACTGGCCAGATACTCAGAAAAATTAAATTTCTAACTGATTAAAAATAAGATCGGAAGCCTGCTTTCGCCGATAAGCTTATTGGTTTCCCAGCCTTTGGACAAACTCAATGAGCAGAGCTTTGAGCCTTGCTTCAGGCGCGATGACAGTGGGTTTGTCAAAGCCTAACCAGATCGCAGTCGCGCCGTTAGGGCCTAAGCGCAGAGTCCATGCATCGCGCTCGGAACCCGTGGAACCCGTGAAACAGCGAGTGCCGGCGAAGGGTTGAAGAACGCTGGTAGCATCGTGCGCAGCCGTCGGGCTAAGGGCGGCAGAAAGCTGCGGCTTCGAGACATAAATCACTTCTTCGGTGGCATCGCGGATTTCTCGAATCAGATGGGGCTTTGCTCGTTTGCCTTGGTTTCCTAATGTTGCAAGACCTACTGACATTTCTTGAGGCGTTGCGGCGACAGACCCGCGAAATAAATCTTCGGTAGGCAAAAATGGCCCGGCGATGCCACAGCGTTTGGCGAGCCGTTCGACCTCCGCGGGGCCTATTTGACGACCCGTTTGAACGGGTTTGCCTGGCAGCACAAGTTTGCCGCGCTCGGCAGCGGCAGCTGCGACGAATGGCTCAAAAGCAGATCCGAGATCGCGGCTGGAGTGCGTGCGATCGAATCGTGAGTCGCTATAATTTCGCCCGCCGATGAGGGCGAGTGTCTCTCCAGTACGGATGTCGGTGGTTACGGCAGCATACTGCAAATACATGGGTTCGGTGCCACTCACGTGGTTCGCTTCGGTGGGGTGTGTCCAAGATTTTTCATGTTCAAGATCCTCGACAGCACGGGTGAGTTCGTTTTCAAGGCGTTTTTGCCAAGATGCATCCAGCGATGTTCTAACACTAAGACCGCCGAGTTGGATGTCATCGTCTTCAAGAATACTATCCAATTCTCGTCGGACGGCCTGCAGTGCATAAGACGTTTGTGTTTCGCGTTGATCTTCTGTAACAAGCCTAACAGGTTCATTAGCGATTTCGTCACGGCGGGCCTTATTGATGATACCCATCGTGACGAGGCGCGTAAGCGTTTGATTGCGCTGCTCGATGGCTGCGGAGAGATTGCGAAATGGCGAGAAAATATGTGGACCGCGGATAATGCCCACGATCAACGCGCACTCGCCGTCGCTAAGGTCTCTAGTGGACTTGCCGAAATAGATGCGCGCCGCTTGGGCAATACCGTCAGCTCCTGCGCCGAAGTAAATGCGGTTTAGGTAGTGAGTGAGGATTTCGTCCTTGGTGTAGCGGGACTCGACACGCAAAGTCAGAGCGATTTCAAGAAATTTCCGGTGTAGAGATTTCTGCTTCATTTTAAATGAGTTTCTGGCGAGTTGCATGCTTATTGTGGATGCGCCTTGCGTGAAATCTCGATCCTTGATGTTTCTAACCGTGGCACGCAAAAGGCCACGGACGTCGATGCCATGGTGTTCGAAAAATCGGGCGTCTTCACGAGCCCGCAGAGAATCCACGAGGAATTTTGGAATATCATTTCTCGTGACGAGTTGACGTCCTTGGCCACCAGGGGCGGTGATTTCAATACCCTTACGGTCATAGAAAGTGGTGCCGGAAGGAAGCTTCGCGACCTCATCAAGGTTGAACTTCATCGCGAGCATAAAGTAAAAAAATATTATTACTGATAGAATAATAACACCGATGATCGATAGTTGGAACAAAAAGCGCACGATGCCATGCAGCCAATTTGGTAGCCAGCGCTGCCAGAACGGTGGTGGGGTTATGGGACGCCAAGTGGACATGAATTTGTTCGATTTTTAAATGTCCAACGGAGAGTTCACTCTACTGGGATCGCCTTGAGCGGGATGTCTTGCTCTTGTTCATCGTCTTGCACGGGTACAGCACGTGGAGGAGAAAGCCCACCGTCGATTAGAGGGGGTGGAGAGAGCACTAGAGCGGTTTCATCAACGGTCATCGCTCTAGCAGGGTGCAGCGGGCACAGGTCATTTTCAGCTTGTGCGATATCTGCGGGAACTTGATCGATATAGGCGGTCTTTGCCTCGCGACAACCTGCAGTGGCACGCTTACCAGAGAGACGACAGACTTCAATTTCTAATCGGTTTACCTTGCTATTCAGCTTGCCAGCTTTGTATCCGAGGCGATCGGCAGTTTTCATGATATCAACCCAAACTGGCAATGAAAGAGCTGCGCCGTAACCTCCGTGAATTGTTTTTTGAGGGGTGTCGAACCCGACCCAGACGGTACATGTCAGGCTGGAAGTGAAACCTGAAAACCACGCGTCTTTAAAGTCGTTGGTGGTGCCAGTTTTTCCGCCGCAAGGTTTATCGAAACCGAGACGAACGACGGATGCGGCGGTTCCGTGAGTAGCAACTTCATTTAGAATGTTAGAAACTGACCAAGAGGATCCACTTTTTGCAGCGGGATAAGAAAGCGGAAGAGTCGAGTAGAGAATGTTACCGTCGCGGTCTTTGATTTCAGAAATTAAATAAGGTCTGAAACGTTCACCTCCGTTAGGAAAAATGGTATAGGCGGATGCGAGTTCCCATGGCGAGGCTTCCCATGAGCCTAGAAACGAAGCTGGGTTTGCAGGCATCGGCGTGGTAAACCCCGCCATCCGCGCAACTTCTTTTACAAACGAAATTCCGGCGTAATTGCCGACGCGCACCGACATGGTATTGCGAGAGTGGATCAGACCGTAAGATACCGACTGCATTCCCCCGAATTTGCCGTCGGAATTTTGGGGTCGCCATGTGCCAGCTCCCTTGATTTCGCCTCTCTCGATTGGGTCATCACTGATGCTTGTATCCGGGCGAAGTCCTTTATCGAATGCTGCTAGATAGACGAAAGGCTTAAAAAGCGAACCGATTTGACGGCGTGCTTGGGTGGCGCGGTTGAACCGAGACTCGTTGGCATCGCGTCCGCCGATGACGGCGAGTACTGCTCCGGTGCGGTTTTCGACGACGACCGCAGCGCCTTGGATGTATTCGGGTTCTTTACGTTGCGCCTCAGGAATTTCCCGCCAGGCGGTGCGAGTCGGGTGGGAGTATCCAGATAAGCGCTCGACTTCACGTAGTTTTTTATCGAGGGCTTCTTCGCCTTTGTGCTGGATGCGAAGGTCGATGGTGGTGGTGATGCTGAGTCCACCCAGTTCGATATTTTCCTTTTCTAAAATCACTTCGAGGTCGCGTCGGATCGCGTCCATGGCGTAGGATTCTTGAGCTTCACGACGCCACTTCGGGCGGACTTCGATGGGATCGGCTTTTGCCATTTCTGCCTCCGCTTTGGTGATAGCTCCGGCAGCGACCATGCGATCTAGCGTGGTGCCGCGTTCACGGGTCGCTGCTTCCATAGAGTTGAATGGGTTGAACGAGTCTGGCCCACGGACGATGCCAGCAAGTAGCGCAGATTGAGAAAGTGTTAGCTCGGACGGGTGCTTTTCAAAATAAATTCGGGAAGCTTCGCCGACTCCTTTGATCTGTCTACCCCAGTTGATTTGGTTAATATACGCTTCGAGTATATCGTCTTTTTCCATTGCTGCTTCGAGGCGGAAAGCGATTGCAATTTCTAACAATTTTCTATCAATTTGGCGTGGTAAGTCACCGCGTGCTTCGCCATTTTTGAGTTGAAAGATATCAGCGGCGAGTTGCTGTGTGATGGTGGACGCGCCCTCGCGTTTGCCTTTGAGATTTTGCAAGCCAGCGCGGATCACGCCGATAGGATCGAAGGCTCCATGCCAGTAGAATCTTTCGTCTTCGCGAGCGAGGATGGCCTTACGAAAATTTTCCGCGACTTGGTTAAGTGGAACCAAGGAGCGTTTTTCGCCGTGGATACGGCCGATTTCCACGCCGAGACGATCATGGATGATCGTGCGCTCAGGCATGGAGTGAATTTTTGCTAGGTCATAATTTTGTGAGCGAATGCCATAGATTAGGGCAAAAAAAGCCACGAAGTAGAGGCCTGCCACGGCTGGGTAGCCTGCGAGCCGAACGAAGAATTTCAGCGGTTGTCTGAGTGGTCGTGTGCAGAGGCTGAATAAGTGGAATGGCCAAAACAGCAGCAGGGACAGCACCCCGGGCGTGTGGCTGCGGCGGCGATTGTTTTCCTGCGGGTTGCATTTTGGCATCTGCGTGCGAATGATAAGCGATACTTCGTTCGGGTTCCACTCTTGATATTCACCAAGACAAATTGCACGAGCGGCTTCGCTGTCATCGAAACCAATATGAAAGTTCTCCCCATTTTGTCTGTCGTGTCGTTGGGTTTTGGATTCGCTTGCGGAATTTTACCGGCGAGTGAGGAAGTGCGAAATTTGACAGACATCGTCAAATTAGAGGGAAAAGTGGAAGAAGTGTCTCGCAAGGTCATGCCTGCCACCGTCGCGTTGTTGGCGGATTCTACCCAGTCATCTGGGTCTGGCGTGATCACCACTGCGGATGGTTTAATTTTAACTGCCGCTCATGTGGTTCAAGGAGCTGAAGAAGTCACCGTGGTATTTACGGATGGTGAACAAGTCACGGGTAAGGTGCTTGGGGCAAACTATTCCAAAGACATCGCCATGGTGCAAATTATTGGCAAGGGACCATGGCCATTCGTTGCGATGGGTGAGTCAAAATCTTTGGGTGCAGGTGACTGGGTTGTCGCGCTAGGTCACTCGGCGGGATTCGACGCAGCAAGGACCCCGCCGATTCGCTTTGGCCGAGTGGTCTCAAAAGGCCCTGGGAATTTTCTAACATCAGATTGCACATTGATCGGTGGCGACTCGGGGGGCCCGTTGTTCGATCTTGATGGAAAAATTGTTGGCATCAATTCATCCATTGGAGTTTCATTAACAAACAACAATCACGCTGGCATCGATGGGTTTAAAGAAGACTGGGATCGTATTCGATCGGGTGAGGCATGGGGCAAGCTTTCAATGAATCCTTTTGCGAATCCGGAAATGCCTGTGCTTGGTATCGTTTTTGGCGGGCGCCGCGGAAACCAAGGTGTTCCTGTTGAGGGAGTGGTTCCTAAGTCGCCTGCGGGGGCAGCGGGTGTACGCGCAGGCGATGTGATCCTTAGCATCGATGGCAGCGTTATAGGCGATGCGAATAAACTCCTACAAGTATTAGCAAAAAAACAACCCGGCGACAAAGTGAAGCTTGTAGTCCAACGCGACCGGCAAGAGCTCGAAATGAATGTAGTTTTAGTAAGTCGAGATGCACTTTTTGAAGATTAGTACGAAAAAATCACATGAGAACGATAATTTATTTTGCCATGACGGTGGCATTTTCTAACGTAGTTTTTGGCGAAGAAGATATTCCTCTCATCATGCCAGAAGAGCGGCAGACGGTAGATGATCAATCGGTAGCGTTCAGTGAGGCGATCCGGCCGGCTCTTGTTGAGGCAGCGAAGTCCACCGTAAGAGTCTGGTCGGGATCGCGTCGACTCGCATACGGCACCGTGATAGGGGATGGAAGCCGCATCATTACCAAGTGGAGCGAGATCGCGCGGTCACATGGTGAGTTGAGAGTGGATTCGTCTAACAATGAAAGCCGTGATGTCAAGTTGCTCGGTGTCTATCAAGAAGAAGATATTGTCTTACTCAAGGTGGAAGGAAAACCGTTAACTCCAGTGAATTGGTCATTTGAGGAAAATAAACTTGGAAGTTTTCTAGCAGCATCTCAGCCAGATGGTCGCTTAGCTTCCTTCGGGGTGGTGAGTGTGCTTTCGCGGAACTTGCGAGAAACAGATCTTGCCTATCTAGGTGTCATCAGTGACGCAGAGTTCGTAGGGGAGGGGGTCAAAATAAAGGCGGTTGCAAAAGATTCTGGCGCAGCGGTCGCTGGCTTGGCGTTGGGAGATGTGATTCTAAAGGTCGGTGACCGTTCGATTTCTGGTTTGCAAGAATTGAAAAACGCCCTCGTTGGAGTGAATCCTGGTGCGACGATCTCGCTTCAGATTGGGGCGAACGGTACTGAAAAGAATGTTCAGGTGTTACTGGGTAATCGTCCAAAATTACCCCAGTATCTCGGTGGACGGTTAGAGCAAATGGAACGTATGGGTGGACCGATCAGCCAAATTCGTGATTCTTTTTCCCAAGTGATTCAGACTGATATGAAGCCTAAGCCTAACCAGATTGGTGGGCCTGTGGTGGATCTCAATGGGCGAGTGAAAGGAATCACCGTGGCACGTGCTGACCGGACTCGGTCATTTGTCATGCCTGCTAAGGCGGTGGTCGATTTGCTAAAAAAGGAGCCTGAAAATCCGGCTTTAGCTCAAGTTAGAAATCCAGATGAGCAGGTTCAATTACCGGCACGTGGTGAGGTGGATCCGCAAACAAGACCCCGTGGGCGTACGAGACCTAGCAGCGAAGAGAGGATGCGGCGTCACCTCAGTGACATGGAGCGTCTGATGGAGCACATGCGTTTGGAAATGCAAGGATTGGATGAGCGTTGACAACACCGTTCACATTCTAGCAGGAAATTTATCTGTGAGCCATTGCTCAAGAAGCATTGGCCAAGCGGCGAGTGTGGTTTTTCCTTTCATGCCGTATCCGTGCCCCCCTGTTTCAAAGAGATGAAGTGAGACAGGAACCTTGTTGGCCTTGCAGGCGGTGGCGAATTCGAGGCTGTTCCGGCAATCGACCGAGTCGTCCGATGTGCTAACGATGAAAATCGGGGGAGTCTCTGAAGTGACCGACTTGGCTGTGGAGTATTGATCTGCGATTTCCATGCTTGGGTTTTCACCGAGCAGATTTTTGCGGGACCCTGAGTGGGCTAGTGGAGGAGTCATCGCGATCACCGGATAGATGAGAATTGCAAAATCGGGTCGGCAGTCGAGGAGATCGATTTCATCGTGAGTTTCTAACGAAAAATAATCTGCAAAGTGGGTGGCACATAAACTTGCGAGGTGACCACCGGCGGATGACCCCATCACCCCAATTTTTTTAGGATCGATTCCCCATTTCGCGGACTTAGATCTAACGGATCGAATGGCGCGCCGTGCATCGAGAAAAGGAATTGGAAATTGATAACCCAGTGCGGGATTGCCGCTGACACGATACTTCACCACAAATCCGGCAATTCCTCGGGCTGCTAACCATTTTGCATACTCGTGCCCTTCGTGATCGGTCGCTAGCAAGCTGTAGCCACCTCCCGGGAAAATAACGACGGCGGCTCCCGTCGTTAATTTTTTTTCGGGAAGATATGCCCACATCTGAGGGGTCTCGATGTCCGTTAATCTACCGCCTTTACCCACCACCTCCGATCCTGCAGGTCTTAGAGTTCCGCCGGGCGCTTCCATGGGCCAGAGATTGGTCCACTCAGCGCAGCAGAACGATGTGAGGGCGAAAAAAGACAGAGATTTAAGGGGCATAACGATTGGATTTTATAATGACCGGAGGCGTCTGCCAGTTTTACTTAGAAACTTTGATGCGTGCGGGGACATCTTTGATGGAGATACCCGCTTTGGTAAGCGAGTCCCAGACTTTGAGCAGACGTTCAAGAGGGACTTCTTTGTCCGCCTCAAGTTCGAGCTTACGCCCAGGATTTTGTTTTTGGTAGGCAGCAAGATAGGATTCGAGTAGCCCATCAGGAACTTTAAGGGTGTCCAGTGTGATATCGCCTTTTGCGTCTAAGGCTATTGTTGAGCGGACGTCCTTGACTGTGTCAGATGGTATTTCATGGACGGTTGGCAGTTCGATCCGGAGCACGTCTCTCGGTTTTTTAAATGAGGTAGAGACAATGAAAAAAACTAATAGAACAAATAAAATGTCGATCATAGGAATGACCGCCAATTGACTTCGCGTAGTTTTTATACGGTGAAATTGCATGTGAGACTATGAGTTTGAATAAGGCTTTTCGCAGATCGACGTGAAGGCACTAAGTGTAGACTCTAACCGAGTAGTTAGAGTCTCGATGCGTCGGATAAAGTATCCGTGAGCTACTACACAGGGCACTGCGATCGCGAGTCCGACAATGGTAGTGGTGAGCGCTTCAGAAATGCCACGGGCGATGGCTAGATGGTCTGAGTTATCACCGAGACCTTGGAAAATCCTCACCAATCCTGAGGCGGTACCGAGTAATCCTAACAATGGAGCAATGGTGATAATAATATCAAGTACGGCGATACCCGCGTGTAGGTGTGAGGTCTCTTCGCGTGCGGCGGACTCAACGGCGTAGGTGATTTCGCTGCGGGGTTTGTCGCGGTTTTTAAGGACTACCGCGGCAAGGCGTGCGAGGGTGCTTGTGCCTTTTTTAAGTTCTTTGGTGAGTATTTCGGAGCTGCCAGTGATGATTCGGGGTTGGAATTGAATTAATTCGCGGACGAGTGTGGCGGGGATGACTCGCTTGCTTGAAAGTGATAGAGCCTTGTAAAGGATAGCCATCATTCCCGCGATAGAAGTAAGCACGAGAGGAACCATGAAGATGCCGCCTTTCTGGAGGAATTCCCATGCAACGCGGAGACCACCTAGTTCGGTGAGTGTGGAGACTTGGCTCAAGGTTTCGAAGATCATAATAAGTTAGAAGTAAAAGTTAAAGATGAGTTCAAGTGGTTCGTTTTCGAAGTCTTTTCTCAGCGTTGGGTTCATCGGTGGTATTTCCGCGTTTCGAATAGAGTTGAGAGTGAAGCCTTTTTGGACTTCCCCAGTTTCCATGCTGCCAACGAATTGCACGGTGCGCACTTTGCCATTGGTTTCCACATAAAATCGTACCGTTAGAAATCCCGGGGTGATAAAATCTCGGTGGCGAACACAATTTCGCTGCCACTCTTGTTCGACGGCGCGACTGATGATCGCTTGATAGCGGCCAAGCGCAGTATCTGCCACATCTAGCGCGCTGCGACCGGTTCTGGAAATGGATCCGACGATGGCGGTTTTGCGTTGGTAGCCTCGGAATCCTGGGTCTTTGGCGGGCTTAGTGACCGGTGGCTTGGGCATTTCGGCGGGTGCGGGGGCTTGTTTGCCTTGTTTCGCCTGCTTCGGCGGCGTGGGTTTGATCTCGCCTATTGGCGGGGCTTCCATCGGGACTGGTACATCGACGGGATTTGGCCCTTCGATCAAGGGTTCACGTGGGGGAGGGGTGGATTGGGCGGCATCCTTGCCTGGAGTCGCGGAATTTTCGCTGGGTGCGGGATTGTCCGCGAGGGATGGATCAGGCATCGGTACGGGGAGCGTAGACGTCAGCGTGGGAGTGACCGGATTCTGGGGTTGAGCAAATTCGCTGCTGGCGAGACTGCCGTCTTGGTAGCTGCTCTCAGTGGTCTCTAAATCCGCAGAATTTCGTGGCTCAACTCCCTTTTGTGACGGCAGCGGCGGCGCACTGTCATCCGGTGCGCGATCACTGGTGGCAAGCGTATCTCTCTCGCCGATGCGTGTGGATTTCTTGGGTGGGGTGGCCGTTTGATCGTCGCTGGTTCTGGCGAAACTAGGCGAAGCGGTGACTGGGTAAGGCGTGGGATTGGTGGCATCTGGAAAAATCAATATCGTGGAATCCGCGGTAGCCACGGGTGGAGCGGCATTGGATTTTGGCAATCTCTGCGTTCTTAATGCCACAAGACCCAGCAGCGTCAGAATTCCTGTATTGATCAAGAGCGACAGCCCGAGTGCGATCGCCCATAGGCGGCCGTCTCCTCCTCGACTGGATGAAGCGATCGCTCTCGTTGCCACGCTTTGAGCTTCGCTGGAAAATCTGCCTTGTGCAACTCAGTAAAGCCGCGGAATTAGCATGGCAAGTAATCAAAAAGCTGGCCCTGTTACCAAGGCCAGCTCAATAGATGAGGCTGTGTTCGAATTAAGCGCTGCGGCGGCGGCGAAGGATTCCGAGGCAACCAAACAGACCGAGGAGTGCGGCACTTGGCTCTGGGACGGACGTGGTCATGCCGGCGTAATCTCCGGTGCCAACGCCAATGTTAGAGGTCGGCGTTGTGCCTGCATCGATTTGAACAAACGAGTTGTTAGGCAAGGTGGTTGGGATGTTATTCAGGTTACTATCAAGAATGGCGACAGCGAATGAATCCGGTGTGACACTGTCCGCAAAGTTGGTAATATTAAGGTCGAACTGAATCTTGGTGCCGGGATTGAAACCTTGGTAAAGTTCGCTGTAGCTGGTGTCGTTGAAGGCGACGGTCGAGCTGATATCGCCAGTCACGCTTCCGGATGACGTTGCGGTACCAATGACGCTGCCGCCATTGAAATTGAAGTTGCTAACGACGGCCGTGTTGTTCCCGAGAGTTCCGCCTGCATTGTATTGGAGAGAGAGCGAGAACGGCCCGTTGCTGGACGCGGGAAGGGAGGTCAGTGAGTCGGTGGTGATAGTCACCTGATAGAGTGCCGCATGGCTGTCAGCTGTGGAGAGCATGAGTCCGGCGGTGAGTATAAGTGCGCTTTTGAGGAGCTGATTTGATTTCATAGTATATATTGGTAGAGGTATGTTTTGTTGGTTAGAAAGACCCCGCTAGCCGCACCGGGAAGTTTCCTTCCCAGTGCGGTGGTGAGGGGCGGGATTTGGATTATGGCGCGACTGCGTTGATCAGGCGGGTGGTGTAGCTGATGACGGCGTTGGTAGGATTCGTAAACTGCAAGGCCACTGTGGCCGACGCACCCGGAGCGAGGGTCGAGCCGGGAACGGTGATATACGAGCCGCCAAGCGGAGCGTTGACGGTGATGGTTCCAGTCAAGTTGCTCAGCGTAGCATTCGCGCTTAGGCCATCTACGGTCAGGTTGAATGGACCGGTGATGGTGGTTGCGTTGTTGTTCGTGATGGTCACGTTTTGTACGAATTTTCCAGTCCGGCGATCACGAGCCACACCGCCACGGGTGATGGCTACATTAGCAGCGGACGAGGAAATGTCATGCATGGCGAACAACTGGCCACCTTCGACCTGAGTAGTGGTGAGGCCGGTCCCAATCGTAGCGGCGGCGTAGTGAGCTTGATCGACACTGAGGTACCACGCCTCGTTGGTGATGCCTTTGTGCTTAAGGCTGCTCGACATGATGGAGGTGACGTCGATGACTCCCGAAGTTTCCTCGTCGTTGTTGAACGGCGCAGTTGCCGGGACGACGGTGGAGCTGACTCCGGCGACCACGTTGGTTACATCGCCGAAACGGGCTGCGTCGTGTTTCAGAATTTTCTTCAGCACATTCGTCGCAGGATCGAAGTCCCAGACCTTACCGTTGTGAGCGGCTCCGCCGACATCTTCTTGGAGGATGAGGTGCCCGGTTTTTTCGTTCACTGTGAGGTTGTCGAACATGTTAACCTTTTCACCGCCTTCGGTGCGGCCGTTGATGAGGAGGTCGATCACACCGCCCGCATCGGGGTTGGTGATGTCATCGAAGGTCAAGCGCCAGAGGCGGGTGTTGCCGATTTGAGCGCCGAGAACATCGGAAACCTGGTCGAGTCTATCCGTGGTGACAAAGTAGAGTTGGTTTGGATTGGTGGGATTCCAAGCACCGTCTTCCGGGCGGGAGAAGGTGGTGGAGGCGGTCAGGCTGAGGCTGAAGCGCGTGCCATTGGTGATACCGGTGGCGCGGGTGGTGGTGTTGGTGATTTCAGCAGCATTTCCCGTGACCACGACGTGCTTGAGTGTACCGTTCATTAGACCGGCTTTCTCCACTTCAGTGCCGGAGGACAGTTTGGTGCCGACGTAAACGGAGAGCGCGTTCGTCATGATGCCAGTGCCACCGTCATTCATACCGACGACGATGGTTTTGTCTTGGACGTAGGGCGACGCAACAGCGTTTTCCCAGCCGCCGACACCGGTGAGGCCGGAGCCGTTGGTGGTGAGGTTGAATTTGCCGAGCGTGTAGCTTTTTCCTGCGTCAGGACCGGTGACGACGGTGCCTTGCACATAGCCAGTGCTGCCGCCTTCTTCGCCGTTCATGAAAATGCGCTGCAGAGTGCCGAGGCCGGTGCTCGCATTGTAAAAGGCGGAGACAGCAGGAAGATCTCCCGAGCAAAAGCGTTGGAAAGCGAAGGTGGCCGGGGTCGTGCTGGAGGTCTGAGTGGAGGTGACCCACGGGATGACGGAGGTCATCAGGTCCGCGCCGGAAACGACGGAGAAGGTGTTCTTATTGATGACCCACTTGGAAACAAATGCTCCCTTGGATCCGTGGGCACGGATGGCTCCCAGGGTATTGCCGATCTCGTGGTTCATCAGCAAGGTGAGGGTGCCGTCGCCGTTGTCGAAGGCGCCGAGGCCGTCAGGAATGCCGACCATGCCGTAGCCGCCGACGGAGTCGTCAGGGTTAAGGCCAGTATTATCGACGGTGAAGATCGAGGTGGTCTCGATGCCTGGAGCCGTTGACTGGAGATAGGGAGTCGAGCCGGTGCTCGGTCCTTGGAATTGAGCGGAAGCGGAGTTCGCCACCGTGATGACGGCGAGCACGCTGAGTGACTGATAGAAACGTGATTTGTTTTTCATGTGTTATTGTTTTGTTCTATCCGAGGGGCGGGCCATGACTAAACGCCTGCCATCCGTCATTGCAGTGATTTTATGTCACGAAATTGTCATGGTAATAAATTGTCACATTCCTCGCCCGTGCCAATCAACGGAACTGTAACTCGACACAGGTTGCTGAGATCAATGAAAGAGCCTTAACGGCGTACGAAAAAATTAGATTTGAATCTAACTATTTGCACGGACCGTGTCCCTCTCGCTGACTGGCAGAGAATTCTCAATCGATCATCCCAAAAACTCTAATCATTTTCTAACATAAAAAATGACATAAAACTGCCGTGGTAAGATGGGCCGCAGTTGGATGAACGAATTCATGCTTGGCAGCATCGCTACGCTATCCGACCTCAGGTGGATAGGATCTGCGCTCGCCGATGTGACATCGACCGGCCTTGCCCCGGCGTTCGTGCGGCTGAAATTGGCCGATTCCACCGCCACCACTTACGTTCTAAATGCGGGGGCAATTTATTCCCACCACCATTAATATGTTAGATTATGCGGGAGGCTAGGTCCGGTCCGCCTTCATCACTGGTTTCCATCCGTTCACTTTGAACCGCGTGTAAGGATGCTGTTTTGTGATGCTGGACTCCGTCTGCACTCATCGAGATCTTCGAGGAATGGGAAAATAGTAAAATCTAACTTTAATCCGAAACCAAATAATAACAGCTGAACTAAATATACGCTTTCATTTTTTAGATCTCAATCTGAAGATTTTACAGATCAAAGATTGCGCGGAATCTTTCCTGCACATCAGCTCCATCAGTGTGCAACAGCAAGGATCTAACTCATGGCTTGAGCCGGCTGAAGCTGGTCATTCCAGTGACCGCATTTCCAAAATACGAAATCAGCCGCCAAGCCGCTCTATCAAGTCCGATTAGGCGGATCCCCTTTGCCACCACCGCCGTCGGCTTGACTCTTGACGATGTCTCTTACTGAAGCAGCAGTTTGAGGCGAAATCGTTACACTACCACCGTGGACATCGCAGCGGAGATTCGTCCCGTTATAAGAATCTGTTATGCCACTTGCTCATACAAAAATTCTATCCTCTGCTTCCACCAGCTCGTTAGCCTTGGCCGCGGTCTTCGGTTTCCTCCCCCAAGTCGCCCTTTCCGGTGAAATGAGCGCGGGTAATCGCTTCGCGGAAACCGTCCTCGTGGCGAACCGCGCGGAGTTCCATCCCACCGCCTTCGTGGATGTCCGGGTGGTGAACCCCTGGGGCATTGCGTTGCGACCACCTGGAAAAGGCGGTCACATCTGGATCAGCAACGCGGGTAGTGCCTCTACCTCGCTCTTCATCGGCGACGCGAATGGCGAACCGCTCCATCAGGACGGCTTGAAAATCTTGCCCATCGACGGTCCGTTGATTTCCTACGAAGATGGGCTCAGTAACGTCACGGGGCAGGTTTACAACGCCGCGAGCGATGTCCCAGGCCAGCCGCTCGAGTTCCCAGTGAAGGGGCCATCAAGCGACCTCAGCTCTGGCAAAGCCGTTCCACTGGGCGAGCGCTCCGGTCCAGCGAAATTCGTTTTCGTCACTACCGACGGCACGATCAACGCCTGGCGCGCCGGCACCGCAGAAAGCATGGACAGTGCTGTCATCGTCAAGGATTTCTCCGACAAGGGCAAGGACCCGCGTAGCGGGAAATACTTCACCGCATACACCGGCTTGGCCATGACCACCGACGCCTTCACCACCGATGCCGAGGGCAAGCCAGTCGCCGATAACCGCCTCTACGTCACGGATTTCAACAACGAGCGCATTCAAGTTTTCAACAACCGCTGGGAGGAAATCACCGAGAAAGTCCCCTTCGCCCACCCGCCCGGCTTGCCGGAGGGCTACAGCCCCTATAATATCCAATGGCTTGGTGACAAGATTTGCGTCGCCTACGCTGTTATCAACCACGATGCAGACGAAGCTGCGGAAGACCTCCCCGGCGCGGGCCACGGCCACATCGCATTTTTCGACCGGGACGGCCACCTGCTCAACGAAATGAAAGACCAAGGCAAACTCAACTCGCCGTGGGGCGTCGTCATCGCCCCGGCGGGCTTCGGCGACTTCGGCGGAGACCTGCTGGTTGCGAATTTCGGCGATGGCGCCATCGCTGCGTTCAACCCGAAAACGGGGGACTTTCATGATTTCCTCCGCAATCGCGAGGGTCAGCCGCTTGCGCTTGACGGCATCTGGGGCCTGACCTTCGGAAACGGAGTGAGCCTCGGCGATGCCATGTCGCTCTACTACACTGCCGGGCCAAACCAAGAGCAGGATGGTGTCTTCGGGCGGGTAACCATGGTGAAATAACCGAAGAAAACTTGGCTCTCGAAATGTCCTCCACCCGCCACTCGAAGCTCGCCGTTTTTGCAGGTTGGGCGATGCTTGCCGTCGCTGCCGTCAGTATTTTTCTGACCTTCCGTGCGTCGGCTCCAGAATCTGGAAATCCAGTCAAGGTCGGCCGCATTTTGCAAGATGGGCCGCAGCAGACCACGCCTCAGGCGAGATCGCCGCGCGGGGCCGTCACCGACTTGACCGACCCCGCCGCCCAGATCGCGCGTTGCAAGGCGGCGGGGAATTTCATCGGCATGCAGACCACCGTCAGGGACTGGTTTGCCAAAGATCCGCTCGCGGTGCGGGAGTGGGTGGCATCGCAGAAATCACTCAAATACCTGCAACCTGCACTCGTCCAGATCGCCAACGATGTGACCGACGCTGGCAGCCCAGCCGACGCATTAAAATGGGCAGAACTCATGGAAAGCGGACCCGAGCGGGACCAGCTCATGTTTAAAATCTACGCGACCGGCTGGCGCTACCACTTGTTTTCCGAGGAGGAGATCCGTGCAGCTCCTTATCCCCCGGAGCGGATCGAGTTCCTGCTCAGTGGAGCGGCGGATGATTAAAGTTTCGTCCCGGGCACGCTTTAATTTGACAGAGTTTGAGTGGATCATGGCATTTTCACGCTATGCTTGGGTAGAAAATCATCAGTTTGGCTAAGAATTGACAATTTTCGGATTGCCTTTCATCAGATCGGGTGCATGTTCTCCCAACAACGCCTAATTTTATGCCAATAGAAAAAATGGACGGCGCACAAGCGCTCATCAAGACACTCGACGATCTCGGAATCGAATACATTTTCGGCTATTCAGGTGGAGCCGCCATCCCAATCTTCGACGCGCTCGAAACGGTCAAGACCAAGATGAAGTTCATCCTCGTCCGCCACGAACAAGGTGCGGTTCACATGGCAGATGGCTACGCCCGCGCCACCGGTCGTCCCGCCGCTGTGCTGGTGACATCCGGCCCCGGCGCTGGAAATACCGTGACCGGATTGATGACCGCGATGATGGACTCGGTGCCGATGCTCGTGATCACCGGCCAGACGGTGACCTGGATGCTCGGCAAGGACGCCTTTCAAGAGGCGGACATTTTCGGCATCACGATTCCAGTCGTGAAGCACAACTACCTGGTGAAAGATAGCAACTCACTACCGCGCATTGCTCGGGAGGCTTATCACATCGCAACCACCGGTCGGCCTGGTCCCGTTCTTATCGACGTGCCGAAGGACATTTCCCAGGGCCCTTTTACCGGCGAAATGAACCCGCCTTTCAATCTACCCGGCTACGATCCATCCAGCTCATTCGTGATTTGCCCCACGGCCATCAAGAAAGCTGCCGAAATGATTTCTAAGGCCAAGCGCCCAGTTATCCTCGCCGGCCAAGGTTGCATGATCGCCCGCGCCGACAAGGAACTCATGCACTTGGCGGAGACCCTCAATTGCCCTGTCACTTCGACGCTTCTCGGCAAGGGTGTTTTCCCGGAAAATCACCCGCTTTCGCTCGGGATGCTAGGCATGCACGGTACCGCCTACGCGAACAAAGCGATGGTCGAGTGCGACTTGCTGATCAACGTCGGCTCACGTTTCGACGACCGTATTATCGGCCAGCCGAAAAAATTCTGCGCCACCGCCGGTATCATCCACATCGATATCGACCCTGCGGAAATGGGCAAGATGGTCCGCGCTCACGTTGAAATCGTCGGAGACGCCAAGGCCGTCCTCAGCGAGATCAACGAGAAAATCGGCCCACTTGAAACCACCGAGTGGCTTGCAAAGCTCGATGGCTACAAGAAAAAGTACCCGCTCAGTTATAAGAAACAAGGCGGTCTCCGGATGCAACAAGTCATCGACGAGCTCTATCAACTCACCGAGGGCAAGGCCATCGTTTCCACCGACGTCGGCCAGCACCAGATGTGGGCGGCACAGTTTTACAAAAACCACGAGTCCTACCACTGGCTGTCCTCCGGCGGCGCTGGCACCATGGGCTTCGGCTTCCCCGCGGCAATCGGCGCACAACTTGCTTGTCCGGACAAGATGGTCATCTCCATTTCCGGTGACGGCGGATTCCAAATGACTTTGTTCGAACTCGCTACCGCAGCGATTCACAAGTTACCGATCAAAATCGTCGTGCTGAATAACCACTACCTCGGCATGGTTCGCCAATGGCAGGAGCTTTTCTACGAAGACCGCACTTCGGGCGTCGATCTCATCGGTAACCCGGATTTCTGCAAACTCGCTGCCGCTTACGGAATTCCCTCGGTACACATCAAGCGCCCAGCGGATGTCACCAAGCAGTTAGAAAAAGCTCTCGCTTACAATGATGGCCCCATTCTCATTCACGCCGAGTGCGTCAAAACTGATAACGTCTTCCCGATGATTCCTGCCGGGGCCGCCCTTGAGGACATGATCACCGAAGCGCCGAAAACTAAGATGGCGAAACCTGTCGGGTCGACTTGATCGGTCACTTGATATTTTAGTTAGAATTTAAAACTTAAGATTTATAATTTCAATTCCATGTCTTCCATCATCACCACTGACACTCCCGTTCCAGCTCCAGTGATTCCACGCGGTCCGACACACACGCTCTCCGTACTTGTTAGTAATGAGCCAGGCGTTCTGATGCGGATCTGCCAAGTCTTCTCTCGCCGTGGCTTCAACATCGACTCGCTCGTCGTGTCCGAGGGACGAAATACGAATTTCTCTCGCATGACCATCGGCATATCAGGTGACCCAGGAGGGCTTTCCCAAATCATCATGCAGGTCGGTAAACTCATTGACGTGATCCATTGCGCCGAGCACGACAGCGAAGACGCCGTCGTCAAGGAGTTGATCATGGTGAAGTTCCTCGCGAACGAGACCCAGCAAACACAGGCCATTCAAATCATCGAACACTTCGGCGGCAAAAGCGTCGACATCACACCGACGTCGATGATCGCCTTGGTTTCGGGCGACTCCCCCAAGATCGATGCGGCCATCACCATGTTCTCGCAATTTGAAATCATCGAGACGGTCCGCACCGGCAAGGTCGTGATGGCAAGAGGCGAGCGGCCGACGTGATCGCCCCGGGTTGCGGTGGTTTAAGTTACTACAACAACGGATTTCCCTATCAGGATTTCATCCCGATTTGTCAAAATTAAGAAATCAAACTGCTTGTCCATGTAAGATTTTTTGCCCTTGTCGAATATAGGCGATGCTAGACCACGCAGTGAAAAATCCTGCGACAGCACACGGATAAAATGGAGAAATTTCGGTGAGACGTAGCATCACCCAGCCAATGGCGAACATTTGCGTGATGGTGCAGATTTTTCCTGTCCAGTGCGGGACGATGTTTACCTCACGATGATTCACGTAAAGAATTTTGATGCCGCCCAGGATGATGCAGTCACGCAGAACAACGACGACCGCGAACCATAGCGGTAGCCGCCAACCGGGTGTACCCCAGTCCACCAGCGATAGGGTGATTACGCCAGCTAGTAGCAGAGCTTTGTCGGCGATGGGGTCGATGTAGGCACCAAACTTTGAGCATTGATTAAAGCGCCGTGCGATCCATCCATCGATACCATCCGTGGAGGCTGCTAGAACGAAAATACCCAGTGCCCACCACCGCAAGCGCTCATCTGGATGGGCGATCTTAACGGTATATCCGTAGCAGAACGCCAAAGCTGCATAAACCGGAACCAAGCAGATTCGAGCGATGGTGATTTTACTGGCAAATGTCACAAATCTACGAAAGCAGAATCATCCAGCTTGCGAAACTCGAAAATTTCAACTGCCGCTGGGCAATTGATCAATACACCGGGGCATCGGCGTGCTCCGCTGCTTCTTCCCCTTGGATTTTTTTCTTCGTCCAGAGATAGCCCGCTTTGGTATCCCGACCCATGCCGATGATCGTATTGCAGGAATTTAGCGCTAACAGTGTCGCGATAACGATGAAAAATTTCATGCGGATTTCTAATTCGATGACCGCGTGGGGGAAAGATAAAATTAACAAATCCTGATTATTTATGGTGGATCAAATTGACAAATATAGGCGATGCGTTGAAAAAATGACTTTACAAGGCACGCTGAACGACTAGATTCCGCGCTCCGGTGGCAAGCGTTACCGTTCAATTTCACTAAATCTACGCCATGAAAGTTCTCTCATCCCTCGCCTCCGCAAAACGTCGTCACGCTGATTGCCAAGTGGTGAAACGTAAGGGAACCGTGTACGTAATTTGTAAGTCGAACCCGAAGTTCAAAGCTCGCCAAGGCGCGACTGCTGGAACCCGCCTTTCAAAGAAGGGTCTGTAATTCGATTTTCAGAACTCGGAGGAATTTCTGGGGTCTGCCTGATGGGTCAAATCTATATTTGTGGGCGCCCTCGGAGACTTTCCACGAGTCATCTATTTGCTATCGTAGCGAATGATTTCCGGTGACTCGCCCTCGGCAAGGGCATATATGCTCTTTCCATTTTTTGAAAATGCGACTGACTCGGCTTGACCGAGGCGATGCTCGGGAAGGACGACCGGCTTCTGCGAAAAGGCTGCTGCCCAGCTTTGATTAGGCAATTTATGATAGACGAAAATGCTGTAGTAAGTGATCACCGCAGCGAGCGTACCATCGGCACTGATGTCCAGACCGGTAGGCTGGTCGAGAAATGGGATAAGCTCGCTATTCGGAGATTTTACTGATATCGCAGCCACCGGCTGCACGACTTGGATACTATTCTTTTCTGTAGCTCTCAATGGCAGTTCGTAGAGTTCCGGCGGAACGGTACGTTTGCTTAGGAAGTAAATTTTTTCAGCTTGGGCATCCACGGCCACCGATTCGCAATCCCGCGGGCCATCTCGAAAACGAAATTGGATTACCCATGCGGGCGAGACCGTCTCAGCGAGAGGTTTAGCACCACTTGGGATTTCAGGCTCACGAAAAATATAAAACTTGGGTGACTCGCGCTTGGCGTTGTTGTCGCCGGTGTCGGCGACGATGAGGTAGGGTTTTCCATCGAGAATGAATGAGGCCATATCTTCCCAGTCGTTATTTTTAGCACCTTTTAAACTGACTTTTCCATGGTCGCTACCATCGGTGCCAGCCAAGTGAATCTCAGGAGGATTGCCGCTGTCGTTGATGATCCACATGAAGCCTGGATTCGTCGGCGAGATGGCCATCCCGCTGGCTTCGCGGATATCAGCAGACTGAATTTTAGTGTTCTTGGCCGTAGGTAAAAACTCAGTTGCAGCACATAGAGAGGCGGAAAAAAGTGTTAAACAATGGAAATGCCAAAGGATATGCATGGATGTAATCTTAACAGCCATTATTCAGTGATACAAGAGTCGATGAAGACCGTCTGCGTCCTAGGAGTATGATAATAACGGTGCAATTTATTAAATTTGTTAGGCGATACCCTTCTCTTCCAGCGCTCGGCGAAGACGGATTTGAAGATCTGCAAGTACGTTCATGAAATAAATATAGGCATCGTAAGGACTCGGATAAGGAGTGAAATATTGGTGCACGCCTCCATCGGTGCCGCCCTTGGTAGACATCCAGTAGAAGTGATCTGAGGTCTGCATTTTTCCCCACATGTTCGTGAGATCCGAGTCGTTTACCGAAAGTACTTTATTCTCGAGGTGGTGAACCTTGGCGATCGCTTCTTGCTGCATGACATTTCCCATCCACGCGGAGAGATCTCGCTCGGTGTCTGCCCAGGAGGTGATCAATTCGCAGCTGTACTCTCTGGCGGCGCGATAAAGTTCGACCGCTTCGGTGGGCGTCACCCATTGTAAACTGGCCTCCGTAATTGCTTCGGGTATGCTCTCCCAGAACTTATAAATTCCCGTTTCGTCCCAATGGTGTTCGCCGATGGTTTCGTAGTCCATGAAGAGGTTGACGATGTCGCCGTCACACTCGGTGATCCATTGTGCAAATTTTTCTGATGTGAGCGGATATTCAGGCCATGCAGTATCTGAAAAACGAAAGCCGAGGTCGTCCGACAGGGGGATATTACGAAGTAGAGTCTTAATTTTAGCGGTGTCCGGCGCACGGTACAGAAAATTAGGCGAACGTCCGACGAGGTTCCGCTCGACGCCCTCGGCGATGATCCCGTCGAATCCCATCATCTCTGCCTTGGCAGCGATGGCATCGTTATAAATCAACTCGGTATTTCGAAAAACACGCGGCCTAACGAAAAAAACTTCTTCAATTTTTTGTAAATGAAGTTCCACTTGTCGCTCGAACTCTTTGTTGGAATGGACGAAAGCGAGTGAGTGGTAATAAGTTTCTGCGAGTAATTCCACCCCGCCAGATGCGACAAGTTCTTGGAAGGATTCTAACACATCAGGACGATAGAGTTGCATTTGCTCGATCACAGTGCCGCTGATCGAGAGGGCGATGCGGAAGCGTCCTTCGTTCGCCTCGATGAGACGCTTAAACATACGGTTCGCGGGTAGGTAACATTTTTCTGCCACCTTGCTTAGAATCTCGCGGTTCATTGCCTCATCCTCATAGTTTGCATTTTCACCAATGCGGAAGAAATCGTAGGGTAACAGACGATTCGGTTGGTGGACTTGGAAATATAAACAAACGTCGGGCATATAATTGAAAAACAGTAGGTTTTTGAGAATTCAGCAGACTAGTTCATGATAGATGGATAAGACTTTTACGGCAGCGGCCTCCCAAGTGGATGCACTGATATCAAGTTTAGCCTGTTTGACGACGCGCTCACGCAGCACGTCATCAGTTAGAAGATTGTCGATGTGCTTCGCCATCAGTTCCACATCCCAGTAGTCGGCCTTGAGCGCACCCTTGAGGATTTCCGAGACGCCGGATTGTTTAGAAATGACGGCGGGGATACCGAATTGAGCCGCCTCCAGCGCGGACAAGCCGAAAGGCTCCGATACCGACGGCATGCAGTAAACATCTGTCATCGACAGCAGGTCGTTGACTTTTTCTTTGTCAAGAAATCCCGTGAAGTGGAAATGCGCACCGAGGCCGCGAAAGGCCCCGGACTCGATGAGTGAGCGAAGTTTTTCCCCTGTTCCCGCGACGACAAATCGCACGTTAGGGTTTTTAGCGATCACGCGTGCAGCGGTCGCGAGAAAAAATTCTGGACCCTTCTGCGAGGTGAGGCGCCCAAGAAAAAGAACAAGTTTTTCGGGGAATTTTTTCTTTGTTTCGAATGCCTCCACTGGGTCGGCACCATTATGCACGGGTCGAATTTTAGAGGGATCGATCGCGTAATGTTCGACGATGATTTTGCCGGTGTAATGGCTCACGGGAATGATACAATCTGCGTGTTCCATACCAAATTTTTCGAGATCATAAATCCAGCCATGGTCAGCGGCGCCGGAACGGTCGTACTGCAACGCGTGGACATGAACCACGAGCGGCAAGCCGGTAGCTTTTTTCACCTCGATGCCTGCTAGATAGGTCATCCAGTCATGTGCATGGATAATGTTGTAGTCTCCGAGCAGTGCTAATTTTGCTGCGATTTTAGAATATTCGATCACCTTGCTCCCAATGTCAGGACCGTACAGGGAGCCCCGTTTGAAGGTACCGAGTTGTTCGGCGGTGGTCTCTGAAAAAACTTCTAACGGGTCCCGAATGGCTTCATGAGTGAGTTCGTGAATACTTGCCGAGCTCTCTTCGTGTCCATAGGGATCGAGAAAAACGGGGACTTTTTGGACTTGGGCAAAGCTTTCGTAGCGGTAGCGTTCTTCCGCCGCCTTAAAAGATTTCAGGCTGAGGCGATTGAGTCCCTGGAGGTCGAATTCCTCAGAGTGGGATTCGGGGGAAGACTGGGGTACGATCACGGTGAGATCGACATGCTTGGCAAGGGCACGCGCAAGACCAAGACAAGCAACTCCTAGCCCCCCATTGATGAGCGGTGGAAATTCCCAACCGAGTTTCAGGACGCGGAGACGTTTCATGAGTTTGGTTGTAGCCCCGAGTAACTCAGCGTGGTCGTGCTAATCGGAATCACATAAGGCAATCGCAGCAAATACCGAGCCAAAATCGGGATCGTCTTTATAGCGGTCCTTTTAAATCGGGTCGAGGTATTTGAAAGTTATTTTCAAAAATTCGATTATTCAACTCCAGCTAACTCCATCTAACTCCGCAATATCAGCACACAGGGTCTTACAAATGGTTGGTGCGGCCGCATCAACCATTTGTATGGAGGGGGATAGATTTTTACTTTGAAGCCATGGCAATTTCGGAGGGTTTACGACGGTTTAAGACAACTGAAAGTTTGTGTAACTTGAAGAGGTGGCGTTTTTGGGTTGGGAGTCGATAGGTTGCGGATCTTCTGATTTCGTCCGGCGACTGAAATCCTGCGTCTTGTACGTTGGACGCACCGGAAAAACTTCACCCCCCTGGAACGCAGTTGGCGCTTGGTGGCCACTTATCCTATGGTCACAATCATCCCCAGGAAGATGCAAAGCGCCAGAATTTAGACAATCTCGCTATGCGATGTCGCTAGACATGCGTGGCAAAATTAACATCCCCAAATTTTTAGAATCAACGAAAACCAATCATGATACTTGATAAAGAAGACCATCCAAAATCGATTGTAAATCAAGCCGATGCCGAGGCAATCGTCCGTGAAGCCTCGCACTGGATTCACCCACTGCGCAGCGAAATAGGCCGCTACCTGATCGGGCAGAGCGAGCTTGTGGACCGTTTGTTAATTTCCTTAATGGTGAAAGGACATATTCTGCTAGAAGGAGTTCCGGGACTGGCAAAAACCCTCGCACTCAAGACTCTCGCTTCGTTGGTGAATGCAAAATTTAATCGAATCCAATTCACTCCGGATATGCTGCCGGCCGACATTGTGGGCACTGAAATCTACGATCCAAGGGAGGCCCGCTTTCGCGTGAAACACGGACCTGTTTTTGCGAATTTCATCCTCGCCGATGAAATCAACCGTGCTCCCGCGAAAGTGCAGAGCGCGTTACTCGAAGCGATGCAGGAAAAGCAGGTCACCATCGGCGAGCAGACTTTCGCGTTGCCGTCTCCATTTTTTGTGTTAGCCACGCAGAATCCGCTCGAGCAGGAAGGCACCTATCCGTTGCCCGAGGCTCAGTTAGATCGATTCATGATGAAGGTCGTCATGGACTACCCGACCGAAGAGGAGGAGCTTCGTGTGCTCGATTTGGCGGGTACCACCGAAGAAATGCCGGTGCCCAAGCCAATCGTGAGCCTTGAGGCAATCCAAGAAGCGAGGACTGTGGTTAATAATCTCTATCTCGATGAAAAAGTGAAACGATACATCGTGCGCCTAGTTCATGCAACACGCCGCCCGGATGAATATGGTGTCCACATTGCACCACTCATCCGAGTGGGCGCCTCGCCGCGAGCCACCATCAATCTTGCGCTCGCCAGTCGTGCTCATGCTTTTCTCAACGGTCGCGCTTATGTCACGCCGCACGACGTCAAAAACGTCGCCATGGACGTGTTGCGTCACCGCGTGACGGTCACTTACGAGGCGGAGGCGGAAGGCCTCAACAGCGAGCAGATTATCACGCGCATCCTCGATGAGTTGCCAGTGCCATGATCAAGCCAAAAGCCAGCACACCGATCAGCGTGCAAGACGAGGCGCGTGCTGCGGAAATCCTCGGGCGCGTGCGCCGGATGGAGGTCCGCACGAATCGGCTTGTTGACGACTCCCTCGCGGGTCGTTACGCAAGCGTTTTTAAGGGGCGTGGGATGGATTTTGATCGTGTTAGAAATTACGTCCCGGGTGATGATGTGCGCACCATCGACTGGAACGTCACGGCGCGAACGGGTGATCCACACGTCAAACTCTTCACAGAAGAGCGCGAACTAACTATTCTTTTGATGATTGATGTGAGTGCGTCCTCAGATTTCGGATCTGTGGTTGATTCCAAGCGTGAACTCGCTGCGGAAGCTGCTGGGGTGATCGCTGCATCAGCGATTCGGAACCGGGATAAAGTTGGGCTGATTCTTTTCAGCGACGAGGTGGAGTTATACATTCCGCCAGGCAAGGGGCGGATGCACATCATGCGCTTGATTCGTGAGACATTGTTTTTTCAACCAGCAAAGCGAGGCACGGATATCGCTAAAGCTTTGGACTTCGCCAATCAGGTTATTCAGCGGAGGTCGGTTGTTTTTTTGGTGTCGGATTTTTGCCTAGGTTTGCCTTTTGAAGAGCGTTTGAAATTACTCCGCAACAAGCTGCAAGTCACGAATCGCCGCCATGATGTGATCGCGGTCTCTGTCACCGATCCACGCGAGGCCTCGCTTCCCAATGTCGGTCGGATTTGCATTGAAGACGCTGAAAGCGGTCAAGTGGTCGAGATCGATACTGACAGCGCTAAAGTCCGGGAAGCATATGAAAAACAGGCCCGTTCACGCTCGGAACTAACAGCATCTCGGATACGCTCATTGGGTGTGGACTTGCTACAATTCACTAACGGCCAAACCTGGATGCCTGAGCTTTTGGGGTTCTTTAAAAGCCGCCGCCAACGTTCAGGCTGATTGAATGATTAAAATATGTAATTTTGGATATATGCGAAGAATTTTCGTTATCTGCTATCTATGGGGTGCAGGATGGATTTGTAATCTATCAGCTCAAGTGACCGATGCCAATGAGGACATACGCGGACCTAAGCCACTGGTAGAAATCCCTGTCGCTCAGCAATCCCCTTTGGTGTTTTGGTCATACATCATCGGCGGCTGTCTGCTGCTCGCTTTGGCAATATTTCTCTGGAAAAAATATGCTCGTAAAGAGGCGCTCAAGAATCCACCGGAAGTCGCCCTCGCCGCGTTGGCAGATTTGGAAAAAACTGGAGAGTCCATGGCTGCAGAAGCATTTGCAAATCGTGCTGCTCAGACGATTCGGCAATATATTGCAGAGCGCTTCGGCCTCGCTGCACCACGCCGCACCACGGAAGAATTCCTCCGTGATCTCACGGAAGACAAGGCATCAGCACTTGCTTGCGAGAGCGATTCTTTGCGAATTTTTTTGAAGGCTTGCGACCTTGCGAAATTTGCAGAATCAAACCTTACTGCCACTCAGCGTAGTGAGTTGTTACAGGCTGCTCGTGGCTTTGTCCGCTCAACTTCTAAGATCGTTAGTTTATGACCGAAAGTTTTCAATTCGTTCATCCAGGATTTTTACTTCTTCTGCTCGTCCTGCCGTTGCTTGTAATTTGGAAGGGTCGCTGGGGCAGACCCGTCGCCGTGCGGATGCCTTCGATCGACGACGCGATTCTCGTCGGAGCTCGTCCACGCACAAAAATCGGTGGCTTCCTTGCATTTCTTGGGTTGCTGTCACTCGCGCTGTTGATTGTCGCTTTTGCTCGTCCTCGCCATGGCAAAGGTTCCACCGATGTCGAGGCCAGCGGGATCGATATCGTACTCACCCTTGATGTCTCGGGGTCCATGGAGGCTTTGGATTTCGAACTCGAGGGTAAGCCAGTCAACCGCCTCGAAGTGGTGAAAAATGTCGTCGCCAAATTTATCGGTCAGCGCCCGAATGATAAACTGGGAATGGTCGCGTTCGCTGGAAGACCTTATCTTGTTAGTCCGTTGACACTAGACCATGAATTTCTCGGTAAACGTCTAGCAGGTGTGAAAATGGGTCAAGTTGAAGATGGTACGGCGATCGGTTCTGCCATCGCATCTGCTGTGAGTCACCTCAAAGATTCAACGGCGAAGTCTCGCATCATCATCTTACTAACTGATGGGGTGAACAACGCCGGTGCTGTCAATCCACTCACCGCAGCTGAGGCAGCGAAAGCGCTAGGAATTAAAGTTTATACCATTGGCGCGGGGATCCGTGGCGACGCTCCTGTGCCTGTCCAAGACGCTTTTGGACGTACGCACCTGCAGACAATGAAGGTGGAAATAGATGAGGAGATGTTGCGTGAGGTGGCCATTGCGACTGGGGGACAAGCATTCCGCGCAACGGACACAGATTCACTAGAAAAAATTTACGATTCTATAAACCAGTTAGAAAAAACCACTCGCAAGCTTAAAAAATATCAACAGTATGATGAGCTTTATTTGTACTTTCTTTTGCCAGGACTCTTCTTGCTTTTGCTTGAGTTAATTTTAGTCCAAACTCGTTTTCGTCGACTTCCCTAATTGAATCATGGACGACACTTCTCTACATTTCGCTCAATCGACTTGGATCATCGTAGGCCTGATCGTTTGCCTAGGTATCATTGTTTTGTTTATTCGCTTCGATCGACGTCGCGAGGCGGATTTAATGAAGTTGATTCACCCCCGCTTTAGGCAACGACTCACGGAGGGGTTTTCTCCTTGGCGGCGAAATCTAAAACGTGGGCTTTGGGTGCTTGCGGTGCTATTGCTGTTTGTCGCCGTCGCGCGACCACAGATGGGCTACGAATGGCGCGAGGTGAAGCGCAAGGGCATCGATATTCTTTTCGCGGTGGATACTTCGCGCAGCATGCTTGCGGAAGACCTCACGCCGAGTCGGTTAGAGCGAGCTAGGCTTGGGATTATCGATTTTGTCGGTCGCTTAGAGGGGGATCGTGTTGGTTTGATTCCATTTGCTGGCAGCGCATTTGCCCTTTGTCCGCTCACGCTGGACTATCAGGCGTTCCGTGAATCTCTCGATGCGCTTGATACCGACTTGATCCCGCGTCAAGGCACCGACTTGGCAAGTGCGATCAAGGAAGCGGAGCGGCTGTTCGATGAAAACGGTAATAATCATCGTGTGCTCGTGCTGCTTACGGATGGTGAAGATTTGCAGGGCGATGTTATTGACGCTGCCAAGACTGCAGCAAAAAAAGGCATGGCCATTTACACCGTGGGCGTTGGCTCACCTGAAGGCGCAACGATCCCGCTCGTCATTGGAAATGGGCGCAAAGATTTTGTGCGCGACGAATCTGGAAAAGTGGTTAAGACAACCTTGGATGAGGCAACCTTAGAAAAAATTGCTGAGGTTACAAATGGCTTGTACGTGCGATTGGGTCGCGGTGCTGAGGGCTTGAATACAATCTATCAGGAGAAGCTCCGGATGGTTCCTAAGAGTGAATTAAATCAAAGGATGGAACGAATTCCATTGGAGCGTTTAGAATGGCCACTAGGTCTGGCGATAGGTATTTTGTTATTAGAATTTTTTATTGGTGACCGCAAACGAGTCCAAAGCAAAAAATTTCTAACTATATTTAGTAGCAAATTAAAAGTCGTGCCGCCAGTCACGCTTGTGATCGTGATGGGTTGCCTCGCTGTAACAAGTTTAAAGGGCCAAGCGGTAGATTCCACCATCGTGACTCAGGATGTGCGGCGAGTTTATAACGAGGGCACTGATGCATACAACAAGGGTGAATTTACGAAAGCTACGGAGTCACTTCGCACCTCTCTTAGGACGCAGGATGTTAAATTGCAGCAGCAGTCATATTATAATCTGGGAAATTCGCTCTATCGCACGGGTCAAGGAACTTTAGAAAAAGATCCAGAAGCTACGATTAAAACATGGCAGGAAGCGCTTAAGGCATACGAAGACGCACTTGCTTTGGATGATCTCGACGAAGATTCCGCTTTCAATAAAAATCTGGTAGAAAAGAAACTTGATGAACTGAAAAAGCAGCAAAAGAAGGACGAGGACAAGAAGGATAAGAAGGACGAGGACAAGAAGGACGAGGACAAGAAGGATGGAGACAAGAAGGATGGGAACAAGAAGGATGGGAACAAGAAGGACGAGAACAAGAAGGACGAGAACAAGAAGGACGAGAACAAGAAGGACGAGGACAAAAATGACGGGGATAAGAAGGATGAGGGTAAAAAAGACGGCGCGAAGTCAGAGAATGGCAATGACCCGAAAGAAGGCGAGAAGCCAAACGATGGCAAGGACTCAAAGGACGAAACCAAGCCAGGAGAGGCTAAAGATTCAAAGGACGGCGAGAAGCAGGAGAATCCTAAAGATGGCCAGGATTCTAAAGATTCGAAAGACTTAAGAAAACCTGGAGATGAAAAGTCTGCGCAGGACACCAAAGAGGCGAAAGATGGCGAAGCGAAAGATGGCGAAAAATCACAAGGCGAAGTCAGCGATGAACGCGTCGCAAAACAAGAGATGACTGCAGAGGAAGCCAAACAACTTCTCGAGGCATTACGCCAAGATGAGCGCACGGTGATCCCTATCCCGCGTCAGCGCCAGTCGCGCTTCGCCACTCCCGACAACTCCACCAAAGGCAAGACATGGTAACTTTGACTGATTTCAAAAACGCAAACCAACCACTAGCAAAGTTCTGTGCGAGCTTGTTGGTTTTCATTGCTTGTATTGCATCATCGGTGTTTGCGGTGGAGGTGGAAGCGATTCTTGATCGCAATGCCGTGGCTGCTGGAAACGGGGCGATTTTAACCCTCCGCATCGCAGGAGGAAAAGCTGGTCAACCTCAGATTCCCCAAGTCCAGAACCTCATCGTGCAACCACGTGGTCAAAGCCAGCAGATGCAAATGATTAATGGAAACACCACCGTTTCTCTAACTTACAATTACCTCGTCGGCTCTAACACTCCGGGTGACTATGAGATTCCATCCTTCGAAATTACGGTTGATCAGAAAAAATACTCCACCCAGCCACTCAAGCTAAAAGTGCTAGATTCTGCAGCAGCTCAGCCACCTGCAGGGATGGCGCCAACCCCATCTGGTCAGCAGACTCCTCAACCAGAAGTTGCGGAGACAGGTGAAAAGCGTTTTGGTTTTCTAACGGTTGAACTGGCCGATAGCACTCGGAAACATGTTTACGTCGGTGAGATCGCGCCGGTTCGGATTCGTGCTTGGTTACCGAGCGATTCGCGTGCCCAACTCCGCAGCGTGATTCAACCCGAGGGTAAGGCCTTTACTCTACATAACGTAAGCGGACAACCTCAGCAAACTGAGGAGATGAGGGATGGAAGGCGGTATACCGTTGTGACCTGGTTCGGCGGTATTTCTGCCACTAAGGCTGGTAAATATCCAGCATCGCTATCTGTGAATGCGAATGTGGCAGTGCGTGACACCGCGGCCCTTCAACAGCCTCGCAGGCGGATGGGCGCATTCGGCGACCCGTTTTTTGATAGTATTTTTGATCAGATGAACACGCCGATGATTCAAAAAGACGTCACGCTAAAGTCGGATGATCAGGAAATTGAAGTCCGCCCCTTGCCCAGCCAAGGACGTCCTAACGGTTTCACCGGTGCGGTTGGAGAATTCAAGTTTGAGGAATCGCAAATTCCGAGTGACTGGAAAACTGGCGAGCCGCAACAGGTCACGGTGAAAATCGGAGGCGCCGGGAATTTTGCTTTAATGAAAGCTCCCGAACTCATCCTAGCAGATCGCTGGAAAAGTTACTCCGGTAAGGATGAGTTCACCGCAGGCGACCAAGCATCGTTTTCTGGTAGTAAGGTTTTTCAATTCAGCGTCGTTCCTCTTAAGTCTGGCGCCCAAGAGTTGGCTCTGTCTTTCAGCTATTTTGATCCGGCGGCAGAGGTGTACAAGACGATCACTACGCCGATGAAAAAGATTCAAGTTACTGGATCCGACGTCGTGGATGCTGAGCCTCCAGTGGCAGCAGCAGCCGAGGTGCAGAAGCTTGAGAAGAAGCTCGAGGGGATCGTCGGTCAACACGCGACCCTAGGTCTAACTGGATCGCTTGTCCCATTAGTATCGCGATCTTTATTTCAACAAATATTGAGTGCGGCAATTTTTCTACTAGTGTTAGGTGGTCTTCTCGGATGGCTTCGTAAACGCCGCGAAGATCCAGATCGGCGGGCGTTTTTAGTCATGGAAAAAGCAACTCTCGAGGCACTCGAGGCAGCGAGAAAATGTGAAGTTGATAGAGACGTGACAGGCTATTTCGCTGCGGGTCGTCTCGCCATCCAGCAACGTCTCGGCGCTGAGTGGAATCAGCCTCCTCAAGCGATCACTCTTGCTGAAATTAACGCAAGGATTTCGACTGATTCTGCTGTGGCGCGATTTTTTCGAGAGGCGGATCTTCATGAATATAACCGTCAAATCAGCGGAGAAATTCTCCCGCTCTGGCGTGCTTTGTTCGACGAAGCGATGTTCTCTCTTACCTCATCCGATCGTTGACATGAAAAAAATATTTTTATTCGGTATCCTCGGTTTTTTAGGTTTTCCTTCATTGGTTTTCGCGGATGATTTTACCATAGCGAACCAGCAATTTAAAGCAGGTGACTTCGTTAGTGCCGCCGCATCTTATGAGAAAACTTTAAGTGCTGACGGTCCCAATGCCGCAGTTTATTACAATCTTGGAAACAGTTATCAGCAAAGCAAACAATACGGTCCTGCGATCCTCGCATACGAACGTGCCCGTCTGCTCACTCCACGCGATCCAGATCTGTTAGCGAATCTCGTGTTGGCGCGTAAGTCTGCCACCGCGTTCGAAGAGTTAGGCATGCATCCATGGTTGTACGCGGCGATCAGTCACTTCAGTCGTAACGAATGGTCGTGGCTCGTCGCTGGTGCAGGGTTGTTTCTCGGTGGTCTCGGTCTTTTTTGTGGAGCGGTTAAATTGCAGCGTCGTGTGGTGGTGATCGCGTCTTGTGTCGCCGGCTTGGCTTTGCTCGCTGGGGGTGTCGCGCTTTATCTTCGCCGTGGAGAAGCAGCACGCGGGGTGATTCTATCAGCAGGCGCTACCGTTCGCTTGTCGCCATTTGAAAAAGCGGAGTCTCTCGGTACTCCTGGCGTGGGCAGGGTGGTTCAACTAGGGGTTAAAAACGGCAGTTTTCAGTATATCGAAGTTCCGAGTACTAACTTGCACGGGTGGGTGGCCCGACAGGACGTTGCGGCAATTGCTCCTAGCGATTAAAGATCGGGCTTGGATCGGGCGTCGTTGTTTTGCACGCTTTCATCCATGCGGACCAAAGCTATTTCATTGTTGCAGGAATTGACGGAGGCTCACTCGGTGTCTGGGCATGAGGATGAGGTCAGGGCGATCTTCGTAGATGAACTCGCGGAATGCGGAGAACTTTCCACAGATCGAAATGGGTCGGTTTTTTGCGAATTAGGAGACGATGGGCCTCGGGTGTTAGTTGCCGGTCACATGGACGAAGTCGGATTCATGGTTCAGAATATCACACCTGATGGGTTTATTCAGTTTCAGGCGATGGGTGGTTGGTGGGAGCACAATTTACTTTCGCAACGAGTTGAAATTCTAACACGTAGTGGTGATAAAATGTTAGGAGTGATTGCTTCGAGGCCACCGCATTTTTTGCCAGAAGCGCAGCGTCGACAGGTGATGACTATCGATCAGATGTTTATCGACGTCGGTGCGGAATCGCGGCGAGACGTGGTTGAGGGATTTGGGATTTCGTTGGGAGACCCCATTGCTCCGGTGTCGGCGTTTACTGCACTTGGGCGGGAAGATTATTTCATGGCAAAGGCGTTTGATAACCGAGTGGGAATGGCGGGGATGATCCATGCCGGTCAGATTCTGTCTGAATCAGCACATCCTAACAAATTAATCTTGTGTGGCACTGTGCAAGAAGAGGTGGGTCTGCGCGGCGCGAAGACAGCGGCGGTCTTCGCAAAGCCGGATGTGGCGATTGTTCTCGAAGGTCCGCCAGCGGATGACGCGCCGGGTTTTTTACGGTCGGAATGCCAAGGCCGACTTGGAGGCGGTGTTCAAATTCGCATGTTTGATCCATCGGCGATCTCTCATCCGCGGCTCGCACGTCTTGCCATCGAGACAGCTCAGGCGGAGGGTATTCCGCATCAAGTCACGGTACGTCGCAGTGGTGGCACAGATGCGGGTGCATTCCATGTGGCCAATGAGGGGGTTCCAAGCATCGTGTTAGGTGTTCCCGCGCGCTACATTCATTCGCACAATGCGATCATTGATTTGAATGATTATTTACACATGGTCACATTGACAATTGCCCTAGTAAGAAAACTTGATGAGGAAGCCGTCGAAGGATTGATCAGCTATATTTAGGCTAGTATCTATAAACTTTTTCGCTGGCAGGTGCCTCTGCTTTGGTCATGCTTGAATCCATGAGAAGCAAAAGTCGCAATTGGATTAGAGTCACCGCGGGTTTAGTTGGTTTATTAACGATTCTTCCGCTGTCAGCCGAACTACCCAGTCTTAACGATAAAGACTTTCTCGGATATTTTATAGCATTTAAAACAAAGTGCGCTCAGTTCGGGCTGGCCTCTGACGGAAAGCTTTCGATTAAGGTGCTTGATGACAAGGGTGCCCCAGTGAGCAGCAGGCTGACGATTTCTATCAATTTTAAAATTGAGCAAACACTGCCTAGCGGAAAAATTGTCCATTTGAAAATCAATCCTCAAACCCTTGAAAGCGCACAACCGGCGACGATGAAGCCAAAGAATGTGACCTTCAAAGGCACGTTAGAAAATGGTGTGACGTTCGAGGTTTGTGCGAGCGAAGAGCGTGGAGCGCTACTCCTTGGTGGACGATTGCTGAATCCAAGTGAAGTAAAGAATCCGACGCGATTTGGTATTGAAGTAAAATTTCCTAACGCCCTACCTGAAATCCGAGGAGAACTTTCGAAGAAAGAAATCAAGGCGTTTGAAGATAAGATTAAGGACGATAAAGTGGATATCGTTCGAGTCGACGGCAAGAAGGTGAAAATCCCTGGCGACAAACCTGTGGACCCTAGTGCGGCAGATTTTGGCGGCCCGGGAATCACCTCGTTGAGCGCTGAGTTTAGCACCTATCAGAAAAAAGAAATTCAAATCATCGCGTCGCCGAATTCTTCAATGATTTTCACGAGTAAGGAAACTGGGCCGATGCAAAAAGGATTCGTGCTGATGTGGTCTGCGGATCTCGTCAAGGACCCTGAAGGCAAGGCCCGCATGGCCGTGATGGTGAAGTGACAAATCGTTTGTTTGCGGCGAGCCGCTGGGTCAGATATTTGCCACTAATTGAGCGCAAATTTTACCGATCACGTCGGTGCGGATCCTCGCGCGCCGATGTTCTGTGGACTTGACGATTCGATCTTTGCATAGCCTTGATAAATCAAAAGTCACTTTTTTGTTCGAGTGAACATCTTTTTCTTGCCAAGTGAAATTGGCTGATACATAAGTATCTCAACACGAAACACCATTATGGCCGCAAAACAAACATCCGAAGAATCCGCTACTGAAAAACTAAATGAAGCCCGCAAACGCAACTTGGATCTTGCGATCTCACACATCCAGAAGGAGTTCGGCGAATCTGCGATCATGCGCCTCGGCGATGACCGCTGCGTCGATGTGGACGTCATACCGACTGGAAATTTGCTGATCGACCGTGCCCTAGGGGTCGGTGGTTTCCCATGCGGTCGGATCGTAGAGGTGTTCGGACCGGAGTCCTCAGGAAAGACCACGCTCACCCTCACGGTGATTGCCCAAGCGCAAAAACGCGGCGGGCTTGCGGCATTCATCGATGTCGAACACGCACTAGACCCGCAATACGCTCGTAAGCTCGGAGTGAACCTCGACGATCTGCTGGTTTCGCAACCGTCCTCGGGAGAAGAGGCACTTCAAATTTGTGAAGCGCTGGTTCGTTCGAATGCGATTGCGGTGATTGTGCTAGATTCTGTGGCTGCACTGGTGACTAAGCAGGAACTTGACGGGGAGATCGGCGACTCAACGGTGGGCGCACAAGCCCGCTTGATGAGCGCGGCGATGCGCAAGCTCACGGCGTTGATATCAAAAGCCCAGACGGTCTGCATTTTCACCAACCAGATCCGCGAGAAGATTGGCGTGATGTTCGGCAACCCGGAAACCACCCCCGGCGGTCGTGCGCTGAAATTCTTCTCATCGGTCCGCGTCGATATCCGTAGGATCGGCGCGATCAAATCCACGGATGGCGTGGTCACGGGCAACCGAACTAAGGTGAAAATTGTCAAAAACAAGGTGGCGCCTCCCTTCACCGAGGCGGAGTTCGATATCATGTACAATGAGGGAATTTCATCAACAGGATCGCTGCTGGACTTGGCCTTGGAAATGGAAATTGTCCAAAAACGGGGCTCATGGTTCAGTTATAACGGAACTCAAATGGCCCAAGGTCGCGACGCAGCCAAGGAACTCCTCAAAGGCGACGCCGTGATGTACGCCGAAATTGAGACGAAGGTGAAAGAGGCTCTTGAGGCAAAAAAGAAAAAATAATTGCCGAGCCGTAGATTTTTTGTGCGCGTCGATGGGCGCTGCATCATCGTGGATTTTAGATGACCGATGATGCAGCGCCAGTTTCGACAGAATCCTTGAGTGCTGTCAGTGCCTGCGATTTGCCAAGCCGCAAGGTTCACGCTCGTAATTCGCCTCGTTTCCACGATAGCCGTCGGCTAGAGATTCGGCTTGTGAGGGCCTTTGAAAAAAAACTGGTCAGAGTGGCTTGTGTCCAACGACATTCGGGGGGTGATCCATCCCACTGCTATCGTATCGCCGCTCGCGACTCTGGGCCACAATGTCCGTGTCGGTCCATTTTGTGTCGTTGGTGAAAATGTCGAACTCGGTGACGACTGTGTTCTGCACGCACACGTGGTGCTCGAAGGGCACTCGAAGTTTGGCTGTAGTAATGAGTTTTTCGCTTTCTCGGCTATCGGTGGAAAGACTCAAGACCTCAAGTACGCAGGTGGTCCGACGTATTTAGAGGTAGGAAATCACAATGTGTTTCGTGAAAACTGTACGGTTCACCGCAGCACTCATGCGGAGTCAGTCACCCGCATTGGTTCGCATAATTTGTTTCTCTGCTATTCTCACGTCGCTCATGACTGCCAAATTGGTAATCACGTAATCCTTTCAAATTCGGTTGCACTGGCCGGCCACATCGAGGTCGCGGATTACGCGATCATTTCAGGCGCTGCAGCCATCCATCAGTTTTGTCGGGTCGGCCAACATGCTTTGGTCGGTGGATTGTCGCGGATTGTGCAAGACGTGCCGCCGTTTATGATCGTGGAGGGGAATCCGTCTAAAACTCGCGGTCTTAACGCCATCGGTCTCCAGCGCCGCGGATTTGAAGAGGAGGAAATTAAGACACTCAAAGTGGCCTATAAAAAGCTTTTCTTAAAAAAGGATGGGAATCTTACCATCGCTCTCAGCTCGCTCAGGGCAACCCATGCGGGCGATAGTCCAGCAGTGAAGCATTTGATCGAATTCATCGAAGCATCGCAACGTGGAATTACCCGCTAGTGGGGCGGAAGCTCTTCGTGCGGTGTTAAACGAAAGAGCTCCGCGCCGCATGGAGCAGAGCTGCCATCCCCCGCTGGCGGCAACAGAGCGTGCCGCACTCCGGTGTGCGCTCCACACGCCAAGTCGAATCCCGTAAAGGCAATGGACTTAAGTGCTCGCCACAAGGATGTTGCCGATTGACCGTTGGTATAGATTTTTACTAGGCTTTTACATTATGAATCAGCTTCGTAACGAGATCCAACTGCCGCCTTTTTTCTGGCTGGGCTTGCCGCTCGCTGAGATTTTCTTTGCTTCACTTTGCTCGTCGAGGTCGCCCATCTTGATGGCGTAGTACGTCTTCCGTCAGTTTTTTCAATTTTCTTAAAAATGCACCCGACCTCGCTCTCGAAATACCGTCCTTTCCCGGTCGTTTGCCTGCCTAACCGCACCTGGCCAGACCAGTCACTGACGCAAGCTCCCGAGTGGTGTTCGGTCGATCTTCGTGACGGTAATCAGGCATTACCACAGCCAATGTCGATTGAGGAAAAGCTCGATTTTTTTGATCTGTTAGTTCGGGTTGGTTTCAAACAGATCGAGGTTGGATTCCCATCGGCAGCGGATACAGAGTTCAATTTTTTGCGGCGCTTGATTGATGAAAACCGGATCCCGGAAGACGTTACAATTCAGGTGTTAGTTCAAACTCGTGAGCCGTTGATTCGGCGGACTTTCGACGCGATTGATGGCGCAAGGCGTGCGATTGTACATATTTACAATTCTACTTCGCCTCTTCAACGTCGAGTTACCTTTGGAGATGCCTCACGGGAATCGATCAAACAAATAGCAATTGATGGCGCGTCGTTAGTAAAAAAACTTGTCCCAACGGTTCCGCGCACGGAAGTGATCTTGCAATACTCTCCCGAGTCATTTTCAGATACGGAGTTAGATTTCGCCTTGGAATGTTGCAATGGAGTGATCGACGTTTGGCAGCCGACTCCGAAGGAAAAAATGATTATCAATCTGCCAGACACTGTCCAGTGGACCACTCCTAACATCCATGCAGATATGATCGAGTGGATGTGCCGACATCTTAAAAAACGCGACTCGGTTGTTGTTTCGCTGCACACTCATAATGACCGTGGAACCGGTGTGGCTGCGACGGAGCTTGGTCTTATGGCTGGAGCAGATCGCGTGGAAGGAACGCTTTTCGGAAACGGCGAACGGACGGGAAATCTCGATATTGTTACCGTTGCACTTAATTTGAATAGCCATGGCATCAAGACAGGGTTGGATTTTTCTGATTTGCAATCGATCCGAACAGTCTACGAGCGAGTGACCCGACTAAGTGTGCCCGAACGGCAGCCCTACGCAGGCGAGTTGGTTTTCACCGCCTTCTCAGGCTCGCATCAAGACGCGATTAAAAAAGGCCTTGATCGCCGTTTGATGGAAATGAAGCAAGACCCTAACACCCCATGGGGTGTGCCATACCTAACCATTGATCCGCAGGATATAGGAAGATCCTACGAGGCGATCATTCGTATCAATTCTCAGTCTGGCAAAGGTGGGGTTGCGTATGTGCTCGATCGTGAGCATGGATTTGATTTGCCAAAATCGATGCACCCTCAGGTAGGCAAGCGGATTTACGATCTTGCAGATGAGCAAGGTGGAGAACTTACAGCCGACGAAATTCGTGAGACGTTTTTCGAGGAGTTCGTCAACGTTTCTACCCCTCTTGATCTCATTGATTACGAACTCATTCATCAAACCGGTGAGCGTGGACAAGTGCAGTGCAAGGCGAGCATCCTCATTCACAACGAAAAAAAACTGATAGAAGGCTTTGGTAATGGACCTATCAATGCATTCGTTCACGCGCTCGAGGGAGCCGATTTGAAAAATTTTAAAGTCACCGATTATCGCTCTCACGCGGTGCGTGGCGGATCAGATGCCAGTGCAGCGGCTTACGTGCAACTCCAGCACGATGATGGTCGTTTGCTTTGGGGAGCTGGGGTGGATTCGTCAATTGAAATGGCAGGGCTTAAAGCACTGGTGGCAGCATGGAATTTGCTGCGCGACTGAATTTATGGTTAGGCGAATCACATAATGACTTGGAAAAAGTCTCGCATGACTTCCCTGTAAACGTCGCGCTTGAATGCAGGTAACCAGTCGAGATCGAATTCGGTTGGTAAAATCCAACGGTAAGCGCGAAATTCAGGCTGCCGCTGTTTTACGTTGATCTGTGGGGCATCGACTTTTAACTGGCACAGAAAATAGGTTTGCTCTTGCCCGTGGCTTCCATGTTTGCGGAGTTTTTTTCCACGTGTGCCGGGTGGATAAAGGTAGCGGTAGCCTTGACGGTGTTCGATGACATCATAGTGCATCGGATCGAGCCCAATCTCCTCCCGCACCTCGCGAGAAAGCGCTTGTTCTAGGGTTTCACCACCATCCACGCCCCCCTGGGGGAACTGCCACGCGCCCGGAATCGTCGAGCGCTCGCAGATCAGCAAGCTGCCAGATGGATTGACGATTAGGGCAGCTACATTTGGACGATAACGAACCACGAGCGAAAAATGACGATTTGGGATAACGCTGACAATCCTTAAGTTTGCTGAATATTAAATCTGATGCATGTTTGAACTTTCAAACACCGTCGATATGCTTGAGGTGCGCCGTGGTGCGACTTTACCAGATTAGCAACTCGGCCTCGACGGCCTAAGACTAACACGATGGAAAATCCTCACTGACAAACTTAGCGGTGTGGTGTTCTTTAATGATCGATGAGCTTCATGACCTTCGAAGACGCACAATTTGCTAGCGAGCAACTGGTGAAAGGCTGCGTGAAGATGGAGAGCCTGCTGCGTGGTTTGCTAGATTCTAAAGGCAGGATCGCGGAAGAGGTCCATGCCACTCGAAAGCTCGGCAAGTCGCTGCGTGGTGGCTTTACACTATTTGGACTCGCTAAAATTTCGTCGCCCGAAATTCAAGTGATCGGGCGGCTTCTTGCCGGACCGCGTGACGCGGTTTCTCGCTACAGCACTTGGGAAAAACTCGCGTGGCAAGGAGGCGCCGCTGCGCATGCGATTGGGGATCTGTTAGAACAACAGACCCACTCCGCGGCACGCAGACCTCCTTTGGAAACGGTGGATTGGTGCATCGAAAGGGTTAAATCCGCTCGGATACCACTGGAGGCTCTGCCGGCGGCGATGCTTGAGAAGCGAATCGTGCAAGGTCTGAAGAGGCTTGAAATGCGTGTGGTTAAACGTTGCCACATGCTCGATCATGGCGATCAAGAAAAATTCCACGATGCCCGTAAAGCGTTAAAAGCCTATCTCGGTGCTATTGGATTTCTACCGGAGGGCGCCGTTTTGCCAGATCCCAAGCTGCTCGAACTGCCAGAATTGCTAGGCGATGAAAACGATCTTGCGACACTTTCTTTCTGGCTGAAAAGTCACGGATTCACCGCTGAATTTGTTCCAGACCTTTGGAGTCGATTGCAAAATTTTCGCCAAGCCTTACAGAAGCAGATCATTGTTGAGGTCTCGATTCTGCTTAACTCTTCAGATTTGTAATGCTGCCAAGCATCTCTGATATGCGTGGTCACGGTACGGACGACGTAGCGAAAATCGCGAGATATGATAATTTCTCGCGCGCTGGGGTTGCGCGTAGAGCATTTTCCTCTATGGAATGGGCACAGCGAGTCGGAATCACCGAGCCGCTTCCAATTCTTTATCCCCATGTACGCACGTCTTGATTTTCGTAGCCGCCATCTAGGTCCCGTTGGTTCTGACCGTGATGAAATGATCCGTGATACCGGCTACTCATCGTTGGCCGCACTCATTAACGCAGCGGTCCCCGCCGGTATCCGCATGGGTCACGCGATGTCGTTGCCTGCGGCTCGCTCGGAACACGCTGCGCTGAGTTGGCTAAAGTCGATCATGGGAAAAAATCGTGTTCTCAAATCTTTTATTGGCCAAGGCTACTACGGCACCCATACGCCGGGGGTCATCCAGAGGAACATTCTTGAAAATCCAGGTTGGTACACCGCTTACACACCCTATCAGGCAGAGATCGCACAAGGAAGGCTTGAGGCGCTGCTCAATTTCCAAACCATGATTACAGACCTAACGGGTCTTGATGTTTCTAACGCATCTCTTCTAGACGAAGGTACCGCTGCAGCCGAAGCTATGAGCTTGGCGCTAGCCGGAAAGCCGAAGGGTAAGACCATCTTTATATCTGATCGCTGCCATCCCCAAACGATCGACGTTGTCACCACGCGTGCCCAACCGCTCGAAATCGATGTCATTGTCGGCGACTGGAGAACTTGGGAGTCAAGTGATGACGCGTTTGCGGTGATCGTCCAGTATCCCGATACCCGTGGACGTATTGACGACTTCGCCGATTTTTTTACAAAAAATAAGCAAGCTGGCATCATCAATATTGTGGCGGCGGATTTGCTTGCCCTAACAATTCTTAAAGCGCCGGGAGAATTTGGTGCGGATATTTGTGTGGGTTCTTCACAGCGCTTTGGCGTGCCGCTTGGTTTCGGCGGTCCGCACGCAGGGTTCATGGCTTGCGCAGATGCGTTAAAGCGAAAAATGCCGGGCCGCTTGATTGGGGTGTCTGTGGACTCGCGTGGCAAGCCGGGCTATCGGCTCGCACTTCAGACTCGCGAGCAACACATTCGTCGCGACAAAGCGACTTCTAACATATGCACTGCTCAAGTCCTTCTCGCGGTGATGGCTTCAATGTACGCGGTTTACCACGGTCCCGAGGGACTCAAGAACATCGCCCAGACAGTCCATGCCCATGCTGCTGCCCTTAAAAAATCGCTGGTCGCGGGTGGAGTAACAATTGAGGAGGGCCCTTTTTTCGATACTCTTGTGGCAAAAGTGCCAGGTATGGCGGATTCGATTCTTTCAACGGCGGCAGCGGTCGAGATCAATTTGCGCCGCATCGATGCAGATCATCTTGGGATTTCATTCGACGAAACATCGACCCTTGATGATGTTATTTCTATTTGTCGCGCATTCAAAATCAGTGAAGAGTCGCCTGCTATTGATCGTGTGGAATTTCCGGTTTCTCTTCGTCGCGATTCAGAATTCCTCACGCAAAAAGTCTTCAACAGTTATCATTCGGAAACGGACATGCTCCGCTATATGAAGCGTCTCGAGTCCAAAGACCTCGCGCTCAATGAGTCGATGATCGCGCTGGGTTCCTGTACGATGAAGTTAAACGCGACATCAGAAATGATTCCACTGAGTTGGCCGGAAGTTTCCTTGATGCATCCATTTGTGCCGTCGGACCAGAGCCAAGGGTACCGCGAGATGTTAGAACTTCTTGAGGGCTGGCTTGCGGAGGTTACCGGCTTTGCCGGGGTTTCTTTGCAACCTAATGCTGGATCACAAGGCGAATATGCGGGATTGTTAGCGATCTATCACTACCATCGTTCTCGAGGCGATGCGCACCGAAATATCTGCCTCATTCCCGTTTCGGCCCACGGCACCAATCCCGCATCCGCAGTGATGACCGGGATGAAAGTCGTCGGGGTTAAATGTGACGAAAAGGGCAACATTGATGTCGCTGATCTCGTGATACAAACTGAGCAGCACCGCGAAAATCTCGCGGCGTTGATGGTCACTTATCCATCTACCCACGGCGTTTTTGAGGAAACTATCCGCACAATTTGTGACATCATTCATGATGCGGGTGGTCAAGTGTATATGGATGGCGCTAACATGAATGCTCAAGTGGGCTTAACTTCGCCTGGGCTTGTCGGCGCAGATGTCTGCCATCTTAATCTGCACAAAACTTTTTGTATTCCACACGGCGGCGGCGGGCCCGGAGTTGGTCCTATCGGTGTGGCTAAGCAGCTCTTACCATTTCTACCGGGTCACTCCGAGTTACCAAATCCAATTGGAGCGGTATGTTCCGCGCCATGGGGTAGCGCTTCGATCAACACCATTTCATGGATGTACATCGCCATGATGGGTCCTAACGGACTAACAGAAGCTACGGAGGTTGCGATCCTCAGCGCAAATTATATCGCCAAGCGACTCTCACCTTACTTTCCTATTCTCTATACTGGTAACGAGGGCCTCGTCGCTCATGAATGCATCATCGACGTGCGGCCTCTATCTGATGCGAGTGGGATCACAGTGGAAGATGTGGCCAAGCGATTGATGGACTATAGTTTTCATGCGCCGACGATGAGTTGGCCAGTGGGTGGCACTTTAATGATTGAGCCCACAGAGTCCGAGTCTAAGCCAGAACTCGATCGTTTTTGCGATGCGATGATTTCGATTCACGGAGAAATTTCCGCGGTGATACGAGGTGAGTGGGATGCGAATGACAACCCGCTCAAGCATGCGCCTCACCCGTGCGAGATAGTTTGCGGTAATGATTGGCCTCACGCTTACAGTCGTGAGCAAGCAGCTTTTCCGTTGCCCTATCTTCGTAAACACAAGTTCTGGCCATCGGTTGGTCGCGTTGACAATGTGCATGGCGATAGGAATTTGATTTGCACCTGCGACTCCGTGGAAGCCTACGCGGAAATTACCAGATGAGTCCGAAGTCTCCTATCGATTGGCTGACGTGGAAGGGCGAGATGCTTGCGACGATTTTATTCATCATCAAGGACGGTGAAATTTTGTTGATCGAAAAAAAGCGCGGTCTTGGAGCGGGAAAAATCAATGGTCCAGGGGGAAAGATTGACCCAGGCGAGACACCGCTTGAGGCCGCGATCCGCGAGACACAGGAGGAACTGCTCATCACCCCACACACACCGAGGAAACTCGGGGAGTTGCGATTTTCCATGTCGGATTGCCCAGACATTCTTTGCCATGTTTATCGGGCGGATGACTTTAGCGGAACGCCTACCGAGACGGACGAAGCGGTGCCGGTATGGACTTCGCTAGAAAAGATACCCTATCACCGGATGTGGGAAGATGATCAACACTGGCTGCCCTTGTTGCTAACCGAGCAATCTTTTCTCGGACGATTTGTCTTCGAAGGCGAATGCTTGAAGTGGAAGCAAGTCGATATCGACGTGAGGTGGTAAAAAATGGCCGTCATCCCTCGGTTAGGGAAGACGGCCGGATTGTTACAAATGCTTGCTAGAGTTAGAGCGTAGCTTTGAGCGAAGAAAATTTGGCGTTCAATTTGGCAAGTTCAGTTTCGGCCTTGGTGATCTGATTGCTCAGAGCGAGAAGTGCGGTCAACTTTGCATTGATACCATTGGAATTTACAGGAGTTTTTGCAGTCGCAGCAGGCTTTACGTCTTTCGTTTCAGCTTTCGGTGCGCCTGCTGCCTTGATCCACGCCATCACCGTGATGGGTGAAATATTGAATTTAGTTGCAGCGGTGCTTTGACCACCACGACCGTTTGCAGCATTGTGGGAAGCAACAAATGCTAGTACTTCGGCCTTTTGTTGTGGAGTGTAGCGAATTACTACGTTGGCCTTGTTAGGCGTTGCCTTTGTGCTCGGGGTTGCCACATCCTTTGGGGGAAGGCTTGCGACCACTTTTTCGGGAATGCTTGGCGGGGCTTCCACTTTCGGAGTTGCTTTTGGTTGGGCCGCCTTCTTGGCCTTGGATGCTTTCTTAGCTTTGGCTTTAACTTTGGGTGCAGAAACACCTGCTGCTTTTAACCAACTCGCAATGGTGATTGGAGAAATTTTAAACTTGTTAACCGCAGTGCTTTGACCGCCGCTTTTGTTAGCCGCGTTGTGATTCACCACGAAGTCTACAACTTCTTTTTTTTGGGCATCAGTATAGCGGATTGTTTGCACAGCTTTATTCTTCGTTGGAATGCTCATGTCAAATAAAATTAGGGCTCGGTGACTTGGTAGCAAGCTAAATGTTTGAGTATTAGTTTGTATATTGGATGAAGACTTAGCCTTCTCATTGTTGAGACGACTCACCAGTGATCATAGATAAAATCGAATGATCATTTATATCGGTAAGCCAGTGATCACATTCGCTCTTAACCTTGGACCTGGCTACTATACCGCCAAAGCCGATAAAGGTATCTACATCGGGTTTTGTCTCTAAGTCTGACACCCCGTCGCCGATCATCACCACCCGCTCGGGGAGCATGGCCTGCTTCCACTCCCGAATCACTTCGTTCTTACCAAGGTTTCGCGTGGTTGGATAATCTTTACCGTAGCCCTTGTAGGATCCGTCCTCGTTAAAATACAGTGGTACTGCCTCGACATGAGGGATATCTAATTGATCGGCCATGGGTTTGATCAAAGCTGAGAAACCTCCCGAAAGGATCACGGGTAACCAGCCAGCGGCCTTGACTTTTCCAATCATTTCCGCAGCGCCAGGGACGAGGGTTTTCAGGTACAACGCGCCGATTTGATCACAGAGAACCCTGTCTGGGCGAATCATCTCCATCCTGCGTGAAAAGACTTCGTCAATCGGAACCTCCCCATTCATCGCGGCGTGGGTTAATGCTACCACTTGTGCAAAGATTACGTCTCCTCTGGCACGCGCGAGCTCATCGATCCCTTCGATCGTCGAAAGGGTAGAATCACAATCGATGAATAGCAGTTTGCCCCTTGGCTGTGTCGCAGGCAGTATCTCTAGATCCATTCCCAACTCGACTTCATTAAATAATTCGATGATATCTTCGTTGCTCAAACGGATACAACCATGACTCGTGGGTTGTCCGAGTTTGTCCTCGTGATTGGTTCCATGCAGATAGATAAAACGCTTAAATGTATTAGCGTTTTTTGGATCCAATCCTTCGATGCGTAGCACCCGACTCAGGATGAGATCTTCTATCACTGGATCGCCCTGCTGCCATAACCCGGTCGGACTTCGATGTTTAAAAATAGTTCCTTTACTCATTCCTGCTCCGATCTTTTCCGCAATACGAAATCGTCCGGTAGGTGTGCGATAGCTATCGATGGTAAATCCCATGCCTTTCGTCGCCGTTGAGATGGAGTAATGCTGGGTGCATTTGTCACCATCGATGATTTTCAGGACTTGATCATCGATGGAAATTTGAAGGCGGCGTTTCGGATTCATGGCGGTGACAGAACAAGTAAGGCATTGTGCCCACCCATTCCGTGGGAAAGTTTATAGATTGGGTCGTGGACTTCAAGCGGTTGCTCAGGGAGCTGAAATCCGCTTGGTGCATAGCATCCCGAGAGGTTTGGTGGTAATTGATGGTCTTTTAAAAAGCGGGTGAAGATCACACTTTCTAACAATCCGCTTGCACCGATGGTGTGACCGACAAAAGGTTTTAATAGGTGTAGAGTGGGTCGAAATTTTTGGAATGAGCGGGTGAGAGCTGTAGGGTCGGCAGTTGCTTGAACTGCGGTCCCTGTGGCGTGTGGACAAACAGCGGATGGAAGTCCGTGAAGCTGGATGGCTTTTTGAATGAGCTCTGGCATGCGACCGCCATCGGCTGGAATTCCAACTGGATCGCACGCGTCGGCATTGCATCCGTAGTGCAACAAGCGGGCGAAAGCGCCATCGCGCGGCTCAATAGCCATCGCCGCAGCGCCTTCTGCAGGAATGAATCCAGATGACTGGGGGTGGTAGGGATCCAAGTTCATGCTGGCGGACAAAAGGCCCGACGCCGCGTAATTATCTAACAATATAGGTACTAAGGGAAGATCTACCGCAACAGCAAGTGCACGTGGCGCGACGCCCGACTGCACCAACAACATGGCGATGCCGACAGCGTCAAGACCTGCCGCGCAGCCGCTCGCTAGAACGTGATTGGGACCATGGATTCCGAACTCGATGGTGATCGCAGTGACTGGTTCGCTGTGGATGGTGTTGCTCGCGGCCATCAGTTTAAACGGTCGCCGCCCAGGCCATGGCGCTAGCCAGCCCGCTGCATTTCCACGGCTTGTGCCTAAGACCAGTGCTGCGTCCTTTAGATCGGTGGCACTCCAGCCTGCTTCGGCGATGGCCTGGCGCGACACATGCAGGGCTGCCATGGTCGCGGGACTCCATTTGCGGTTCACTAACAACGACCTTCGCTCGATCCATGCGGCGGGTCGTGCAGCGTGCGGGCTATCTTTCCCTAACAGCTTGCTAAGCTCCTGAAACGGCACTTGCTGCGAAGTTATCGCCTCATGGTGCGCCGATACGCTGGTGCCTAATGCGGAGAGTGCACCAAGGCCGGTGATGGATAGAGAGGATTGGATGGACACGGGGTATCAAGATGAGAATCTCCCGCAATTCAAAATTCGTTTTTTCAAAGAGTGATTTGTCCACCAAGCTCAACCACGCGACCGGGAGGAAGCTGGAAATAGGCGGTCGCGGGAGACGCGTTGCGGGCCATCATGGCGAAGAGTGGCAGGCGAAGGTGATCAATGAATGCTGCTTTTTTACCGATCCCGTAGGTTTCTCGGCCAAGGAAATATGTCGCTTTTCCGGGTTGGAAACGAGCGCTCTCCGGCATGCGTAGCTTTAAAGCCTCTGGCACATCAGGGGTGTCTGCAAAGCCGAACCTTAGCGTCGCACGGTGCACTCCATCTCCTAAGTCCTCGTAATCTAATACGTCTCCTGGATTTACTTTAGGTTGATCGAGCGTGATAACATGAAGAAGAATCACCCGCTCGTGCAGGACCTGATTGTGTTTTAAATTATGCAGCAATGCCGTGGGAACTTGCAGGCCTTTCCCACTCATATAAATTGCTGTGCCAGAGACTCGGTGGATTTTGCCTTTGTGTAACTCCTTGAGCAGTAAATCGATCGGTAGTGCTTCCTGCAGTATCCTCGAATACAAGCGTTTGCGCCCCCATATCCAAGTGAGCATGATCGACATCACTACCGCGGCGATTACCAAAGGCAGCCATCCAGTTGGCCAGATTTTCAAACAGTTAGCAGCAAGGAATGCCCCGTCGATTATCAAGAAAAGCACGGTGACCATGATGGATTTGAGTTTAGACCATCCCCAAACTACGCGAGCTGCGGAAAAAAACAGCAGGGAGGTGATTGTCATGGTTAGTGAAATCGCAACACCATAAGCACCGGCTAGCTCGGAAGAAGTTTTGAAAGTCACCACCAATAAAATACACGCAACTGCTAAAATGTGATTCACGACTGGAACATACACTTGGCCAACAGAATGCTCTGAGGTGTAGAGAATTCTAACACGTGTTAAGCACCCAAGTTGAACGGCCTGCGTCGTTAGCGAGAACGCGCCTGAAATAAGCGCTTGGCTTGCGATGATTGCCGCGCCAGTTGCTAGAATCGTCAGTGGCAATTGCAAAACTTGAGGAGCAAGTAGGAAAAACGGACTGCGGATCGCGGTTGGATCCGCTGTGAGTAGGGCCGCCTGGCCTAGATAATTCAGCACCAGCGCAGGTAATACGACTGTGAACCATCCCACTCGGATCGGCCTAGTACCAAAATGCCCGAGATCGGCATACAGTGCTTCGCCACCGGTGACAGCAAGGAATACGGCTGCCAATAATGGAAAAGCATGCCGCCATTCGCGAAACAGAAACGAGATGCCCTCCCATGGGCTTAAAGCTAAAATCACTTGCGGGTGAACCCATAATGCTCCGATGCCAAGTAATGCGAGGGAGGCAAACCAGAGTAAAACCACCGGACCGAATAATTTTCCGACATTTCCCGTGCCGTACTTCTGAATCGAAAACAACCCAATCATGATGACCACCGCCAACGGCACTGTCCAATGGGCGAGAGCCGGAGCACTCACGGACAATCCCTCCACAGCACTCAATACGGAAATAGCCGGCGTCAGCATCCCATCCGCATAAATCAGCGCAGCGCCTGCCAGACCGAGTAACAAAATTTTCTGTGGATCTTCCCCCCCTAGACTCCTAACGCGACCCCGGATCAATGTCGAAAGCGCTAAAATCCCGCCCTCACCCTTGTTGTCCAGCCTCAGAATGATAAACAGATACTTGATCGAAACCACCATCACCAGCGACCAAACAATTAATGAAGCCGCTCCGACTAAGTTGGCAGGGCTGATCGGTGCCCCATGGTGTGCTGAAAAACATTCGCGAAACGCATACAGCGGACTGGTCCCGATATCGCCGAACACGATACCCAAGGCCGCGATGGTGGTCACCGCGAGGTGAGGTTTATGGCCTGCGTGGCCGCCGTGAGTATTAGTCATCGTCGCGAAGCGGATCGCTCGCAGGCGCTTCAAAGCATTTCTCCTCGCGACTTACCAGATAATTCCTACCACGGTCATCACATGAAAATCCCGATCATAGGTCTTGGCGTGTCCTTCTTGCCGACTCAATCTCCGCCTGACATTCTGAAATGAGCACTGTTCTTGAAACCATCGATGGCGGTACCCGCTATTTTGAAAAACGCGGGATCGACGATGCTCGTCGCAACATGCAAATGCTAGTGGCTCACCAACTTGGCTGTACCCGGATGGAGCTTTACACACAATTTGACCGTCCCCTTGAGGAAAATGACCTCTTGCCGCTGCGTGAGGCCTTGAAGAAACGCGGGGAAGGTGTTCCGATTCAGCATCTGCTCGGAAGCGTCTGGTTCCACAAACACGAGTTCAAGTCTGACGCCCGCGCTCTTATTCCACGCCCCGAAACCGAGGAGCTTGCCGAGTGGATCTTGCAATGGGACCTGCCGGCGGCCCTTGAAATCCTCGATATGGGTTGCGGATCTGGCGTCCTCGGCCTGTCGCTCGCCGCAGCCCGCCCAGCTTGGGAGGTCACCCTCGCCGATGTGTCCTTGGACGCCCTTGCCCTTGCTCAAGAAAATGCCGCCACGCTCGGGATTTCTAACGTCCGCATGCTCCAATCCGACCTTTTCAGCAACGTCAAAGGCCCGCTGGACGGGATCGTGGCCAATCTGCCCTACATCCCTGAGTCGGAACGCGCCACGCTCACGCGCGAAGTGATGCATGACCCCTCACTGGCTCTCTTTAGCGGACTCGATGGACTCGACCTGATCCGGCGGTTTATTCCAGAGGCTTTTCAACAACTTAAGCCTGGCGCATGGATCGTTCTGGAAATCGGGCACGATCAAGCTTCCCAGGTTAGCGAAATTTTACAAACGTCCGGCTTCGTCGCGATCGAAGTAAAATCCGACATCTCTGGAATCGCCCGGTTCCCGTTTGCAAAACGCCCGTAATTCAGACTGAAATTTCTAACTACTAACTACTTTAAATGGATAAGCTCGTTGTTCACGGTGGCGCAACCCTCAGAGGTTCTATTAATATTTCAGGTTCAAAAAATGCCTCGCTCCCAATCCTCGCCGCCACTCTTCTAACGGGCGATGATTGCATCATTCGTCGCGTGCCCGATGTCTCGGACACAAATTACATGATCCAAATTCTCAGTGCACTCGGTGCAGATGTCGAACGCTCATCAGGCACGGTCCGGATTTCTTGTGCCGACGTCATCGATCACGCACCCTATGACTTGGTTCGCCGGATGCGTGCATCGATCTGCGTGATGGGCCCGCTCCTTGCTCGCAAAGGCCGCTGCGTCGTGTCGTTGCCCGGCGGCTGTGTTATCGGTGATCGCCCAGTAGATCTCCACCTCCGAGGGCTCGAAGCTCTCGGCGCGAGGATTGAATTTGAAGGTGGTAATATCACTCTTACCGCCACAGATGGCCTGCGCGGCGCGGAAATCGACTTGCGCGGCACTCATGGTCCGACCGTTCTTGGTACGGGCAACGTGATGATGGCCGCCACCCTCGCCGAGGGAATCACCGTCATCGAGTCCGCCGCTGCTGAACCGGAGGTCCTCGATCTAGCAAATTTTCTTAACTTGATGGGCGCAAAAATCACTGGTGCTGGCACTCGCCGCATCGTCATCGAGGGCGTAAAAGAACTTCACGGAGTGGAGCACACGGTCATCCCAGACCGGATCGAAGCGGGCACCTTCATGGCCGCCGCTGCCATCGCAGGGGAGGGTGTGACACTCCGCCGTGTCAACCGTGAACACCTAAAGGCTATCACAGCCGCAATCGAGGAGTCCGGCCACCGTGTGGACTTCAATCAGGCTGGAGATGTTTGTACCGTTCATCGCTGTGAGGGTGTGACCCAAGGAGTCAACCTCATCACCGCACCTTACCCCGCTTATCCCACCGACATGCAGGCGCAAATGACCGCTCTCCTCGCCACCACACCGGGCATCAGTGTGATCAAGGACACCATTTTTCCGCAGCGATTTATGCATTGCGCTGAACTAAAACGCATGGGCGCTGACATCAAGGTGGATAACGGCACTGCCGTGGTTCGTGGTGTGGTGCAACTCTCAGCTGCACCTGTGATGGCTTCGGATCTGCGTGCGTCTGCAGCGCTCGTACTTGCCGCTCTCACTGCAAAAGGCTCCACAGAAATAAGCCGACTCTATCACATCGACCGAGGCTACGAACACATCGATGAAAAACTGATTATGTTAGGTGCAAATGTCGAGCGGGTCAAAGATCGTTAACCAATCGACGTGCCACATAAACGGTGCTGCATGAATCCCGTTCCAAGAGCGGGTTGAAAAAACTCACCACGTGAGCTTCCGGCTTTGCAAACGCCTCTCCGAGTTGACTGAGAAAGACTTCGTCTGGAGCATCGTCAGACCACAGCGCAAATATTCCTCCAGGTAAAAGTTGTTCGGCAAGTTTTCGAAGCCCGTCCACACTGTAAAAAAAGCTGTTTTTCTCATCTAATAAGTTCTTTGGCGAGTGGTCGATGTCCAAGAGCACCGCATGAAATTTACGGCCCGCTTGTTGAGGATCGAACCCGATGTCTGGGTTAGCGGCGAGTTCAAAAAAATCAGCATGTACAAATCGGCAGCGAGGATCACTCATTAGCACATGCCCTAGCGGAACCAAACCTTTTTCATGCCATTCGATAACCGGCGCCAGAGCATCAATTACTAACAGATCATTCACTCGCTCGTTTGTCAGCGCTGCCACCGCAGTGTATCCAAGTCCAAGACCTCCAACGACCACGTCCAGATGATCACTCTTTGTCGCCGCTAAGCCCAAATCTGCAAGTGCCTCTTCCACATCATGAAACAAACTGGACATTAGAAACGCTTCACCCAGCAGGACTTCATAAACAATCAAGTTGTCTAACATGACCATTCGTCGCCGGCGTAAGATGAGATCTCCAATGGGTGTTGGGCGGAAATCGATTTCTTCAAAAAGTGGCTTCATTTAAGAGAGTAACCACTATCAAAGCTTTCGGCGACTTTATTTTGTGGCTTGATGATTTTATACTAACATGTTTAATACTGTAGTTAGGAATAATGCGTCTCCTAAACATAATAGTGCTAGCGACCTACAACGGTGTACCTGTTATAAGAGTGCTTAAAAATCGATTTTGTAAGATGTTAACTAAAAAGTTCGAAAAAGCCAAAGTGGCACTCACTCTAAAAGCACCGGCACGAAATTCGGAAGTGAGCTTGTCATTCGACTTTTAAAATTTATCCTATGGATCAACTCGCCATGCGCATCGCCATATCAGGATCCCACTCGTTAGGTAAGTCCACCGTCGTGAATGATTGGATTGGAAAG
>Ga0209190_1000076_pt1 | contig 63724 bp, 103 predicted proteins | sample M_140205_XF_Meta_FD_187315 | JGI IMG/M metagenome (GOLD analysis project Ga0209190, IMG submission 187315) | Freshwater microbial communities from Lake Montjoie, Canada to study carbon cycling - M_140205_XF_MetaG (SPAdes) (version 2) | ecosystem: Environmental > Aquatic > Freshwater > Lake... | reverse complement strand
CCATGTAGTATTCATTTTCTTGAGTGCTACTTAGTAAACCTGTACCAACAAAATTCTCTGAAGAATCGGTTGTTGCAATTGTGGCAACGCCTGAACTGAATGTTACAGAGAATGTTTTCTTAAATCTAAAACCAGTCTCAATATCTTGTGCTGTATTTCTAATTGTTTTTACCGCATTATACGGCAATGGGAAAATCATAGAATTGTATGATGTTTCGTTTAATACCGCATTGCCGTTTGGATCTAAAACAATGTCACAGAAGCGTTTTGGTGTTGCAGAATCATAAATTGATCGCACATCAGAAAACACTTTGCCAGATGTTGTCATTGTGACTTCGTACAAATACAAATAGTATCTTGCGGCGGCAGTACCTTGTGTACCACTTGCGTATTCAATTGATCTAACTCTTGCTTCACCGATTTTAGAACCAGTTACAGTAGCAGTAGAATATGTGTTTGCGGTAATAACTGATTGTACAGTATCGTACAAATCAATCTTAGTACCTTCCATTAAGTCCCAAGCGCCAACTAACTCTTTAACTTCAACGTACTGCCCATAGTTCATTTGAGTTTTTGTTTGTTCAACGTATTGAGTTGTCAAACCTTTAACCAAATCAACTGGTGTTCTTGCAATAAGTTGATTTCTGTATCCAGAAACATAACATGTGAATGGATCTACTTCAAGTAATAGTAAACTATTGTTACCACTTTGATCCATTGTATATCTACCACCATTGTCGCCTTGCGATAAGTGTTCACGCACAGTTACGATAGGATCGGTAACTGCATAGTCTCCAGATTCCTCGAAAGTTCTCTGCGCCATCGCATCTTCAAGTTTACTTTCAACGTTAGTTGTCTTACGTTTTTTAGCAATACCGTCTTCAATTTCTAAAATTTTGATGAATTCACTTTCATCTGTTGTCGCATTAAGCGCAATTTTAGTTAATACGGTATCGATCTTAAGTCTATCAGCACCAGGCGCTTGGAAGTTTGGTGTACCCTGTGCATTATCAACAAGTGTAGCATCTTCAAGATAATCGATATAAGATTTGTTTGGTACGATACCAATCTTATATGATGGAGTATTTGTATACTTGTCAAGAATAATTGTTTGACTATCATGTTTAACAAAGTAGTCAGAGATATAAATGATACCATCTGCTAAAGTTAATTTTGATCCTTTTGTATACGTCTGTTCTGTTGCAAGACCAGCATCTACAACATACTGAGTCGCATCTGTCGTTAATGATTGTGCGTATTTTCTAGACGTTACATTTTCCGTAAACAAAGTTTCATTGTTGTCAAATACAGTATTTGCAGTTTTATTACTAACAGCAGTAACATTAAGTGGAATTGTAGTTCCAGTATTTGATACTGTTTGTGCTGTTGTTACTGTCAATGTTCCAGTTACATTCGAAACAAGAATTTTGTTTGCGCCTGAAATTGGATCAATAAATCCAGTTTCAATTGTCGCAGTATTTCCTGTTGAGAATGTAATTGTATTTCCAACTCCAAGATTTGTTGGTGCATTGTTAACTGTTAGAACAATTGAACCATTCTTCTGGTAGTTGATGAAGAACGTTTTTGGATCTTCACCCTCAATGTCGCTAACAAGTCCAGCATATGCTTTAATGCCAGTATTGGCACCGTAAACATATTCACCTTCAAAATCACTTACCGCAACTTCGGTACCATTGTATGTGGAGTTAATCTTTACATAATTTAGATTTAAGTCTAAATTCTGTTCGCATCCATCAACAAGTGCTCCTTGCTTAAAGAAGTATTCAGCAAATCTACGTGTTTGTACTTGCTGAAGAGTTTGCGCTTGAGTTAACTCTCTAGCCTGAACAGCACGTCCAGGAATAAAGAGTACTCTCGAAAACTTCTTGTCTTCATTATAATCGTCATAATATGGACTTACGTTTAAGTCCAACCCACTTGGATTTGTATTTGCCATTTAATTTTACTTAGAATTGAATGATAAGTTTAACGTCTTCGATCTGGTCTGTTGCTCTAGCAATTGGAACTCTATTTTCGACATAGAGAATTTCTCCGCTATATGGCTGTAGACCCTGATTTGATCTAGCACTAATTGTTGCTGATGCGCCTGATGTTCCGCCTGTTACGGATACGTTATTTGCAAAAGGTTGATTTAGTGGCAATGTTGTATATAGATATGGTGAAGTGTACTCAATGACTGTTGCTGTGTTAGAACCGCTTGTTACAGTTTCATCGGCAGAGAATGTACCAGAAACACCACTCAATGTATATCTAAATGTCTGACGATACAATGAAGACAATGCTCTTGTTGATGTTCCATATTCGTATGGATCACGTATCAATGCAACTTGTCTAAATTCATTTGCTGTTGAGAATGTGTTTGCTTCGTTACCATCTAAACGAACGTTAAGCATAACATATTTTCCGCCTAACTCTTCTATCGCATCTGCGCCATGTCCACCTTTTGGATTAATGATTGCTCTTGCAGTAGCGGCACCTGATGCGAATGAAACTGTCGCAGTTGTATAACCAGAACCTGGACTCGTAATCGTAACTGAACTAACTGCATTTGCAGTAAGTGTGCAGTTTGCTGTTGCACCTGTTCCATCGCCAGTAATTGTAACTGCTGGTGCAGTAGCATATCCAGAACCACCTGCTGTAACTAAAACAACATCAATACCACCATCGACTGCGGCCGCTTGAACGTCCCATTGATCTTCACCGCCATCTGACGCTAAAGTTTGAACTGGAATATAATCGTTAGTTAAAAACTTCAATGCTTTAGCAGTTGTAACTGTATACATGTATTTCCAAATGTATCCGTCTGCTGTTGTGAATTTTGAAGTTGACACGCCAGTTGGCTTTGTCGTAGATGCACTGCCACCTCTATTGAAAAGGCACTTGTAAACATTATAATCTTCTGTCAATACATAGAAGTTGTCAGATTCAATTAAATTTGTATCTGTATCGTCATACTGTGTGTAAACTGTGCCAGAAGTCCAATCGTATCTTGGAACTGCATGTGTTAAGTCTGAGCCATTTACACGTTTTGCGGCATATGCTTCTCTCCATGGAGTAAACTCAACGTTTGCAGTTGAATTAACTGGAGTTGGAGGATTATTATCATCCGGAAACGCTTTGCTTCTACCGATTGTCAGATAAACGGTGCTATTTGCCGCTTCATCGAAGCCCTCAACGAATGATTCTGCGTTGTGGATTCTGAATTTGCTTGTTACAATTGATCCCATAAAATTCCCCTAAGTATTTGTTGATTTTGTATTATTTATAATAGTTTTTCGTCAGTTTTTAATCTGTAACGGATTATTTAGATTGTGATTTTGTATGCTTTTACATTTGTGTATGGCAATACTGGATCTCTATCTACGGATAACAATGTGTTTGTCAATACTGTCGCAGTTGTAAAATATTCATTGTTAGCAATAAACACATCTCCAACAGTAAAATCGGATAAAAATACTGTTCCTGTTCCGATAACTTGCGAAATTGTATCGGTAAATCTTTTCGAATACAATGTATTAACAACAATTGAAGAATATGAACTCAATAATTGTGTTGAGTATGTATTGATATTTGATGATGTTACTGTTCCAGCAATTTCAACAAATCTAGTTGTAGTTGAGTCTGCAATGTTATTACTTGCAGTATTTGCTTTTGCTGGAGTTATAATTACATTTAAAGTTCTATCAGTACTATCTAAGAGGTTTGATGCATCGTTAACAGTTTGAATTTTAACTTGCGTTTCTGTTTCGGTTTGTACGATAGAGTCATTAATCAATGAGTAGAAATACCTTGTGTACAAGTCTCTCATCACAATTGCGGCATCGTGTGGACCAGACTCAATTATCAATTCGTACTCTTGTCTCAACTGAGCAATAATAAGTTGAACGTCAACAACACCACCCAAAGTAGAAGATATAATTTCAATTACGTATGATGTAATATCTTGGAACAAGAAATTTGCATTAACATCGATAGAATTCTTAAGAAGAATCTCACCAAAAAATTGTAAACCAGCAGGGTGAATAATTTGTTTTACTGTATCAGCATAACTTAAGAATGCGATACCACTCTTAACAACGTATGAGAAGTCCTGATAGAAATATGAGTCTTGAATATACTTGTAATCAATCTTACCATCATCATTAATCCAGTTACCTTCTTTGATACCTAGACCAGTAATGATTGGAGTTAAGTTTGCGTTTCCATCTCCCACAGCAGACGCAGAAGCATTTGCCGCTGAATAATTAACACCGAAATTTTTAATTTGTAAAGCACGAATTGAGCCGATACCAGCAACGTTATTTGCAGTATCAACAACAATGCTTGCACTCTTACCTTGAATGTTGTTTGCAGTTAAACTAGCATTGCTTCCAGTAGTAGAACTAATAGTAATAGATGGAAGATTAGCGGATGTGTAACCAGTACCGAAATTCGTTAACTCAATGCGTTTGATTGGACCTTTGACACTCCAATCTTCATTTTTGATAATGTCATAGTAACTATCTTCGGACAGCATTTTGTAGCCATCTTCAAATAGAAAATCGTATGATATTGTTTCAGTAACGGATGCAATTTGTCCGGCCGCATTTGCGCCAGCACCACCAGTAAATACTAATGTGTTTCCAACCCCATAGTTAGAACCCGTATTTGCAATTGTAATTAAACTGGCAGACAGTAAACCCAATGATGCAATTGTAGAATCTTGTAGCGTGATCGTTGGTGACTTATAGTATCCACCACCACGATTGATAACAGATACTTGCGAGACTTCACCAGCAGTATATGTGTTATTTCCGCTTGTTATTGTATATGTGTTTGCAAGTCCAGTAACTTTAGCAATTAAACCGGAACCACCAGTACCAGAATTGTTAATTGATGCTGTAGTATTTAATCTGTATCCATGTCCAATAGCATTTACTTTGAGTGCGCTAATTGGAGATTCTTTAATGGATGAAACAACAACTTCTGCTTCCATACCATCGCCAGTAATGGTGATTGCATCTGCTACGCTATATCCTGATCCAGCGTCATTGATAGTGAATCCAGTCACCATTCCATAAATTGTTGTAGTTAAAGTTGCATCTTCAATATCTACAATTGTTTCACCTGCACTAAATGTTCCGCTTACTAGTTTAAGCGTCATTTCGGCAACTTCTCTAGACCCAATAAAGAATTTTTTAATGTCTACTACGTTTGCGAGAACACCAGATGTTTGTCCACGTATTGTTTTTTCTAAAAATTCAAAAATTCTATCAGTAACAACAGCACGAATAACTTCTGTTTTCTCAAAGTTACCATCAGAAACACGTAAAACATCTTCGCCTGGATAATAAAATTCTACGTCTTGATTGTATAGTAATTTAAATAGAAATCGATAAGATTGTTCGTTACTTTTTGATTCGAAAAAGTTTTTAAATTTTAATGCAAGAAGTCTTTTGTTTCCGTAATATTCTTTAGGAATGCTATCGTACAATTCTTCTCTAAGATAGTCTACATATTTGTCTACAGAATGTTCAATCGTTCTGTTTTCTAATAGTTGTCCAGATGCTCTGACAACATTGTCTTTGGTCGAATTGATTACGCCTGTTGCGCCAGATGTTGCGCCAGTGATTGTTTCTCCGAATTCAAATGGCAATTCGGAAGATAATAATATAACTAATTCGCCAGTTAAAACTTCTTTAATTGTTCCTGTTGATCCACTTACTGATCCAGTAATGGTTTCATCACGCCTAAAAGTTCCCGAGCCTGTGACATACGAAATTTTGGTTGTCTGCAACCACTCGTAATATGCTTTTAGAAAAATTAAAAACTTTTCGTTTTCGACAGGAAAACTGTCGCCTAAAAACGAATCAATCTTTAAAGATGGATTGAAAGTTGGATCGTACATTTTTATCTATTTACCAAACTAATTGTTTTATCGTCCAACATTGTTACGTTAACATCGGCATCACGAATTTGAATAATTTGTTTTCTCAATGGAAGAATATCTTTATTTGCAGGTATTGCAGTTAATTTTAGTGTGTTAGTACCATCAGCGAATGCAGTTGGTGCAAATGATGTAAGGATAACTTTACCCGTTGTGTAGTTTAATGAACCTGCATTATTTAACACACCAATTGTTGTGCCTGATGAAACTCTATAAATTCTAATGATTCCATTGTTTTCTTCAATGAAACAGTTTTCATTTCCGTTATATGTGAATGCATTTGAAGTTAATTTATTTCCAGTAGCATATGCTTGTGTAGATGATCTACCATCTGTTGCATTGTCAATTGAATTTGAAAAATCAATTTCATATCTTGTTGCAACATTTAAAGTTACGTCTTGTTCTCTTCGCATTCTAATTGTCAGATCACTATTTAAAATTGATCTGTCCGCAAAGTCAATCAAACGATTAAGTTTTGAAAATCTAAAATACTTTGAGAATGAATTAATTTCTGATGAATTGTAATCAGTCACAACATTTTCAATTAAAGAAGTTAATGAACCTTCAGTAAGAGTTGTTGAGTCTGAGTTATATTTTGCTGTAATATCAACAAGCAAATAAACGTATTCTGGATCAACAATTTCTGTTGTTACAGTTAAAACTTTCTTAGGCTTGATAACTGTATTGATTAGATTATTCTTTTCGGTTGACGTTAGTGCCATACCAACACTAGGTTTTACTGCAATGTAAACTTTACCATATGTTGGTGGATCATTATCTTCGCCACCCCACACCACAACGGAATCAACTGTAGGTTGTTTTAATAGAAGTGTCTTGTAATCTTCTGCTGTAACTACACGATTTTGTGCTTGATACGATTTTGGTGCATTGAATCTAATTGATGAAATTGATTCTCTAACTGAACCACCAGTAGATGAATCTGTTGCACTAAACGCAATTGTAGTTACATTGGTAATCGAATCGTTATACGTTAAATTTAAAACGTCATTTGCATCTGCGCCATTTGTGACAATATATTCAATAACTACAATGTTTCCACTATCAAGTGATACACCAAAGATGCCATCGCCAAATTTAATTTCAAATTGCCCATCTTCTGCTTCTTCTAAGAAATAAACCAATGAAGTTGTTTGAATTTCAACTAAATTGTCTGGTTGAACAAATGTTCTTGATGTGCTATCTGTTGATGAATTTAAAACTGATACTGCAATTGTTGTTGTATCTACGTTTGGATTTGGTATTAAAAATCTTTGTTCTGCATCTGAAGTATTTACTGTATATCTTCTAGTAAGATTTGCGCCTTCTTTTAAACTTACAGTTCCAACATAACTATCAACTGCGTATAATGTAATCGCTTCTTCAGTTAAAAATTTGAATGTCGTATTGTCAACTTTACCATTAAATTCTGTGTATTTTGGAATTGTAATTGAAGATGGTGCACCAGTAACAGTCGCAGTAATTGTGCCGCTAATATAAGATGCACTAGTTGATCTTGGCGTATAGTTTAACGATTTGGCTAAGTTAACAACCGAATTACGTTTTTGTGCTGTCGGTAAGAATGCTTCAGATGCTACCATGTTTAGGTAGAATGAATTGTAGTATGTATTGTACGCAAGCAAGTCCAATAGAACGGACATACCAGATCCATCAAAGTTGTAATCTCTGAATTGATCTTGCGCCCTTAAGTAACTTTTAAAATTAGTTTTGATCGAATCAAAATTAAGTTCATCTACTTTTAAATTATTATCTGAAGCCATTAGGCAGCCCTCTTAACTATTGTTGTTATGTTTGAAACTGTATTTGTATTTTTTATTCTATACTTAATTTGTAAAGAAACTCCATTGTCATCATCAAATGTAGGCTCTACGCTAATAACATCAATTCTAGGTTCAAATTTGCTAAGTGCATCATACACACTATCTTTCATAGTATTCTTAGTAAAAATATCTGCATTAGAGAATAAAAGACTAGAGATTGTGCATCCATATTCTGGATAGAATGGCCTGCTACCTCTAGATGTTCTAATCAAATTTGTTATCGAACGTCTAATGGCTAAATCATCCACAATAGGACGAACATCACCACTCACAGGGTGAGGGGTGAAGTCTAGTGAAAGGTCTTTGTAAAAGTTTAAAGTAGCCATTTTTCTTTTATTTATCCTGTTTATTCGGCAGTCTTAGCGTCTTGAATTTCTTTTCTTCGCTCTTTGGCTGCCTTAGTTAACTCTGCTAATGCTTTTCTTGCTCTTGTCCCTGCGGCTTTGTTTCCTTTGCCGTCAAACTTTTCGTTTTCTGCAATATATGTTTCAAATAATGATGTTAAGTTTTCGTGATTTGTCATGGTAATGATCCTTTATAGTGTTGACATAATGATTGACAAGTGTTATACTGACTGTGTAGTCTTTGATAAACCTCATGAACCAAAGATAACAGAAGCCGCAACGCCTTTAGCAAATCCATCCGAAGGTAGCGTATAAGCAACCTGGATGTCTGCGTCTTGGCGTGCTTGATCTGCGGTAATACCCGATGGCGTCCAAGAACTTCCTCCATCAGTAATTGTTAGAACTGGCGCTTGTGCAGTTAATGATTGAACCGCAGTAGCATTCAATACGCTTCCAGCACCAATATTCAATGTAGAAGCAGACTCAATATTGAGAATACCAGCAATTGTTTTTGCCGTCATATATCCAATTGAAGTCATACTCATATAAGCACCAGCAGTTGATGTAATTGCACCAGCGGCTGTAAATGATATAAGTCCGCCGGCGGTAATAGTTGTTGCTAAACCTGAAACTGAAGTTACTGTTTCTGTTGCATTCAATGATATATTTTGTGCATTCGACTTTATAGATTCAGTTGCAGTCAAATTAATGTTAACTGCATCTAAATTGATATCACCATTTGGTGCTTGAATTGAAATACTATTGTTTGGTGCATAAATTAAAATCTTTCCATCGGAATCAATGTTAACTTTTGCACCAGTTTTGTGCTGAATTAATATGTGTCCGTTCGCTTCAGTTAAAGATTGCGTAACAATCTCAACGATGTTATTGCCAATCTCCCAACAAACTGTATTTGCAGAATTGTTTGCAGTATTGACTCTATCAAAATTACGTGTAGTAATGAGTTCATCACTAAAATACTTTTCTGTTGTATCTGGTACAGTAGGAAAGTATCCTAGAATCGCTGGTTCTTGTGCAGACAATGCATCTAAGAAGAATCCAAAAACCCAATCACCCAACTTTAAACTTGCATATAAGTTTGAAGTATTTGTTGGATGAATTGAAGTCGCCCATGGCAAATCTTCAGTAGGAACTAAGTCTGTGCTTTTTTCTGGATGATATCCAAAACATCTGACTTTGCATCTACCGAGATTGAGTGGGTCTCGAATGTCTTCGACAATTCCAACCCACCAAATAAAACCATCATGTCCTAAAAAATTTCTCATTTAACCTAAATGCTTAAAATATTGTATCTGTCTTTCTTGACTTGCAACCCATTCGTCAGATGGTTTACCCTCGCCTTTGTAATATCGCAAAGGCTTTCCAGTTTTCTTAGAAACTAAAGCCCACTTGCCATCTACTTGTTTTAATACTTCGACAAGTTCAGGACCATAAACTTCTTCTTCCCACTCTTCTTTTGATAGAGTGGTTCCTTTAACGTAATCTTTAAATCGTTTCATAACTTGTCTAACTCTGATGTGTCTACTGCGCCTGGAGGAACATTATCTTTAATCCAAGTGAGCAATTGTTTTTTCACATCAAGTTCTTTCTTAGCAGGCTTTCCTGGTTCCTTAAGTGTCAAATACTTAAAGTCTTTAATGACAGGATTGCCTTTTTTATCTTTGTATGCTTTATTTGTTTTTGGATCAACAATGAAAATTGTATTCTCTGGATTATTTAGAATGACATAAACGCCGCCTTGAACGGATGGTGGCATCGCAGTTGTCACTAGATTGTAAACTGTTTGTGCCGCACCTGCATGAGTAGCAAGTAGAATGTCTTCAGGCACAACTCTAGCCCTAGATTTATTATTTTTTATTGCAATCTGATAATTAGTCAGAACCCATGAAACGTGAATGTTCTTTGGTTCATATCCAGCGGCAAACAATTTCGGTAAAACACTTGTCATGTCTTCAACTTCTTTGAATGTGCTGTCAAAAATAAGATTTGGTAATTGGCCTTTTTCAGCGCCAGCAAGCATTAAGTCTAATGTTTTGTTTTTTACGTCAGTCGCACGTACAAGAACGTGTAAGATGTAAACGTGAGTTGGAGTTTTCAAATCCAATTGACCCATCTTTAAATTCTTGTCTATCAATTCTTTTTTGATAAGGTCTTTATCTGTTTTAGAAATTTTATCGCCATACTTATCAAGCAAATCTTTAGTTGTGAATTTGCCAAGTGCGTCTAACTTTTGAAAAGCAATCTTCAATTCGTCAACGTCACGTATCTTAAACTCAGACCCTTGCATAAAATGCTGAACAGCAAAACCTTTACCCGAACCTGCACCACCAGCAAGAAACACAATCTGACCGTAACGTGCGCCATTATTATAAAGAATCTGTTTCTCTACAAGTTGGGTCGCCTTGTAGTCTTTTAAATCTAAGTATTCTGTAAATGAAAGTTTCATGTTGTCCTTCTATTTCCTAGTGCAGTTCTAATATCTGCTTTAATGTCTTCAAATGTAGCATCGTATTCTGTGTGCTTATCAAAATTTAATGGAGATGATCCTCTACTCAAATGCATTGTTTTTATATATTGACTTGATGACATTGCGTGTATAACTGTAGTCACAAGATATCTACCGGAGTAAATTGGATCAAGTTCTGGAAATGCTGATTGAGGATTTAACATTACAGAAATTTGACTCGGTGTTGCAAAATTGACTACATTACCGATGCCGATTGTATTTGTACCACCTTGAATGTCTACGGAAATCTTAAACATGCTTTTTGATAGTTGTCCGTAAATGTGATTACTCAGCCAAGAATCTCTATTGACAGATTCATTAATACTTGATAAAATCATTTTTCGACCTGGCGTTTCATTCTTCTTATCATCGTATGTATTGAAAATATTTAAACTGCTGAAAAGTTTATTTGAATAGAAATCTTTTGTTTCGGTCGTATCATCAGTATAACTTAATTTCTGAACTTTATAACTTCTCTTAATCGGATTGATTGACGATACTGTGCTATTATAGAATCCCAACATCATACCATTCATATGATTAAAGTTTTCTAGTCTCTCATATCTAGACGCACGAATTGTTGCACCACCCTCAAACATAGCATTGATTTTGGGTGCAAACACAATTGTCTTTGGTGGAACATTTTCGGAATCTTTTAATAGTTTTTCAACGCTACCAAAGTAGTGTGTAGTCGTAAATGGTTTGCCATCAGCATAGTTACCAAAAACTGGAACAAATCTTTCAAAAAATACAAAATACTTATCTTTACTACATGCTCTCTGTGCAAGGTAATCAATTGCTTTATGTGGAGGCACACCAGTACTGATAAAAGGATTTGTTAAAGTTATTTTTGGATCTTCTGCAATAATATCATTCACACTCATTTCTTTATAGATTGAGTTGACTACTTCCCAAATTGTTGTGTTCTTATAACTCTTGAATAAGTTTTTCTTTAGTGAGTTGACATTTGATTTTGATGTGAAAAATATATCAAACTTACTCATCAAATTCAATGGAGAAACTGGACTCTTTGAAATCTTATGTACAATTAAGTCTTCTCTCCATATGATAATATCATTGCTATTCGGTTTGCACATTTTTAATATAAGTGTTTCACCACCATGAATCACAAATTTTTCTAAACCACCAGCAGTATCATCAATTGTCAACTGCCCACTAATGCTTGACGCAAAAATACTTTCTTCTACAATCAGATTTGAAAAATATCCTTTGATATCAATTTCTTCACCACTATTCATTAGCAAAGCAATCTTTTTAATTTCAAATGAACCACCAATGTCGTTCGGTACATTGCTATCTTGTCTTATCTGTACTTTATTGTTATTCAGTTCCGCATTAGACGAACCGGCAATTGCCGCATCATTACTTTGTTCAAGTCTATTGCGAGTATTTGTTGTTAAAATTGACATTTTATTTTACTGGTTTATACAATAAAGATTTTAATTCTGTTTGTAAAGAACCAATGAGAGTTGGTCTGACAAGTTTAATTCTTGATTTATTTGTATTCAATCTTAATTCATATTCATAAACAGTTTCCGAACTTCTTAGGGAAACTCCTAACTCCTCATATGAAGTTTGATCAATAATATTTTTGTCTACATCATAGTAATATTTAACTGTGTTTAATGTATATGCAAGCCCACCATATTTTTGAATTAAATATTCTTGCAACTCTGAACTATTCTTAGGCCACTCTTCATAAATGTTATAAATGTCGTTTGATAGCAGAACAACCCAATCTAAATTTGAGTCGCCATAAAATTTATAAGCAACGTAATCTGGCTTTTCGCCATCTTTAACTGTATAAGGATTGTAAGATATGCCTCTGTAATCTTTTAAAAAACTTTTGATTTTAGCAGATTGTGTGATATCAATTGCTCTAAGGTAATCGTATTCGTTTACCTTGTATGATACTTTTGGGTATAGAGTAAATATGCTCATTATAGTAATACCGTTCCGCTTAAATATTGTTCCGTAGCCTTAGGTGCAGTAATAAGAACAGATTCTCTCAAAGAAATTGTTAAGTTAACATCTGTTGGAAAATACTGTGTATTGTTTCCTTTGCCATCAAAAAATGTCATTTTATTTTGTGCGCCATAATCTACTGATACACTTTCAATCATGCAAAATTCTGATCTGAATAGGGTAGATAATTCACTTGAGCCATTCGTATTTCTGTAAAGAACTAATTCGAATTTGCACATGTCTGGATAACCAAACGTGAACACCTGTCCGCTATTCTGAACAATTTGATCGATTGCAGATTCGGCTTCTGTTGATAAAACTGCTTGTCTATTAAAATAATCTTTTAATGCTTGTTGATACAATGCCGGGTCATTTTTATACAATTCATCATCTTCTTTAGGTGGCGCTTCATTTCCAGTTCTTTCCAATAAGTTGTCAGTCTCATGTCGTCCAATGTCATTAATAACCTCACTAATACTGCCATGTGATGTTGTTCTAGGAGATGATGCAACTCTGAATGATGAAATAATCGATAGCATTCTTTCTGCTTCAGTTTGATCATGTGGTTTCATATTAAAAGGTAATTGAAATCTTCTAAACGATGGACCTTGATAGATCAATTGTTGAAAGTTGTTCAGCATAATTCTTTGCAAGAATTCGATTTGTGTTTTGCCTGATTGTCCAGCACTCGCAACATAACCTGTCGCACCAGCAACACCTTGCACAATTTGTTTTTGCAAACCTTCAATCCATGATGACCCTAATTTACCTAATGTCTGCCCTAAGTCTCCTTCGAATATACTTGGTCCTGTTGGATTGCCCATAATGCCTTGCGCTTCTTGCCAACCATTAAGTAAAGACGAATTGAACGTACCACCAAGTCGCACATAAATAGTTGGTGCGTTAGTTCCTGACATAGTGACGCCTTTAGCGTCATGAAATGTGAATTTAGCCATCGGCACAACGAAATCTTGGTTTCCATATTCAGCACCAAAGACTATAGTATCCGCAGATGGATAATATGCTTCACCTGTTGGAATGCCAAATATAGCATCTTGTGTTGCCATTATTACTCCTATTGAAATTACAAACTATTTATGTCATACAAAGGTAAATTTAAGCCTAAAAACTATAAAAAGTACAAAGGTGATCCAACAAATATAATCTATCGCAGTCTACTAGAAAGACGCTTTATGGTTTATTGTGATGAAAATTCGTCTATACTAGAATGGAATTCTGAGGAAGTTGTAGTTCCATATGTGTCACCACTTGATAATCGATATCATCGTTACTTTGTTGATTTCTGGATGAAATACAAAGATAGAACAGGCGAAATAAAAACAGTTTTAATTGAGATTAAACCTGCTATACAATGTCAACCTCCAAAACGAAAAGACACGCCAACTGGTAAACCAACTAGACGATTTCTAAATGAAGTCGCAACATGGGGCGTCAATCAAGCAAAATGGAAAGCGGCTACAGAGTATGCAAAAGATAGAAAATGGGAATTTAAAATCATTACTGACAAAGATTTGAGATAAATAGAACATGGCTACAATATTCGATAACATATTACAACAAGGCGTTTCTAAAGGAATCGTGCCTGCTAAAAGCAAGGCGGCGAGGACTTGGTATAGAGATGCCGCAGGCAAATTAATGTCAAACATAACTCCTAGCACGTTTGAGAAAAGAACAGATAGTGCTAGAAAGACTGACGGCATGGAATTTGGATACATGTATGCATTTAGATACGACCCAAAATGGAAAAAAGAATTACCATACTATGATACTTTTCCATTGATATTTCCTGTTAAGTTTGATAGTGATGGGTTCTTAGGAATTAACTTTCACTATTTGCCTCCAATATTAAGAGCAAAGTTAATGGATGGATTATATTCAACATTAACAAACAAAAATTATGATGATACGACAAGAATTAGAATATCATATGAGATTTTACAATCTGCGGCTAAGTATCGTTACTTCAAGCCAACTCTTAAGAAATACTTAAGAGAACATGTTCGTTCTAAATTTTTAGAAATTCAAGTGAACGAATGGGATATTGCTTTGTTCTTACCGACTGAATCATTTAGAAAAGCAGACACAGGACGTGTTTGGGAAGAATCACGTAAAAAAGTAGGAAGATCATAAATGGCTACATTAGATACAGTAACTATAACTGGAAAACGATTAGAGAATAGTGCGTCTTTCAGTCTTTCGAAATTCAGGGCTGGAGTCGGAAGGCTAGTTCGCCCTAATCTTTTTAACGCAACTTTAGTTGGATACAATAAAATTCAAGGCGGACTTTCTGGTTCTTTACCGGACATTAAAGATACTTTTAGTTTTAGGTGCGAAAAGGCTGAATTGCCTGGACGCACACTTGCAACAGCAGATGATGCTGTCGGTGGTGGTCCAGCATTAAAACTTCCATATGATGTAACTTATAATGATATCACGTTATCAATCATTTGTTCGGATGATATGGTTGAACGTGAATTTTTTGAACAATGGATTGACAGAATTATTGGGCGTGGTGGTAGATCAAACGCTGGACTTGTATCTTATTATAGCGACTATGCACTAGGTGTTAGTCTTATCGTAGATCAACTTAACGAACAAAATAAAATACTGTTTAGATACACTCTGAAAGATATCTATCCGACAGCATTAACACCCATGAATGCAACATGGGAAGAAACAAACACCTATCAGCGATTTGGTGTGACACTTGCATATCGCTATCATACATATGAATAATATGTTTTTTTAATTATTTGGAGAAAAAATTATGAGTTTACCTAAAATTAGTGCGCCTATTTTTGAATTGATTTTACCATCAACAGAAAAAGCAATTAAGTACAGACCATTCTTAGTCAAAGAACAAAAACTTCTTTTGATTGCAATGGAATCTGGTGATCAAAAATCTATGATGAATGCTATCAAGCAAATCATTAATAATTGTGCAGTTGATCAAGTTGACGTTGACAAACTTCCAATTTTTGATTTGGAGTATTTCTTTGTTCGCCTGAGAGCAAAATCGATTGGTGAAGATATTGATTTGAATTTGCGTCATCCAAACAGCGTCAATGCTAAAGATGAAATTTGCGAACACATTACAAAACAGAAGTTAAATCTTTTAGAAGTTGAAGTTCAAAAGTCAATTTCACATGAAGACAAAATTATATTGGATGAAGAAACAAAAATTGGTATTAAATTTAAATATCCAACATCAGAGTTTGCATTATCAATTGAGAATCCTGAAGAGATGAATCAGTTGGATTTAGCATCAGATGCAATTATCAATAGCATTGATTATATCTTTGATGCGGATAATGTGTACAAACGTGAAGACTACACTAAAGAAGAATTGATTGAGTTCATTGATAATCTATCACAAAAACAATACGAAAAACTTTCATCATTTTTTGAAACTATGCCAAAGTTGAAGCACGAAATCAAATGGAAATGTGCTGGCTGTGGGCAAGAAGATCATGTGACGTTGGAGGGTCTTGCAAATTTTTTCGGATAACATTGAGTCAAGAAAGTCTTATGAATTATTATAAGACTAACTTTGCTCTAATGCAACATCATAAATACACTTTAGAGGATTTAGAGAACATGATACCCTTTGAGAGGGAAATTTACATACTGCTTATTTCTCAACATGTGACTGAAGAAAACGAACGAATGCAAGCACAACAAGCACAGCGTAAATAAGGGTAACACAAATGGCTACAAAAGAAGAAAAAAAAGAAATTAAAGCCGAAGCAAAGGCACAAGAAGATTGGATGACTAAAAAATGGCGTCCAATGATGGCTATCATGTATATGACATGCTGTATATTCGACTTTGCTATATTTCCAATCATGTTTACAGTAGTGCAGTTTTGGGAAACTTCAATTGCTAATGATGCGTTTCGTCAATGGGCTCCAATCACATTGCAAGGTGGTGGTTTATTTCATGTAGCAATGGGTGCAGTTCTTGGCGTTAGTGCATATGGCCGCACACAAGAGAAAGTTGCTGGCGCAACAACAGTAAATACTGGAGTTGGTTTACAATCTTATCAAGTTGAAATGCCTATGCAACAGCCTTCAATGGAGATGAATCAACCTTCATTCCGTGGTTCTTCTTATAGCAATAACCAAAACTATTCATCACCACAGCCTATGGGCATGATGAGTGGCGGTGTGGCTCCTGCTAGAAGATCATACAATAACATCGATCCAGATGCAGTCTTAGAGCGTGGTTAATAATGGCAATTAAAAATTACGGTAGAGCATTAGGACAACTTGCAACGGAATCTGTTAAAGGATCCGTGAAAGGTTTTGCAATGGGCATCAAAGGTGCCGCATTGCGTGAAATGCCTGGACTTACTGCTATGTATGGACTTAGCAGAGAAGTTAAAAATCGAGCAAACAAGTTAAGTGATGCATCAGTAGAAGCATCAGTAAAAGAACAAAGAACAAACAATGTCATTAGCATTGAGATGGTTCGACAACTCAGATCGATCAATAACAACGTTCTACAACAAACACGTATCTCTGCACTTCAAGCAAACAATGCAAAACAAGCCGCATTGTTTGCTGAAGAAAATGATAGAGAAAAAGCACAAAGAGACAAAGAATTACTAGATGCAATCAAATCACTCAAGGGTGGTGGGGGTGTTGCTGGTGCTTTAGGTTCTGCTGGTGGCGCTGGCGCTGGAGGAAAAGGACTTTTAGGCACACTATTTGATGTGCTACAAAATGCAAGTTTGTTAGAGGCTCTTGGTGGCTACTTTGGTGGCAAAGCCATTCTTGACAAAGGTAAAGCAATATTCGGTAAAGGTGCTGGCGGTGTTCCTACAACTGGTGGCGGTGTTCCTACAACTGGAGGTACTGGAGGTAAACCACCTACTAGTGGATCACCACCTGTTGGCGGTGGCGGAAAAGTAATTCCATTCCCTGGTGGTAAAGCACCAACTCCTCCTACGGGAGGTGCTGGTGGCGGATGGATGAGAGGGGCTGCCGGCATGGCAGGAAGAGGCGCATTGCGTTTTATTCCTTATGTTGGTTGGGCGTTACTTGCCGCCGAAGTTGGTTATGAAGCATACAAAATTTTTGGTTCATCCGGTGGGCAAGGACCAAATAAGAAAAAACCTCAAGGTGATGTTAGTGGTGGCTTTGATGCGATGGGTAATTACACTGGAGGTGGAGAACTTGGTGGTGGATTATCTGAAGCGGCACAGACAGTTTTAGGAAAAGGAAAATATGCAATAGGTGGTCCTAGAAGAAGATCAACTGTTGGTGCAGTTAAAGCAAATGCCGCAGAGTTCATTACGGGTAAAGAAGGATTCAGTAGCACAGCATATAAAGACACTAATAAAATGGCTATTGGTTATGGGCACAATATTACTGACGCAGAAATCAAAGCAGGTGAAATTGATTTGGGTGGCGGTGACAAAATCAAGATTTCTGGTGAAGGTGGTAAAGATACTACAGTAACAAAAGAACAAGCAAATAAATTATTCTCTAAAGATTTAGGAAAATATGAGTCTGTTGTTGTTGCATCTATTGGCCAAGAAGCATATAATAAATTATCAGAAAATCAAAGAACTGCAATTCTAAGTTATGTTTATAACACGGGTTCAGTACCTAAAGGTTTTGCTGAAGCAATTAAATCTGGAAACTATGCGGCCGCAGCCGCTTCAATTCGCAATGGTGTTGCGAATGTTGATCCTAGTAAAGTTTCTGGATGGAGCAAAGAAAAGATTGCACAAGTCAATGATAGTCTCAAGAAAAGAAGAGAAGACGAAGCAAAACTATTTGATACTGCTGGTGGCGTAACGCCTGAAGGACGTAGTGCTGGTGGAACTACTGGTGGTGCAGTCACAGCAAAAACATCTGGTAATCTTACTCCAGTATCGAGAGTGACAGCCAATGATCCAACAAATCTTTATACTGAATCAAATGGTCTTCAAGTATTAAAATCTGAATTAGGACAATCAAGAAACACTTCAGGAAGTGGTTTAAAACTATTAAGCGGTCCTATTCAAGTTGAAGATAAAAAAGCGAATTCTATTGCGGTACAACAACTTAAAGAAACTAAAACAGTTGCTAGAGCAACTTCTGTTGTTTCTAAGATTACAACTGCTAGAGAAACATCACGCAAAGAAACTCCTGAACAAAAACTTCTTCGCAGAGCAAATCAAACATTCTTAAATCAATTTCAAAGTACAACTCAACGTTTATTGAGTAAAGCAATTTATGATACACTTGTTGTTGGTGCATATGGTAAAGAGGGTTCACGCAATCTTGTAACTAAACAACAAGCACAAGGTGAAATGTTCCGTGGCCAACAATTAGCAAATATTGTCGGGTTAAAAACAGGTAGTGAAAAACTTATTTCAAATCTATTTGGTAAACAAATAGGCAAAGCATACGGACCAATGTTTGCACAACTTGGTACTGCGTATCTTGAAGTTGGTTCTAGATTCGTTGGGCGTGGATTGTTTAGTGGCGCAGGATTCAACGATAAAGATTCAGATGCATTAAGTGGACAGATTTTAGGTAATTTTGCAAGAGGTAATAAGCAAGCCGCCACAGAACAATTACTGTATGGTATGACGGGAATTGCTTCTGGACCTGAATCTATATTTTTTAAGTATGGATTTAATTCTAGTCAACAAGGCGCAAACTTCTTAGGTGGTGTGGGTGCGGCACAATTGACTGCACCGATTGCTGGAATGATGGGTGGTAATCAACCAACATATCGTGGTCCAAATGGACAAACATATGGTGCTGGTCAGTATCCAATGATGCAACCTGCAAATATGCAAGGCGCATATTATACAGGAACAAATGCAAGAGGTAATGAGCAAACATTTGTAAATCCTGCAATGATGCAAACTGCACTTGAAGCAGACAAAGCGTCTAGAGATTCATTACCACATATCGCAAAAGGTACTTGGGACGCATTAGATCAAGCAAAAGCGGCTACTAAAGAAGCAGAGAAACAATATCTAGCCGCCGAAGCAGGATCATCTGAATATCGTATAGCACAAGAGGCTAGAGAACAAGCACAAGTACGTGAAACACAAATCACAAATGATATTCTAAGAACAAAACCAGGTGCTGTTGGTGGTGGTTCTAGTGCAGGCGGAACCTTCATGTCTAGCATGGGGAATTTTGCATTTGACTTAGGCACATCACTTGTTGCAAGTAAGTTAACGCAAAACATTAAGAATCCATATCTAAAAGCGTTTGCTAATTTTGGTATTTCCTCAGCGGCTAGTTCATTTATTAGACCAATGATATTTGGTGCACCAGCGGCAGCCGGTGCGGCCGCATCTGCAACACCTTCTTTATTTACTGCTGGTAATGCATCACAATTAGGTCAAAGCGTGATGCCGGGAAGCGCAGTAGGCTTTGCTGGTACCGCAGGAAATATTTTAGCAAATTCAGGTTACACAACTGCTGGTAACTTTATGAGCGGTGTTCAATCTGGTATGAATCTTGCATCCGGTACTGCTGAAGGTGTTGGTTATGCCGCATCTGGTGTGGGTGGATCATTAGCGGCTGGAGAAACAGTTGGTCAAGTTTTAAGTGCTGTTGCACCTTATGCACCTTATGCGGCCGCAATATTACAATTGGCTAAAGGTGATGTTAAAGGTGCGGCTGTGACTGCTGGATTTACGTATGCTGGTCAAGCCATTGGTAACTTTTTCTTTCCGGGAGTTGGCGGTGTAGTTGGTGGTATTATTGGTTCTATTGTTGGGTCAATATTTGGAAGAAGTAAGCCAAGAACACCAGAACCTGCACTCTTAAGAGTTATTGGTGCATCAGGAAATGATGTAACTGCTCTCGCAACAACATATACAAATGATAATCCTGATCCATCATGGACAAAATTTGCAGATACGATATTAGTTGCTTTGTTTAATTCGGCAAAGTTAATGCAACAAATGTCGGGAAAAACTTTGCCGTTTGAAAATATTGGTATTTACTTACACTCTACCGGTGGTATTACTTTATGTTTGTTTCAAACAGGTGAGGCAACAAATAATGCAACTCCTAAATGGAATAAAAACTTTGGTGCGTTGAGTGCATGGAAAGCAGGTACTGGTATTACTGGCATGATTGAATACATGCGTGATTGTATAAAACAAGGCGCAGATTCGGTTACAGCAGATAAACTAGATAAAGCAACTACAGAATTAAAATCTAAAAACATTACAGCAATCACTTCTGGTTTACTTACTGAATTGAAGACTGGTGGACAATATGATTTAACTAAAGGTGTTGGGTATAATACAGGTAAACCAACATCTGTTGGTGGCACAGGCGAGGCAAAAACTAGAGCCGGTGCTGTTAATCTTGGTTCTATTAATAACGCATCTAATGTTACATCATTGACTGCCGCAAGATCAAACACTTCAGCAACCGCTTTAGTTCCAACATCAGGTGATACAACAAATGTAAGTACTATGGCTCCAACAAATTCTGTTGTTGCTGTTGGTGGTAGTTCTCAAGTTGACAATTCTATGAGTGTTACTAATATTAATCAGATTAGTACAATGAATGATCCATGGAGAAGAGGTGGCGTCAATACTGATTATCAATTAGCCGCATAAAAAAAGGGGAGCATTTCTGCTCCCCAAAATCATAACAAACAAAGGAGAAGAGGAATTAATCCTCGGCTAACTTCTCAAAGTAACTCACATCATCTTCATCATCAAATTTGCTAGACTGCTCTACAGTAGTCTTAGGCTTTGCAACTGGTGCTTGAATTGGTGCGCTAGGCTTAGCAACTGCTTCAGCATATTCACCACTACCTTCAAGACCCAAAACTTTGTTCAAACGTGCTTTGAGTTCATCATATGATTTGAAATTCTTTTCACTCAAGAATTCAGAAAGCAAATGCTCTGACTTCCAAATCTTTTCCAAGTCATCTTCATCTTGCGACAAAGGTGCTGGTGATTCAAATTCAGACTTGTCATAGTTCTGATAGCCTTCTACTTTACGAATCTTCAACTTGAAGTTTGCACCTTCCCACAAGTCAAACGGATTAACAGGTGTTTCATCCTCAAACTCAGGATTCATCATGTCATTCAACTTGTCGAAAATTTTCTTACCGAATTTAAACAGTTTAACTGTTCCATCATTGTCAGGATTAGCGGCATCCTTAATGATGTATACGTTTGCAATGTATTGCAATTTACGTTTTTGTTTACGTGCAATGTCTTTATTTGCTTCAACGCCAGAGTTCCATAGAACAGTATTGTGTTCTGAAACTGGATCTTTCTTGTTGAGCGTAGTCAACGAATTCTCAATGTACCAACCACCTGGTCCTTGGAATGAATGACTGAAGACTTGAACCCAAGGTACATCTTCGCCTGCGGGTGCGGGAAGAAAACGGATCGTTGCGAAACCGTTACCTGCTTTATCTACTGTGGGTTTCCAGAAGCGGTTGTCTTCATAAGACTTTTTACCTTCTTCTTTATTTCCTAGTTTTGAAATCTCGCTAGTGAGTTTCTCTAGGTCTGCGTTGCGTGACTTTTTCAAGTCTGCGAATGATGTTGCCATATTAGTATCCTCGTATTAAATGTATTAAATGTATGTTTTTGCTTGTCCACGTTTATCATAATCTACTATCTTATATAGTCGATCATAATCCTCTTTCTTGGCTAATAAGATACAAATCTTCTCAGGTTTGTTTACTATTGCCACTATGCTGTTACAATTTCTCGTAACGTTTTTTTCATCTTTACCGTATCGTAACTTAAGAAGGGCTGGTACTTTTTGCATATCTTACTTACCTCTTTGTAAATTGGATCATGAATCATTATATCATACCTCTTCACAAAATGCAACACAGAATTGAGTATTGCCAATGTTTCGAGACTGATATCTCCCCTTAGATATTTTTTGATAATTGGTGGATGATCGCCACCTTTAGAATCAAAAAACTCATTCAACTGTTCTGGAGTCCATCCAGAAACAAAATCCATTTCATTCTTAAAGATATAAGTCAAAGACTCTTGCCTTCGCTTCCATTCTTTATATCTGTCTTCACACTCTTCAGATAATAGTTCACCAACCCACATCTTTGTATCATGTAAGAAGTTAGAGACTAAAAACTCTTCCAAGTATGCATCTTTTCGATTGCCTAGTTTAGCAAAAAAGATTTTGTCTTTTCGTTTCATAAAAGAATCGTATGTGACATTTACTTTTTTGTTGTACTTGAACCAATCATAACTATCTTGCGTAAAGTGATTTTTTATACCCAAATAAACTTTGTACGCATCTATTGCATCCATTTTATTCAATCGTCAACCTCAATAGGTAATCTTGCTCTGTTAATTGTAATCATTCTTGATTTGATAGCCTCACCCTCAATAGATGCTTTCATCTTTGGAGTGATGAGACCAGCCGCAGTTTCTATCTCAAGATTTCGTTCTTCGCAAAAGAGTAGAACCGCTTCAATCATTGTAATAGGATGTTTCTCTATTACAAGTTTCTTGATATGCGCTTCGAACTCTTTCGGAGTTAAAATATTCAGACTCATTCTGACCTTATTGAAATAATCTTGCCGTTCTGGTAATGTCCGAACTTGTTCTTCTGATTCGTTGGAACCGCAGTACGATATTCGGGGTTGTTTAATTCTTCGGGTGTTGCTGAATAGAATTTAGGATTCACTTTCTTGTTTGAAAAATTCCTAATTTTAAATTCTTTCTTTTCTGTTTTCATAATGTTTAGTCCTATAGAATACATGATCACCAATTTGAACAACTTTCACAGCATGTCTAGCCCAATCAGGTTTGACATATGTTGCGTGGAAATGTGTTGCTCCCTCTAATAGACTAATTATAGCAGTATCCTTCGATTTTGTCAAGAGCATCTTCGCCACATCATAGCATTCTTTCCATAGTGCTACATTGGGTGGAGACTTTACATTACCACCAGTGTACCAAGAGAACTGTTGTGGTTCGGTGACAACCGCTTGTATTGTTTTTGGAAATCTATTGTCCTTAAGACGATTAAGTGTAACGATACCAACTGCAATCTTACCAATGAGTGGTTCTTTACCTGCTTCGTAGTAGATGTTCATTGTTAACCAGTATAGGTCTGCTTTTGATCCATCGTTACTTGAAATTAAATCTTTGTATGATATATTTGTTTGTTTTTTATCTTGAGCATATGTTTGATTTGACATTGCCATTAAACAGATAAGTACAAATACTCCAACCTTTTTTAAGAAGGTTCCCATATTTTCCCCTTTCGTTTAATGAGGTGCTGTTGTAGCACCTCTTACGCACGTAGAATGCGTCCCACAAAAAATGTGGATTAGTTATTTAGTATTTTATTGAGAATTCTCGAATAATCTGACCAAACACTTTCCTTACTGTATGCTTTATACAGAGGTTCTAACGGCGTAGTTCCATTTGCAATGATTTGCTTAATGCTACTATTTTCAATTAAAACGCTAGGTTTTAAGTCCCAATAGTTTCGCATTTGATGACTACGTGTTACTGCAATAGGGCGTCCTGCCGCTAGTGCATAGTCTGGACTACTTGCTAGTCCACATCCATCTAGATAATCATAGAAGTAACAGTTAATCGTGTTTTGCGCTAACAAGTCAATAATCTGTTGAGTATCTAATAGATCGTGTGTGATGATAACATCAATTCCTGGTTTTGTAATAATGCGTCTAACTTCTTCTGCTCTTGCAAGTGCATTACTTCCTTTGCGTCCATGAACTTGATCTTCATAGAAGCCAAATGGAATGTGAAGTCGCAATGTTGCTTCATCAAATTCTTCTTGCACTTGATGTGCTAGTCTAGCAATGCCTTTGTGTGGAGGACCAAAACCTTGAAAACCAATGATTGGTTTCTCAGGTTCAACATATGATACAGTTGGTTTACCTGGAAGTAAACGATTTGTCGTAAACACATATGGTGTTTCTTTTACACTAGGGTCATCTGCAATAATGTATTCCCAACCATGATTGAATCGTGGCCAGTATGCATCTGCAATTGATTGGCTCATGTCATGCATGATTCGAATGTGTTTAATCTGAGGAAACGTATTTCTCAAATGTGGATGATCCATCCATGGTGTTGTTCCTGGTGCGTAGTTGTAAACAATTGCTTCTGGATTGAATGCGAGAATTGCATCTTCTACTGTATTAAGAGTATCCGCATAAACCATCTTGAAATTAAATTCAGGATGTTCAAGCAATACTTTACCAGTAACATCTCCCATCAATCCAATACCACAAGCGGCTTTATCACCTAGTGTCTGTGTAACAAATAATATAGTGCGTTTCATGTTATTGCTTCTCCATTTTCATCTACCTCTATCCATGTGTGATCACCTAGATATTTTACTCTAGTTATGTAGTCATAGTCAATAGGTTTCCCACAACTCCAGTCATTTGGACCCATTGCTACCAATCGTGTAAGTGTTTTTCTGTTGTCCCAAACTAACCAGTAACAATGTCCATTGCTTAAAATGAATTGATACTCTGCCGAATGAACTGCATCGGTAATTTCTAATCTTCTTTTAATTTGTTCTGCTTGTTTTTGTAGGACATTAACTAAGTCCATGATTCTGTTATACTCTTGCTGTGCATGTAGCCTAGCAATGTTAATCATGATATCTTTTTGTTTAGTTACTGGAACTAAATCAAACTTTGGACCTCCAGCCTCGGTAGGATATTCGCTTACATTACGATTGAAAAATGGAACAACTAATTCACCAATCTTTATGTCAAAACTATCTCTACCTTTTGCTGAATTATTTTCCTCTGACATTAAAATTAATCCACCGATAGGTTTCTTTCAGTCCTTCTTTCAGATTTTGGCTTGGGCGCCAATTTAATTTTTCTTCTATTAACTCATTATTACTGTTACGCCCACGCACACCTGTTGGACCATCAATGTGTTTCTTGCGAATTGTTTTACCTGCAATCTGTGCAACAAGATCAACTGTATCATTAATGCTAATCATTTGATCTGCACCAATGTTAACTGGACCGTGAAACGTTTCGCTATTCATCAAGTGTCTAACACCTTCAATGCAATCATCAATGTATAGAAAACTTCTAGTCTGTTCACCATCACCCCAAATTTCAATTTCATCGCCATCATTTGCTTTTGCAATCTTTCTGCAAATGGCAGCCGGAAACTTCTCTTTACCTCCTTCCCATGTACCATATGGACCAAAGATATTATGAAATCTAGCAACTTTGTTTTGCATACCATGTTGACGATTGTATGCGTGAAACAATCTTTCGGAGAATAACTTCTCCCATCCATATTCAGAATCGGGATGTGCTGGATATGCACTTGATTCTCTGCAATCAGGATTTACATTTGATGATTGTAGTTCTTCATTGTATACACATGCGCTACTGCTGAAGAATACTTTTTTGATCTGCATTTCTTTGCATCTATGAAGTACATTCAAATTAATTGTTGCGCTATTGTGCATTACATCTGCATCATATAAATTCGTATTGATATAACCTGCACCACCCATATCGGCAGCCAGTTGATATACTTCATCGAAATGTATATCATCGATAACTCTTCGCACATCAGATTGTGAAGTTAAATCTGCAAGTTGAAAATCATCTGCGTGACTGTATTCATGTTCATGCAGTTTTTTATCTACGCCACGAACCCAATAGCCTTCTGATTTCAAACGCTTAACCATGTGACCGCCAATAAAGCCACCTGCGCCTAGTACTAATGCAGTTTTCATTTGTCTAGTAATCCTTCATACAATGTCAATAATTCATTTGGATTCCAAGCATCATAGAATTCTTGGAATGGTTCGATACCACCAGCAACAATATCTTTAATTGATGTTTTTGTTAAATCATTAAACTCTTTACGTGTATGAGATAAGAACGTAGAATCATTAACACCAAAAGGTTTCTTTGATGCTAACGCACGATCTACTGATCCACTCACACCAGGAACGTTAGGTGTCTTATACCAATACAGATTAATGTCGTTTTGATTTAACCACGTAATCAAATCTTTCTTATTAAAGAATTCTTGAGTCACATTAATTTGAACATTACTCTTAGCAAGTTTTCTACATGCACGTTCTAATGAATTTGAAAGCCCACCGCTTGGATCAACATAAGCACCATTTGCTAAGTGAAGATTTAAAATAACATCTTCGCTAAACTGTTCGTTTATTAAACCAATGATTTGTTCTAGATTTTTTGTTACGTTACTGATACCGCTTGTGCCAATCTTTAATACACCATTAGGTTTTGAATATTGAATGTTATCGTAGTATGTGATTGGAGGAACGCCAGCGTATTCATCACCTGATGTTTCTTTTCTAGGGTCAGTAAAGATATAAGAACTAACTCCAGTAAATTTATTAACATGTTCATGTCCAACAATTGCTAACTGTTTAATCTGCGTTAAATTTCCAATTGGTCTTGTTACACCATTGTTAAGCCAAGCCAACGTAGAAGGATGATGATTGTATATTACTGCATAGGGAGAAGTTTCGTTAACATAGTTATTGAAATGGTCACTTGAACCTGTTGCAAAAAATTCAAAATCATATCTCTTAGAAGTTTTAAGAATTTCAAATACTGAATCTGCATATTGAAATATGCCACATTCTTTAGTTGGTCCTGTGACCAAGATTACTTTTTTCATAATATTTGTTTAGTTGGTTTTCTATTAGATATGTATGTGGGTTTCAAGATCAAATCTGATATGATTCTAATTGCAACTTGATCGTCTATTGTATCACTAAAATATGAGTTTGTCAAATACTCACCTTCACCCATCAAGCAATCACGCATCTTATGGCTAAAGCACATGAAGGTTTGTTCTGGATTGTTCATGTTTGTTTTAGTGTGTGCATATGTGAATGGACCACTATTCTTGCCAACAATAAGTTTAGCAAATTGACTGATGTATCCAATCTGATTTAGATTGCCTGTTGGAGCACCAAAAATACTATCGGTACAGATTAAATTATTTTTAGTGATTCCAATGTCATGTGTGATTAAAAATGCGTAGTCTGGAAAACTAGATGATAGCGAATCAATGATATTTTTCATATCACCCATGCTACTCTGTTCGCTTTGCTGAACACCATTACAAATGAGAATTAAATTCTTTGGAACAATTGTTCTCAGATATGAGTCACATTCACTCAAATCAAAACGATACCAATCAATCTTTGGTAGATAGAAGAAGTAATCACCCCTCATTTCAAGTTCTAATGCATTGAAAATTTCTTTCCACATCGTATGAAGACAATGAAAATTAGCATGATCTTTTTCTGCTAAGTGTTTACCAATCCAACAACCAACCCAAGTATTGATGTACAACGTATTAGGTTCATTCTGTGAAACTGCTAAAGGCACAAAGGTGCCAATAGCAGGAATCTCGTTAAGTGTTACGTGCTTACAATTTAAATCCGAAACAATGTTCGGATGATTGTTGTGTGCATATAAGAATTCAACATTAGGGAAACGGCTAATGATATCACGAACATATTCTTTGTTTATGAAACAGTCGCCGTTTCTCCATTGATTGAAGAAAATGATCTTAGTGAAATTCATTTCGAAATAATTTCAAAGATTGGACATGGAACAATGAATGAACCGCCCGCATCTAAGAATGCTTTTTCTCTTGTTTGAAATTCGCTAATGAAGTGCCATGGAAGAACCAAAGCATAATCAGGATTTGCTTTACGCATTTCTTCTTCGCTGATAATTGGAATGTTTGTTCCAATTGTTTTGTAACCAAACTTGTAAGGGCTACGTTCTGCAATAGCATCAATGTGAGTACCATCTAAACCAAAGTACTGTAGCAAAGTATTGCCTTTAGTGCTTGCGCCATAACCATAAACACTTTTACCTGAAGATTTTGCTTCTTCAATGAATGTAAGAACATCATTCTTCAAATCGTCAAGTCGAACTTTGAATGCATCCCAAATCAAAGGATTTGAAATATCGATAACAGTATTTTCATATTCAAGAATACTATTCACACGATAGTCGCACACATCACGCAATGGGGATGTACCAAAACTCGCAACGTTTGCTGTATATTTTTGGAAGTAAACTCTGAAACTACCACCATTCGTATCATTCAAACTGCAATCAACAAGATTGAATCCATGCTGAGAAAACAACTTACTGATACTCTTTAAATCATAATAGTAAACGTGTTCGTGACAGATATTATCAAATGCCAATTGATTAATCATCAAAGGTGTGTAACTCATTTGCAAAACAGCAATCCCGTCATCATCAAGAATATCATACATGTCTTGTACGAATGGATGTGGATTGTCTAAGTCATAAAACATTGCAATGCAAGTGATGACCTTTGCTTTTTTATCTGCAAACTTTGTTTTCTTCCATGCATCTTTGCTAAAGTAATCTTGTACGACAGTAGCAACTTTACTGCTTTCTGCATAGAACGAATCATCGCACGGATCAATACCAACTTTATTAATATTGTCTGGTACTGCTTTCAATAGAGTACCATCGTTACATGCAATGTCAAGCCAAATGTCATCATCTTTCAACTTAACTCTGGATGTGATTTCTTTAACAATGCCTTGAAGTTCAAGTGTCATGCTAGTATTGATTGCGCTACGATACCAATACTTACCCCACATTGTGGATGCTGGTGCAACATCTTTCAATCGTGGTGCGCCCAACTCTTCGTCAAGATACAAATCAAGACTGTACTTTTTACGTCCAGCCATTTCGCTATCATCTTTAATAAAATCGCTTACGTAGTGATCGCCAAGTTCAAGTAGTTTTTTCATATTATTCCTCATGAGATTTTTCTTCAACCAATTCCGAATTGCAAAGAATGTTTATTTCTTTTTTGATTCGGCTTCGTTCATCGTTTGTTTTATAAATTTTTCTTGCAGTATCAATAAAAGGTTCTTTGAAATTTAATTCTTTTTCATATCGCCTAATATCTTCTTCAAGATGCCACAATGCATAGTTCACCTTCAACAAATCTTGATATTGATTTAAAATTTGACTGTAGTAATGTATATATTCGGGTAAAGAAGTAAGAACGTCATATTCTTTTTGAACGTTCTTTAATTTAGATGCATCCTTAATCTCAAGTGTCTTGATTTTAAGAATGGTAATTTTGTCTATAAGTTCGCCAATGCTTGCTGGTATGAATATCATTTTCTTTCAATGTCCTCTTCAATGCAATTTTCGCCATATTGAATTTCAATAACCCTCAACGGCTCATCTGTTTCATTGCAAAGTTTGTGCCATTGTTCTTTACTAATATGTAGACTGTCAAATTTATTGTAAGTCCCAACTAAGTCCATATCTGTGCCAGCATTTAGTGTGTATACTGTAGCGGTACCTTCAGCAACAAACCAATGTTCTGCACGATCTTTATGTCGTTGCATACTCAAACAAGTTTTAGCACCAACAGTCAATTCTTTAACTTTGATTTCTTTACCTTGTTCATGTAGCACTCTGTAGTAACCCCATGCTCTGCTAGTCTTAGGTGCTTTCCACTCTTCAAGAATCCATGAAGATGAATTCATTTTGTTATCACCACCAACAGAGAATACAAATTCTAAATTTTCTTTGTATCGTATATCATCAAGCAAACTCATTTCAGGAATGTTTTCTGCTGTTCGATCTCCACCATTTGCAAAAATAATCTTTGCACCAGGAAATGTTTGAGTCGCTTGCTTGATTGCATTGATAGAATTGTTTTCGTCATCATTAAATTCGATAACGTAATCTACCATTTCTAAATTCTTAATCAACTGAAAACGTTCATCCCAAGTATAGAACGAACGTCCTTTTTTTCTTTTCAACCAAGAATCAGAATTGATACCAACAACAAGTGTATCACCCAATGCTTTAGCCGCTTTGAAGTATGCAAGATGCCCTGAGTGAAGTGGATCAAATCCACCTGTCACTAGAACAACTTTTTTCTCAGCAGATTTAACTAAGACTCTGAAGTTTGGCGGTGTACCAAAGTCTCTAGCATAAACTGTTTTACCGCCATCAGGACTTTCGTAAATTTTACGTGTTTCCATTTTGTTGAATCCTCATTTCACTTTCGCACATATCAAACACCAAGTCTTTGAATGTATACTCTGGTGTCCAACCCAAAACAGTTTTTGCTTTAGTGCAATCACCAAAGATCGTTGGCACTTCTGCTGGACGATAAAAGTCTTTGTTCACTTTGATGATAGTCTTACCCGTAGACTTATTGATGCCGACTTCATCTAAACCTTCACCACGCCATTCAATTTCAAATCCAAGATATGTCGCAACATCATTACAGAAGTCTTTTACTGAATGCTCTTCACCACTAGAGATTGCATAGTCATCTGGTTTGTCTTGTTGCAGAATCAACCACATCGCACGAACGTAATCTTTAGCATGTCCCCAATCACGCCTTGCTGTTAGATTTCCTAGTTCTAGAATATCTTGCAAACCGAGATGAGTGCGAATCATACCTAGTACAATTTTACGTGTAACAAATTCAGGACCTCTACGTGGGCTTTCGTGATTAAACAAAATACCATTGCATGAGAATAGATTAAAACTTTCACGATAGTTTACTGTGATCCAATAACCATACATCTTAGCAACAGCATAAGGTGAACGTGGATAGAATGGAGTGTTTTCTGTTTGTGGAGTTTCTTTTACCTTACCATACAACTCACTAGTTGATGCTTGATAAAATTTGACTTGCTTTTCTTTGGCCAATCGTTTGACTGCTTCAAGCAATTTGAGTACGCCAAGAGCATTAACATCACCCGTATATGTTGGGCAATCATAACTTACGCTAACGTGGCTTTGTGCGCCTAAGTTATAAACTTCATCTGGTCGCACTTTGATAACAATACTTTCAAGATTAGCCGCATCTGTTAGATCGCTATAGTGAAATGTAATTCGATGTTTGATATGGTTGATGTTTGCAGTATTGTTTCCTGTACTTGATCGGCGTACAAGACCATGCACATCATAACCTTTTTCAAGTAGAAGTTCTGCTAGGTAACTTCCATCTTGTCCTGTAATACCCGTAATCAAGGCAGTTTTTTGCATATTGTATTCATCCTATTTTATTGTGAAATTAGTGACAGGTTATTCTGTTACGAGGAAACCTGTCGAAACCCTAAGCCGAGTTTAGGCGGCTAATGCGAAACGTGAGTCGTTTGCGTTTACTTTTTTTGCTTGATTAACGGTCATCGCCTACCGTGCTGTCCACTCTGTTACTTGTTGCCCTGTCGAATCTAGATCAAGCCCATCATAAAAAGAATAAAAAAAACCAAAATAATAATACTCACTACCCCGCAGGTATATTGGTATTTTACTTCAGGATCCATATAGTCTCCTTATGGTGGACTTGGGGGGATTCGCACCCCCGTCCAGGTCACTTTTCTCTTTGCTTCATACAGCAATAACTTACTCTCTACCCCATTTGATTTTCAACCAAATTCGTTCATGTATATAGTAGTCAACACTTAGCATAATATGCAATGCAGTTGCAAATCCAGTAGCATTACCTATATCACCGGTAAACAAATAAGTCCAAAAAATTGTAAACGCCCATGCAGTAACACGATATGTTAACATTCTCACTACGGTTCTTTTCTTTGTTTCAATCATTATATCATTCTTTAATAAATTTTGCAAGTTATTCGTTCAAAAGTTCTTCATATGTTTCACGATAAACAATAAAATCTTTAATGTAGTCATTGCGTTTTTTGATGAACACTTGTGGATGTTCGGAATCAACGGCAATCATAATTACAATTTGTGGCACTGGTATACCAGTTCGTTCTTCGTACATAACTGCATAGGCAGAACATTGCATGAAGTATCCTTTAATCCAACTCTCTTCTTTTAACTTGCTTGAAGTCTTGAAATCGATTATGGATAACTTGCCATCATATTCTGCAATACAGTCAACTCTACCAGCAACTTTTAGATGATGGGAATACAAAGGAATCTCTAGTGCATGAATGTTGTTCACATGTTCATCTAATAGAGGTTGTATAGACTTGAACATAACAACAGAATCTGGCATCGTCTTACGTGCGTAGTCTTCTTCGTTGTTCAAATAGTTTTCGCAAATCTTGTGTACTCTAGTTCCACGGCTGGATGCTTTAGTTGAAATACGATTTGCTTCTTCCTCACCCACACGTTTTCTCCATTCAAGGATTTTATCTTTGCCGTGTTGCGAGGTAATAGTAGTCACAGAGGGATATAACAATCCCTCTGGAGTTTTGTAAAATCTTTTGCCGTTTACTGTTTCAGTTTCAAGATCATAATCAATGTCACATCCAATATGTTTAAAGTTCACTTTGCATAATCCTGTAGTTATAATGATATTTTATTTAGCATTCCAACTAGCCGCCTCCACCCCATCTTCATACTGTAACTTGGCAAGAATGTAATCTTTTACTAATGAGGAACGAACGATATCGTCCACGGTAAATTCAATCTTTGTAAATGCATTCATGTGATATGCAATGTCAAAGAATTTAAGAATACCCGACACATCATTTTTCTTTTTGGTCAAGTCTGTTTGGCGATAATCACCACACCAAATAATTTTAGAACGATAACCAACCCGTGTCATAACGGTGTCAATTTCTTCATACGTCATGTTTTGCATTTCATCCACAATGATGATAGCATCATCGAATGACATACCACGAATGAATGATGTTGAAATGAATTCAATATGACCTTGTTCTTCTAATCTATCCCATGCATCTTTGCGACCAAATAATGTTTCGCAGATTTGACGATATGGTTGTTGATAGATTTCCATTTTCTCATTTACGTCACCTGGCAAATGTCCAATTTCTCGGCTTTGAACAGCAGAACGTACTATGATAATTTTGTTGAATGGATTAGATTTATCCATCACTTCTTCGATTGCTTTATACAATGCACAGAATGTTTTGCCTGTACCTGCAACGCCATGTAGTGCTACAAAATAGTCACCACGTTTGTATGCTTCGAAAAAGAGTTTTTGGTTTTCTGTTAACGGATCAAAAGTTTTTAAATCATCTAGTCTGAGTCTGAGTGTGTTATTAACTGCTTTGAGTTTTGGGATTGCGGAAAGTTCTGGTTCGGTGTTAGCAGTTCTGACTGCGGCAGATTTTCTTGCCATGGGTGCCCTTTTACTTGTAGTATGATGTAACCCCATATTAGAATGTATTAACATCACCTTTAGGATGAGCCGCCTTTGCCTTCGCAAGGACTTCTCTAAATCCGTTGTCTGGCTTTCGGATGCCTAACCTAATAGGATCACCTAATGATGGAGCGCCTAGCATAACAGATTCATATTGAGGATTCTGTTCAAGGAATTCCTCTCTATCAGCAATTTTAAAAAGTTTCTCAATTATCTCGCCAGTCTCACGGTGGCGAAAGTTGTATGTTGGCATGTTTTGTTCCTTCTTCGAACCAAGAAGGCATTTGTCTTTTGGTCCATTTTGCAAATCTTACTTTATCATGTATATAGTAATTGTGGTATGATGTGACCGAATCATTTCTCACTTTATACTCATCAGGCATTGCTGGAGTCGGTTCAGTAAAAATTCCTTTAGGAATATTTATAGGATACAAGTAAAGTGCGCCCATTAATTTTTCACATGCATGTCTCTTACCATATCTATATGTATACTCTTGCAAAAGATAAAACCACATGCGATAAAGCCAACGATAATTTTCTTTCGATTGTCTTACCCAAATATTAGATGGATGATTAATGTGGCTTGCTTTATACAAAGTCTTTTCGGACAATTCATCTTTCATGCGCCAACGTTGAATGTTACGATTATTGGCAGTCTTATCGGTATATTGTTCGCCATCAAGCATACGGTGTGCGGTTGACATGAGTTGTGCATACTCAATGATCATTTTGACAACGTGTTTATCTAAGTGCATTTTAGCGCACGTAGACGGATCAGGATCAAGATAAAAGATATTCATTTATTTGGACAGTAATAATTTAATTTACGAATTGTTTCATCTACGTCTTTATGTAGAATTGAAATGCCGCCTGCTTTATAGAAGCCTGCGGCAACATCTTCAGTATCATCAATTAAAATTGTAGATGCATTTGCGTATGCAGATTTCAACGCACGACCAGGAACAGTATTCACTTTATAGGGAATGCCACGTTCACATAACCACATAGTCTTTTGCATTGTCACTTCAGCATGGTATTTATTTCCACCGCTAGAAGATAGAATTTCAATTGTCACATTTGGAATTGATTCTACAAACTGTAAGAGTTTATGTGCGCCTTCTTGCCAATCTAAACTAGCAAAATTTTTACCTTCAATAAATTGTGTCCAATTGGAAGAGAATTCTTTTCTGTCTCTAGATGTTCCTGGAGTTTCGTTAAAGAGTTCAATGTATCGCTTTTCAAACGAACAAAGAACACCATCCATATCTAGGTAAATTGTTTCTATAGCCATGCCATCACCAATGCGATAATAACTACAATCATTACTGAATATTCCATCAGAGTGAAATTAGATATAATTCTAACATACCAATCATACTTGGTCAATCTCTCATGCAATGATAATTTCATTCTGACATCCTTGTGATTAATGCTTGCAGTACGGGTTCAATTTTAAACGCAGGAAGGCCTGCCATGTATTGAACATATGGAACTACGTCAATACCAGTCAAGCCTTTATCCCATGCCTCTAATATATAAGATTCAATTAGAGTAGTTTCATCCATAAGTCACCATGTTACATTGCTCCGCTAACGTAGCCTTTAGCGTATTCACGATCTTCGAAATCTTCAATACTAGTATCGATTTCGTCCAAAACATCAATTGGTTTACGCTTGACCATATTGGCCATTGCGTCTTCAATAGAATCCTGTTTAAGCACAGGTTTGGAAACCGCTTTTGCTTTAGCCGTAGGAGCCTTTGCAACTGGTGTTTTTGTAACAACTGGTTTTGTCACTTTAGCAACTGGTGCTTTAGCGACAGGTGCAGTACCATTGCCAACTAGTTCATAACTAACAACGGCACGACCATCACGATTTGCACGGACAGCGAAGCCCGTATTTTTCTTGATTTCCCACAGATAAGTAGAAAGTCGAGTAGGAACGATTCCATCAATCGCCTTCACTTGGCTAACTGTCATCGGACCTTTAGCGGTTTGGAGGGCTTCGAAAACTTTCACATATTGCAAAGATTTAGTCATAATATAATTTCCTTAAAAAGAGTTAACTAAGAGATACATGGTAACACACCATGGGGTGTTTGTCAAGCACTAACCACAAAAGGTTTGTCGTATTTGCCAACATTGATATGAGCATAGTAAGCGGTATCGAAATAGTCCGTCATCGCATCGCTACGGTCATAATAATCACCAGAATAAATCGCAGTAACGATTTTGGTCATTAATTCTTTTGCCTTACCAGAGTAATGATCCTGATAATAATAATGATTCACTTGGTCGTAACCAGTCGTATTAGGTTGAAAACCACGGGCAACTTGATAAGAGTCACGGCCGCAAGTTTCGTTTGCGTTTGCAATAAAGTCAACAGGTGCGGACTTGATTGTGCATGTAATAGAAAGACTATCGCAACGCAAGGAATACTTAACACCAGTGCCTTTCAGCGCCTTGTCAAGGTTTGCTTTGATTTTCGCTTTGCGTTCTTGATTCATATAAGCCATGTTCAATTCACTCCATAAAAAATACAGTCTTCATCATACGATTCTGATTCATACGTCATCATATCGTGGTAAGCATTCATTGTATCACGGAATGCTTGGTAAGTCAAGTCGATTTCATCTTGTTGTTGGGTTAAAGCAACATCTTGAAGTTCAACATTAATCAAATCAATATTCATAATTAGTCCTTAATCTCACAACCAACACCCTTAGTATACCGCACCTTCCGGCGAAAGTCAAGTGTTTTTTCGGTAATGTTGCAAAAAAACGACAGAATTAGGGCGGCTTTGGGCGGTTTTTCGCTATAAGTCAATGCTAGAGTACGTCCGAACCATCAGAGTCGCCCAAACGGCGGTCTAAGGCGTCAATATCGTGATCCAAACGGCTATGGAAAGAGTCTTCTCCATCATCTCCAGAAACCAACCAGTCGATTCTCTGCACATAAATTTGTGCTAATAAAAGTGTCATATGAGCCAGTTTAAATTTTGCAATAGTTTCTGGTGAAAAATGCCAGCCCAAACTAGAGCCATTTACATCTTTTTCTTGTAAGTCATTACTTAGGATAATATGCTCAATTTCATCCGCAATACGTCCTAGTTCATATTGTTTATAATCAAAATGTCCGCCGCTCATAATTATCTTCCTGTAATAAATCCGACAACAAAACCAAACGTTCGAATACACCAAACTTTGAAACGAAATCTTTTGTTTATGCCATTTCGTTTTGCATCATTGTATCGATTACGAAATATTGGACTCACACGGTTCCTCCGTAATATGGAATCAGCAATTCTAAAGCGGAAATAAGTTTAATGTTATTTGCAACATCTTCTGGATGCAACCATTTTCCTTCTTTAAAATCTTCAAGTTCTTTTTGCAAATACTTTAATTGGTCTTGCATAGTCAGCAAAGTAATTTTATCTGCAATATCATAGTCAAGTGTAAGTCCTTTACTCATATTCTACCTCAAAAATGTTTTAGCAATTTTATCTGCACAGTAATGTCCATCTTTACCATTGTCGCCCATATCTTCGCAAATGTTTAGGCACTCTTGAATAATCAATTCAGCAAATTTATGAATGTCAATGTAACCGTGAAACAAACGGGGTGACGATATAGAAACTTCGGATTCTTGCAATAGTTCTTTAATTCGTTGGTTCATTCTTCTTCTCCAAACTCTTGTGTTACTTGATTCACCATATCACACATGCAACTAAAACAAGTTGGGCAGAATGATACACTTAGCATACCAAAGTAGCCGTGTATGCCGCCTTCGTCATCGGTGAATGAGCAATTACAAACACTACATTTGTTCATGCGAATTCCTCAATGTCAAATTTAGTCATAACTGTTTGCTTTACACCTTTAACTTTAATTGTCTTAGGATAAAAGTATTCGGGGAAACTTGTAGAACCATCTTCGTTCACTTGAAGAATTTTGCCAATTGCAATCCATTCTTTGATTGACATTTCCTCACCAGTAAATTGTTCAAGATATTCTTTGCATTGGTCAAATGTCTCAAATTCTTTTGAGAACATTAAATTCATAATTTTTGGTTTTGCGAGTAACATAATTTATTCCTTATAAACAAGTGAGGAGGTACCATCGTAACGTGAAATGTCTTCGTTCCATGAAGGTGGTTGTCCGCATTCAAAATGCGCTACATCACGGCCTTCAATGTCTTCTTCAACATCTAGAATATCAACTTCATCGGTGTAATGCCAATCGTGGCACCATTCACAATAGACTTTGAATCTATCTTGTGCCATTAGTCGTTTGCTTTGAAAGCCTGTCATTGATCTACCACTCCAAATAGTTCTTGAATGTTTTCAATACATGCACGAATATCTACGCCGATATTTGAACAAGCCATATTGTATCCTTTATCCCAATCATCTTTGGGTTTAGTCCTTTGATCGGCAACTCTATCTTCCAATTCGTATAAAAATTCCAATACTTTAGAATAGTTTTTCTTCATGTTCACTCCGCAGAAATTGGATCTAAACAAAATTGTGCAAAGTCTTCCCACGTACCATCAAATATAATTTGATTGTGTCCGCTATCGTATCCGTAACCACAATTCTGCACAATCACTTTGTCTTCATACACATGGTATTCATAGTCTTGGCTGTAGTCACGACCAAGCACAGGTGCGTGAATATAAATTCCACCAACACCGTGTTTTAACTGAACAACTAATTGTGCGGCAAGACAACTCATGCCATTTGCTTCAATTGAATTCTGTTCACCATAGCCATTGACAAGGGTTTTAGAATTCAAAAACTGAGCAAGTTCATGTCCGTGCCCTGAGGGATATCCATCGTATTGACGATAGATGCACATGATTGGTTCAGATTCACCATTGTCACCACTAGAATCATAAACATAAGTTAAAGACCGAGTACCCATTACATATTCTCCTTTGCCATATCATAACCATTCATAAAATCAGCATCGGAAAACAATGTATCGTTCCAACGCTTCTCAACTATCACTTCAACCCATTCAACTGGACAACCAACTTGCGCCGCAATGTCTTCACAAAGCATAACTGTAGTATCCAGCAATTCATTAATTTCAATTTCAATATCGCTCATTATGCATCCTCACGAATTACACTAACACCAATCAACATGCCGATTAGACCGCCAATCGCAACCATCATTAGGGTCAACAAGTCGGCATCGGGATTCACTTCAATACCACCAACGGCACCAAAGACAATTAGAAAACTAACAAGCATTATAATAGAACCACGCATTAATTCCAACTCCTAACATTAAGTACTTCAATTTCAACAAATTCATCCTCAATATCATCAGGTATTTGCTTTTCAATGGTATTAGCAAAATACACAGCGGCATCATTATTATCAAATGCCTTCAAATTGACCCAACCATTCTCAGGACCAAAACTCTTAACGATATAAACTTCCATTTTAATCTCTTTTCAACTGAACAAATTCTAGTATAGCACAATGGGCAGGTAAGTCAACAACTATTTTCAAGACTGTTGTTTTCTAGCAACATCAATAATAACTTTGAGTTAGTGATTTATTATTGGACATATATGAAATAAAAAATAATAGTGTTAATCTACAGTCATCTTTATTACTTCCAAAAAACATATTTTCTTTATGGAAAGTTTGTGAATTATACAAAAATAATCTATTATATACATTTGACACATCTAGCGTCTTTATAAAACATGAATTATGATCAATTCTATTTTTATTTACGACTGAAATATCAATTAATTCATCATTGTAAAATTTCTGCTTTATATCTTCACCAAGATTATTTTGATTGGCAAATTCATCTAAAACATAAAGTGACGTTCCAGCATTAATTGGTGCATTCGGTGTTAAATATATTACACCAGCGATATCAAATTTTGGACCATCATGGTGCACCCAACCTTCTTGATATTTACCAAAAGATTGTTGAAACATCATTTCGACATAATAATTTACTTTGTGTTCTTTTAAATCGAATAAAAACGATAATGCTTTTTTGATAACAAAGTCATTAAATTTTGAATCTAGTATATTCATAAATGAAGTTCTAACTCCAGGAATTATTTCACCAGATTTTCTTTCATATGGTAAAGTTAAAGCATAATCTCTAACTAGTGTTGGAGATTCAAAAAAATTATCCACTATAATATTTGGTGTCATTTTTAAACCCCCAATCTGTTGGTTTTAGCAACACCAGAAATTTGCCACAATTTTTCTTCACCTTCATAATCGTGTGCATAAACAGAAAGTTTTTGCCCATATACTTCAATAGTGCCCCAATTATCATAAACATTATACGGGTCTGGTTCTACAGTAACGTTCCGCATAATTTCACAATAACCATTTCGCCACGTAGGCAATTTCTGTTTAAAATACTTATCGTTTTCACGTTGAATAACAAAGATTTTAGATTTCATTTTATTTCACTTCAAAAAAAAAGGGGGAAAACATTACGCAACACAAGTCCGCCTAGCGGTAGGGCTAGTTTTCCCCTCAAGGATATTCTTTACAATTTTATCTGTCATAATTACACCACCATATGCACGGCGATAAATTTCAGCACATTCTTTAATTCCAAAAACTAAAACTTTACCAGTTGGCATGAGGAGGGTGTAATTCATTTTAAGCCGCCATTAATATAAGAGTAGGATACTTTACAAAACCAGTGGTGTCTTTTTTTGCTTTGCCTTTTGCATACAAACCAACAACAACACCTTTAGGATCAAGGAAACGCAAATCGGATTCGTCACCATTGAAAACTGGCATACCCATATAAGTCTCAGGCATTGGCAAAGTTTTCTTAATACCAAACACGGTAGCAACATTATAACCTTGTTGAATTGCTTTTGCAACATCAACATCATTGCCGTCAGCGGCAGAAAATGTCAAATGGTAGTTAGCGATATCAACAATTTTACGACCAAGAATCTTGGTGTAGTCATAGAATTGGACTTCAGGAAAAGCGGTGAACATGTTACGAAACAATTGACCGTTACGGACAACTTCATACTTTTCAAACGCAAGGTCGGAAGTACCATTCAAACGGAATACAGGAATCAGGTTCATCCGTTTGCTTTGCTTAATTGCTAATTCAATATCGGCAACCAGCAGGTTCATAAATTGAATACGGTCTTCGAAAAACATTTTGGTTTTGCGAATGCGGGCTTGTTGAATAACGTTAGTGGTTTCGCCACGCTTAAACATACCGCCACGACCAGCGAGGTTCAAACAAGCGGCAGTACAACCAGCGGTACGCTTGGCGCAAGTTTCATAGCCACTCAAATCTGCTGGCGCAAGGTGCAGAATGTAGGTATTGTAACCTTGTGACATTCCTTTAAGAACTTTGGGGTTTCCAGTAGATAGAAGTTTCATAAAATTTCCTTTTGTTTTCTCACTCAACAGAATCTATTGTACACCGTTCCGAACGTAAGTCAAGGGTTATTTTTGCTGTGGGGTAAAAACAACAATAGGTGTTGCAAAAAAACAACGCAAAAAACCGCCTTTTGGGCGGTTTTTCTAGTCTAGGAGGGGTCTGAGTACAGTCTAGGACGAAGAGCCGCCCAAAAGCCGCCCTATACTGTCTTCTGATGCCAACTGCGAAGTGCTTTATCCAAGTTTCGGAATGCTTCCTCTTCCTCATCGGTTGTTTTATCATATGCGTATGATGTTGTACTTCCACCCAAATCTAATGGAGCGGTTGTATAAGTTGGTGGTTGATAATTATTCATTGTACTCATTGCGCTAAAATCATATTTAACTTCATTTTTTTCATCCCTAACTGCATCAAATACAGTTTGAAATTTTTCATACAATGTAGAATCGATATCGTCAATCATACCTTCAAGTGTATAGATTGCAGATTGCACCACTTTCATATCTACATCATTCTCTGCGCCAGCAACAAGAAGTTTAAAGAGATTTTTAAACTCCCCAACTCGGATGATTGCAGATTCCAGTTCAGTTAGTTCAGCCCAATGTTTCATATTGACTCCAGTTTAATAGGTTTTGGTGCAGGTTGTTCTTGCACCGATTCTTTAATAACGCCTTGAAAATTATTTACCGATTTATCAATCAATTTTGCAATGCCAGTTGTACCAGCAGTTGCAAGAAAGATTCCAAACGCAATACCAAATGCAAAATTTATCATGCTGTGATCCAATCAATATCATCACGAATTTCTACAGATTCAGCACCATCATATTCGTGAATACGAAAAGCAGTACCGACAGGCAACCATTGAACTTTTAAATCACCTGCACCACCACAGTATGTGTCTGGATATTTGGCTTCGCAATATTGTGTAATTGTTTCAGAATTTGTTCCGTCTTCAATCATCTCTACAATAGTTGGATCAAACAACAATTCTGAATTAGAATTCCATGTTGACCAACCAGCACCAAATCCTGGAGATACAAGTACTGCAACTTTTCCATCACGAATAACTTTGTTCATAACATAAATTTCCTAAGAACTTTTTTTGCATCCGAAAACTCACTAATCATTGATTCATCAATCAATTCATGTAAGATCAATTTCATTAGCACATCACTCATTCTTTTATCACCATCAGTTAAAGATTCATACCACTCAAGATATTCATCTTCTTTATCGATTGACCACATAGCATCTAGCAATTCAACTTGATGTTCTGTCAAATTTTCGATTTTAATCATACTTCAATCACCTTTGCAAAATATGGTTCTTTATCATTGCTTTCACGTTCGTAGTTAACGTAGCCTCTTGGATTGCAAACAACTCTAGTACTACCAATCATGTAATCAAACACTTCATGCGTATGCCCATGCGTCCACAGTTTAATTTCAGGATGATCTAAAATAAAATCATTTAAATCGCTAGAGTATGCACCATTCATCATAGTCTCATGTTTATAACGTGGATGAGTAGATTGTTTGCTAGGTGCATGATGCCCAACAACAACATACTTGTTAGATTTACCCATCAAAGAAATCATCAATCGAATGTACTCAAGCATTTTTCTATGATCTTCAACTGAATCTTCTGGTGTAAAACGTGGCGGTCTTGTTTTTGTATGAATACGATTGCTGTTTGTAACACAACGGAAGTCATTCATAATACCTTTGATATTATACAGAGTAAGTCCATCTTCTTTGTTCATATCTGTCCAAAGTGTTCCGCCAATGAAAGTAACGTCATCAATAGTCACATGTGATTTGTCAAGAAACTTTACACCAATATCGTGACATGCACTACCTAGGATAGTTGCAGTTGTTGCAAAGTCTCCATTATAGTGTTCGTGATTACCCATAATATAAAGAACATGTTTATATTCTTTAACACAATTTTTCAAGAATTCAATGAACCTATGTCCTTTGTATTCTATGGTTTGATTGGGATCACCAACTGCGTTTTCAACTTCATTGGCAGTCATAATATCACCACTTAGAATGAGAACGTCAGCATTCTCAGGATTGACTGGATACCAGTCTCCAAATTCCAAGTGTATATCTGATGTAATTGCAACTTTCATTAGTCTACCTTCATTGCATTTAATTCGCTAATCTTTTGTGTTTCAATCTTATCTGTTTGTTTATCTAACTCACGAAAAGATTTAGATGCACGTAACTGAGCATAGAGTGCGGCGTTACGTTGTACTTCAGCAAGCATGATCTTGTTTGATTCGTCAGCAGAGAAACGCAGTCTAACGAATGTACGAAAGCCACTACCTTCTTTTACTGTCATAAAGTTAACACGTTGTACACCAACTAAATTTACTTTAGAAACAATCAATCGTGTAGTACGTTCAATGTCAGCATTAGCAACACCTTTACCTAACACACCAGATTCAACTGCAAAGTCTTTCATCATAGCACTAGTGTATGAAGAATAGTTAGATGCAAGTTCACGTTTAGCAGACAACATTGCTTTGTCTACAGAGAACTGAAAATCGTTTGAGTATTCAGTACCAACACCATAGATAGCAGAATCATCTTTCTTTGGTGCATCAGCATACCACTTAGGATAGTCAACTTCATTACTAAACATTTTTGTTTCACTCACACTCGGACCATCTTTGATAGTACTACATGCGCTTAATGAAATTACAAACGGCACCACAATATAACAGAGTAATTTTTCCATGATTTATTTTCCCACATTCTTAATGTATTGACCTGCTTGATTCAAGTCTTGTCCAGCACCTTGCAAAGTGCCACCCACAGTACCACAGCCAGTTAAGACTATCAGTACACCCATAATAAAAAGAGACTTCATACTTACCTCATAATGTTAATTTGATGATTTACAAGTTTCCTTCCTAAGAAAGGAAGACTCATTACCAACTGATCAAACTCAAGTGTACTATACTTCGGTTGAAATGTCAAGTTATCTTCGGTAAACAAAAACACTAGAACTTCTTTTGATTGTTGTTTTGTTATTGGCAATAATGCTTCGAACTTTTGATTTGCCGTTGGCAAAGTAAATTCTTTGTTTGGCAATTTAACAGAGTACTGGTGTATTAGTCGGTATTCATTGCCTGTCATGTTGAATACCGCAAGTTTACCAGCACGATTGATAACAGCATTGAATGCAAATCTATCACCATGTTTGTACTCTGTTTTGCCGTCTACTTTGAATTGAATTTGATTTGTGACCTTTTCTACATCTGCAACAATGTCAACAAAACAAATTGTTTGCTTATGTTGTGGTGCTGTGTAACGATTCTTGCTAATGACGTTTTTGACTTCGCCGCTTGTCTCCGAAAAGTATTTTCGATACGATGTACAATACTCATCCTTACAAATTTCGTTTGTTGAATGTTCAATTAGTTCACCAACAAATTTCTCAATAGCATCTTTCTTAGCACGTTCTTCTGCTAGACTACATGCAATGTTTTCTGCTGTTTCTGGACCGAAACGATACTCACCATTTCCTACGACTGTCGCATTTGCCGAGAGTCCTCCGAGTATTGCAAGTATTGCGAGGGAAAGTTTTGCCTTAACCATGATATAGCATCCTGTTCATTATCAAAATATGGACCAATAATTCGAGTGTTTTGCATCCAAAAATAAGTATAGGTTGCCATTTGTGCATCCCTATACTTTATCAATTCAAGCAATTTTCAATCCTTTAAGTCTATCTGCGGCATATGATGCGGCAAACGCTTTTGGTTTCACCATAGGAATTACATTACATGTTCCACGAATGTAACCAATTGCTTCTTGAAGAACACATGAAGAACCAAACATTTCATTCGGATTAATATCCAAATGAACTTCAACTTCTCTATCTTCTAATACGTCAAAAAGTTTCAAGTATAACTCCGAAAGTTTATATGCTTCGTTCATTAAACGATAGCGTGGTTTACTAACTTTTTTATCAAAATCTTTTTCACGTATCACTTCACCAAAAAGTTTACATCCATGTTTACCATCGATATGAACAACGATTGCAAGTATGTAGTCTGCGTACCAAACACCATCAACACGCAATCTTTCAGAATCGCACCCCAAATAGATTTTAGTCTCAGGCGTCTGTTTTTCAATGAACTCTTTTACTTCTTCTAAATTTAATTTTGCCACAATATTTCCTAAGTCATGACTACATTATTGCACAATAACAATTGCCTGTCAAGTTATTTATGGCATCCCGCCAGGGATTCGAACCCCGATCAACGGTTTTGGAGACCGCTATGTTGCCTTTACACTAGCGAGATATTGGTGGGCTTAAGTGGATTCGAACCACTACCTTATCAATTATGAGTTGACGGCACTACCTTTATGCTATAAGCCCAATTGGTATGAGTAGCCGGAATCGAACCGGCATGCCTTGCGGCGAGAGATTTTAAGTCTCTTGCGTCTACCTATTTCGCCATACTCACTCAACTACCATCATTTGCGATTTGAAGCCTCAACTCTTGCAGTTGGTGTAAGGTAATTTTATCGAAAAATCCATAGCCGAAGTGTGTATCAGAATCCATGATTTTAAAATTCTTTTCGTTGAAAACAAAACTTAGCGATCTGTAGTAATTTCTTGAGTCACCAAAACGCATTGCATGAATGAAATCATGAAACGCATCACTTTCTTCTAAGATTTTTTGCGCTGGTTCTTTAATTCCATTCCAGAATGGTGTATCGTGAATACTGCCATCACGATACATGTATGCGATAACAGTAGCAACATTATTAATTTCAGCAGATATTACCGCATTTGCTCCTTCTTTTGATCCACCATATGCAATATACCCAACAATTGCACGATTGATTGTGTCATATAAGTGTAGTGAATTTGCAAATAGCGGTTCGAAAAATACAGCACGATTACCATTCTTAAAAATTCTTTTACCAATAATTTGTTTAGCACGATATGAATTGAATTTGTATTCAATATTTTGCAACTCTTCTACAGGAACACCAATCTCTTTAGAGAAATTTTGAAGTGCTTCTTCTTTCGTTGTTATTGTATCATTAAAAAGATATCCATAACTTTTTCTATTGGTTAATGGCACACCAAACATCCATCCATCCGGTGTCGCTCTATGTAATGTATATTTCCATCCTTCTTTATCATCCTCTTGAACATTATGAACAAGGCAATGATTGACTGTTTGAACGGGCATCAAACTGTAATCTTCATATGATTTTGGAAACCCACGACAATCTACAACAAAATCGTAATTGTGTTCTTCACCATCGATAACCATAGTGACTTTATCATCATGCTCCGTCATTGAATCGACTGTACCAACTACTTCTTTAAATTTTTCACGCCAAACTTTTTTGAGTCTAGGTATTGCAAATTCTCTAAGTTTAAATGTATTAAAATGAATCGCCGCACTACCATTAATTAATGGATTGTGAAAGTCGTGTTCACGCCAATTTTCAAATTTTGTTGTTAGTTTTAATGTTGCGTCTAATTCTTCTAAATTATCATACAAATTAAATCGTGTACCATATTCAAGCGCAGTAATGAATGTTGGATTTGTACTCTCACCAATTCCTACAATAGGAATAGATGGATCATGAATTGACACAACCTCAAATTCAAGCCCATCAAGCCAAGCAAGAAAAAAAGATAATGACTGAATGCCAGCACTACCAGTTCCAATAACTGCAACTTTTTTCTTTATGATTTCTTTTACACTATGCATTATTTCTCCTTAACGAATTTTATAATTATTCAACTTTTTTCATCGTATTAAAACTAATAATCACTCTATTCTTAGTTTGATTTTGTTCATAGTTTGACCCATGCTTTAACCAACTAGGAAAGAATAAAATATCTCCCGCACCAACTTTAATAGTCCAAAGATCGACAGTATACATTGTTTTGATTTTAGTTGGTGTTAAACATTTTATTTGATTCAATGGCGCATCAAATGTTATACCTGTACTATCCTCATCAACATTAATGTATATAGCGGCTGATGCCCAACTATCTGGATGATAATGTTGTTTTAAAACGCTACCTTCATGCTGTATTGCATACCATGAATTTGTGATAGCCAATCGATACATTCCAAATTTTTCTGCGTATTCATTAATGCCATTTTCAAGAAATTCATACAGCCCATGACAACTTGGAATATTTTTTTCTAATTCTTGAATGAATAATGTTTCTTCAAGATAACTTGTCCTAACGTTTCCAGTTAAAGTGTCGTGTGAAGTGCCGTGTGGTTTTGCCATTATATATTCAAATATATCTTTTCGGCGCTGTTCTTCAATGACACCTCTGTGCCATCTAACCAAAGTTGGGAATATATCAAAGTCTATTGTTTCCATATCAAACGAAAAATGTAAATGTTAATCGGGAATCTTCAATTGTAGTTCCAAAAAATCTTTGTGGACGATGAAGTATATTCTTATATAGCACAAGTCGGTTAAATTTATTTTCAACTACAATTTCTTTACCATTTGAAACCAAAATCGTTCCACTATTAGGTTCAGGTGTTTTATTTAGATAGATCACACCAGCACAAGAACATTGATCTGTGTGCCACCAATGCCGAACTGGTATATCATAATTAGCAAATTCTGGAATGATTGCAAGATATGCACTTGCCTTTGTGTAATCGAATTTAACTGACTTTGATACTATTTGTTTCAATGTATCAATTTGAGTCTTACTGATATCCGTAGAACGATATCCACGCCACATTGCAGGCGGCCGTGAAGGTTCATTGGAGTCAATTTGAACTCCATCAATAATCCTGTCTTCAAATGTATAATAAGTTGCAATCCTTGAAAGTGCGACTAATTGATCTGGATCAGATAAAATGTTATCAACTACAATATAATCATTCATAATTATGGCCCGACCTGAGGGAATCGAACCCCCATAATGACTTTAGAAGAATCATGTCCTATCCGTTGAACGAAGGTCGGAATAAATTGGAGCGGGATATGAGAATCGAACTCATAACTGAAGTTTGGAAGACTGCCGTTTTACCACTAAACTAATCCCGCAATTGGTGGAGATGGAGAGAATCGAACTCTCAATTTCTGGTTGCAAACCAGATGTGTTCCCATTAGCACTACACCCCCTTAAATATCTTTCTTAACGTAATGACAATTAATTGCAATACTCAATCTATCTTCATCACTACGATTTTCATTTACATAATGCATTAGCCAACTAGGAAAAATCAAAAGTGTTCCTGCGTTAGGTGCTACAACAAATATACTGCTGTTGAATTCATTATAACTACTAATAATTTCGTCGGAATAAGAATGCAATGCGGCCGCATTTGGTGTTGTAAATTCTATAGTTCCAAATTCTTTTTTTCCTATTGGATAATAAACCGCACTAAAAAAAGAAGTTGGATGTGTATGAGGTTTGCTTGTTACATAACAATTATTTATTGTACACCAAGCCTCTCTAATTTTTAAAAAATATTCATCACTAAATCCATATCGTTTGTATACTTCATTAAATTTATTTTCAACATGATCGAATAAGTCTTTGATAACACCACTAACATTTTCTTGTCTTATCCAAGATTGATGATCCGACATACGATTTTTTTCTGTGATAAGATTTTTACGACAAAAATTAACAATTGACTCATTGTCCAATGATAATTGATCCACCGCTAAAAATGTTGTAAATATGTTCGTATATTGCATAAATTCCCCACAAAATAAATTGGTCTCGATGGCAAGAATCGAACTTGCGCCTCATGGTCCCAAACCACGAATGATACCATTTCACCACACCGAGTTTTCTCTATTATACATCAATCTGCTATCAATGTCAAAGCAAATTGATTATATTCTTTACCAGACTGTCTACGTCATTTCTTGTTTTGCCGCCAAGAACAACAATTGCAAATCTGTCTTCTCTTTTATGTACAATCATCACAACGCATTTACCAGCAAGATTTGTTGTTCCGGTCTTGGACATTTCAATCACATCAAATTTAGATAACAAATTTTTATTTGTGCTATTGATTTCAATCAATCGCTCTCTATTCTTTTTATCATACACATGAAGATCATATTCACGCAATGATGCAATTTCTTTTATCTTCTCAATGTTATACGCATAATTCAGTAGTGTAACTAACTCAACTGCATTACTCACATTCTTTGGACTCAATCCAGATGGGTCATCAAACTTTGTATTAACCATTCCTAACATTTCTGCTTTACGATTCATTTGATATACGAACCATGCTTTACCATGATTGCTATCTGCTAATGCATCGGCTGCCTTGTTGTCACTTTTAACTAATAACAAATTCAACAATTCTTCTCTAGTAAATTTTTTGCTAGAGAAAAACATTCCCCTATATGTAACTTTCTCATCCAATGGCAGTCCACTCTCCATGATAACAATAGCAGTCATCAATTTCGTAATACTTGCAATTGGTTTTACATCATAAATTTCAGAGTCAACTATTGGAATATCTTTTGTTATGTTATGTGCGTAAACTGTTATTGCATTTGCATTCATACACATAAAAACTGTGAGTATGCAATATAGTATTTTTTTCATATTTACTTTCTGGTACCTTGTGACAGGATCGAACTGCCGACCTTCTCCGTGTAAAGGAGTTACTCTACCGCTGAGTTAACAAGGCGTTATTGGTGCCCCTTGACAGAATCGAACTGCCGTAACCTGATTACAAAACAGGCGTAATACCATTATACTAAAGGGGCTCATACTTTATATATCTATTGGCAGAGGGTACAAGAATCGAACTTGTGACAACGGAATCAAAATCCGTGGTTATACCATTTAACTAACCCCCAACATTTGGTGGAAGCGGTGAGATTCGAACTCACGGACCCTTTCGGATCGACAGTTTTCAAGACTGTTGCCATAAACCTGACTCGACCACGCTTCCATTAATTGGCACCCAATGAAGGAATCAAACCTCCAACTCCTCGTTCGTAGCAAGGTGTGATATTCATTTCACTAATCGGGTAATTGGTGCCCCAAGAGAGACTTGAACTCTCACGCACTAGGCACTGGCTTCTAAGACCAGCGTGTCTACCATTCCACCATCGGGGCAATATACTTGGTACCCAGTAGAGGTATCGATCCTCTGATTAACGCTTATCAAGCGTTTGTTATACCATTTAACTAACCGGGCATATTTGGTACCGACTTCAGGTTACGATCCTGATTCTCTGGTTTTTCAAACCAGCGCAATGACCACACTTGCTCAATCGGCAGAACCATTTCCGTTCTTAAATCCTACTACACCACCTTCTTCTTTGATGCGTTTGATAACGTCTTCAAAAAGAATTGGCGTGTAATCTGTTTGTTCTACACATACACAATAGTATCTTGGATCGGGAACTGGAACACCATACTTACCTACTGGTTGCATCATCACTCTGTTAGAATGTAGATGCCCATGAATGTTCACACCGAATCTTCCAAGACTGTCTACGTGAATAGGAATGTGAGAAAGAATCATTCCGTTCATTACATGATAAGCACGTAACTCTCTAAAATATTTTCTATACTCATCATCACGAAAAATATCGTGATTACCACGAATTAAAACTTTGTCACCATTTAGCCTACTCATAATGCCTAGACTTTTACGATTGATAACAACATCGCCTAGATGATAAACTTTATCGTTAGGGCGAACTCTATCATTCCAGCGCCTAACCATTTCTTCATCCATCTCATCTGCATTATCCCATGGACGTAGTTTTGTCACACCATCATTACGCATGAATCTACACACACCAGTGTGACCAAAGTGTGTGTCACTAACTAAAAATACTGATGGCATATATTACTCCTTTGTGGGGTGTCTAATGAGGATCGAACTCATACGGAGGGAATCACAATCCCTAATGCTACCACTACATCATAGACACCATAAAAATTGGTAGGGGCACCGAGAATCGAACTCGGATTAATAGGTTAAAAGCCTACTACTTTAGCCGTTAAGTTATGCCCCCATATTGGTGGTTCAGGTTGGATTCGAGCCAACGACCTACTCCGTATGAAGGAGTTGCACTACCGCTGTGCTACTGAACCGATTGGTGGAGAATCAGGGATTCGAACCCCGTATACCTTAAGGTGACAGATTTACAGTCTGCTGAAGTCGCCAATGCTTCTCATTCTCCGTTGTTTGGCTCCGAGTAAGAGAATCGAACTCTTCTAACCAGTGATTAACAGTCACGCCCATGCACCTTGCTCGGGTTTCTCGGAATAAATGCTTTCTCTCTGCGGCGGTAATTATAGTACTAATGGACTCTGAGGACGTCTGTTTTACCAGACACTCATACCACGTACCCTCCACCCGCTCCCCGACCAGAGAAAACTCTCGTATTGCCAACGCTACTTTGGTAAGAGTAGTACCACACTTGAGTAACGAACTCACTTCACTTCCTGCGTGTCACAGTAGCCAGACGTTACTCCAGCGGGTTTGGTTGCAGGTAGTGGTAACGCTCCACTCTCGCTATGGCTTATGAGACCATGCGGGTCCTTGACCTACCTGCGATATTACTTTATAACTTGTAGATACTCGTAATTAACTGTATCTTCGTTTTCTCTAAACACTATTGCACCATTACGTGTATGAAACCTTTTGGCTAAATCAGTCTTTGGTGATAGTGTCACAAATCGTTTAATGTCTGGATTGTTTTCTTTGATAGATTTTACCGCTTCAAATATCAATGTGCGACCTGCTCCTGGTGCGTAACTCCATATCGTATAGAATACAGCAACATCTGGCGTATCACAAATCTCAAACAACTCAGATTCTTTTGTTGGAATCATGTTTTGATAACTAACACATGTCATTGCTTTCACTTCATCTTGTTCATTGCGGAACACAAAGATATCTCTGTTCTTTCCGATTCTATCAACGTGAGGAATGTTTGGGCGAACTGGATCGTCAATCAAAAATTCAAAAAACTTATCAGTCAATTCTTTTATAGTACGTATCATATTATTCATTTCTTAAAATTATAAATCGTCATATATTTATATAAAATCTGGCGGTCTTAGGGGGTAACGATCCCCACTCTTATGGCGTGACAAGCCATCGTGCGTCCATGAACACTTTAAGACCAATCTTGGCGGAGAGTATCAGATTCGAACTGATGCATCGCTTTCGCAATGACGGTTTAGCAAACCGCTGGTTTAACCACTCACCCAACTCTCCTTTGTTTGGAATAGGTGACAGGACTCGAACCTGCATGAAACGGATTTGCAATCCGTAGCCTAACCATTCGGCGACACACCTACGTATCTAATTCTACCATTTGTTTTGCTGACGCACTATTTGCAAAGCCTCAACGGAATTGGTGGCCACACTACCGTTTATTGACAGAGTTACTCAAGGTTGACGTTTACCTCATGGCTTACGTCAGCAAAACAAATGGTACTCGGTAGGGGAATCGAACCCCTCTTTCCGGCGTGAAAGGCCAGCGTCCTAACCGATAGACGAACCGAGCATTTGACAGGCAAATTGTTAAAGAACATTTGATTGATTTCTCAATCTATGAATAGAGTATAACACGATACGCTATCCATGTCAACAATATTTTTTGGTACTGTTGTTTTTTGTAAACACAAATAAAAATCCCCTAGTTTTTTAGGCTAGGGGGCTTTTGTTTGCATTTAAGGTTTTTGGTCCTCAGGTGCAAGCCCCCATTCCAGGTGTGTGGCAATCGGCAATCTCAAAGCGAGAATTACCCTGCCAACTTGATGGCATATAATTCGTCTTTGACTGTACCGATAATAGTTTCATTAAATTTTCTCTTTAGTAAAAATGTCTGACCACGTTTGTAATTTCTTACGTTTGTTTTGTGAAGCCTGTTCTACTTCATCAATGTTGATGATTTTATTTTCAATCATCAATTGAATCATGCAAAACAAATCTCCAACTTCTTCTGTTAACCTTTGCCGATTGGTGCGATCCAAATGAACTGCATCAATGCCAAATCGAAAAACTTTGCTAATCGCTTGTGTCACTTCCGCACATTCTTCTTGTGCAATCAGCAATACTTCTTTTTCGACCTCATTCATTATATATCCTTTTTCTTTCAATTATACACTTGTTCGAGCAAATTGTCAAGAACTTTTTTTGTTTCTTTGCTTGTCGCACCATAAATCTTAAATTGATCTGCTAGTGACATTACGCCTTGAACTAACATTTCTTTCGGCTCGCCTTTATTGTATTCATACATCACTCGCTTATTCAAGAATGACGCAACCTTTTCAATTACGATTCTTGGAAACTCATCTGTTTTTAAATTCCATTGATTAGCACTCAAATCAACACTAATGTTTGTTCGAATCGCAATATTTGGATGCGGTTTATTGATATTCATTCTACAAATTTCCTTACAAGAAAACGTTTTACATCATAACACTTTTTAAAATATACTGAAGATCGTTTGTTATTAATTGACAACTTCACTTCAATATTCTTCGGTGATTTCACAACAACTGCACCATAACAATTTTTGTTCAACCCAAATGGTATCACATAACCATCACCTCTGTCAAGTTTTTTCTTTGCATATCCGTTTGCGCCTTTGATCTTATCCAAAGCACCAAAACGAATTGTGTCCAAAACTTCTACGGCAATAGATTGTCTCGGACCCATGCCTTCAATATACATATTGTTCCTTGTGCTTTGGTTCTCTCTTACGTTTGTCTTCAACCACACGCATACGATACTTAGGGCTACGCAAGTCCTTTGCTACCATATTACGTGGCTTTGATCTACAAACTTTCACCGTAATCACCATAGTCCTCATTTGTTCCCATTCCTGCTGAAGCCATAGCGGAATCAAAATCTCCGTCCATGCTTTCATTATACTCTACATCCATAAAACTTGCAACAAAATCATCTACCAATTCTACTGGTATACTAAGCATTGTTGCAATCGTGAATTCATTGTATCCTTGTGTATACAATTGTTCAATCTCCATAGCCAACTCGCTCATCCTACTCATGCTAGTTCCTTTTGTTTATCCAAAACTTCCTGATACGTCATTGTGGGTTCTTTGCTAGTGATAGCACCATCAAACTGTAACTGAGACCTCTCAAACCATGAAAGGTAATCATCACTTTCCATAGACCAATCAGTCATGTACTCGCTGGAATAATCTGTATCTGTTTCAATGCCAGTCAAGGTGAACTTCACAAACTCATTATAGTCTATGTTAAGCGGAACGTCAAGTATCTTATACTCGGAACCGCCTTTTGCTTTCCAATACTGAGGACACTCACCCACACCATCCCAATCATGTGCGCCATAATTTTCGTGGTACTGAGTGCGGATAACTATCATCATATATTTAGTCCTTTAATAACTTTGGTGTGAATGACCTATTGCGAACAATGGAGCACCATCGTTGTCATCGCCAGCAGGCCGTGGCAAAAAACAATCCGCAAAATCGTCATAACAATAATAACCAGTCTGTGTCACAACCAACCGAGCATCGGCTGGCAAAGCGGACAAAGCGGCAATCATATCTGCAACATTAATAAAATTAGTCATATTATCTCTCCTTAAAACCTAATTCAAATTCCATCATCAACATTTTGGCAATATTGATATACTGCCTTGCATCATTCAACGCACGTTCACTACCCGACTGCATCACTTCCTGTGCATCAGAAAGGTAACTTGCAATCACCATACCAGGACCAGAAAATTTGAAACTGATTGAATCCGTAACGGACTCAAGAATTTCGGATTTCTTAGCACCGTATGCTTGGATTTCCCAGAGGGTTTGTTCGTTTGCTGTTCTCATTTCAATGTCCTTTATCAACTCAACAGAATTAATTATACACGGTTCGGAGGGTAAGTCAACAACTATTTTTGATAGTGTTGTTATTCTGCAACAGTTGCAAACATCTTGCGGCCGTCAACCATGAACCGCTCGAATGCTTCCATAGTCTTTTCAGAGTAAACCATCTTACCTTCACGTTGGATATCTTGCAACAACTCCAAGAAACCCAAGCCTAAAAATTCACGTTCTTTATTCAGAATACCAATTGCTGTTTCGATTTTCATTTTATTTCCTTAATCAAAAAAGTTGCCAGACTGACACGAAAATGCATTCTGGCCAGCATCAAACCAAGCCATAGGATGCAAATCTAATTTATCAATCACTTGACGATTGCACATTTCCATCGCATTCAGTTTAGACTCTGCGGTGAATTCATAAACATCTTTACCAACATAAAATTTGTATGTAATCATATTAAGCACCATAAAAGTCAGAAGTAAAACCACAAGTATTGTAGACACATTCCCGAACATCTGTGTCCATTGCTTCACCAAATTTGCTGTAATCATTTTTGGCTAACATGTTGAGACACTTGTAAGTTTCTGGCCATGTCAGGTTCATTGTTACTGCGGCAACAACAACACCATGAACGGCTAAGTTACCAACTTCGCTAAACATTCCGTAAGAGATATCATGTGATAATGTAGTCATTTTATTTCCTTAAATCAAATCAACTTGAACTTGCGTACCAACTTGCGAGGTATTGTAACTTGTCATACCAACACCAGTGGGAACCAACGCACCATCTTTTTGTGCCATGTAACGCATGTAAGACAAACGCAACAGAGCATCATTGGCCGCTTGTGAATGAGTGTATGTAGCAAACACACTAGACACACCAGCAACGGTGGTGTAGACACCAATTCCGTCAAACATCACACGAATTTTCTGTGAATTTTTGAAGCCTTGGATGTAGGTTTTAGTACGCATTTCAAATTTCCTTTTCTTTTCTCAATCTCTAGACTCTAGTATACCACAATGGGTACATATGTCAACAACTATTTTCAATTCTGTTGTTTTTATGCAACTGAATACTTTGGTATTCACATTGCTCCCATCCAACGAACATTCTGAAAAGTCCGTGCCATCGTGTTTCCACGGGCAAAATTCTTAGCGGGACTTGCCCATCCAGCGGCTTTCAAAATGTCGCCTTTAGTGAATTTGCCCATGTCACGGAGACAAACAAACGAATGCACGGAACGACCGCTACCTTTGCGACCAGTAATTACTTTGATGTAACTGCGACCAACTTCAAATGACAGGCTATCGCAAAAATCTTGCGCCATTGCCTTTTGGGTTTCAGTAGGTGTTGCACCTTGCCACTTAATGTAGTCAGCCTTGATGCATTCCAGATATTCGTTAAAACCGTCAATCATTTTGTTTCCTTTAGTTTTCTCACTCAACAGATACAAGTATACTCGCTTCGGAGGGTAAGTCAAGGGTTTTTTGATGTGTTGCACAAATACAACATATTTGTGGGGAAAAAACAACGCCCTAGAACCGGTTTTAGGCGGTTTCTAGGGCTAAGGAGGGGTGTCAGTACATTAGACGGCTTGAGCCGTCCTAGAGGGCGGTTTAGAACGCTATTTTACATCATCAAAGTCTTCAAATTCATCCCACTCATCCTCTTTAATATTTTTAGGATCAATGAATCGAATTTGCTTACGGAATTTATCTTTTTGCTTTTGTGATTCGCTCACGTTTTTAGATTTCTTTTTTGGACGATCATCGTCCTCATAAAATTCTCGAAACGTGTTATACTTTTTGCTTGTCATGGAATTTATTTTTCCCCTAGAAAAACTTCTGGCAATGCTTCTTCAACAAGTTTGCGTGAGAAGCCTTTGTAGGACAATTTCTTGTCTTTGATTTGAAGAATGAGTTTTGCCTCTTCTGGCGAAACTGATTCTAAAATTTCAATGAAGATTTTTTCACGTTTAATTGTATTGACGTTATATGTCGCAAGCAAATATTCAAACTTACGCATTTCTTTCGGCAATCTATTGTGTCCCCAATTGTCAGGTGTTTCCATAGGTTTGTATGGAGGTGCACCTTCGGGCAAATCAAATTTTACATCATTGCGATAAACGTACCACAAAAGAACTTTTACGTCTTTTCGTAGATTCCCAATTTGTTTCAGCGCATCAACTCTTTTACCTGCCGATAAATCGGATACGTGTTTAAGTATTTCGGGCAAAGTCATTTTATCAACATTAATAGCCATGTTAAAATTCCTGTATGTGTTCCATCAGCATCTTCAAACGATACTTGATAAAGTAATTAAAAATCTTGTCCCTGCTATTTTCATTAGCGGAGTCATAATGTTCTAGAATTTTGTCCTGAATTTCTTGTGGAATTTTAGAGAGATCAATAAGCATTTCATTACGTTTATAGTTTCTCAGCATAATTTCATCACAAAAAGTCTCAGGTTCTTGTTCTAGCCAACTATTTAGTTTTTTTTCAGTTACAGGTTTCTGGCGGCTTTCTGCGACAAACGTATCATCGGAAGACAAGAAGTTAGGAATGCCATCACTTCGATCACCCTTAAGAATGTGTTCTTTTAGGAATTTGTCTGCGCTATTTGTGCGTAGGAATTTCTTGCCCATCGGGCTGTATTGTTCCACATTGACAAACTTTTGCAATTGCATAAAGTCTTTATCACTAGAGAGAATAAGAATTTTTTCAGTCGCATCATTTTTAAGTTGTGTTCCGAACTTGTGGCAGAGTGTGCCGATAATGTCATCGGCTTCTGTTTTATCAACTTGGATAACTTTATATGGTAAGTGTTCCTTGATTTCATCACGCACTCTGTTTAGCGTTTCAAAAATTAGATTCCAATCAAACGGAGATGCTTCTCTGTCTTTCTTACGTCCTGCTTTGTAGTAAGGAAAGAAGTCTCTGCGCCAATACTTCTTGTCATCGCTACAGATAACAATATCACCATACTGTTCTTTGAATTTAGTATTGTACATTCGAATGCTGTTAAGCACCATGTGACGAATTAGATTTTCATCTAACGGTGTTGATGCATTAGAACCAATCTGCATCATCAGATTGGAAATCATTACCTGATTCAAGTCAATCAAAATCATTTTATATTCTCAATAGTTCTGAACAATCCAAGCAGATAGTTCTTTAACTCGGGATTCAAGTACCGAGATTGCGGTATGAATGTGTCCAGTATCATGGTCTTCTATTCGGCTTTTTAAGATTTCAATTTCATCTTTAAGTGCCTCAACATGCTTAACACGATCATGCACTTCACTTGTAGTAACGATTGCCATAATGTATTCCTTTAATTTAATACTCTAACAATGATTGTATCAGAATTAATACGTCCTGTCAACTCGCTAGGTTTGGTAGACAAACCATCTAGGAGTTTTTTCAACACAATCTTGCCACCATCAAGTACTTGCTTAACAGTCACTTCAGGCTTACGCAAACGTTTGCCAATGGACGTTTCAACATTAAAGTTTTGAATTGTCGTACCTTTGATCGTCAAACCTTTTGCGTTATCTGCATTGTACATGCCAAGCAATTTAGTTTTGGTATTATACAACCACACTTGATTCGCACCAATAATCTTTTCGGGTAGAACACTCTTCAAATTCAACTCAGCAAAATCTTTCATGTATTGCACTTTGGCGGCAACTACACTTGCTGGTTTCTCTTTTACTTTACGTGCTTTACGGGTAGGTTTCTTTTCTGCGCCACGATTTGTTTCTGCAACAATCGCATCATAAAATTCTTTAATCTTACGCAATTGTACTTTGCTGAAATTAGAATAACCTTCTTTGATATCAGCATCGGTTGTATTCATCGCATCTTCAAACTCTTTAGAACGTTTAATGAACACTTCACACATACGCTTTTGCACAACGGAAGATAAGTCTTTGCTTTTCAGATATGATTGCATGTCTGGTGCAGATTTGCATCCACCAGCAATGAAGTCATCCACAAGCCCCTCAATTTCGCCAACTTCTTCAAGTGCCTTCTCACGTATACGATCTTGAATGTTAACAGTTATTACTGCAATGTGCTGTGCGGTTTTGGCTTTTGCTTTTGTTTTCTTTGCAGTTTCAAGAACATTCTTAAACTCTTTGACAAAGAATTTCTTGAATGATTCGGAAGGTTCGTAGCCCATACACATCATACGTGCTACCCAACCAAGTTGCACTGGAATAGATGCGTCACTTGATGCGACTAGAGCAATTTCTTCCTTCGGTCTATCAATGCTATCCATGTATTCGATAACAAACGTTTTTGCTTGCTTGTTGTCACAAAAATAATTATACCAATTCAATGCACGAATTTCTTCGCTTCTAAGATTAGTCATCTCGGCTTGATTGGTCCAAGAAGGTTCCATGCCATATGCTTTTGCATCGGCACCAGGATTAATCTTGGAAAATTTCATAGTTTATTCACCCAATGTAAATGATACAGATTTAATAGAATCGTAACGGAATGAACGCCATTCGTTTTTCTCTAAGTCAACTACAGAGATAGACTCATCAGTTGAAGTGATGCGAACACGCTCGGTTTTCTTTTCATATACTGGAATTGCAGATTCTTCTAGTGTGCATTTCATGGTACGCATTGTGCCATCTTTCTTTTGAAAGTCAACAGTCACAGGACCAAATTTGAGGTGGCTAACAAGCCACTTCCGAAATGCTTTTTGTTCACTTGTATTAGCACTCGCATAATAAAAATTCGTCATATCAAAGTTCTCCATGTTAAAAATAACGTTTGTCAATGTTTCTAGTATACTCACAACTCGGTGGATTGTCAAGTGTCATCTTCATCATTATCCAATTTTGTTAATTCATGTAGATGGTCATACAACTCTTTTAGCCCGCCAATATAATTAAGCCCATGATATACGTGAGGTATTTGCTTCGTTTCTGGATGCAATCTTAGCAATTGATTTACAGTATAGTGCTTGCCGATAAGAAAAATTTTATATTGTTGGTGAGATGCCAGCAATAAATTTTCTGCTTTATCTGTAGCCCTACTATTTTCTGCTCCGTATATGTAGAACATTATCGACCTTGTTGAATTTTGATAAACTCACCAGGGTCATAATTTAATTTTGTTGACATAATTTTTCCTTTATAGTCGTAAGTAACGTAATATCCACTCAATACATTTTGAGTTTCATTTTCGTATACGATTCTACAAGAAATTTGATTCGGAGTCACTATGGTAATTGAATTATCGAATCTATCATAATGAGTCCGCTGTTGGATTTTATTGCACACTTGCCGTGATACAAGTCTATCCTGTTTATCAAACACAAGTTCCTTAGTTAGAATTTTTGCTTGATACGTTCCATTCTCAGCAGAATCGGATACAACATTCACTTCTGCATGTACTGCATTAATGAATGCTATCAGTAATACTGCTTTTATATATGCTTTCATTCTATTACATAAATTCGTTTAACAACTTTAATTGGTACTCTCATTGCAGGTTCTTTAGCCAATTTTACTGTACGCAATTCTCCATCATACTCAATTGTCACATTGTATCCAATTGGTGTAGTATAATACATCTTATCATGATATGTGGTGCAACTTTGTTTTTCCTGATTGGTACCAACTTGCATAATTGTGGTGCATGATTGTCGTGGTACAGTATTGAAACCAGTCTTTAGAATTGGATCAACATTGACAACCCTAGCATAGTCATACTGAACAACTTCCTGTGCGGATGCAATAGCCGCAAATGATGCAAGCAAGGCAAAGGCTAAAGTTTTGTATTTCACGATTTTTCCTTTAAAAAAGTTTATCTGCAAGTGCCGCCGCATTCCATGCTGAAAAGAATATATTCAGCCATCCCATTTTATTGTTTCCATTTTCAAAGTCAATTGTTGCAAACTTCCAACACATTACCATAAACAATACATTGAGTACAATAAACATATTCATGATTTCATTCCTTTAATCATAGAACCGACTAGGAATTGTAAATACGCTAATGCTAAAATAGTTTCCAAGTCAAAGGAAATTGAAGTTAAAAATACAGTATTGATTGCCCATATCGTAATCGCAGAGGATATAATAACGGCAACAAACATGCCTGCTAAAAATACCAAAATGGCAGTTAGTGTCATTTCTTTAGTGTTCATAAAATCTCCATTCATATTTAACATCTTAACATACTTGAATTGGCATGTCAAGTCAGAATGTATTTAAGGTTGGTTCGCATTCTGCTATCAACTCACGTTCCCTTTGGTGGGCTGGTTTGCGTCCACGAATGATTTCCATCACTTCGTATTGCCACTTTGCGCCAGACAATTCACGCAATGCATTACACATTGCCCAATCTTTGTCTTCGCACTTTGCACGGCTCACATGCTTTTGCCACCGAACTTTTACGGAACGCAAGTAGGCTTGACCCTGTGCAACAGTCAAGCCGATGTATGTATCACCTGTATCCACGCAAGTAACTCTGTACAGAACGTGGTTTCTATCAGAACGTTTTTTTCTCATTACCATACTTACAGTATAGCATAGTGAGGATGTAAGTCAAGTACTTTCCGCATTGTTGCACAAAAACAACAAAATCCCCCTACAGAAAGTGTTGTTTTTACGCAACATCCTAGGACTTGGTTTACCATAAATAAAGGCACTATAATCCTAGGGAGGGAATAGTTATGGACATGGTAGAAATACTTTTAAAAGCATGGCCAGTTTTTTTAGCGTTTATTACTCTCGTTATTGTTTTAGCAAAAATGGATGTGCGAATTGGTGTCTTAGAAGACAAAGTAAAATCGCTTTTCGATTTATATAACAAAGGAAAGTAAAATGGCAGAAGAAAATAAAGAAAGTGCTAAAGGCGCTTTCATAGAGAAACTATTGTTTGCTCTACTCCCCCTACTAATTGGTTCAACGGGATACTTAATTCAAGCATTGGGTTCTATTCAACACGATGTAACTATTTTGAATCAAAAAGTTAGTTTAGTTGTTACAACAGATAATAAACAAGCAAGTAACAGCGGTGCTGAATTAGCCCGTGAAAAACTACGTCAAGACTTAGAAAAAGAAATTCAAAAGAACCGTGATGCTATCATGGAAAATCGCCAACATATTGCCGTCTTGGAAGATAGATTAGGTTTTGGTTCAAAGAAAATTGGCTCAATGAAAGATTAAAGAAAGTAAAATACTATAATGGTAACAAAAAAAGTTATAGCGAAACCAACTACAAAAAAAGCAACACCTGTTAAAAAGGCAACAGTAAAAAGAACAGTTAAAAAAGTATCACCTGCACCAACATCAGTAATTAGTGTTGATGTGAGTGGTGCTACAAAATCTGCATCTTCTATGGTAGATAAGGCTATTGATTTAATTAAGTGGGTTGACACGCCGTTCAAATTGTTTGAAGTTATTCTTCTCGCTAGTATATTCTTTTTTGGATACTTTGCATGGGATAGTAGAGTTGTAATTCTAAATGCAATTACACAATCAAGTCATGTGACAAATCTTAAAGAAGTGAACCATCTTGTTCCAGTTGCAGGGAGTTTACAAAAAGATTTAGAAGCAACAACTGTAATTGTACACAAAGCATCTCTTAATGTGAATACAAGAAAAACAATGTTAGCGTTTGGTCCAAAAGGAAGAGATAATTCATTAGATGGATTAAATTCTAGTTTGTTTAGTAAAGATCAATCTAGAAATGCTGGCATCATTGGTATGTTAAATGGTGAAGTTGTTTGCGATAAAATAAGTGTGCTTGATAAATCTTCTGAATGGGAATCTAAACAAGGCGTGACATTTGTTTGCCGTGGTGGTATTCCTCCTGAGATTGGAGACTTTGATGGGTATGTTGCTGTGGGATGGAAAAAGGAACCTAGTGATCTAACAATAGTGAAAACTAGAATTAACCTAGCATCGTCTGAAATGTCGCAATGAAATGGATTATTCTATTCGTAGGAATGTCTGCGTTGATTGTTGGGTCAACAGCGCAGGTACCATGTGATCTCGGTGAGTTTAAAACTATTGCGTTAACTACGCATCATCCCTATGAACGTAAGGCAAAAATAATAGAGTGGTTGAAATCAAAAGGACCACAATGCGACAAAGAACAAGTCTCAAAGATATATAATAATTTAGCACACCTATTGGGAACTTCGGATGATGCAGAAGTTCGTGCTGTGACATATGAAATGTACCGGAATGCAAAATAAATGGACGCCGTTCGATGGTTTCCAATCGTTGCGCCAAGTTATGCAAATGTAGATGGCATACTAGCCGATGTTCATGCAAGAAAAAATGAAGAACGTTGGGACGAATATAATAAACAGTTAATTGAAAAAATACATCTTAGAGATTATTTGTATGATTTGTATTCGAAAAGATCACATGAGAATCACATACGCATGGAAATATACAATGTCAGCACTATAGATTTTTACGTTTAATTAAAATGGATCCAATCACACTATTTGCCATGGCTAATGCCGCTGTGTCAGCGGTTAAAAAAGGATGCCAACTATACAAAGATATTAAAGGTGCGGCTGGTGATGTTAAAGCAGTACTCAAAGATTTAGATGAACAGTTTCATAATAACCACAAAGACAAGCCAGCAACAGTTACGCAACGTAATGCTTACATAGGAGA
>Ga0209190_1000075_pt1 | contig 64033 bp, 40 predicted proteins | sample M_140205_XF_Meta_FD_187315 | JGI IMG/M metagenome (GOLD analysis project Ga0209190, IMG submission 187315) | Freshwater microbial communities from Lake Montjoie, Canada to study carbon cycling - M_140205_XF_MetaG (SPAdes) (version 2) | ecosystem: Environmental > Aquatic > Freshwater > Lake... | reverse complement strand
CCGCCACCTACAATTGCATCTAAAGTAACGGCTAAATCACCACCTACAATTGCATCTGATGTAACACTTAAACCAGTTCCACTTGCCTTACTTAGTGTTAATGTATCTGCAATATCAGAAGCACCCGTAACAGTTAAACCGCCACCTACAATTGCATCTAAAGTAACGGCTAAATCACCACCAACAGTTGCATCTGATGTAACACTTAAACCTGTTCCACTTGCCTTACTTAGTGTTAATGTATCTGCAATGTCAGCTGTGCTGTTAGCATCTAAAGCTCCACCAACAGTTAATGTCTTACCTGCCGCTACAATAACATTATCATTTAATGTGGTTGCACCTGTAATAGTAACTGCTCCAGTAATATAAGTTGCTCCGTTAACATCTAATGTCCCTTCTAAAATTGTAGGATGTACACCTGAAACGGTAAGGCCCCCTGTTATAGTTGTATCACCAGTTATGTAAGCATCACCGTTTACATCAAATTGTCCTGTTATTTCTGTGGCCCCTGTTATTTTAGTAGCAGATGTTATTGAAATAATGGATGAACTTGCCGAATTAATATTAACACTTCCTGTAATAGTTGTAGCACCATTAATATCTGTAGCACCTGTAATAGTTGTAGGTCCTGTAATAGTTGTAGGTCCAGAAATAGTTGTAGGACCTGTAATATCTGTAGGTCCAGAAATAGTTGTAGGACCTGTAATATCTGTAGCTCCAAAAATAGTTGTAGCTCCTGTAATATCTGTAGCTCCTAAAATAGTTGTAGCACCAGTAATATTAGTTACACCAGTTACTGAAAGAGACCCATTAAGGTTTGTAGAATTTGTTATACTAACACTATCTAAAAGAGTTGGACCATCAACTCTTAGATTACCGGCGATTAGTGTATTTCCCGTTAAATCTTCTACTATAAATTTATTAGTATCCATAATTAATCCACCATTAAGGTAAGTGGCACCTGTTACATATAATGCACTAGCAAGGGTTGTTTCAACATTTACATATAAGTTACCATAAATATATGTGTCTTCCGATACTAAAACATTACCATCTATTCGGGTATTGCCAATTATATCAACTAAACCAACCATATTCAAATTACCAGTTACATCTAAATTAGCATTAATAGCAATATTACCATTTAGTGTTAAGTCATAAGGTATTGTGCTACTAGAAACAATTTGCTCTGAATCATTACGCATAACTAAACCAGTGCTGAATTGATCTAATTGAAATTTAATAGGAGTAGCATATTCAGGAGCTTTTAATTCCCAACTAGTGCCTGGATTACCCACTTTAATATAACCACTGTCATCAATTACGCCATCTCTTACATGTATACCAGCACCTCTAGCCATTAAAGAAGTGCTTACTCCTTTATTCAAAATAATTGTGTTATCAAATACTTCTAAATTTGTAGATTGAATATAGTTAAGAGTGCCTGCTATATTTACCGTATCCCCAGCAGAACCAATGGTTATAACTGTTGCTAAACCTGAGCCAGTTCCAATATTTATATTTTCTACAGTAGACCCAGTTCCTAAATTAACATCCTTAATTAAGCCAGAAGAACCTATATTTACAATTTCAGTTAATATACAACCAATATTCAAAGGACTAGTAGCGTCATTTATATCAATATCATTAACTTTAACTCCACTAGTTAAATATGCAGTATTCTGAACAGTTAATTCACCTGATATACCTGCATCTGCGTTAGTATAAATAGAATTGATATACACATCGGCATTCGTATTTATATTACCACTTATATTTACATCGCCTACAATACCTACTCCACCATTGATAATAACCGTTCCAGTACTTGGGTCTGAAGTGCTTGTATTACTTGTAAATCTAGTTATACCAGAAACATTTAAATTTCCAACAACAGATGCACTATTAAATTGTGACGCGCCAGTTGTAAATATTGATGTTGAATATATACTTCCATTTACACCAAGACCCCCTGAAGTAACAATTGAACCAGTTGTTTTTGAGCTGGAAGCTGTTGAATTTGTGCTTCTAATTAATCCAGGAGTATAAAAATTACCAGCATGAACATTGCCTCGAACCCCAACCCCACCAGCAACGGTAAAAGCACCAGTAGTTGTGCTTGTTGAAGGTAGTGTATTTGTAACATTGGCAACAACAGGCAATAGACCATTAAAAGTTGAGGCAAAAACATTTCCTGCATAAATGTCACCTGCAACACCTAATCCACCTGATACGACTAATGCCCCGGTTGACGTGCTTATACTATTTGTTGTATCTGATATTATTGCATTACCAATTATAGCATTAGCAGAGTGTAATTCATTTAATGTTGATATATTTGTAACCACTATTGAACCATTTATTTTTGTTTCGGAAAGTGTTGTCATTCCGGTTACCCGAAAACTACTAGAAACATTTGCGGTATTAAGTGTAGTATCTCCAGATATATTTGCAATACCTGATATTGCTACACTGCTTAAATTGCAAGCTCCAGCGGTTAAATCGGATAATGTCGTTGCACCTGCTACATTCAATGTGCTCTGTAATTGCGCTGCATTAGTAACAGTTAATACTCTTAAAGTAGTTGTTCCAGTTACACCAAGTGTGCCAGATATGATTCCACTAGATAATGTTGCAGCACCAGCATTAACCGTAGACAATGTTGATAATCCATTAACATTAAGATCACCATTAACATTTGTATTGTTAACTGATGTAATTGATGTAGCATTAATAGCTCCAGATACACCTAATCCACCTTTAAGTGTAAGTGACCCAGTTGTTGTAGAGCTAGACGACCTTGAATTATTAACATATACATTTTCAACATTTAGGTCACCGACAATACCTACTCCACCAGCAACAGTAAGAGCACCTGTTGTAACACTCGCAGAAGCAGTATTATCTGTAATATTAACTACACCTGCAGAAGTTAATTTTCTACCAGTAAGTAAATTAATATTTTGATTAAAATATGATTGGCCTGTAACATTTAAATCACCTCCAATATATAATGATTTACCATTTGCTATAGATAAAGTGTCATTCATGGTAGTAGTCTGAGTTACAACTAAATCTCCTCCAACAACAAGGTCTTTACCAGGCGCAATAGTAACCGAATCATTTAATGTGGTAGTTCCAGTTACAGTAAGACTTTTACCAGTTGCAATGCTTACATCATTATTAAAAGTGGTTTGACCACTTACAACTAATGCTCCACCTATATTTACTAAATCAGTTGTTAATAATTTATCAGAATATATACTTCCAACTACACCCATACCTCCGGAAACCTTTAAAGCTCCACTTGTTTTATTTGTAGATGCCGTAGTATTTGTAATAGATACGATACCACTGGAAGTTGTGTCAACTAGAGTTGTTGACCCTAATACATTTAAGGTGTTGTTAAGTGTTGTTGCTCCAGTAACATCAAGGGCACCAACCACAGCACCGCTCGCTAATGTCGTTGCACCAGAATTTAGAGTAAATAATGTAGTCGCACCGCTTACACCAAATGCTCCCAATACATTTCCAGTAGATAATACTGTTGCACCAGCACTTAAACCAGATAATGTTGTTGCGCCACTTACTCCAAATGTTCCAGATACAATACCACTTGATAATACAGTTGCATTGGCCGTTAAAGCCGATAATGTAGTTGCACCGCTAACACCTAATGTTCCACCAAGAGTGGTTGCACCTGTACCAACAATTAATGTCTTACCCGCAGCTACTGTAACATTATCATTTAATGCAGTTGTACCATTTAAAGTTGTGGCTCCAGTAACATTTAATGACCCACCAAGAGTAGTCGCTCCATTTCCAACAGTTAATGTCTTACCCGCAGCTACTGTAACATTATCATTTAATGCTGTTGCACCAGTAACAGCTAATGAGCCTCCAAGAGCAGTAGCTCCAGTAACACCAAGTGTGCCTCCTAGAGTAGTAGCTCCCGTTATTGTTGTAATACCAGTAACAGCTAATGAACCGCCAAGAGTAGCCGCTCCAGTAACACCAAGTGTGCCTCCAAGAGTAGTAGCTCCATTTCCAACAGTTAATGTCTTACCCGCAGCTACTGTAACATTATCATTTAATGCTGTTACGCCATTAAGAGTAGTAGCTCCTGTAACATCTAATGAACCGCCAAGAGTAGTAGCTCCATTTCCAACAGTTAATGTCTTGCCCGCAGCTACGGTAACATTATCATTTAATGCTGTTGTGCCATTAAGAGTTGTAGCTCCTGTAACAGATAATGAACCTCCAAGAGTAGTTGCTCCTGTAACACCAAGTGTGCCTCCAAGAGTAGTTGCTCCCGTTAATGTTGTAGTGCTCGTAACAGCTAATGAACCACCAAGAGTAGTAGCTCCAGTTACACCAAGTGTGCCTCCAAGAGTAGTAGCTCCATTTCCAACAGTTAATGTCTTACCCGCAGCTACTGTAACATTATCATTTAATGCAGTTACACCATTAAGAGTCGTTGCTCCTGTAACATCTAATGTACCTCTAAGAGTAGTAGCTCCAGTTACACCAAGTGCCCCTCCAAGAGTAGTAGCTCCATTTCCAACAGTTAATGTCTTACCCGCAGCTAATGTAACATTATCATTTAATGCCGTTGCGCCATTAAGAGTTGTCACTCCAGTAACAGATAATGAACCTCCAAGAGCAGTAGCTCCAGTTACACCAAGTGTGCCTCCAAGAGTAGTAGCTCCCGTTAATGTTGTAGTGTCAGTAACAGCTAATGACCCACCAAGAGTAGTAGCTCCATTTCCAACAGTTAATGTCTTACCCGCAGCTACTGTAACATTATCATTTAATGCAGTTACACCATTAAGAGTCGTTGCTCCTGTAACATCTAATGTACCTCTAAGAGTAGTAGCTCCAGTTACACCAAGTGCCCCTCCAAGAGTAGTAGCTCCATTTCCAACAGTTAATGTCTTACCCGCAGCTAATGTAACATTATCATTTAATGCCGTTGCGCCATTAAGAGTTGTCACTCCAGTAACAGATAATGAACCTCCAAGAGCAGTAGCTCCAGTTACACCAAGTGTGCCTCCAAGAGTAGTAGCTCCCGTTAATGTTGTAGTGTCAGTAACAGCTAATGACGCACCAAGAGTAGTAGCTCCAGTTACAACAAGTGTGCCTCCAAGAGTAGTAGCTCCATTTCCAACAGTTAATGTCTTACCCGCAGCTACTGTTACATTATCATTTAATGCAGTTACACCATTAAGAGTCGTTGCTCCAGTAACAGCTAACGTACCTCCAAGAGTAGCAGCGCCAGTAACATCTAATGAATCTCCTAGAGTAGCAGCTCCAGTAACAGCAAGTGCCCCTCCAAGAGTAGTAGCTCCATTTCCAACAGTTAATGTCTTACCTGCAGCTACTGTAACATCATTTAATGCAGTTGTGCCATTTAGAGTAGTGGTTCCACTAACATCTAATGTATTAGTAAGAGTAGTAGCCCCAGTAACAAAAAGTGCGCCTCCAAGAGTAGTATCACCAATTAATGTTGTAATACCCGTAACATCTAATGTGCCTTCAAGAATAGTCGGACCCGTAACAGCAAGTGAACCTCCAAGAGTAGTAGCTCCATTTCCAACAGTTAATGTCTTACCTGCAGCTACTGTAACATTATCATTTAATGCGGTTGTGCCATTAAGAGTTGTCGCTCCAGTAACAGCAAGTGCGCCTCCAAGAGTAGCATCTCCGGTAACATCAAATGTGCCTCCAAGTGTAGTAGCCCCATTTCCAACAGTTAATGTCTTACCCGCAGCTACTGTAACATTATCATTTAATACAGTTGTGCCATTAAGAGTAGTCGCTCCAGTAACAGCTAATGAACCACCTAGATTAGCAACTCCTGTCACATCAAGCGTGCCTCCAACAGTTAATGTCTTACCTACAGCTACTGTAACATTATTATTTAATGCAGTTGTGCCATTAAGAGTAGTGGCTCCACTAACAGCAAGTGCACCTCCAAGAGTAGTAGTTCCATTTCCAACAGTTAATGTTTTACCTGCAGCTACTGTAACATTATCATTTAATGCAGTTGTACCATTAAGAGTAGTGGCTCCACTAACAGCGAATGAGCCACCAAGAGTAGAAGCTCCAGTAACATCAAGTGTGCCTCCAATAATAGTAGCTCCATTTCCAACAGTTAATGTCTTACCCGCAGCTACTATAACATTATCATTTAATGCGGTTGTGCCATTTAGAGTAGTCGCTCCAGTAACAGCAAGTGCGCCTCCAAGAGTAGCAGCTCCAGTAACATCAAGGGTGCCTCCGAGAGTTGTAGCTCCATTCCCAACAGTTAATGTCTTACCGGCAGAAACTGTAACATTATCATTTAATGCAGTTGTGCCATTAAGAGTTGTTGCTCCACTAACTCCAAATGTTCCATATACATAACCACTATCTAGGTCGGTTGCACCAGCCGTTAAACCAGACAATATAGTTGCGCCACTAACTCCAAGTGTTCCAGATACAATACCACTATTCAAAGTGGTTGCACCAGCGTGTAAGCCTATTAAATTAGTTGTGCCAGAAACATTTAGATTTGCACCAATTTCTATATTGCTATTAAATTTTAAATCATACGGCACAATATCACTTGATGTTATGTTTTGTGAACTATCGCAAAGCGCAATACCCTTATTAAGATTGTCTATTTTTAATTTGGCAATATTGCTATTGCTTGGTGCTTTAATCTCCCATGATGCTCCATCATTTCCTAATTTGATATATGCTGCATCATTATCGTTATTATCTCTGATAGAGATACCTGCACCTGGGAATGATGTATTTAGTCCAGAAGACCCTTTATTTAATATTATATTTTTATCAGTTACTTCTAAATTAATAGTTTGAATATAATTTAAAGTGCCCGCAATATTTACAGTATCGCCAGCCCCTCCAATATTTATTGTAGTTATCCCCGCACCAGAATTACCAATATTTACAGATTGGGTATGAGTTCCATTACCTAAACTAATAATAGATGCATTAATATCACCAATTTGCAAAGTATCACCCGACAATAATGTATCAATGTTATTTACAGATAATCCACCTGTTAAAGTTGTAACACCCGTAACACCTAATGAACCGCCAAGCGTGGTTGCACCTGTTCCAACAGTTAAATTCTTACCAGCAGCTATGGTAACATTATTATCCGCATTTAATTGACCTAATAATGTAGTAACCCCTGTAACACCTAATGTACCTTCAAGTATAGTGGCCCCGGTAACACCTAATGTTCCGGCTATAGAAGTATTACCCGTATCATTAGCTACAATGAATTTATCAGTATCACATGTAATACCACCATCAGCAATCAATGCACCTAATAATGTAGTAACACCTGTAACATCAAGTGTGCCTCCAATAATAGTAGCTCCATTTCCAACAGTTAATGTCTTACCCGCAGCTACTGTAACATTATCATTTAATGCGGTTGTACCATTAAGAGTTGTTGCTCCAGTAACAGCAAGTGCGCCTCCAAGAGTAGTGGCTCCATTTCCTACAGTTAATGTCTTACCTGCAGCTACTGTTACATTATCATTTAATGCAGTTACACCATTAAGAGTAGTGGCTCCAGTAACAGCCAATGAATCTCCAAGAGTAGCAGCTCCAGTAACAGCGAATGACCCGCCAAGAGTAGTAGCTCCATTTCCAACAGTTAATGTCTTACCCGCAGCTACTGAAACATTATCATTTAATGCCGTTGCGCCATTAAGAGTTGTCACTCCAGTAACAGTGAATGAATCACCAAGAGTAGCAGCTCCACTAACAACAAGTGCGCCTCCAAGTGTAGTATCACCAGTTATTGTTGTAATACCGGTAACATCTAATGAATCTCCTAGAATAGTGGCTCCATTAACACCAAGTGTACCTCCAACAGTTAAATTCTTACCCGCAGCTACTGTTACATTATCATTTAATGCAGTTACACCATTAAGAGTAGTTGCTCCAGTAACATCTAATGAAGCGCCAAGAGTAGCAGCGCCAGTAACAGCGAATGACCCTCCAAGAGTAGTAGCTCCATTTCCAACAGTTAATGTCTTACCCGCAGCAACTGAAACATTATCATTTAATGCCGTTGCGCCATTAAGAGTTGTCACTCCAGTAACAGTGAATGAATCACCAAGAGTAGCAGCTCCACTAACAACAAGTGCGCCTCCAAGAGTAGTATCACCAGTTATTGTTGTAATACCGGTAACATCTAATGAATCTCCTAGAATAGTGGCTCCAGTAACACCTAGTGAGCCTCCAACAGTTAATGTCTTACCCGCAGCAACTGTAACATTATCATTTAATGCAGTTGTGCCATTAAGAGTAGTGGCTCCAGTAACATCTAATGCATCTTCAACAACAGCAGCTCCAATAACACTAAGTGTGCCTCCAATACTAGTATCACCGTTTAATATTGTAATTCCAGTAACAGCTAATGAATCTCCTAGAGTAGTGGCTCCAGTAACACCAAGTGCCCCTCCAAGAGTAGTAGAACCATTTCCAACAGTTAATGTCTTACCCGCAGCTACTGTAACATTATCATTTAATGTGGTTGTGCCATTAAGAGTTGTTGCTCCAGTAACAGTGAATGAATCACCAAGATTAGCAGCTCCAGTAACAACAAGTGTACCTCCAAGAGTAGTAGTTCCATTCCCAACAGTTAATGTCTTACCTGCAGCTACTGTAACATTATCATTTAATACGGTTGTGCCATTAAGAGTTGTGGGCCCGGTAACATCTAATGACCCGCCAAGAGTAGAAGCTCCAGTAACACCGAGTGAACCTCCTAGAGTAGTAGCTCCATTTCCAACAGTTAATGTCTTACCCGCAGCTACTGTTACATTATCATTTAATGCGGTTGTACCATTAAGAGTTGTTGCTCCAGTAACAGCAAGTGCGCCTCCAAGAGTAGTGGCTCCATTTCCTACAGTTAATGTCTTACCTGCAGCTACTGTAACATTATCATTTAATGCCGTTGTTCCATTAAGAGTCGTGGCTCCAGTAACAGCTAATGAATCTCCAAGAGTAGCAGCTCCTGTAACGCCAAGTGTCCCTCCAACAGTTAATGTCTTACCCGAAGCTATAGTAACATTATCATTTAATGCAGTTGTTCCATCAAGAGTTGTGGCTCCAGTAACACCGAGTGAACCTCCTAGAGTAGTAGCTCCATTTCCAACAGTTAATGTCTTACCCGCAGCTACTGTAACATTATCATTTAATGCAGTTGTGCCATTAAGAGTAGTGGCTCCAGTAACATCTAATGCATCATTAATAAAAGCAGCTCCACTAACACTAAGTGTGCCTCCAATACTAGTATCACCGCTTAATGTTGTAATTCCAGTAACAGCTAATGAATCTCCTAGAGTAGTGGCTCCAGTAACTGCAAGTGCGCCTCCAACAGTTAATGTCTTACCAGCAGCTACTGTAACATTTTCATTTAATGCCGTTGTTCCATTAAGAGTAGTGGCTCCAGTAACAGCTAATGAATCTCCAAGAGTAGCAGCTCCTGTAACGCCAAGTGTCCCTCCAACAGTTAATGTCTTACCAGCAGCTACAGTAACATTATCATTTAATGCAGTTGTTCCATTAAGAGTTGTGGCTCCTGTAACAGCTAATACGCCACCAAGAGTAGTAGCTCCATTTCCAACAGTTAATGTCTTACCTTCAGCTACTGTAACATTATCATTTAATGCCGTTACACCGTTAAGAGTGCTAGCTCCAGTAACAGTAAGTGATCCTCCAAGAGTAGTAGAACCGTTTCCAACAGTTAAATTCTTACCCGCAGCTACTGTAACATTATCATTTAATGCGGTTGTGCCATTAATAGTAGTAGCTCCAGTAACATCTAATGAACTAACAAGAGTAGTGGCTCCAGTAACACTAAGCGCCCCGCCTAAAGTGGCAGCACCCTTTAATGTTGTAATACCAGTAACCGCTAATGAACCTCCTAGAGTAGTAGCTCCAGTTACAACAAGTGTGCCTCCAAGAGTTGTGCCTCCATTTCCAACAGTTAATGTCTTACCTGCAGCTACTGTAACATTATTATTTAATGTAGTTACACCATTAAGAGTAGTTGCTCCAGTAACAGATAATGAAGCGCCAAGAGTTGCGGCTCCAGTAACATCAAGTGTCCCTCCAACAATTAATGTCTTACCTGCAGCTACTGTAACATTATTATCAGCATATACTTCACCTAATAATGTAGTAATACCCGTAACATCTAATTTTCCACCAAGTATAGTTGCTCCATTAGTAACAGTTAATTTCTTTCCAGTGCCTACAGTTACATTATTATCCGCATATAATCGACCTAATAATGTCGTAGTCCCAATAACATCTAATGACCCTTCTAGAGTAGTAGCACCGGTAACATCTAATGTTCCAGCTATTGCCGTATCTCCTGTTGTATCTGCAACTACAAATTTATTTACATCCATAGTTAAACCACCAATAAGAGAGGTAGTGCCTATAACAGTAAGACCATTCGTAACTGACGCATTATTTAGAGTTGTTGTCCCAATAACATTAAGTGTGCCTCCTACTTTAGAATTATTTATAATATTAGCACTCAATAATATAGTATCCCCGGCTTCTACTGATGCTAAAGTGCTTAAACCACTAACATTAAGTGTTGTGCCTATATTGGAGTTATGTGTTGTAGTAATTGATTTAGTAGTAGTGTCTCGTATAACAGTAAGATTTCGATTTATAGTTGTATTCTCGATAACATGTAAATCCTTGTTAATATATGCATCATAATCTACAATAATATCCTTGCTAAATGATGCGTAATTATCAATATTAATATTAGCGCCAAAATCTATATTGCCAAGAAATGTTAAATCTCGATTAACTGTAGAGCTTGATGTAACATCTAAATTATCATTACACTGTAATAAACCAGGTGTAAAATTATCAACCAACATTTTAACAACATTACTATTCTCAGGAGTTTTAAATTCCCAGCTAGTTCCTTGTGAACCAATACGACTAAATCCCTTATTATCATCATTGGCATCGCGAATATATATACCAGCACTGTGAGCTGTTCCAGCACCAGACGAAGATTTATTTAACACAATAAATTTGTTATTAACTTCTAGCACATTTGATTGGATATAATTTAAATTTCCAGCAATATTAACAGTATCTCCTGCACCACCAATATTAATAGTAGTAATGCTTGAGCCTGTTCCTATATTAACAATCTGAACACTATCACTATTGCCTAAACTAATGGTCGATGCTTTATAATCACCAATATGCAATGTATCATCGACATTTAAAACATCTATTTTATTTACAAATAATGAATCATTTAAAGTTGTTTCTCCAATAACATTAAGTTTTCCACTGAGTGATGCGAAATTTAAGTTTAGAGAAGATGCAGTTAATGAACCAACTACATTTGTATTTGATAGAGTAGTATTACCATCTACATTCAATTGTCCAACGACATTTGTATTTGATTGAGTAGTATTACCGACAACATTTAATTCTCCAACTAGATTTGCGTTTGATAGAGCAGTATTACCAACAACATTTAATTCTCCAACTACATTTGTGTTTGATTGAGTTGTATTGCCAACAACATTTAATTCTCCAACTACAGTTGTGTTTGATTGAGTTGTATTACCAGCAACATATAATTTATCTGTGATATTCACATTTGATTGAGTTGTATTACCATAGACATATAATTTATCTGTGATATTCACATTTGATTGAGTTGTATTACCAACGACATATAATTTATCTGTGATATTCACATTTGATTGAGTTGTATTACCGACTACATTTACAACTCCAACAATATTTGCATTTGATAGGGTTGTATTACCAGCTACATTTAATTTATCTGTGATATTCACATTTGATTGAGTTGTATTACCAGCAACATTTAATTTATTTGTAATGTTAGCAGAATTTGTTTTTAAAACCTGTGTATTTACAACAGGTGTATTTAAGTTACCATTCATACCTAAGCCACCTGATATTACTAATGCTCCAGTGCTTGTCGATGTAGATTGTGTATTATTCGTAAATTGTAAAGGGCCTGCAATCGTTTGTAAATTTCCCATATTTTTATCTAAAAATTGAGGGTTATAAGAGACTCCACCACCACCATTTGATTGAATTAAACTGAATAAATTCAAACCATTTATTACCAAATTACCATTAATATCTAAATCATTATTGATTATTGATTTACCTTTTACTGTTAATGCACTATTAATCAAAGTGTTAGCACCGGATAAGTATATACTGTTCAATGCTTCAATTGACACATTTTTACCTGATAACGACATTATTGTGTATATATCTATTTATAGAGAATATATATTTTTAAAAAAAGAATTAAATTTATAATATAATAGAAATACTATATTATAATTTATATTTACAACGAGTAATATACTCAATTTATTTTTACATGTAATTTTTTATTTTAAAATAAAATAAATATAAAATAGTAAAATTTATATTTATTTTATTTCATATTTATATATAAAATTATACATAATATAAATTTATATATAAATATCAATTAAATATGGTAATAAAATTTACAATAATTACACCAACAACGGGAAATTCTAAATTATCAAAATTAATACACTCAATTAACAATCAAAATGATAACAAATTACTTCATAAACAATTCGAGCATTTAATTGTTATTGATGGACCTGAATTTACCAAAAATACGCAACAAATTTTAAATGATAATCCTCCGGTAAATCATGAACGATTCATAATCCAACTTCCATTCAATACAGGAAAATATGGCGGTAATTATCTGGGTCATAAAATATATGCATCATTTGGTCAATTAGTCAGAGGAGATTGGGTAATATTAGCAGATGATGATAATTGGTATGATCCTAATCACTTTAATAGTTTAATTACAGCAATAAATAACTACAATAATAAAAACAATTATAGAAAAAACATAGAATGGCTATATTGTCTAAGAAAAATAGAAAACGACGCACAAGGATATGTGTGTGACGATAATTGTGAATCTCTTGGATATTTAAATGCGGTATTTTATAATAATAATGACCGATTAATCGATACAAGTTGTTATTGTATTCGTAGTGATATAATGATTAATTGCTCATATTTATGGAATTCTAAAGCAGCAAATAACAATAATGACCCCGACCGAATATTTTCAAAAAAATTAATGACACAATATCCAAATTTTGTATGCACACAGCAGTATACAATAAATTATTATACTGGAAATAGAGACAATAGTGTAAAATCTGAATTATTTACAAAAGGAAATGAAATAATATTACACAAGTATGGCGTTATTCCATGGCAACGACCTGTATTATATATAGCACATTTCGATAGTTTACATACTCAAATGGTATTAAATCGTGTATATGGTGGTAACAAAAAACCTCTACCATGTATTGCATATAATCAATGGAATCTAAATTTTTTTGACATACTATGTGACAAATTTCTGTTAATTAGTGCATATACTCAACCAGAATTTATTCCGTCTGGTTCAAAATTACTTTTAAATTTTTGTTCAGCCAATGATTTACCTACAACACTATTAAATAGAAATGATATTGAAAAAATAGTATATACTTATGAATCCCCTAATATTCGACATAAGGAACAATGGGATTTAGCATATCTTCTCCCTAAATTTAATAAAATATTAACATATTGGAAGCCAATGCTTGATATTTCAAGTCTTATTGATAATCGTATAAAGTATTTACCATTCATTGGTAGATTTGATATGCTAAATCCAAATGATTTAGCATGTATTCGAGAAAATAAGACCCCCGATAAAAAAATCTGCATTATATTGGAAAATAGGAATATATCTGAAAAATATAAAATTAATGAAATAGAGTTATGTGCACAAGATTATTTACGATATCAATATGCATCTGCACTTGGTAAACGAATTTACTGTTATGGCACAACTTGGAAACCAATGGAAAATATTATAAATTATTGCAGTGCAAAAAATCGTAATTTAGACCAAGAGCGAGTCATTGATTTGATGTCTAATTATACATTTTGTCTTATTATTGAAAACTGTAATGCGGACGGTTATATAAGTGAAAAAATATATGATGCTCTTACAGTTGGATGTATTCCGTTATATTATGGTAATAAAAATAATATTTTGCAAATTCCAGATGATTGCTATATTGACTTAAACTCAATTACCGCGAAGGATTTACCGAATTTAATTGATAATATGGATAGTGAATTTATAAAGTTATTCCGTGCAAATATATATAAAAAAAGAATGGATATTTTAAATAAAGTAAGCATTAATGCATATACCGAAATAATAGAAAGTGTGGTTTTACAAAACTAAAATAAAAAATAAAAATGTATACATAATTAAAAATACATTAATTTTTTAAAATATTTTTATTATATATAAATGAAATCCAAATCTAATCAAAAAAGAATTAAACGGTCGTTTCGCGCAATAAAAGGAGGAAAACCTGTAACTAGGTCACAAGTTGAAATCGCGTTGGTTTCCGCTCAAGACTTAGTAAGGGAATTATCATCTATGCTATCTTTAATAGAACAACAAGCAGAACTACCTAGATTATCTATTGAAACTAATTTACAATCTGCACAATCATTAGTTGCCAACTTGACATCTATGTTAGTAACTGTAAAAAAAGAAACACCTTCTGCTCTTTCTGCTTCTTCTGCTTCTTCGGCATCTGCAGCCGTTTATACATCTTCAAGTGCTCCAGCTACGAATGAACCAGAAGATTGGTGGATGGTTGGACCAAATGATCGTTCAGGAATAGGACAAGGTAGTGAATATGCTCATTATGTTTAGTTGATACACCCAAAAATTTAATATATGCAATTACAAAAAAAAACAAAAAAAACTTTTCTTTTGTTTTTTTTGTTTTTTTGTTATCATTTATCACACATCTAAATCATTGAAACACACTAATCATTAACATATCACGATAGTCATTTCTCATTGCATTTTGTCATGTTACGACGGGTATTTGCTTAGTCTGCCAGCTCAATTTCAATTTCAGCATCTGACTGGGTGCATTCAGACTCAGAGCCATCTGAAACATCAGGCACATTTCCTTTTGTTGATTGCCAGAGTCTTCCAACCGTTCTCGTGATGGTTATGGCAAGCTCTCGTCCTTTCAGCTCTGGATTTTCCGCAAGAATCTCTTCCTTGACCTTGTCACGGTTGACAGCAAGAAACATCATGTAGGGATTGAGAGCCCGTTTCACGGCATTTGCGCTTCGCTTTTTCTTTGTCTCTTCAACAATGCCGTTTTTCTTGTTGAATGCCTTGATGAGTTGGTCGTGGTTTTTGGTAAAGGCTTCAAGGTTTGGTTGAGCGAGAGTGCCGAAATTCTGATGAGATGCGGCGTGCTGTTTGCAAAATTCACCATTTTCACTGCTGCGTTTGCATTGAGATGGAACAAGCTCGCCAGTTGCATTCATCTCAATTGCGGGTGTGAGGGCATTGCATCTTGTTTCGGCTTGTGCTGGTTTGTTGGGTCCACGGCGCTTCGACTTGGTGATGTTCTCTTCCGGGAATGCTTCAATTTCGGCGTGGTCATCCTTTGGAGCTACTTCCCATGAATCGGCAATTTGAGGTGCGGCAGATTCTTGCAGAGGAAATGCCGAAAATGTCGCAAGTAATGCCGCAAGTTTCAAATGTAGTCCTCTGTTTTCAATGGTAAGTCGGTTGATTTCGTCTTGGAAACTACGGAGCACATCCGTAATCTTGGCTGCTTCTTTGTCGAAGTTGAAGGGGTTGGTCGTCATTGCTTGTGTTGCTTCTACTGCTTGTTGCTACTTGTCATTGGTCTATTTATACTTTTTCCATCAATTTTTTTTAACCCATAGCGATAGCTAATAATTATATATATATATACATCCAATATGTAATGGTGATTGTAAATTCTGAAAAACCTGTAAGAAGATGCAACACTATATAACAGCTTATAACTATATATTTGCAAATAATAAATTATTTATAAATATTAAATTATTATATATAGATATATAAATATTGATGAAGCTTTCAAAAAAAAAAATTGGTAATAAAAGAAGTTATAGAAAAGTTTTGAGAGAGATTAAACCACAAATTGTATTTCCTAAAAGTGTTTATTTAAATAGCGAAAATCTAACTAAAGTAAAACGTTCTGGCAGAAGTTTAATAAATGCGTCTAAACAGAATCATAAATTAAATGGTGGTGATTTAGTAAACCGGTCTTTTTGTAAAAATGGTTCTGAAGAAAACCCACAACCAGCATTAAATGGTCGTGAATATAATAAACATAAGAGAATAATGAGTCCTGGTTTTGAAATTTTAATGTCATCTGATGCACCGTTTGAATTAACCCATTCAACATTATATCGATTAGCTCAATTTAATAGAGCAACAAATAGATGGTTTAAATTCGTTATTTTTAATTTTAAAGGCGAAGACCATCTTTATTTATTAAATGGCAATCCAGAAAATAATAAACATCCTATGTGTATGGTTTACGGATTTTTAGAACATTCTACTAAAGATGAATATCCTTTGTTTAGAGAAACAATTGAAAATTTACTTAAACTTAAAGAAAAAATAGATAAGAATGTAATTAATATGGAAACTGTAGATGAGGATAACGAAGTAATTGTAAATTTTAATCGGCAATTGTATGAAAATTTTGGTTGCATGCATGCATTATCAGCTGGTTCAGGAACTATTTTAGAAGATGGCACTATATGTTTGAATAATAAGTCTGGCCATTTTAAACCAGGTATGGGTGATTTAGAGATTGCTAGAGAAATGTTTAATATTGTAACAGGTCAACCCGTGAGAAGTCGTATAGCGGCTCATAAGGATTTAGTAATAAAAGAATTGTCCGGTGTAATTCCCAATTTTAATTATGACAATTATTCTGGCACTTGTTTACGTTCAGAAGATGCTACCAATTAATATGATTTACCTAAGATGTAATGGTAAATCTAATGAAATATTAGGATGATGCAACACTATATAACAGATTATAACTATATATTTGCAAATAATAAATTATAATTTTATTATATGTATATATATTGATATAGATGAAACTTTCAAAAAAAAATTGTAATAAAAGAAGTTATAATAAACACAGTTATAGAAAAGTTTTAAAAGGCGGACGTCCAATTATTATTAATGGTATAGAAATAGGTCCAAATATTGTGTTTCCTGAAAGTTTTGATTTTCGGGGAAATAATCTCGCTGGTGTAAATTTATCAGGTTGCACTTTAATAAAGGCTAACTTTGTAGGTGTAAATTTAACCAATGCAAATTTATCAAGGGCTAATTTAACTAAGGCTAAATTTAATTTAGCCGAATTACAGGATGCAAATTTAAAAGGCGCCACTTTAGTTAGTGCTAATTTTTATTTAGCAAAATTAAATAATGCAAATTTAAAAGATACTAATTTTACGGAAGCTTCTTTAATTCATACTAATTTCCAAAGTGCTAATTTAAATGGGGCTAATTTTACTAAGGCAAATATAATGGATGCTGATTTAACTAGGGCTTCTTTAATTAATGCTCAATTGGAAAATACTAATTTATTAAATTCCAATTTTACACAAGCTAGTTTAATTGGCACTAATTTACAGAATGCTGATGTATATGAAATTATTTTTGCACAAGCTTCTTTAATTGGTGCTAATTTTACAGGTGCTGATTTAAAACATACTAATTTTAGGCAATCTTCTTTAATTCGTGCTGATTTTACAAATGCAAATATAATGGATGCTGATTTTCGCGATGCAAATATGTTAAATGCGATTTTTACAGGGTCATCATTTTTAATGACCGATGATGAAGATGAAGATGAAGATGAAGATGAAGATGATGATGAAGATGAAGATGAAGATGATGAAGATGAAGATGATGAAGATGAAGATGATGATGAAGATGAAGATGAAGATGAATATGATGAAGATTTCGCATCTGCATCTGGAACACCTACAGTTGCACATTAAAATGATAATTAATAATTAATAATAAAATATATAGATTATGACAAGCTAACATATCATAACAATATATACGAATTTATAACAATATATTTACAAATAATAAATTATAATATGTATATATATTAATATAGATGAAGCTTTCAATAAAAAAAAGTTGTAATAATAACAATAAACGAAGTTGTAATAAAAATAAATATAGAAAAGTTTTAAAAGGTGGACATCCAATTATTATTAATGGTATAGAATTAGGTCCAAATATAGTATTTCCAGAAAGATTCGATTTTCGTAGAAATAATCTCGTTGGTGTAAATTTATCAGGTTGCACTTTAATAAAGGCTAACTTTATAGGTGTAGATTTAACAAATGCAAATTTATCAATGGCTAATTTAACGAAAGCGCAATTCATGCAAGCTAAATTAGACGGAACGAATTTACATGGCGCTGTTTTAGCTAGTGCAAATTTCCATTTTGCAAAATTAAATAATGCTAATTTAAATGATACTAATTTAAATATGGCTCATTTAGAGGATGTAGAGTTAATTGGTACACATTTATCAAATAGTAATTTAAAAGGTGCTTTTTTAAAAAATAGTAATTTAACTAGTACTTATTTAAATGGTGCTAATTTACAAAATGCTTATTTAATTGGTGTTAATTTAAATAGGGCTTATTTAAATGGTGCTAATTTAGAAAATGCTAATTTAGAAATTGCTGATTTAACTAAGGCTTATTTAAATGAGGCTAATTTAAATGAGGCTAATTTAAATGAGGCTAATTTTATGCAGGCTTCTTTAATTGGCGCTAATTTATCTAGCGCTTATTTAGATGGCGCTGATTTCGAAAATGCTTATTTAAATGGTGCTAATTTATCTATGGCTAATTTAAATGATGCTAATTTAATGCAAGCTTCCTTAATTCGTGCTAATTTAACCGGTGCTAATTTAACTAATGCTAATTTAATGCAAGCTTCATTAATTGGTGCTAATTTAACTAATGCTAATTTAAATAGGGCTAATTTAACACAAGCTTCATTAATTGGTGCTGATTTAACAGGTGTTAATTTAAATGAGGCTAATTTAACACAAGCTTCTTTAATTGGTGCTAATTTAACAAGCACTAATTTAACTGATACTATTTTTACCGATGCAAATATTATAGATGTAAATTTTACAGATTCATCATATATTATTGATGACCAGGATAGTGAGGATGAGGATAGTGATGATCAGGATGCATCCGGAGCGGAAACACCTTTAGTTGCACATAGAAGATGATTTATAATTATCAAAATTTGTTTAATAATTATAAATTAATTTTAAAGTAATAAATAAAAAAAAACTTTTCTTTTGTTTTTGATTGTTTTTGTTATCATTTATCACACTTCATCATTAACATATCACTAAAGTCATGTAAGGGGGTAATTAAACCTAGTCAGCCTGCTCGATTTCAATTTCAACATCTGACTGGGCGCATTCAGACTCAGAGCACTCGGAAACATCGGGCACATTTCCTTTTGTGGATTGCCAGAGCCTTCCAACCGTTCTCGTGATGGTCATGGCAAGCTCGCGTCCTTTCAGTTCTGGATTTTCGCTGAGAATCTCTCCCTTGACCCTGTCGCGGTTGACAGCAAGAAACATCATGTAGGGATTGAGGGGCCGCTTCACGGCATCTGCGCTTCGCTTTTTCTTTTTCTCTTCAACAATCCCATTTTTCTTGTTGAATGCCTTGATGAGTTGGTCGTGTTTTTTGGTAAAGGCTTCAAGGTTTGGATGGTCACAGGTTCCGAAATTCTCATGAGATGCGGCGTGCTGTTTGCAAAATGCACCATTTTCACTGCTGCGTTTGCATTGAGATGGGACAAGCTGGCCAGTGGCATCCATGTCGATGGCTGGGGTGAGGGCATTGCATCTTGTTTCTGCTTGGGCTGGTTTGTTGGGTCCGCGGCGCTTGGACTTGGTGATGACCTCTTCTTGAGCTGCGGCGCCATCATCATTTGGAGCTACTTCCCATGAATCGTCAATTTGAGCTGGGATGGGAAATGTAGTTACTGCTGTGGATTCTTGAGCTGGGAATGCCGAAAATGTCGCCTGTAATGCCGTAAATTTCAGATGTAGTCCTCTGTTTTCAATGGTAAGTCGGTTGATTTCATCTTGGAAAGCACGGAGCACATCCGTAATCTTGGCTGCTTCTTTGTCGAAGTTGATGGGGTTGGTCGTCATTGCTTGTGTTGCTTCTACTGCTTGTTGCTACTTGTCATTGGTCTATTTATACTTTTTCCATCAATTTTTTTTAACCCATAGTGTTAGCTAATAATTATTTATTAATATAAGATGTAATGGCAAATTCTGAAAAACCTGTTAGATGATGCAACGCAATATAAGAAGTTATAACTATATATATTTACAAATAATAAATTATAATTGGCATAGATATATAAATATAGATGAAGCTTTCAAAAAAAAATTATAATAAAAGTAATAAAAAAAGTTGTATTAAAAATTGTTATCGAAAAGTTTTAAAAGGTGGGCGTCCGATTGTTATCAATGGTATAGAATTAGTTCCAAATAAGGTATTTCCAGAAAGTTTTGATTTTCGCGGATATAATCTCGTTGGTGTAAATCTATCAGGTTGCACTTTAATAAATGCTAACTTTGAAAATGCTAATTTAAATGATGCTCATTTTACAGGTGCTCATTTAAATGGTGCTAATTTAATCAGGGCTTCTTTAATTAATGCTTATTTCGAAAATGCAACGTTAAATACTACTAATTTAACGCAAGCTACTTTAATTGGTGCTAATTTTACAGGTGCTTATTTAAATGATGCTATTTTTACCCAAGCTTCTTTAATTGGCGCTATTTTTACAAGTGCTGATTTAACAAATACTCATTTTAATCAATCATCGTTAATACGTGCTAATTTTGTTGGTGCTGATTTAACAGGTGCTGATTTTAGGAATGCAAATATGTTTAATACAATTTTTAATGATAACGGTGAATATGACGGTGAAAATGAATATTACGATAATGATTATGGTCATGAGTATCAAGATGATTACGATGATGATTATGACGATAATGATTTATTATCTGCATCGGCAACACCTACAGCGGCATATCAAGGTAATCCTTAATAATTACTATAGTTCTGAATTAAATATATAATAATAGTTTTTTTTAAATATTATTATTATATTTTATTTATTTATTCATCAAGTGCTTCATCTTTTGGTATAATTTGAAATAATATATCTCTCGAAATTCGATTTATACTATGAGAAGTCAATGGAGTATTTAATCTAATAATATCTAATATTGCTTGTTGGTCTTCTAAAATAACAATATCATGTATTTTATGTTCATCACCTGGACTTAAAACTTGTGACCCAATAATTGAAAAAGGTATAATGCCTGTTATATTATAAAGTGAATAACTATTATCTCGCAATTTTTGTTCAATATATTGATTGTTTTCTATAATCTCTATTTTATCAAAATAGTGACTACTATTTTTATTAAAATGATTAAACACTCGCAATCGTGAACGTCTATTTTGTTGATATAGTGTTTTTAACTCACTTGTATTATTTTTAATGTCTTTTTCTGTATAGAACACCTCATTTGGATAAACATTATATGACAATCGCGTATCCACAATTTTTATTGAATTGTCAAGTATTTCCCGTCGTCTAATTGGATTGCGTAATATCTCATCTACCAATTTGCGTATATATTTACTATGCACAAAATCAACATTTTCATCATTTAATAAGAGTAATCTACAATTTCCCTTACGATAATAGTCTATATTTAATTTATTATTAATATTATTATCAATATTTGTATCATCCCAATTTTGACCATTTCTTTGTAAATATTTACGAATATTATTAAGATATTTTGTTTTTGCGATTTCATTTGTACCGAATGATTTTATTATTTCTAATATTTTTAACTTATTTGTATCTATAAATTCATCTAAAGTTAAGCCATTTGTTTCATCAACCCAATTACAAAACGGGTCAGTACTACATTGATTTTTTATTTTATGAACAGAGCATGTTTGTTCTACATATGTTTGTCCTTTTCCTATTTTACTTATATCTACTGGTTTATACACTATATTATTTTTAACTAAATTAATAATCATCTTTGACAATGATGAGCGTTTTTCTTGTAATCCCAATTTATTATTATTTATCAATTCAGTTATTTCCTTTTTCGGAACAATACGCCCATTAGACCGGTTATTACTATCACTTAAACTTAACAATCTTGATAATTCAAATCGAAACCTTTCATAACTATATTTATTATAGTTTAAAGACATAATAAAATCAATACGACCATCAGTATGATATTTCTCGTAATTATAAATCTCATCATCTTGATGTATTTCCATTTCAACTTCCTGAATTCGATGTATTAGATAACGATATTTATTATCCTTATATTTCTTGTATATATGTGTATCTATTCTAACCGATATATAATCACCAGTTTCAATTAGTAATTTATCAATTGCCTTCGTATCTTCTATCATAGTTACTCCAATAATTCGTGAAGGTATAATGCCATTTAAACTTTTATATAAATTAGTATAATTTTGTAAAGTAGTTTCGATATCATATTTAGGAATATTGCCTGTATAAATATTATCGGGTAATTCAACTGACCAATATTGCTCATTCATTTGGATAAATGTATTTCCGATATTGAATTCTAATGAAAATACAACAATACCTTTCAATATATTATCGGCATCAATTACATAATCATATTCAAAATTGTCTTTAGGTAATTTTGAAATATCTTGTAGAGATAATCTAGGCGTGAACTTTTGTTTTTGGTTATATTCAGATATAGCTGTTTCTATTTTATGAAAATCAATATGTAATGTTGGTAATAGTTGATTTCCGATTGTTTTAACCGGGTCAAATGGGACAATTATTCCGCATGATATATAGTAAGCTGTAAATAAATTTTCATCTTCGATATTACTAATGATAAATTTAATAGGAGTGAGATAGCCAAATTCCTCCGCATTTAATGAGATTAGAGAATTTAATACATCTAATACTGTTTTAAATGAGGGTAAATCAACTGATAACATATCAAGATAATTCAATTTACTAAAATCATCTAATTTACTATTATAACTTGTTGGAAATACAGGTATAAACACGTCCGCGACAATAAAGCCTACTACTAAATTATTAATATTTAATACAACATTTTGTATGGTATATCCTAATTTTGATATCATTTCACTATTATCTAAAAACCTATCAAAATTTTTATCATGAAATTCTGTAATATTCAAATATTTATTATCAGTATTATTAAATATTGCATTAGCCTTATCTTCTATATTTATGTGTGGCAGTATTTCATTAAATATTTTAGTAATAATAGGGTTATCATGATCAAAAAATTTGTTTATTTTTTTATTACTTTCCCCTGATTGTTTATCGCATGCTTTGTTGGTATAAACGATAGGCTCCAACATATTATCGATATTCTTATTTCTAAATAATAGTATGGATTGTGTTTTTTTACCTAATTCATATGGTTGAACAAATCCTCTTGGAATTTCAATAATCAATTTGCCATCATCATTTGTCGATAGAATAAAAATATTTACACCAATATCTATAATATCATCATCTTCTCCTTTATTTTTTAGAATACCTTCCATATTTCCTAACCAATTCATCGATTGATTTAATATTTGAAGTAGTGTAAAATCTGGTTTTGGGTCATCACTGATTAAAAATTCGATATAATTTTGTAAACTGCTTATATCTCCTGAGCGAAATGCATATTCTATCATAGGATATCTTGATAATTGCTCTGAAGTTATTCGTTTCACTATATTATGTAATAATAATTCAGTTATTTTTGTGAGAGCATTTACATCTGAATTTGTGCTTATATCATTTAATAATAGATAAAATGCTAATATATTTAGACAATTTTCTGACGGAGTTGATAATACACCGTATCTATAATAATAATTTTTAGAATTACTTTCACAACGAATACTTGTAGAACTAAAATATTCTATATCTAAATCCATAAAACCTCCAAAGGCTAATGGAAGTTGCCCAAATCTACCAGGTTGTAATTCTTTACCAAAACTTTGAATATAGGCTTGAGTGTTGTAATTTGTTTTTTCACTACTTATTAAGAATTTTTTATCTAAACGACTATTCGGATTACTGAAACAACAAACAGCTGGTATTTTACTAGGATGTTTATCTGGATTTACAAATCCTGGATAAATAAAGTTACTATCTTTAGGCAGTATATACAATGAAGTTGATTTTGTAGGTATCATATTCGTATTGGTTATGTCTAATGGTCCACATCTACATTCAGGACATTTAATATTATGATTTAAAATATCTTCATCACAATTTTTACATATACGCCATATAATGTATTCCTGTTTCTGGTATTCCTTTATGTTTTTATATATAGATTTTATTTCTGCAATTGATATATCACCTTTACTTTCAAACTTAACACATCCCAACTCTTTATTTTTATTTTCACCATCTATTAAATCTCGTGGATGTAATGGTATTTTATCACGAATACACCAGATTTTTGGACACATATAATAATTACTCCATTGCATTGGCTCATCTTGTGAGCCATATCGTATACTAACACATTTATTTGCAGTGCTAATTGGTTTATCAGGTTCACAATATTCTTCATCTACTAATATGTCAGGGTTACCCTCAATATTCTTATTACCCATATATGTTAAACCCAGGGCATATCTATATTTATCATAAATATATTTAAAACGCTCTGGACCAACCACTTTTGGATAGCGTTTAGTTCCCATACACGCTATTGAATATTTTTGTTTTTTATCATCACTTTCCCAATAAAATAATTTTCTATCTGATTTATATAGTTTTTCTAAAATTAAGTTATTAGAATTTCCCATCATTTCATAATCAAAATCTAAAATTTCTTGATTTACAATTTGCTCCTTTTTAGGTTTTTCAATAAGTTCATTTGATTGTTCAGTATCTGCCAGTTCCGCATCAACTTCTAAATCGAATCCAAATTCTGCTAAAATATCTAATTCTTCTATTTTTGTTTGTTGTTCTAAAAACTCGGTTTCTTGCTGTCTTTTTTCATATGTTGCAGCAGAAGTATCAATATTAAATGTTTCATCAATATAGTGTATATCATTTTTGTCATATAGCGTGTAATATATTTTAAATATTAAATCTAAAAGCTCACAAATACATGAAAAATCATATCCATTGCGATAATGTTCCATTTCAATCTTATATTTTTTATAGTTAAATTCATCTTCTTCTGGCTCTAAGTATAATTTAATATCAATACCATTTAATTCGGCACGTTTATCATTCTGTTTTTTTATATTTTCTGATGCATCATTTACTCTTTTATTTAATTCATCAATTTCGTCAGAACTAATATCATATAATTTCAGTATTTTATCTTTAATCTGGTCTATAGTTAATCCCCAATCTAAATTTTTTTTAAGTATTTCAATAATAGGGGTCTCTTTAATATAATTACTCACACGTCTATATCTAAAATTAATATAGTAGTTTTTACTCTTTTCACCAACCTGTTTTATTAGATGAGGTTTTATACGTTCTACTTCAATTCTATCCAACCCATCATTATACACAATATTATATGTTCCATCATCGATATTGCATTTTAATATATAAGCATTTTTTTTCCAATTTATACCATCTAATAAAAATTCGACAGATGTTTCAGGTGTATATGTTGGCTCAATTATAGTAAAAAAAGGTGTAAATATTGACAATACTCGTCGTAAATAATCGTAAGTTAAATGAAATTTAGAAGTATAACTATATTCTAAAATACTACTCATATTAATAATTGTTTGATTTGAATATTCTGTTGTTCTATTTAACAATTGTTTAGCATCAAATGTATTTAAATAAATAAAATAAGGATTTTCTTTACGAATACTATTAATAAATACGTTTATTTTATTAATAAATAATTTGTAAAACAAATTCTCACTAAAGCCTGAGGGTTGAAATATTACCTTTATTTCAATTGAACCTTGAATTTCATAAAAATATATATCAATAAATATGGGTGTATGCTCAAAAACAAATTTATTATCATCACTTAATAAATATTCTTCGACATTTTCTTCAAATATACCGTCATTATAATATATATTATAGCGCTTTATATCGTCATTACTCGAAGTTAATGTTTTAGTAACGATTTCTTTAACTACTTGTGAAATTTGTTGATTGCATAATCTTACTTTAAAAGTTAAACATTTTTTAGGTTCGTGTATTTTGGTGAGCTTTCCCAAATTTAAAGAAAAATTCTCTCGATGTATCCATTTTTCAAGTTGGTCTATACTAATTTTATCATAACTTCCAATACCAAAACTTGGTTTATAAATACGATATATATTCTCACTTCGTTGTTCATCATATAATCTAACAAATGGCATATCATTGTTAAGTATAATTCGGTTTAATATATCTCGTAAATTAAATGGCTCTATATTTGTTTTACTAATGTATTGCTCAAGAGATAATTTTATTTCAATCAAATTACGACACCCTAACTGATAATTTAATTCATCAGGTATTTGTATCATCATATTTCCATATAAATATAGATAAAATATGCGATTTTGCTCATCTAAACTAGCTAATTCGTCATCTGTTGTTGGATAAGGTGTAATTGTGTTTAATTGTTCAACCGTTTCAATATTATAAAAAAAACGGTTTATGGTAGATAGTATATAATCTCGAGTAAATACTGAAGTTGTTAGATTAATAATTCTATTATTTTTAATATATTCTACTATTTTTGGTAGTCCTACCCAATGTATTTCATTTCGCTCAAAACGACCAAAATTACAAAATGTCCTATTTTGATTAACATTTGTATACTTAATATTATCTTTACTATTAAGTTCTAAAAACGGAATAGAGCTTCCCTCAATATTTGGTTTTATACTAAAATATGGATTTTGGTCAGGCCATTGTCCGATTTTAAAATTTTTTTCACTTAATGTTTCAAAAGTAAGACACTGATATTTTAAATATGATACAATTAATGAATTTAATGGTTGTAATTTATTAAAATCATCTAAACTATAATTTGTTTTAGATATTGCATCTATTTTTAATTTGCGTTCCGTATCATCTATACGACCCGCATCGTAATCATTTTGTATATCTTTAATTTTATTATCTATATTAAATACACGTTTTAATATATCATCATGTGAAAACCCTATTTTTTCAAAAAAATCCATAATAGTTGACTGTGTAAATCCAGTATTGTCATCATATAAATTATAATATAATTTAGAAATTAAAAATGATTTCTCATCAATATCATCTAGATTCATGTATGCCCAAAGATATTGGTCCTCTATTCTATAGTTATAATGTAATGCTATAATACGCTGTATATTAAAAATAGTGGTGCTTGGTAATACATAATATGGTATAAAATCTATTTCAGTATAAAAATCCTTGTCTAGTTTCCCCCAATCTTTTTCAAAATTTTCACCAAAATATTCTAATAATTTTGCATATTCATCAGTTTTAATATCGGGAATAAGACGATTATCGCTAATTTGATTTAATATATCTATTAAATTTTCTGGAATAATACCAACACATATTGCTTTATTACAAATTTCACTTTCACTAGTAGATTCATCATATTCCAAAAACCGAAGTTTATTTCTTATTTCTTTTAATATATTAAAATATTCAAATGATTTATCAAATGTATTTTCAATTTGTTTATCATTTTCATTCCAAGAAATCATTGTTTCATTAAAAAAAATATTAAATTCTTCTTCAGAGCGAGCAGATGTCTTAATACGCTCAATTCGACTTTCCAATTTTACTATATAATTTTCATCTACATTTTGAATACCCAATTCTTTTTCCTTTTTAATGACATGATATAATAATTTCTTTTTTAATTTATTTATAATACGAGTATTTTCAACTATTGTATTCTCCTTTGCTCTAACTTTATCCAATATAGATTGAGTTGGATAATGATGAAATATAAGTGCTACAGGTTTATAAGATGTTCTAGATACCTCTATATTATAGCAATTACTATTATTCATAAAATAGTATATATACTATATTTATAAATGTATTTTTAGATTATTATTTATTCTTCCATATAGAATATTTTTTGAAATTCTGTTTCATAAATAAAGCTTCCTATACAATGAAGACTTTCTGCATTAAATTCATCTATAATACTTACAATAAATTCATTTTGCTCTTGATTTAAACCATTATGCAATACAAACATATGGTTTTCTTGATATTCATCCCTACTTTCATAATCAAAATCAACACCGATACGACCAAATAAAGTCCATTCTATTTCATCTACAAGGCGTTCAGTGATTGAGTTAAATATCAATTTCGGCTCAGTATTTGACTCAAATAACTTTATAAATATTTTATTTAATTCCATAATTCCTGTTTCAGGCTTCTTATTTGGTTTATCCGATGTTCTGATATCCAATAAAGTTATCTTATTTTCAGTACATTTATATTTTAAAATGACGCGATTATCGCTAGCGTAATGTATTTCAATATTCGACATATCTGATATTGTTTTTGTATATTGCGATATATTGTTAAAAAATATACAAAATCAATTTTTTTATCTTTTTTTATTATTTTATGTATAATCCATGAATAATACAATTTTTTATTGTAATAATATATAAACAAAAAAAAAATGGTAGTAGTAATGAATGAATACAGTCAAACTAACATGACAAACGCAAAAAGATATTTAAGTCAATTTAAGCAAGATTATGACGCAGATGATAACACTCCTGCTTATTGTCCAATGCAAAGTCAAATTAACAAATTTCCGAATTATTATGAGCAATCGTATTATCAGTTTGCACAGGCATATGTAAACCGCCACACGGTAGGGGGTCGGCGACAATCTCGCCGTTCTAGTGCACACCAACAAAGGCAACAACGTAAACGACGGTCCATGCGAAAGTAATTTATTATAAATTAAAATTTCGTAAAATATCCAGATTTTTAACAACTGATTTTTCTTTTCCAAGGGAAAATGCTATTTCTATATCACTTTCATTTAATGCAACTATTACCTTTTTTGCTTGTATTTTAATAAGTCCGATTAGATTAGATGTTTTGCCATCGTGTAATAATAATTTCGTAGATGAGCCTTCTGTGTCTTTATTTATTGTTAAGCCTTTTCCATTGCACACATCCATCACACGAGATAGTATGTGCGAAATTTCTTTATTCTGATTACCAGAATTAGTTAATGTATTGATAACTGTAGTTTTAGCATCTTCTTTTATATTATCTATTTTTTTAACAATATTTGATATAGATGTTTCTATCTCATATTGAAAGTTGCGGAGTATACCATAATATTCATTAATAGATTTATGTATTTCACGTTCCATCGTATAAAATGCATCACGCAAAATATTATTTTTTGCAATTATTTTTTGTAGGTCATTTAATGAAGATGTAATATCCGAAACTACAAAATCAAGTTTAATATTTTCTTTATCTAATTGAATATGCCTTCTTAACAATTGCAACCCTAAATCTAATAATCTATGAAAATCATCTACATTTTGAATATTAGATATAATAAACATAACAAAAGTTTGTTTATTATGTGTAAATACATGATAGTCTAGATCGCGCATTCCGGAAATAGCAGAATTAAAACTAATCATAATACCCCAACGGATATTGTGCGATATCATATCATTTTCAAATTTATCTAATTCTTTTTTAGCAACAGTATTTGTGTAATTTTTGCTCTCTAACATTATAATCTCTTCATCTGGTAGATGAAGCCATGCATCTGCTGAATGTGCTGTAGATGCTGTCTGCTCAAACCTAATATCACCATATCGATTTTTAAATGTATGCTCAATTATACCTTCGGCAAAACACCCCTTTTTAATAGAATTTGATGATATACCTATTAATTTGTGTAAAGTTGTATTTAGCTCACTAATAGAGCATTCTGTATTTGCATACCGCTTATTTAATAATGACATTTGACTATAAATAGAGCTTTCCATTGATACTGGCTCTTTAGAACTAATTTCACTTTCCGATTGATTTGCACTTATACGAAATTTCATATCATAACCTATATCTATTAAATGATAAATTACATCATTTATATTTTCGGTATTTATATCTTTTAATAACGGATACCGTGATAAATCAAGTGTTATTGTTATATTATCCATATGATAATTATATTAAAGAGTGTTTTTAATGAATATAATTCAATTTTTAATGTAATATAAATGCGATTAAATAATATTGTTTTTAAATGATATATATTTAAATGGAAATAGTAGAAAAAAATGATAGGATTCATGCAAATTATGAAAATTGCAAAATAGTATTGACCTTACGCGATTTCTTAGGATTAAGACAAACATATCAACCCTTGCAATTTGATGATAGCCAAATTATACATATTAACCATTTTATATGCGATACAAGTGCCAGAAAAAAAGGCAATGGACGAATATTATTAGGCTTAGTCTTAAAACATATTAAAACTACCTATTTTAAGACTGAAGATGTTATGGTTTCTTTAGTTGTATCTGGTAAAAAAAGAATAGATGAAACAGGTAAAGAAATCAAGTCAGATGATGCAAAATTAATACAATACTATAATAAATTAGGATTTAGGGTAATAAGTAAGGATAATGATATCATGTTAGGTCGATTACCATTTATAGTGGCGAGTTGTGAGAGTTATCCAGGTGGAGGACCAGAATGTTTGCCTACCACATTAGAAAAAAAGGGTGGCACGAAACAAATGAATAAAACCAGTCGAAATAAAAGAGCTGTAAGTCAAATTAAAAAAACATCCCGTTATAATAGAAAAAAATAATTACATTACTTACATTATTTATATTACTAATAGTAAACTTTTAAACACTATTATTCATTATGGGGTCTATTAGTAAACCATTTAGAAAAGTCATTAATTACACTTAGTATATAAACTGCTATCAACGCCCAAGTAGATATATATAATGATGATGTCTTTTCTGAAACAGAAATTAGTGTAGAGCATATAGGAGATCCTGTTGAAATCATACTACTCAAAATACCATAAATATCATTTGGAATACAATACTTTGCATATATATATATTGATATCCAATGTATAAATACGATTAGAAATGGCAAACTAAAATATTTTAATGTTTTCAAAAATAGGGCATTCATTTTTTAAATAGAATAATAATAGAATAGATACCATTAAAAATATTTCAAATTTTTTATAGAAAATTATAATTATTAGAATTTAAAATTGCATTTATTGATATATATATATTTTTACAAAAATTATGATTTATTATTATATACAAAAATGAGCACTATTCAATTTGAACCACTTATTGAAACGCAAAAACAATGCGCATCACCGCTTTCAAATCCTACATTTAATAGAGATACGGTACCAATTATGAGTTATACAAGTCAAATGAGAACAAGAACACCAAATAAGTCTTGCACAGAACCAAGCACACCTTATTTATCTTGGGATCAAGACAGAAGTAAATATTGTTGTTCAAGTGATTTACAAGATGCTGATATCGCATTAGATAAGATAGAATATAGCATACGCCGACAATTAGAAAATTCATGTAATGAACAAATATATAATAAATATAAATCCTCTATTGACTATTTTATTAAAAGTTACATGACAATATATGAAAATAAACATCGTTCGTCGGTGTCTCCGGATGAATTAGCTGGAGCATTAGCTATAAAAAAAGCGGAATTAATTGAACTATCAAAATATTATGAAGAACATCATGAATCGTGTTCTGAAAATGCGGAAGACCTAGGTGAAGATGACGAAGTTCTTATGGAAAATTTGCGTTTAGCACAAGAAAATGGACCTAATAGACGGGGCAGTAATTTTTTTGACAGACAAGGAGGTAGATTTTCACACAAAAAAAGTAAAAAACAAACAAACATTAGAAAATATCGTAGAAGTGCAAAACTATATAAACACTAACATCATTTCATAATTTATTATTATTTAGATAATACCATCTAAATAATAATTTATATATACAATCAACCAAAATATATGTAACATACAATTATAATTGGCGCTTGGCTGAATTTCTGCGTCTATTTATTGAACGACGATTTTTACGACTGCGTTTGGACCCACCATTTGTTGAAATTGTTTCAAAGAGTGTTGCAGTTTCATCAATTACATCTGAGCTCATATATCCTCCATTTCCGTGTGTTGTAGTAAACTGCTTAGGATTGACTAACTTAAGCTCATATAATCCATTATCAGCATTTACAACAAGCCATTTAATTCTATCCCAAATTATGAAATCACCGACCTTAAATTTTTGAGATTCAGACATACTATTATTATATTATATTTGAAGATTTTACTTTTATTGGTATATTATATTTAATGTAAAAATAGAATTATATTTTTATGGCGTCTCGTTTTTCTACCTATACGACCACCAAACTTAGCTCTTCTTGACTTGGCAAAATAATAGTAAAAAATTATTAAAAAATTATACGATACACATCAATAATAGAGCCATCCTGGCAATGATTACTACTTACAAAATTCATAGTAATACTTGCATCATATGTTATTGTAGTTTCTACTCGTTCATTATATTCTAAAAATATCATATTTTGCCTTTGTATATACTTTTGTTTTATATCTGCGTAGCTTACAAAAATTGTTTGGGTATGAGTAGGTATCTTTAAAAAATCAGGCTCGTCATCTATATAAGTTCTAATATTTTTACCATCCAAACATGTATAAAATCCATATTTAGGGTCTTGTAGATATTTTCTAAGACCTGTAAATGAAAGGCAAGTTGCTAAAAAATCGACATCTTCTATTTGTTTATAAAAGATAACTATATTATCACTATCAGCACTAAGATATTCTCCAATATTTTCTTCATTTAATTGAATTGTGTCAAAACAATTTGTATTACCATATATTTGTAATTTCTCAGGATTGGTAGGAGGAACAATACATTTATTTATGTCAGCTGGATTAATCAATATTTCGTCTTCATCATCTTCGTCTTCTTCGTATTCTTCGTATACACTTTCTTCATCTTCATATTCGTCTTCTCTGTCTTCATTATCTTCGTCTTCTTCGTCTTCACTACTGTCCATTTCATCATTAAATGTAATCCGATTAAAACTTGTATTAAAAACTTGAACATATTTATATATTTGGTCATGGTCTAGTACCCCAAACCCTATACAATTTTCAGTTTGAGAATATGTTATTTGCACAATATTTTTACCAGAAAAAAGATGTCTATTCAAGGGTGCAGCACCATCTATTTTAATAAATTTTATTCCATCATTTGTTCCTAATGCTATTTCACCATCTCTTTTTATAAATATACAATTTATATCAGATTCTACAGTTATAGTTTCTATTAAGTGTAAATTATTTATTGGTCTCGCTACAATTGTGTAAGTTTGATTTGCTATATCGTCTGCGTCTTGTGTTATTAAAAGTAGTTTATTATGATTATCTTCACTTTCCGGATAAAAAGTTACAAAAAGAACAGTGTCTATTTCATAACCTGAATCAATTAACCTACCATTATTTAAATCAAAAATATTTAATGCACAATCCCGGCCTTCAACATTAAATTCGCCAATAATTGCAATTGTATCTAATTGGGAAAATGCTATATTTGCTATACCATTTACATATTTGCGAAATATTAAGCGGCAATTTCCGGGTGTAAAATCATACACATGCAATAGTAAATTATTTGGGTCAGCATCAGGCATAAATCTTTGTCTATCAATAAAATGTTTTATATGGTGACGGAGCCTAAAAAGAATGGCTATTCTATTTTTATTAGGAGATACCGCATAATCTTCTATTATGAAATCTGTTTTAAAATTAAAAATATAATTAAAATTATATTGTAATAAATTATCATATGAAATTATATTTAATTGCTTTCCATCTTGATCAACAAATATCACATGTTGCGCATCATGTGAAAAAGATGCCGAATTAATTATTTTATTTTCTATACCTTTATAAATCGTATAAATCGTATGGAGTTCATCTTCGTATATTTCAATTTCACCATTAATAGTAGTTAAAAATATACGGTCATTAATAGGTGAATAATCAATAATTTTCATTATACTATAATGAAATATATATTTTTTTTATTATTTCTTTTATTGATATATAGTTTTTTAAGATATGTTGATATTTAGTTCTAACATTTTATTAAATTGTATTTATTATTAATAAATTTATTATAACTAAAAAAAAAAATTAACATAATATATAAAAACATGGAAACGGAATACTGTTCTTATAGCGTTTTACCACCAAAAGGGAAACGCACTAATGCTAGAAGAAGCTGTAAAAAAACAAGTAATCAAGCTGAAAATTCTGATTTATGCGAAGTCTTTAACAAAAGATGTGGTTTAAAGGAAAATCACTATAAAAGACTTAGTTACAGTAATAATCCTGAAAGAATATCTAAAAAAAAAGTTAAAAAAACATATGTTGTTTCAAGAAAAGTTACACAAAAACCTGTAGTTGCGACTCAACCTAAATCTCGAGTTGCTACAAAAAAAGTTGCTCAAGCTAAACCTGCAGTTGCCGCTAAAGTTCAACCTAAACCCGCAGTTGCCGTTCAAGCTCAACCTAAACCTGTAGTTGCCAATCAAACTCAACCTAAACCCGCAGTTGCTGTTCAAGCTCAACCTAAACCCGCAGTTGCCGTTCAAGCTCAACCTAAACCCGCAGTTGCCGTTCAAGCTCAAGCTAAACCTGTAGTTGCTGTTCAAGCTCAACCTAAACCCGCAGTTGCCGTTCAAGCTCAACCTAAACCCGCAGTTGCCGTTCAAGCTCAACCTAAACCTGCAGTTGCCGTTCAAGCTCAACCTAAACCCGCAGTTGCTGTTCAAGCTCAAGCTAAACCTGTAGTTGCTCCTTATGTATTTGGAGGTCCCAGAGTTTTATCAAGTGGATACGCAATAGATGAATTGACTAATGAAGAAAAAAAACTGTTAGAAAAAAATGGTTGGAATTCAGAAGAGTTATCAAACTATAGTGAGAAAGCAAGCTCGCCAATGTATGATAAAAACGAATATTTAAGACTTAGATTAATGAATGATACTCCGTTAACCCCTCAAGAAAAACAATTATTAGTGCAAAACGGTTGGGAACTATATAAATATCCTATAAATGACCCACCAAATTATATAAGAAAGACATTTTTAGTTCCAGGTATCAAAGCCGCTGACTGGCATGCTGAACAGAAAAGAATTTCAGAAGAACAAACACGCATGGCTAGGGGACCATATGGTGGTTTTAGGTAAATCACATTTGAAAAAAATATAGGAAGAACTTTTATTATAAAAAAATATTAATATAATAAAACTTCAATATTGCATTAAATATTATAAAAAAAATATACAATACACGATGGTAGGGATAGTATAAATTTAATTAAAATACTTAATTTTTAATTAAAAAAAATAAATAAAGAACAATTAGGCATATACGCGGTAACCTGTGTGAGTTTTCGTTAAATCAAATATGAAAAGGTTTTATTATAAAAAAATATTATTATAATAAAACTTCATCATTGTTTATGATTATCACTGCTACTTATTGACCACTTCTTGAAAAAGCGATATCTTAAATTATATATAAAATCTATACATGGTAAAACCTTAAAAAATAATTTTAAAAACATCAATACTTGTGCCTTCTTGACAATGCCAGGCACTAAAATGATTTTTCGAAGCACTTGCCTCGAATGATATAGTATTTTCGACTCTCTCATGATAATCTAAAAATATCATATTTTGTCTTTGCATATATTTTTGTTTTATATCACTATAGCTAACAAAAATAGTTTGAGTATGTGAAAATATTTTAAGGTATTGGAATGGCTCTAAAGAATAGGAGTCTAAATCTTCTCTACCATCACATCCATAAAATATATTTATTGGTTCTGTTAAAAATTTTTTTAAAGCAGTAAATGTTAAACATATTGCATAAAATTTATCATTAAACTGTTGTTTATAAAATATAACTATATTATCTATATTATCAGGAGTATTACTTAAATAATTTCCAATCATTATTTCGGTATTAGTGTCCATTATATCAAAACATTGGTCGGAACTATGTATTTTTAATTTAGTATCATTCGTTGGTTGTATTGGAATAACCATATCTAATTCTGGGTCATTAATTTTAAATTCAGAATCTTCAAAATCATCATCTGTCTCCCATTCAGAATCATCATCGTCCTCATCTGTCTCCGATTCAGAATTATCATCGTCCTCATCTTCATCCCCTAAAAGATTAAAAATAGTAATATCATAGAATTTTTGACTATTTACTATTTTTACAATAGATGCAACTCCTAATTTGCCGCCAGTAGAAGAAAAGCTTAAATGTTGAATAATTTTATCAGCTAAAAGTTGTATTGGCTCATCAGTTGGTGTTTTAAAATATAACACACCACTATTAGCCGTGCTTATAGCTATTTGCGTATTATGTGATATATCTACTGAATAACAAGAATCTTCGATAATTCGACTAAATATAATTTCAAAATTATCCGCTTTCACTATATGCATTTGTGTATTTTCATCACTATCCAATATTATTAAAAGTAATGTGTTATGATATAGGTCACATTCCGGAAAATATTTCATAGAGATAATAGTATATGAAAGTTCAGAAGTATATACCATATCACCATTATTTAGATTATAAATAAATATATCATCAAAATCAACATGGCTACGGTTGACGCTAATTGCAATAGTATCAATTTCAGAAAGTGATATTTCAATATCTATATTTACAAAAAGTTTTTCAAAAATTAATCTAGAATTACCAGGTGTAAAATCATAAACATGAAGAAATCGTTTTTTATGGTTTGCTTTAGGAATACGCGTTAGTCCATTTACACTATCGAAAAAACGGTCTTGAACACTAAATAATATAGCAACTTGATTTTTATTTGGAGATACAACAAAATCAATAATCTGACCGCTTGTATCAAAAATAAAACGGGTATTTTCAACATTTTCAATATCTGTTAATAAATCATTATATGACATTACAGATAATTTGTTTTGCATTTCGGATACAACCAACACATGATTGCTATCATGTGAAAAAGATACATACTGCACATCAATATCTTTACCACGACTTGTATAAACTATACCCAATTCATTATGCACACTTACAATTCCATCATCACAACTTATAAATAAATTATCATCTGTTGGTGAATAATCTATAATTTTCATTATATATATTTGATATATATATTTTAAAAGGCATTCATATGCTGAATTTACTAATTATTAGTTCTAACATTTCAGTAAGGTAATTATTTCCACTTTCTGCTTCTGAAACAACGTTATTTATAGATATGACCCAATCACATCTTCGTTGAGGCAGCTGTAATGCTTCATAGAAATACCTAAAGCTATTACTTTTCAATTTAGGGATAAAAGGGGTTATAAATTGATAAATTGGATAGTTATCCTTATTTATGGTGACAATTGTTAATAATGCATTTTTATATCTTTGGAAATTAGGTTTTTGATTAGCTTTAGTAACGAGTTTTTGAAAATCATTAGATTTTTGAAAGACTCCATCTTTCCACTCGCCCTCGCAAACTTGACCACTGGGCCAGGTTTGCTTGCCTCTTCCGTTCTTGTTGTCGTCCTTCCACTCGCCCTCGTAAACTTGACCACTGGGCCAGTTATATTTGCCTCTTCCACACATCTTGTCCTCCTTGAATTCGCCCTCGTAAAATTCACCATTATTACGGGTCAGCTTACCTTTTCCATTAAATTTGTCATCCTTGAATTCGCCCTCGTAAACCATATGGGCGAGGATTGCAGGCGTGGAGTGGCACTCGGTCCAGGGGGCAGGGAACTGCTGGTTTCAACTTTCAACTAGTCTACAGAATTAAGTTAGTGACTGATTTTGGGTAGGCTTGCGTGCTCGATGTTTGGCATTTGCCGTATGGCGCCGTATGGGAGTTGCAATTTGCAAATGGCGGCCGTAAACTTCACCATCATCATCACTATCTTCAATAACAATTGTCTGCTCTTGTTTTTTTGTATTTGTTATAGGTAATTCTAAAATCCTATGCGAATTAATGTGTGGCACTGCATTTTCAACACTTCCAATATGAATAGGTGTAGTTTCAGTATACTTACCCTCAATTATGGTTTTCATAAGAATTTTATAATAATTATTATTTTCAAAATCATAAACCAAACGCAAAATACGCGTTGTCTGCGCAATTGTAAGAGTTTGTGCTGGCAAATTGTTGAAGCTTTGCTCATATATTCTGTTTTTAATACAAATTATCCTTGATTTTATGCCAATATTATTTTTAAATTCTTTATTTATATATTTTAAAGTTTCAAGCAAATAACGATAGGTATTACATTGTCCTGATAATATTCCGACAATATTAACATCCCCTCCGTCCTCTATAATAGAGTCATATATTTTTAGAAATATATCTGTTTTTAATGAATGTTCTAAACTAAAATTAATAGATGCCTTTAACATTATAGCAAATTCTAATGAAATAACTCTATGTTTCTTAACAGAATTTTGTATAATAGTAATATATATATCATACAATTTCTCTTGAATTTTATAAATAGCTTCTTTAACTGTTTTGGATTCAGTCATCAATATTTCTACGATTTGTAAATAAGGGTCTAATATTGCAGGGATTCGTTCAAATATTAAATCATCCGATAAATTAGATAATATGTGTTCACAGCTTTGTTCAATATATTTATCTAATGCCTTCCTTCCACGCTCAAAAATAATCTTACAATCACGAATATGTAAGTCATATTGTTGAAGTATTTCATGAATATCAATAAGCATAATAGACCATACATCAATGTTATCATATTTAAAATAGATATCGTCTATATAAAGATTGTCGATTGCTTGTTGAATTAGTTTCTTTTGAAAATCCCTATTTTTATTTGATTTTTTACTAATCTTTATATTTCGAATATTCTTCATTTCATTTATATTATCGAATGGTTCAGAATGACTAAATAGTCTAAATATAATATTGTCAAAAATTCCTGATTTATCCATAAATTTATGAGTTAAATCAAATAGTAAATTTCCTCCGGCCATTTCAATAACTTCTTCATTTTCATTTTCCGACGGTTCTTTGTTAATAGCCAGCATTTTTTCTAATAATTTTACCTTTTTTTCATTGGGCATTCTATTCCATTTTAGTTTACCTAAATCGTTAATCATAATTTCTTCCAGATGTTTAAAATTAAGATAACCCAATTTATTTAGTTCATCAAAATTGTCTGCGTTTTTTAGAATACTGATTATATTCATTTTTTCTTTTAGACTTAAATTATTGAGTGTGCGATAAATATAAATCATACGACTACAAAAGGGTATTACTTTATAACGCTCAATATCAATTTTGTGAGTTTCCATTTGAGATTTAATTGTAGGTATCATTTGCTTTTCAAAAATATCACGGTGTTCATCTTCCATCTTAAAGGTTCCATCGGGCATTAAGACGAGTGAGTCACATTTGTTTCCAAGAATAATTGTTTTAATACGCTTGTTTGCAGACATCATTCCACAAACAAGCTGTAAAAGTTCGAGTTCATCACTTGTATTAAGACCACTATTAATATCATATAGTAGATAAATAATATCAAAGTTTTGGGTATTGTCTCGCACCCATTTATAATAGATATCTTTTGTTTTTTGGTCATTTAAGCCAGGAATATCATATATTCCAATATCTAAATATTTTGAATTTTTACTAAATTTATAAGGGGATGGCACCTGAAATACAGGTAGTTCAATACCATCCCATAATTTATCACCAGCATATTTTTCATTTAATTTATTATTTGTTTCTTGTATCACATCTAATTGTAATTCGTCTATCTTAGCCAACTTGTATTGGCTTGGTATCATTGTTGTCCTTCTAATTTTCATCTCACTATATGTTTTTCCAAAAATGGCATTTAAAAGTGTACTTTTTCCACTTGAAATTGTTCCTATAATTGCTATATTATATTCTGGTTTGGTAAAACCTTCTATTTCAGATATATTTTCCACTTTTGTAGATGATAAACTTCTTGTTTGTGGTCTGGCTTGCATGATAGTCTTTGTGCTGTTTCAAATAAAAAATATCACAAATATCAATTTTTTTGAATATTATTATTATTTCTTTTCAATCTTAACTTTACTTGCAAGTGTAGGTATATTTAATAATTGGGGGCAATCATCAATACATAATTCATTAATATCTATCTTTTCTAATGTTTTAATGTCATTAAGACTAGCAAGATTGTGCAATATAACCAATTTAAGTTTAGGCCATTGTGAAAAATTAATCGTTTTAATATTAGCAAATCCCTGAATCCGCAATACTTCTAAGTTGGAACACTGGTATATGGGAGATATATCCGTAACTTTATCTTCTATATGTCTGATGAATAGTCGTTTTAAACCTTTTAGATAACTGACTGGTTCAAGGGTATTGCCATCAAACCAATAGGGATTAATACGGGATGAAAATGGCACCGTAACCCAACTACCACAACGATATTCTGTTTTAATATGAGTGTCTGAGTTACCTAATTTAAATTCAGAATCACTTAATGTTTCTTTCAGACCTTGACCACTTCCAATAATACTAGGAACATAATTAATATAAAGTGTTTCTAAATCAACAGGTAAAACCGATGGATAACCTGGAAGAATTACTCCATAACTTAATTGTTTTTCAATTGAACTAAGTCGTTTTTCAATATTTACCAGTAGTCCAAACTTACTAACAAGCTCTTTGCGAATATCATTTTCAAATCCTTCTTGTTGTTGTCGGGTGAGATTAAATTCAAGATGAACCGGTTTATGTAAGATTACTCTCATACTATTCATCTCTTCTATAATTTCAATATTGTCCTGGTTTTCTAAAAATTCTTTTAGTGCAACCAAGTTTTCATTCAAGAACTGTTGAACAAACTGGTGTTGTTTTGTAATTCCCGTTTTGTAAATATTATAATCACCATCAACAACTTTTATTAATAACATATTTTCAGTTAGATGTAAGCGTAAATCGTATCTAGACATTTTCTTAGTTTCTTTTTTATTTATTTATGCAAGTTTAATTATTATTATATTTCAATTTTTTGTGATAAAATTACAAGCAAAACATATTTTCTAGTTATCATAGACTATAAAATATTTTTTTTAAATTATTTAGTATTTTAGATTTCGTTTAGATTTTCTATAATTTTTACCATGAATAAATTGTTTTTTTGATATTTTTAATTTTTGAGGGCGTTTTGATTTTCTATTATTTTTACCACCAGCGGCAGGTCTTCTTGACTTGGCAAAATAATTATTATATTTGGTAAGCTCAGCTTTAACCGGATATTCTTTTAATTCACATCGTCCTGGATTAGGTGCTTTGGCACGAACCCATTTACAATTATCAGTAGCGATACATGAAGCCGATGTTTGATTTATCACACATCTTTCAAATTGTTGAATTAAGTCGTCTTGAAATTTTGTGGGGTTTCCCCAATTTAAATAACCAAAAGGGATTTTATCATCTTCTTTATTAAATAGATAAACAACATCACACAATGTTTCTGTAAAATATTTAAGTTTTGCGTTGAATTCGCGAACAGATGAGCTACTATGAAGACAGGCTTGCATAGCTTCTTGTTCGTCATCTTCTTTTGGAAAATGTTGTGCAGCTACCGCTCCTCTAGAGAATGTAAAGTCTTCATCGTCTTCTGTAACATCGTAATCTTCTTCGTCTTGACCATCATATTCAGTTTCGGTGTGTTCATCTTCGGGTTGTTGTTGAGCAGATACTCCTTGAGATAGTTGTTCTTTTTTTTTGGTTTTACCTATAAAATCTTTATAAAAGTCAGGACGAAAATATTTAAACATACGCCAATCTGTTTGAAATGCGCCCCATTTTGTTGCTTTAATTATTTCTTTAAATTCGTCTGTATTTATAGCTTCTACAATATCATCACCTTCTTTTTTTGAAGTAATTGGTATACCAAATGTTATTTGAGACATTCCATATTTTCCTTCATAGTCATTAACAGGGTATTGTTGTTCATTGAAATTTAAAAGAACTTTAGGAATTCCAAAATGACCTTTTGTATTATCATTTGTATACCAAAATACTAATCCATGTTGGGTAATACTATGCACGACTGGATATTTAAATTCAGTCGTTTTTATTTTAGACATATCATTTTTTTTACTCTTTTCATAAGCAAAGTATAGACTGTAACTGAATAATACATTAATTCCATTTTCTTCATTTGTTATTATTTTTTCAATATTTTTAAAATTATAATTTGGTAAAAAATCCCAATCATTTATCTTGATATAATGTGTTTCATTCATTTCATCTATAATTTTACACGGTTTTGTATTTTCTTTATTATGTAATACAAATATATCAAATCGTGACCCTATATTAAACAATTCGTTTCCTTGTTTTTTACTGAAAATGTGTAAATAAAGTAATTGTCTGCTTTTAAATGCGTCATATACCTTATGATATTCTGGACCTAATCCTCGCCATTGTGCTGGATTAATAAAACCAAGATAGCCATTTTTTTTCAAAAAATCTAAACTTTTAAATATAAACTTATCCCATAACGAATTTTTAGCTCTACTACCTTTTTGCGTTCCATCCTTTGAATTATTCCAAGGTGGATTCCCACAAATTAAATCAAATCCTCTTACACCCCATTCTTGTTCTGGGTTTAATTCCAAAAAATCTCCATGATATATATTTACTCTATAAAGTCCATTTGAACTAAAAATAGTTCTAGATATATCAACATTTACACCATTAAATTCAGCCATATATAACATTTTTTCTACAATATGCTTTCTACGTTCTTCTTCATCAGGGAAAGCTATTTTTAATCCAACCATTAATCGATAATATGCCCAAATAGCAAATGGACCGAACCCACTACCAGGTTCAAGTATTTTATGGTCAGGATTTTCCCAAAAATCAGCGGGAATCGTTTGCATCATTTCGTCAACCAATCCCCAAGGTGTAAATACCTCTCCAGTAGCTTTTTTTAATTCTTCAATAGGTGTAAGATTTTCTTCTATATATTTTAATAATCGCTTCTTTTGTAGAATACTCGGTATTTCGTCACAACTTTCCCCCGCTGTGTCAAGTGTATCAACCGAACCTTCCGAACCATCAGAACCTTCGGAACCTTCAGATACAGACACTGCATTTTCAATGACTACTAATGAACCATCAGCTTGTTTTGTGCATCGTTTCGTCATAACTTTTTCAATTTCTTCGATAGATGATTCCGCATCAGTAGCTTGTTTTTTTATATCTAATTGTAAATTTTCAATATTTGTATTTACAATATCAATAATTCCTATAAGATTAATAATATTTTTTGGGTTTTCAGGATTAAATAACTCAAGCATATAATTAATTCTATTATACTCTAGCCTTTGATTTTTGTCTATTCCAAAAATACCTAATAAATATAAATATTCTTTCATATTATCTAAACGAGTTTTTATACCACTCTCAGCTCTTTTCTGTATGATGTCTTCATTATAAATTATGGTAAATATTTCGTTTAGACTTTTAATTTGTGAATGTGCGTCAAATGTAAGCAATGCGGCTAATTTAATAATAATAATTGCAATGTTTCCGATTTTAATTTTAGTTTCTAATTCTGCGACAGCGTCCATATCTTTCACTAATTTTTTTTCAACGGCTGCTTTTTTTTTTCTTATTTTTTCTAATTCTTGTCTTTGTTCACTATCCTGTTCAGATGATCGTAATATTTGTTCTTCTTGGTCACTTAATTCTTGTAATGTAGCTTGACCTTTACTTACTTTTTCTTCGACCTTTTGATTTTTTTTTATATTTTCAGACATAACAACTTTATCAAATCCTAGCTGTGCTAAATCAGATTGTATATCATGCATTTCTAGATTATCTAGAATTTGTTTTAATTCTTTATTTATATCGTTCATTGTTCTTGTTGATAAAAGGTTTTTACCTTCTATATCTGTTAATTGTATCCTTTTAAAAAAATCTATTAATTCAGATGTAGTAATTATTTTTTCTTCAACTAAATCACTATCTAAATATATAAAATTTTCTTTTAAAAATTTTTGTTGTGCATCTTCTTTAGGATCATTTCCTTTAGGACGCATTGCTTGTCCATATATTGCACTAACTGTTCTGTCTGGATTAAAGTCACAAATAAATCCAGCACTTTTACCACTACTTTCAGTAAGAGCCCTAAATATCATTTGATAATATAAATCTAAACCAGTTAAATCATTTAACATAATAACAATATCTACGCATGGAAGACTAATGCCTAAACTTAGTTGTTTTCCTGTTAAAATAATAAGTCCTTTATATCCAGCTTTTTTTGCGTTTAATTCTTCTGACGCAATTTGCTGTTTGTAACTAAACGACTGATCTCCACGAACAACTTTATGTGATTTCATATTAAAAACAGCATAATTATTTTTTATCATCATACTATCATTTAATTTTTTTTCAAGTGCATTGGCAATATTTTCAATTCCAGTTCCTTTTGTTCCAATAGGTAAAAACCATAATTGTGTTGTAAAACTATCATCTCGTAATGTGCGCGTTCCTATACGATCACTAATACGCTTAATACGATTAAAAAAACACATTCGATTTTCATCCATAAAAGGTGTAAATTCACGCATATTTCCAAAAATTAAAGTTAATAAACCATTTACACCATTTACATCTACAAATTCCTTTGTTCTAGGGTCAACCCGTAATAATTCTCCAAAGATAATTTCATGACCACCTCTCTCTAATTGTCTTCTTATTAATTGTGGGTTCCATTTATGTGTTAATACGTGTATTTCTGGAAATTTTTTATATTCTTCTTCAATATCTTTAATATCATAATTCATTTTTTTAAAACATTCTATTGCTCGCTCAAAGGATTGTCCATGATATTGTAATAATTTTTTATAATTTTCTGGGTTAGTTAACTCTTTACTAAGAATAATATCTTCATAATTCCATGTAAATATATTTTCACTAGGAATTTTATAATTAAATATTGATTTATTATAGGTTGCAGTTATAAATACATAAAATAAATTTGGAAACATATCAGGTCTTTTAAATCTTTCTAACATTTTTTTTGATTTTTCACTACAACCTCCTACATGATGTTCATCAAAAAAAATTCCGGTTATTTCACCTTTCTGTTTTTTAAATATTGATAATAGATGTCCTAGTCTTTCAATCATTTCATCTATTTCTTGTTCTTCTTTTTGTTTGCGTGCTTCATCGTCTTCATCTTCATCTCCAAAATCTTCATCTTCTTCATCGTCTTCAAGTTGTTCACCGTCTTTATCTTCCATATGTTCCTGCACTTTTTGTTTTTGTTTAGATAAGTGTGCTCGTGCAGGCTCTTTTTTTTCCAATGAAACTTTTTTAACGACATCTAATGTTTGTTTCGAAATTATAATTATATAAGGTTTTAGAGGGTCATACTCTGCTATAAATTTTTGATAATTAGTTCTACCCTGTATTACGCGAACATCATAATGAATAAATTCTTTATATGATTTAAATAATTTTGTATATTCCGTTATTGTTTCATTTGGAACTGGTGAAAAAATAATAAAAGAAAAAGGTTTGGTTTTATAACCTGGTAATACAGGAACTGGTTCATAACAACGATAATTCATATTTTTTTTTTCGCCCATAATATTAAAATAATTTATCAGCTCTCCCATCATATATGTTTTTCCACTCCGTGCTACGGCACCATATAAAAAAGTGTTACTACTTTCTTTGGATGAACTTTCAAGTCGTGAAACCGTTTTAAATAGTGTAATCAATTGGTGAAGTCTAGGTATTAATATTTTTGTTACTGTATTATAAAATTCTATTAATGCACCGAAATTATAAACCTGCGTATTTTGCATAGGCTCTATTTGTTTAAATTGTTGTAGAAAAAATTTTAATTTACGATAATATTTTTCTAAGTCTTTACTATCATATATATCAGTAGTGTTTTTATTAAAATTAACAAATAAATGTCTACTTGACCTCTTTATATTAGATATTTTATTTATAACAATTTGTTTATCTCTGACCAATAACACAATTCGTGGCGGTTCTTTACCACCATAATGGCTCATTAAATCTTTATTGTCAAATGCTTTTAACGAAGCCAATTTTTCAATATCATAATCACTTGAAACAGACCGAAACTCATCATTAATTAATTTACTCTGTATTAAAATATAGCCTGGTTGAATATATGTATAAAGTGGGTCACAAACATCTCTTTCTAGAATTAATTCTGTTTTTTTTAATGTAATATCACTATATCCGCCAGAAGAACCAGTATTAATTTCTGCTGAACTTAACCATTCACTTATATTTAAATCCCTAAAACTACTTGGAATATTTGAATTTCCAAGTTGAGGTTTATATTCTTTAATTGGAAATATATCATCACATATTCCCAAATAAATACAAATTGTCCATAGAAACTCATATGCAATTCCAGGAGATTCACAAGTAGCACTATCTAAAAATACATTAATATCATCAAATTTTAACACATATCTATTTAAAAAATCGCGAATACTAATTTTTGTTGTGATTATACGTTCACCAATACCTAATATCTCTAGTTTTCGCTTATTTATTTCTAATTGTGTTTTTTTCTTATCCAAATTATATAACATTGTACGTATAAATTTTCCCATCTCACTATCAATATGATAGCATTCTAAATCAAGTGGGTTTCTTATATGTTCATTTGGACATCTTGATAAAGATGCTTGCCTTACATAAATATCACTATATAATTCTTCAAGTGTTTTATTTTCCATATATAAAAGTATAATAAATTAAATTATATAATTTAGTATAAGTTTATTACAAAGAAGTTACAGATAAAATATAATAGTAAAACGGTTAATACAAATATTCTAAAAAAAATAGTAGGATACACTTGAATGACAGACCCTATTTTAGAATGTTTTGATATTTATAAATAGTCATAATATATCGTTTTTTAAAATTCTAATAAACCGTGTGAATATTATTATTAACTGAATAATTTAAATTATAGCTTTGTATGGCATTCATAATTTTTTCTTTTAGATTTTCATTAAATACCTCTATTTCAAAATATACACTATCGTTAAGTTCTTTATAATTAATCGTTTTTTCTAAACAATCATTTGCCCATCTTTTACAAATCGGTGCAAGATCACTTGCAAAAGCAATAATATATGCTATTTTTGTTTTTTGTATCTCAGAATTATCACGTACTCTATTATATGGAAGTGATTCCCAAAATATCGTGCATAGATTAAGTTCCCGCCAAATAGAGCCACAAGATAAAAATTCACGCATAGGAACCAAGAATTTTGTATTACTTCCGTAAGATCTTAGCCCATTATTTGCACTAATTATAGATAAAGAGTAGTTTTTTCTATCAAAAATAATTTGACAAAACTTATTTTCGGGCTTAATTTCCATATTTGTTTATTTGTATTTTTTTTATTATCAATTATATCGATTATATCAATTTTTTTTATTGATATAATACACATCATTAAATAAAATTGAATATCATTTCTGAAATGCATACCCATTTATAAAACATATAAATGCAATTTTACGAAAATAAGGCAGAAGAGTTTTCTAAAACTCGCGGTTATGTTTGGTCTTGTGTTAAAAAATATTTAGACACTAATACATCCAAAACCAACACATTGATAGAATTAGGGTGTGGTAATGGTAAAAATTTAAAATATGCTATAAATAATGGATATGATATAGATAATACAATAGGAATAGATAACTCGAATAGTCTTATCAATATATGTAATCTTTCTGGTTTACATGTAATTTTAGGTGATATTTGTAATGTAAGTTTTCTAAATACACAATTTGATAATGTGCTATGTATTGCTGTTTTACATCATTTATCCACACACGAACTTCGAGTGCGTGCATTTCAGAATTTATATAAATTATGTAAAAAAGGAGGAAGTATAATAATTACAGTTTGGAGTTTTGAAAGTGAATGGTTCGGCAATGTTAGTAAATATAAAAGAAACTTTACACCAGGAGACAATATTATTTATTGGAAACACATCGATAAACGATATTATTATATCTTTTCGCGGGAAATGCTTATTACATTTATAGAAAATGCAAAAGCAATATTACATTTTACATATACACTTGAATGGGAAGAACAAAATTGGGTAATTACAATTTTTAAATAGTTCTCATAATTTAAACCACCAATTTTTGAATATTTCAACTTAAATATTTATTATTTTTATAAAATGGATAATAAAATCTTTAGCTGAATAAGTGTAATTATTCATTTCATAATATTCTAAAACATAATAATTAATTTTTTTATTTTAGTCGCATAATGCATTTCCAAAGGCAACTACTGCAAGAATGCCCAAAACTAAGCCCATATGATAGTTATATTGCATAGTTTTGTAAACTTTTAACCATGCATGCGTTTCTTCTTCTGATTTTAGATGTAACACCATCCAGTCAGTTTTTGGTGAAAGAATATAATAAAAGTAATTTACAGATAATGTTACAGCGGCAACCATACATAATAGTCCGCCACGCGAGGCACCACTATTACTAATAAAAAAAGTCCGACAACATATTAGGAGTAACATTGACAACGCAAAACCGAAGAATAGACCTTTAAAATATATATTTCGTCTCTCATTTGTTATATTTCTATATCTTTGTTGATTTTCTTCAGATAATTTTGAGATAAACTCTTTAATAGTTGTGGTTTTATTTCCAAATGAACAACAATACACATTTGCGATAATTAAAATAAATGCAATAGAGCAACTTATTGCACAAACCATTTTTGATTTATATATAATATGAAAATAAAATTATTAAATGTACAATATACCCTAACATTACAGTTTTTATTTATGTCTAAATTTGACTGTATGCATTAATGCTTCTTCTAAATAGACCATTAATTTTATTTTATTTATTATGTAAATATTTAATTATTTTTTCAATAAACAAAATAATAGATTTTAAAATAAAATCAATTAAATATAATGAATTTAATTGATTTGTTTTCGACCATAGAGCATAAAATTTCGTTAGGAAATACAGTAAAAGATTGTATAGATATAGTAAATATGTATAATTCAAACGATTATACCGATTATGTAAAAAAAAATGAAAATAAATATAACAGAGCTATAGTAATTTCAAACAAAGATATAGAATTAGTTATAATTACTTGGTCTATGGGACAATCATCTGGATTTCACGGACATCCAGGTGAATGTATATTTAAAGTTTTAGAAAATAGCATTAATGAAGAGAATAAGAGCGCAGATATCAATACATACAGAGTATATTATGAAGGAGATGTTGGATATATCAATAACTCTATTGGAATTCACAATATGACTGCATTATCTGATACAGTTACACTCCATATTTATTCACCCCCTTTTTAAATTGCATTATTATATTCAGTGATATCTAATAGCTGCCTACATATAAAATTGATATTATAAACAGTAATACTAAAAATAACATAAGCGGATTTTGTCCAAAAATTGTATCATTTGATTGGGTTGAAACTTGATTTCTAACACCATTACTAACACCATTACTAACACCATTACTAACACCATTACTAACACCATTTCTAACACCATTTCTAACACCATTACTAACACCATTACTAAGTGGTTTTGTTGGTTTTTTACTTAATTTATGTAAATCGATCCAATGTTTATTTTCTTGCACATTCGGAATTGTTACTGTTTCTGTAAATTCAGGTTGGTTTTTATATTGAATATCAGCGTAAGCTTTGCGAATATCAGAGCCAGTTGGACGAAAGTCTTCTTGTAGAAAGCTGCTGATTGAAGGTGATTCTTGGTTATCAAATGTTTCAGGATTAGTAAACTCTTCCGTTGTAATGTAATTTGCAAATTCTTCATCATTTGCAGGACTGAAATTTTCAGTCATTGAATTAGTGCTATTAGGTAATATAAATTCACGAGCTACTTGAGGTCTATCTATCATTAAAGATCCCGCAATTTGTGATTCAAAATTTTCCATTTTGTTAGATATATTCTCATTAAATATTTTTTCTTGGTAATTTATATTTTTATTTAAATAATTATTAAATCCTTCAACACACGGTAGTAATTGAAATCGAGGGGGGGCACTATCTCTGGTTCCCATAACTGGTTTACCCATACTTATTCCTAATAAATACGATGGATTTAAATCAGAAACATCGTCTAAAACACTCGGTATCATACCGGATGTTATATCACTTTCTGATGCATTATTGATATAACTATATCTTGGTTTAAAACAGGTTCCACTTCCCATTGTTTCTTGTATCTTATCCTTACCATCTTTGAAAAAAGATGTAATATTATTAGGAATAACTATTGGATTAGGTATCCAAGTATATTTAGAATCTTGTATATCACATTCTTGCTTTGTTTTAACCGATTTAACTGGACAAAACCCGCTCTGAACAAAATAAGAACTACTAAATTTACCATTTGTTGGATATTCATTTTCAGAATAATCATTACGAAATTGTCTGTAAGGCATACCAATTGACGCATTTTGTTTTTTTTTAGCCATTTCTTGAGGATTATCTAATGCTGCATCCGATATACCTGCGATTGAGCTATTACTGGGGTTACCTTCTAACATTAATCCATCAAAATATTTAATAGATTGTCTAAGATTATGCTTAAACTGACCTACACTTCCACGATTATTTACACCTAATTTTTCAGGTTTATATACATTATCTACAAGGCCTTTATAATTCCATTCATAATTATTAAGTGGATAGGCATAGTTTTTAAATAGATTTTCCATATATTTTAAATTTAATATATTATTAAATCATTATTTAATAATTAAATTATAGATAATCTGTTATATAAATATAATGAAAAGTGCATTATTAATTGGATGCAATTATCCGAATTCTAATATATCACTTAATGGGTGTTTAAATGATGTTTTTAATATTAAAAAGTTATTGATATCTAAGTATGGGTTTTTAAATAATGAGATAATAATAATGACCGATAATTTATTACCAGATAACCCTTTCTATCCGAGTGCTGCTAATATAAATACACAAATAGTAAAATGGACAAATAATTCAAATAATTCTATTTTAAATTACTTTCATTATTCAGGACATGGTAGTTCTATCAAAGATAAAAACAAGGATGAATTAGATGGATATGATGAGTTTATTGTTCCTAGTGATTATTTACAAAATAAAATAGTGATTCTTGATGATACTATATACAAATATCTTGAAAATGTTAAAAATACTACTCCAACATTTTTATCATTTGATTCATGTATGAGTGGAACTATATGTGATTTAAATTTTTCATATTTATATGATAACAAAAATAAAAAATTTACTTCTAAGCTAGAAAATAAAAATACATCATTACTTCAAAAAAATATTGTTTCACTAAGTGCTGTTAGAGATACACAATATGCCCTAGATGTTACATATAATAATTTACCAGTAGGTGCATTTACAACTGCTCTAATATCATGCTTAACTAATTTAAATTTTAATGTTTCAATGAACACACTTATTTCATCTATATATGTTTTTTTAATATCAAATAATTATAATTCGATGTCTCCAGTTATGTCGGCAAACAAAGAGATTGATTTATCAAAAACTTTTTTCTTATCACCGATATTGTTTCAAGCTCCAAGTGTGACGCCTATACAACCAATTGTTGAACCACTAAAGCCCGTTATCCAACCTATTATCCAACCCGTTATTCAGCCCGTTGTCCAACCCATTATCCAACCCATTATCCAACCTATTATTCAGCCCGTTATTCAGCCCGTTATTCAGCCCGTTATTCAGCCCTTTATTCAGCCCGTAGTCCAGCCCATTATCCAACCCATTATCCAGCCCTTAGTCCAGCCCGTTGTCCAAGCTCCAAATCCCTATTTATCATTAATACGAAATTATATACAAACACAATATAAATCAAAAAGAGTATCAAAAAATGAACTACAAAATATTCTTGATTCTCTATAATACAATAAATCAGGATAAATGTAAACAAAACCACTCTTCGAGTCATTCAATCCTTAAGAATATTTACTATTTATAATTAATACCCAATCAATCTATACTAATACAACAAGTATCAAATAGTTTACCTATAACAATATATGGGTCTGCATCACTAACAGGTCTATTATCTTGAATATATCCTTTCCTTTCACGAGTTACTTTATTAGGTATACTAATATTTAAATTAGGTGTATCGGATTTATATGATTTACTAGGTAATTTTTCAGAATTATCACCATATATAGCCATATGCTCTTTATGTTTATTTGTAAGATTTTCAATATAAGTATTCAATTTAGTAATGCCATTTTCTTCTCTTGACTCAGTTGTGCTAAAAAAAACATTTAAACTAGAGCTATTCCAAGGATTTTGCAAAGGTTTAGGTTTAAAAGATATATCTACTCCAAATTGTTCTGATAATTTCATCAATATGTATCTAGCTAGAATTAATTCATCACCGGCAGCTATTCCAATTGTTTGACCAATTTTAAATTTCCATTGATTAGGCGCAATTTCAGCATTAATACCTGAAATATTAATACCGGCTGTTAAACAATGCAAATAATGCTTTTCCGCTAAACTTCGCATAACAATATTTTGATTTCCTACACCACAATAATAATCACCTTGCTCTTTGGGTTGTTTCGGATTTTTAAAAAATAAAGGTGTAGAGCTTAGATGTGTATATTCATTACACATCATAAAATATTCTTGTTCCATCTCAAACCAAGGGTCTAATTCTTTTTTTTTAAGAAGAATTTCTCTTGCTATAATTCGTCTATTTGTTGATGTTGGAATAAATTTAGTATTGCGCTCATAAAATGTATCACATAATACAAGTAGTGATTGTCCTTTTTCAAAAAAAGGATTATTATAAAAAGCAACTGGATTTAAAATAACTTCACTATCATCAGTTTCGTATTGATATGTATATAATCCATCATAACTCCATTGGTCAATATTCAGATCATTATCTTGGATTTTAATAGTTTTATATTTGGATCTTAAATTCATTTTACCATCTAACCAAATATACTCTAAAATTAGTGACCGCATATCATTTGTATTTTTATTATTCATGAAACAATACCTATAATAAATTTATATTAAATACTTTTTATATGAATATTTATAACCATATATAAAATACTATTTTAATATAAATTTATTCACTATAAAATATCCAATTATAATTCCAAAAATAAAAAATATTTTTTTAAGAAAAAATACATACATATATAGCCAATTCTCCATCCAATTAGAGTGGTGTAAATGTGTAGTATATATTCCACGTTGGTCTTTTATATATACTAAAGGTCTTCCTTCAAAATATTGAGGTTCTAAAATATACATTGCAATATTATTAATATTTTGTTGTTTAACCACTCGCGATAGATGAAATGGCCCTGTTGTTTCTAAAACTATCCAATCTTTATTTTTATAATGATGATTATCCCATTCAATTGTATGTAAAAATTGTATTATCCATTTATTATTTGGTTTAGACCATATAATACCATTATTTACAACTTTAAAAGGTATATATGACCAGACTTGCATATAATTTAAAACTAAATCATTTTTATTAAAAATATTTAAAATAAACAAATCAAGCGGTTTTTCAATAGATATATCTATATCTAAATATAGACCTCCGAATTTATAAAGAATTAACCATTTATAAATATCTATTTTTTGTATAAAATGTGTGCATTTTAAGATACAATAATTGAAAATATCTTCATGTGTATTATCAAGTAATTCTAATAGTTCCGTCTCAGACCAAAAATATATTTGGAATGATGGATTTAATTCTTTAAATCTATTTATATTTGATATGTATTCTTTCGGAATATTATTTATGCCCTGAAACCAAATAAAATGGGCAAAATTTATCATATATTAAATAGTGTTTAAAAAAAATATACAATAATTAATAAAATTATAATAAAATCATGAAAGTGCAAATTGTGTTATTATCAAAATAATGCCTTAGATAATAATATAATAATTGTATATATTATTAATCTAAATATTAAAATAGAAGTATATTAATGACATTTTTAAATTATAGTGTATTTTTAAATTATAGTATATTTGTTAAAATTATATAATAATTTAAAAATCAATAGAATAGCGATTTACAAATAAAATGATTGAATAAGATACATCTGACCCTGTTATAACATCAAATTTATTAGGAAAAAATAGAACCGATTGTGCTGGCATAGGCTCTAATTGTTTTATTGAGTCTTGCATTATTAAATATTTATACACATCATCAATAAATTTAGCAACATTTAGATTTTTAGGGATTTTGCATACAATATTTTTTATCTTTTTAACAATAGATAATGCAACTAATTCTGCAAATGACATTTTACCTAATGTTAACTCAATTGAAGGATTATCTAAATAACCATGACCACCCCAAGGAGGGTCTAAATATAATATATCGGTATAATGTAAATCAGGTGTTTCAATAATATATTTTACAATATCTATATTTAAAGCCTGTATTTTACCTAAAAATCCAATACTATCATAAATAATATTTGATATGTTTGCTAAATTTTTTTCTAAAACTTTAAATGTATCCTGGTTAATTTCAACAGATAATATTGAAACATTATTTGAATTAAATAATGTTGCCAAATATATACTATCTACGCCTACATGTGCTGTGCCATCTATAATATTTAAAGGTGTAGATTCTGAAAAATTTAGATTAGTATTATAAAATTTTTTAACTGAGGTCATATGGTCTGGTCGCAATGAGCTATATTTTGACTCCTCTACTATAATTATTTCTCTATAATTAAGTGGACTACTATATAATCGCGCAGTTTGAATAATATGATGTGAAAATGAAGTTTCAATATTATTCATGGCTAAATCCTTCTTAGTAGTAAGCATAAATTTCTGTTCAAGCTTTCTAATGTTATTTGTGCGAATATAATTATCTTCTAATTCAATACGATTATGTAATAAGAGGTCTTTAAGTATTCCTTTACTTAAAAGTAAATTAGACGAGTCTATACTAGACAGTATTGTATTGACATTTCGTATAATGATACTATAAGCATCTTCAAAAATTAGTTTTGAAATATCTTTTATTTCATTTAGCACCGGGTCTGTATTACTATTACATTCATAAAAAGGTAATAGTGATGATGTAGATGTATCATCTATTTGAATATATGATTTAAATATATCAAATAATTTACTTTTTATAGTTTCGGTTAAACCTAAAAATCCTTTGCATACTAAATATACATCCGAAGTAAAACAATTTGCGGTTGCAGTTGTAACAAATTCAAATGTTTTAAATAGATTTGTCAATAACATAATAATTGATAATGTTAAAGGTTTAAAAAAGGTATATTGTTTAACACATAAATTACCTCCTCGTTTTAATATAAGTAGTCCAGTTAAAATATGACCGAAATATATATTTGAATATACAACCTCTAGATTATTTATATCACTAAAATTATTAACACCTACATTACTAATATATAAATCAACACCATTTTTATATTCATCTAATACCCTTTTTTCAATTGCAAGTAGATTATCGATATTAGTAAAGTCTACATTCATTTTATATTTTTTCATTTCTATCCAATTATCTGGATATTTATCATAAATACCATCTTTATCATTAAGTTCTAATGAATTCTCATCTAAATTTAATGGTGCACTACTTGCAGCTAACCAATTAAATTTTATATTATGAGTATTACAATAATGGTTAGTAGCGCTAATAGATGAGTCAGGTAATTCTACACTAAAAAATACATTAATTTCATCATTTTTATGGATTATATTATATCTATTAAAAATTTCGCTAAAATTTAACCAAGTTGATGTTACTAACTGTGCATTTTTTCTGTTTTCATAAAATTCTTTTAAAAATGAATACATATCGACTATTTCAAAATAGGTTGGGTCAATAAGGTCTAACGCCGTTTTCGTCTCATTTAACCCACGGTCTACATCTACAAAATCTAAATATGTAGCATCTCCTGATATTAATTGATTTTCCTCTTGATTTTCCTCTTGATTTCCAGGTGTTAAAATATCATCATATGTAAATAATTTAGGACACCTTATACTATAGCATCTGCTAAGATTAATATATAAATTTAAAATTCTTTCTATTGCATTAGAAACAGATGACATCTATAAATATATTATATACATATAATATATCTTCTTATTTTCTAATTATATGTACAAGTTTTTAATTTTTATTGGAATTATAATATATATTTCAATTAAATACTATACTACACTTGTATATATTATCAATTTGTGTATCTTTCATAATATATATATATTATCTAGTTTATTCTTTATTTCTATATTGTATAAATGGCTTAAAAAAAAAGGTGTATATAATAACGATATTTTAAACATGATGTTTGCTCAAAAAACACAATCATATATACCTATACCAAAAATGATGCCATTTCAAAAAAGAAATATCACACCATTTACTAAAAAAATAATAGCAAGTAATCAACAATGGAAATGTGCAGTTTGTCACAATGTTATGGATTATACATATGAAATAGACCTTAATATTCCTTTAAATAGAGGAGGCACAAACGATATGACTAATTTAATAGCATTATGTCGTAATTGTCATGGTAAAAAAACAATATTAGAAAAGATTATATCATAATATATATAAGTCAATGAAAAATTCAGTTGACAATTCATTTGACGACAATTCATTTGAATTAGATATTATGGTTAAAATATTAAATATTGAATATTCCATTAATTATAATAATAATAATTTAATTAACAAAAATTCTATAACAGAAAATGCAACTTTTGAATGGAGCACTGAAAAATGTTTTATGTTTTTGCAATTTGATACAAAAACACCTGAAAATATAAATAATATTATTGTTACATTATATCCTATAAAATATAATGAGACATATAATATAGATTCCAATACATACAAATATAAGTTTAATAATGAAAATATAATTAAGATATTTAATAAATATTACGAAAATGATTACTTTATTTTATTACGAAATTCAACAAAAAATCTCGAATTAATAAATATCAAATATAAAAATATTTATGATACAATTATAGATTATGTAAATAAAAAGAGCAGAATCATATTTTGCATAGATAGTATTTTAAAAACCATTGTAAAAATACCAGTTATAGTTCAAGGTCGTCAAGTTTTAAGAAGATATAGAGTTCCTCCAAATCAATTGGTATTTGATAAATTAAACATTAAAAATAATATTTGTCATCTAACTAACTTAGAAGGTGACCGTATTTTTATATTAAGTATACTAAATAAAATAACTGATATGATTTTCAATCATTTATATATTAAAGATAGTGCAAAACAAACTGATATTTTTTTATATAGCTCAAATTTAAATTTAAATATTTTATCTAAAAACTCATATAATGGTAAAACACTTAGTGCCATATTTCGCATTATAAGTTTAATTTATTCTGGAAATGACATTGAAAATATTTATTATATTGTGTCAAATCAAATAAAAAAAAAAAATTTAGAAAATTTTTGGATAAATAACATCGAACCATATTTGGGATATATTATTAAAATTTATACAGTTGAAAGTTTTATTAAACATCTAAATACTGATATTGAACATATAATTATTGATATAAACTATTATAATAATATAGATAATATTAAAATTATTGAAGAATTTATTAAATTAAATAATACACGAATTACCTATGTAGGTAATATATATTATTCAGAGTATATCGAAATGATTACACCTAATAAAGTAATTATAGATGACCTTGAATTTGAAAAAAAAGAGATATTATATAAAAAATATACAGATATTAGCGACTATTATAATAACGAAAATGTGATATTTATATTAGATAACAAAGTACCTTTAGAAATCAAGACTAATATTCGAAATAATATATCACGTGATAATATCTACAATCCCAAAAGAGTTAATATTGCACTATTGGAAGGTATGGAATTTACTTCAAGTTATATTGTCTATAATAAGATGTCTGATATAAAACTTAGTGTTGAAATATTAGATGAAATTGGAAAAAGAACATCAAAAGAATGTATTTTCTTTTTAGAAAATGAAGCGTCCGAAATATCATCTAATGTAATGACTGATAATGAGCCTTAATATATTGTTAAATTATAATTGATATACATTTGTTATTTTCTTAGAATATACATCAATAATATTTAGATAAATGGTGCGCGCTTCATCCGATATAGAATGTATTGAAATTTGGTATACATCTTCGAGTATTTCTCTAAATGTCTGATTAATTCTATCTCGATTAGATATCAATATTGGATTATCATCGATACGCAACCAATATGCGCTAAAAGATTTTGCAATAGTTGCAGTATAACCAATTCCCTTAATATCTAAAGGCGCATTCGCTATTGTTTCTTTACATTTATTTATTATAGTTGCTAAACTTTCTTTATTAGGTTTTTTTGTAAACATACTATACATAACTAACATTATAGATGTCTATAGACTTTATGATATTTATCTTTAAAAATTAATATTAAAAAATTACATCAATTTTTAAAGATTAATAATTCTATTATTAGCTAACACGCTCGCATTCTTTTTGTGTTATAATACCAATATCCTTTAACATTGGTAAAACTCTATCTTTACAATCACCTGATTTTACCATTCGTAATAATTCCTCTTTACTAATATCATATTGCTCAAGTATTTCTCTAAATTTAGGTGGACTTGAAATTATCTGCTGAACAATTAATTCAGTATATAAATGATAATTATCACCATTCATGTTATATATATTTGATATTCGTTGTCGCGTATCATGATTTGCATTAATACTATTTATTTTTCCCAATAACCTACTATTTTTAACTTTATTAACAGATTTATTTTTAATAGATTTAAATAATATAAATACACTTAAAATTGTATTAGTGCAATGATGATGAAATAAATCCCATTCAAGCTCGGTATATAACGCATTTTCATAATATATACTATCTACATAATTTGATAATATTTTATTTATAACCTTAATATTGTCCATTGTAAATAAATTAACAGTTTGATATAAATTATCATATACACTTATAGGTAAATTATACCTTTCTAAATCAAAAAGTAGATAAATAGTGTCTAAATCCATATTTTTATTGTTAAATATTTTATCAGTTGCTTGATATAAATCATAACTAATATCTTTGCATGAATATGATTTAACATATTCCATCATACTAGATAGATCTAATATTTTTACCTTAGAATGAATGCGCATCATTTCAAGTGTATTAAATATTACGCGAAAATCTCCACATGCATTTTGTATTAGTATATTTAAAAATGGGGGTGTGATATATTCTGTCATTTTTTCATTCTCAACAATTTGCCAAATATATTTATATAAAATAAATTGCGAAGGAGTTTCAATTGTATATATATTACAAGATTTCTTTAACTCATTAAGCTTCTTTAAGCCATTTGAACTATAATTAGATATATTACTTGTTAAAATAACCGGCGCAAAGTAGTTATTTTTTCCAAGATAATATTGAAGTTTTTTCATACCACCTTTATCTCCTAGACTTAATCCATCAATTTCATCCATAATTATAGCAATTTTCTTTGTTTCATAATTTAGAAGTGATGATATATTTTTACTATTCTTAAAAATATCTTTAAAAATATTATCAACATTTTCTGCATTTCGTGTATCACTTGCATTAAATTCAATAACATCAAATCCTAAATCAGATAATATTATTGTAGCCAATGTGGTTTTACCTATTCCAGGACCACCTACTATTAAGGAATTTGAATTATTAGATTTTGTCTGAAATTCTGGATTATAATAATTAATAAGCCATTGTTTCATCTCTAAAATCAATTTATCATTTCCAATATACTCTGTTAATTTTTTTGGACGATATTTTTCATAGAGAATTGACATAATATATAAATGTAATCATATCATGTTTTTAATATTATACTTACCTAAATTATTTATATTATAAATAAACTACTATAATATTTATTGTCTAGAAATATCATGATAATAACGCTTTAATAAACAAATGATAAATTTATAGCATTCGTCCACTTGTTTTATAGCACGAGCTCCAGTTATTATAATTTTACCACTTTGAAATATAGATATTGTAATTTTGCGACAACAATCCTCCAGGTCTAAAGTTCCACGACCTTTACCTTTACATGTTGACCCTGTTTTGCATTTACAAATACCCGTCTTTATACCATCATATAAACCAGTAGTCATATCAATAGTTCCATTATCTTTTTCACTCCAGTAAAAACTAGTTTTAACACCGGGATAACTGTCACTTTCATAATTCACTACCAAATTATATTTAGAATCAATTATTTCATATAATTTTTCACGTCGTATTTTAAAACTACACGCGAAATCACTATTTATTAATACGATATCCCAAGAATATATACCCAAGATATTCAAATCTCCAGTTGTTATCGTATTATCTATTGCGTATATCTTTCTAATTTCATTTCCTAAAAATTCAACTGCCTTTTTACCTTGTTCTTCATCTATAATACCGGTAATATGTATAGACCCATTACGGAAAAGTTTCAAATTAATACATTTAATGTAATCCATTATTATTGTTACTTGATTGTAAAAACTAGTTCGTTTTTTAACTAAATTCGAATTTGCATAACTTTGTTTTTTCTTTTTCTGTTTAGGCACTCCCTTTGGAGTATTATCCATGTACTCCATACTAACTATTTTATAGTTATCTTTTTCATTATAATATGGCGTAAAATGTTGAAAGAATACATTTAGATTTATATCTATTCCTAATTTACATAAAACAGTAATAGTGGATACACGAATAGGTGTTATATCTATTTGTGGTAAAGGTAGCTCTTCTCTATCATCTTCTATTGGAAGGTCACGCTTAAAATATTGAGCTATTTCATATAAATATGGGTTTTCTGAAAGTTTCTCTTGAAATATTTCAATAATACTATTTTCAACATGGACTGGACGGCTTGACATTTAAGATTAATTGATATTTATATAAAGAATTCTAATTAATGTTATTATAATAATCTTTATATTGCTTTCAATTTTTTATTATTATAAATTTAGAATTGCAATAAAAATGTAATAAATTGTAATAAATTGTAATAAATTGTAATTATTCAAAATATAGAAAATATACAATTTAACTAAATATATTAGATGTGTGATATTAGCTTTATGAATGGGAAAGGTTTATTAGGACAAGCAATAAAAAAGATACATGAAGATAAACTAATAAACGAACCTTTAAAACTTGAAAAATTTATACTAGACCGCGATAATGATATTCCTAAAATAAATAATGATAGTCAACCAAAGATTAAATCTAATCTCGATATTAAAACATTAAATAATATGGAAAGATGGTTATTAATATATAATAATGCACAAAGTGGTAATAATGGTGATTTAGACAATAATATTACGATACTAAATAATAAATCAAATGTATTAGAAAACGCACTTAAATTTCTTGTCAATGACTATACAAAATTAAATAATGAATTTATTAAAAATATACATATTATAGATAATGATAAAATTAACGATTTATCTCAAATAGAAATATATGATGAATCTGTTAATATACTATCAAAAAAATGGAATTTAATTTTAAAGTATGAAAATATATTTAAAAATCTTATTAATATTTTAGATGAAAATATGAAAAAGACTATTCAATTAAATGAATTGTAATTATTATGATTTATAAAAATGCAAATCAATATTTAGATAGATAAATATTTATGACCAATTTGATTATAATTTGATTCTAATTTGATTCTAATTTGATTCTAATTTGATTATATATTAATTAAAATTATAATCAAATTGTATTAAAAGTTGTGCTATATTACAGCTAAAACATTCTCTTGATGTTTTGTCTTTTGCTTATTTGTCTTTTGCTAGTTTGTCTTCTGTTTGTTTGTCTTTTGTTTGTTTGTCTTTTGCTGTTTTGTCTTTTGCTGTTGCTTCTAATATTAATTTTACTTCTACGACTATTGCGCATATTAAAACCACCGGCGACAATATCACCTGATACCATTATTTTAATACGAGCACCACTTGAGCAATAATGACTTAAAATAGTGCCTTCTTCTAATTTTTTTAATGTAAAAAATAATTCAACATCATTTAAATGATGTTTTATTGATAAATACTGCACTAGAAGTTCAACCGGTGTATTAACATTTAATCTTAATTCAACTAATGTTCGTCCCATATATTCAAATCTAGCTAAAACATCACCATTTAAATATTGAGATTCAAAACCTCTAACAATTTCTTCATTTTGTGCTTGTTCTACAGCTCTTCGTTGTCGTCTTTCTTCTTCTAATAGTTCTATTTCCCTATCTCTAGCAACTGATTCATCATACTCTCGGTCTTGGGCAGCGCGAATACTAGCAAAACTGTTAGGCTCTAATGCTTGAGCTGTTGCAGTTGGAGCTGCGACTTGAACAGCAGGTCCAGCTGATTGGCGATTTCTATATAGCTCATCATAATATGCCGCTAAAGAAGCTGTTTCCGCGTTGCTTAATTGACTATCATCAAAATCACCATTAAAACTTCTATCACCTACACTAGCTGCTATAGCAGCTTGAAAATCTAATTCTTCTTGATCTTCTTGACTTAGTTCTAATGCTATGCGCAGTTGTTCATCAGAGCTAACTCTATCGTCTGCCATTTCAATTTTTTGTATATATACTAATATATATTTATTTTTAAAAAATATATATTAATTATATTTAATCTTATCTACATTTAGGGTCCATCGAAGGTGCACGCTCACTGTAGCGACAGTCCCTACAACTGTAATAAGCAAGACCCTGGTTGCATATAACATATGAATATTCATGTTGACAACCACTGGGAGGAGAACCACCTGATTTTAATTTCTTTGCTCTATTTTGTTTTCTTTTAGATTTTCTACCACCAGAAACACATTTAATCTCGAAAGGACCCGAATTTAATGGAGTTCCAGTGTAATCTTGAATCCCTGGTAAAAACTCACCAAAGCTATTACCCATTCTATCTACTACGGGATACATTGTATTTGACCCAGGTACTACTTCATTTCCTATACTTAATCCTTTATTAATCATCCAAGATGTAGTTGGATGAACAGATACTCCGCAATGAACACCTTCACAAGGTTGTCCTACATACCATGCATTATTAGGGGTTGGTCCAGGAATTAAATCTGGGCGACCAGGAACAGGTGGGGGTATATTTAGAGTTCTTCCTCCACCAAATTGTTTTCGACGATTAATGCGACTTCTTTTAATACGTCGACTTCCACCTATTTTAACTCCTCGCAATAATGCGGTTTCTTGGGCTGATATCACACCGGAGTTTTGTAAAGAATCACCTGCTTGTTGAGCCGGTGTTTTACCACTATCATTCGGATCGTAATAAGGTTCTAAGAATGCTTTAGACATTTTATTATATTAAAATAAGAGATTTTATTTTAATTAGTAAACAAAAAAATGTATTTAAGTTTTTTTTTATTTAATCCATTTTTAATTATAA
>Ga0209190_1000074_pt1 | contig 65021 bp, 32 predicted proteins | sample M_140205_XF_Meta_FD_187315 | JGI IMG/M metagenome (GOLD analysis project Ga0209190, IMG submission 187315) | Freshwater microbial communities from Lake Montjoie, Canada to study carbon cycling - M_140205_XF_MetaG (SPAdes) (version 2) | ecosystem: Environmental > Aquatic > Freshwater > Lake... | reverse complement strand
CCGGTCCGCAAGGGTTTACAGGCCCCACAGGACCTACAGGCGGCACCGGACCCACCGGACCCACCGGACCTACCGGCGGCACTGGCCCCACGGGACCCACAGGCGGCACCGGACCCACCGGCCCGCAAGGGTTTACCGGCCCCACAGGACCTACAGGCGGCACCGGACCGACAGGACCTACCGGACCTACTGGACCTACCGGCAGCACAGGACCCACCGGACCTACCGGACCCACTGGACCTACCGGACCCACTGGCCCCACGGGACCCACCGGCGGCACCGGACCCACCGGCCCGCAAGGGTTTACCGGGCCCACAGGACCGACCGGCGGCACCGGACCCACCGGACCCACTGGACCTACCGGACCCACCGGACCTACCGGACCCACTGGCCCCACCGGACCCACCGGCCCGCAAGGGTTTACCGGGCCCACAGGACCTACCGGCGGCACCGGACCGACAGGACCTACCGGACCCACCGGCGGCACTGGCCCCACGGGACCCACAGGCGGCACCGGACCCACCGGCCCGCAAGGGTTTACCGGGCCCACAGGACCTACAGGCGGCACCGGACCGACAGGACCTACCGGACCCACCGGCGGCACTGGCCCCACGGGACCTACCGGCCCCACAGGCGCCACCGGACCTACAGGACCTACAGGACCCACTGGACCAACGGGAGGGACCGGCCCTACCGGCCCCACGGGACCTACAGGCCCAACCGGCCCAACAGGCGGCACCGGGCCCACTGGACCTACCGGACCTACGGGAGCCATCGGCGCAGCAGCAACATCAGAGAATACATTCAGGTATACGCTTAATGCGGTAAATACCGAATTATCTAATCCAGGCGTGGGTAATTTCAAGTATAATCAATCGACGCAATCGAGCGCAACCGAGATTTATATCAGTAATACCGATAGCGCAGGTGCTGGTTCAGTCATTTCACCGTTTTTCGCATCACTCGCGTTATACGGACAAACCAATGACCTCGGAACAATTAAAATCCAAGATGTTGAAGACAATTCCCGGTTTATATTATTTCGGCTGACAAGCGCTACTGTCCAAGACGCGAGTTCTACTGGATGGTATGTATTCACAGTGACAAATCTTATTTCTGATTCAAATATGGCAAACGCTCACGCGTGTCACGTGAGTTTCGGGTTGGCGGGTGTAAAAGGCGCAACTGGACCCACTGGCCCCACAGGACCCACCGGCGTCACAGGACCTACCGGACCCACTGGCGGCACCGGACCTACCGGGCCTACCGGACCTACCGGACCTACAGGCGGCACCGGACCTACTGGCCCTACGGGCGGCACCGGACCTACCGGACCTACAGGCGGCACCGGACCTACCGGACCTACAGGCGGCACCGGACCTACCGGACCGCGAGGGTTTACAGGCCCCACAGGACCTACAGGCGGCACCGGACCGACCGGACCTACCGGACCTACCGGACCAACAGGCGGCACCGGCCCTACCGGACCTACCGGACCCACCGGCCCCACGGGAGGGACTGGACCTACCGGCCCCACCGGACCTACCGGACCTACAGGACCTACCGGACCGACAGGCGGCACCGGACCGACAGGACCCACTGGGCCCACCGGACCTACGGGTGCCGCAGGACCCGCATTATTCACACTGACCCCCGCGGCAGGAAGCGCAGCCAGCTTTACATTCCCGACCCGAAACTCTATTCAGAAAACATCGGCGACGGGCTCAAGTGAAAATGTAATCACCGATGAATCGTATTTCACCGCATTTATTACGTTCTCGCCTGCCACCACAGGCAACCTCCGTGTTATCGGGTTCACCAATGTAACCGCATCCGTCGCGCCCTATTACAATTTTCTATTTGCGTCAGGTAGCACAAGTTATAGCACAGTCGTAAATAATGTCGCGACAACCACCGGAACCTACGCGGCCAATGATATTTTTACGTTAATTGTTACGGTTTCATATACAAGGTTCTTCCGTAATGGTGCCGAAATATATACCGACGTGGCAACCCCCGCATCACAGCGGCAATTGCGCGGTTATTTCTCACTCGCCGCGCAAAATGACTCGATACAAAATATCGCAGTGGGTTATGCTGAGGCTGGACCCACAGGCGCCACAGGACCTACGGGACCCACGGGCGCCACCGGAGCACAAGGAACACCAGGAGCTGCGGCGAATACAGGTGCCACCGGCGCAACGGGACCTACTGGACCCACCGGACCTACCGGCCCTACCGGCGCCACGGGACCTACCGGGCCTACCGGACCTACTGGGCCCACAGGACCTACCGGCGGCACCGGACCCACAGGACCTACCGGACCTACAGGCAGCACCGGACCCACTGGACCCACAGGCAGCACAGGCCCCACAGGGCCCACCGGCGCCACAGGACCCACAGGCACTACAGGCACAACGGGACCCCAAGGCAACACAGGTCCATCCGGACCGCAAGGAACACCGGGAACTGCGGCGAATACAGGCGCGACCGGACCCCAAGGCAACACCGGCCCCACTGGACCCACCGGAACCACGGGTGGAACAGGACCCACCGGACCCACCGGGCCACGAGGAAACACTGGCGCCACTGGACCCCAGGGTATTCAAGGTATTACCGGTCTCAACGGTGCCTTCGCGGCCATCGGCGCAACGGGTCCCAACGGAACAACGGGTTCCACCGGCGCAACATCCCCGTGGGCGTTTGTCACCGCATCCACCAATATTTATTACACCAACGGCACTGTCGGCATCGGCATCGCTACACCAGACATAAGTTATGCACTCGACGTGAGCGGTGTCATTAAGACACTCGGTATCAACAACGTGAGTGATTATCGTATCAAGGACCATATCACATCACTTTCCACGACGCCGAACCTCCCCACACTTGACCGTCTTCGCCCGGTGATGTATTATAACCGACTTCTGAATAAGAACGAATACGGGTTCATCGCACACGAAGTCCAGGAAGTATTCCCTAACCTCGTCGTTGGAAATAAAGACGACGAGCATTATCAGTCAATCCATTATACACCGATGTTTGCGTTGCTTGTGAATGAAGTCAAAGAGATGAAGCGAGAGATTGCGGAATTGCGAAAGAAACTATACGAAGGCATTGACAAGTAAAGTGCTGCCTAATGAGAATGAAGTGTATCACAAACGATACATTTCATTGATTACACGGGTATATACCCATATTCCTTCTCGGCTACGGCGCTGCCTCCGGCTTCCCCGACAACCGCACCCGAGAGAATAAACTCTACATTCCCGCGCGCAGACCCGCTATCCGTCCCGATGGAATACGCGAACAACACCTCGCCACTACCGAACGCCCCCACTGCGCCGCTGCCCACCGTCGTCAACGACAACGCCACATTATTATGCGCCACCGTAAACGGCGCAACCGAATACCCGTTCCAATTTATATAAAAACAGTAATTGGTGTTATTGCTCAGCGCCGCGGCCGCATTCGCGACGACATAGACACGCTTGGATTTATACCACCCCCCCGCATCACCTACCCCCGTCGCCTTCGTATATACCGTCAAAAAAGGCGTAGAAACGCGCGAAAACACGTGTAGATTCAACCGGACATACCGCAAATCACCCACGGTGGATGTCGCCGAGTTAGGCAGGAGATACCAGTTGATTTTATTGCGCACCGACGGCGCGGGATTCACCCACGCATCCGAATTTGTATAATACCAGCCCTGATACCCGTATCGTAGCAACGGAATAGGCACAGGCGGCGACGCATCCGCATAAACAGACGACGCAGTCGACGCATTGGACGCCGATATATCATAGACATTTTCGGCATAAGGATATCCATTCGGAAATGAAGCGCTGTCGGTTGCCGCGGTGTTTGTGTAAGCGCCCGCGACGCTGCTCTTCATAATCAGTTTGATATTATAGGTCCGCGCAGGTATGGCCGCCACATTTGTCAACGCATTTTGACCCGGCGATGCCTCCATAACTACTTTAAAATTCAATGTGTCATTTTCGGAGAGCGGTATGCTCTGGGTACCGGCGCCGCCGCCGCCCTCCGCATCGTCTATCGCCCTTAACCTCCCAGGCGCACTCACTGAGATTTGCCGCATTAATTCACGAGAGATATTGGTTACTGTCGTATCCTCATTGGTAGAATACCGGTTCCCGGAACTATCCGCCTCCATCGCTATATTCGCGGACATTGTCCCTACGGTATCCAATACCGACATAATACCCACCCGCGCAACCTCGCCATAATATGCTAGATTTTCGCGAAGGTCCTCTTCATTGCGGAATAGGTCAACGCCGTGGATTGTATTGAATAAATGGAGCGCAATATATCGGATGAAATCGTGCTTGACGAGAGATTTGTCGGCGCTGAATGCGCCCGCGCCCGCGCCCGCGCCCGCGCCCGCGCCCGCGCCCGCGCCCCCCGGTATAAGCATCCCCGTCGACTCATCACGGTCCAACATTGCGTGGGACGGATTCAAATTCAGCGCCGTTGGCCAATATTTGCGAAATACATAATATCGGATATCGGATGACGCGTCGAATACCGCGGCGACGGTGTCAGTGCCCGTGGTGCCCGTGCCGCGCCGGAACTGAAATACCGCGCGCATATCACTTAATTTGACATAAAAAACGGCGTCGGGGTCGGTAGTTCTCTCGGCGCTGGCATTGACATCGGTATCACTATATGCGGCGCCTAACGCGTATAAATGAAAGGATGTGCCTGAATCCTCGGATTCAATCGGAGTATTCCAATCGGATAAAGACATAATGGAATGCGGAATGGTAGTGGACGTGTGGCAATGGTAGTGGACGTGTGGCAATGGTAGTGGACGTGTGGCAATAAATAAACACCCGAATTGGCTTTTATTTATTATAATAATGTATTTGTTTATTTATTGTTTATTTATTGTTTATTTATTATTTGGTATTGGGTTATTATTGCGTATCTACGGATACGCCGTCGGAACATCCGCCATAAATCCGTATTCTTTCTCTCCGCTATCATCGCCCACAATCATACTCGCAAGCGTGAACTCAACAGAATCTTCCGCTGCGCTGCTATCGGTCTCTAGTGCGATATTCAAAATAATCTCGCTGCTATCAAATGGCCCACTGCCAATAGTATTCGCCAAAGCCGCGTTTGTATACCCATTCATCACCGGTTGGCGTGTATATAAATGAAAGTTTACATAAAATGAATATGTCGTTCCATTCACAAGTGCTTCAGTATTCACTATAGGAAATTTACGCCACGAACCAGACTGTGTATATACCACAATGTATGGCAGTGTGGTTTTATTATGAATCTTCAAGTTCGCGCGAATATACAGTAAACCTCCTACAATGGCTGTTTCAGAATTAGCAGGCAGCAACCATTTCACGTGATTACGCACATTTGAATTTATATTTACCCACGCGGACGAATTCGTGTAATACCATCCATCAAATCCGAACCTGGAAAACGGAATAGGCGCAGGTGGCGAAAAGATATTATAGACGTTAGACGACGCAGATGTGGGCGCATATGTCGTGACGGCCGAAGAATAAGGGTACGCATTCGGAAACATTGCGCTATCAATAACCGATGTATTCAGTCCGACGATACTCTCTTTCATAATCAGCTTGACCATATAGGAACGAGCCGAAATATTTGTTACATTGGTCAATAGATGTTGGGTGGCCGTTGAATGAAACGATACCCTGAAATTAATAGTATCATTCTCAATAAATGGAACACTCTGCGGCAATGTCGTATCGGTAACCGAACTAAATCGCGAGGCCGCAGTCACAGCAACCTGGCGTATCAATTCGCGACAAATATTTGTATTAGATGCTGTCTCATTTGTTAAATACTTATTTCCAGACGCGTCATATGCCATTGTTTCATCACTGGATGTTGTGGATATACCAGAAAGTATGCTATTCATATTAGAGCGAATATCTTCACCCCCCTCCGTTAAATTTTCCAGTAAAGCTGTTGTGTTGTTGAATAAAGAAACAGCAAAAATCGTACTGAATAATTTCTTCGCTAAATAACGGACAAAATCGTGTTTTGCCATGGAGTTTGCGCTATTGAATAAGGTTGTGTTCCCCAACATTCCACTTGACTCAGTCTTATCCAACATAGCGTGTGCCGGGTTGATTTTAAGTGCGGTGGGCCAATTTTTATTGAATACGTAGTATTTTATATCGGATGCGCTGATATCATTCATATCAAACGAATCAGATTGATATTTGAATATTTCTCTCATATCGGATAATTTAACATAGAATACAGCAGTCGCATCGGTGGCTGAGAGATACACCGCAGACGCATCCAATCGTCCGCAGATACTCAACAACGTTATCTGGTCCAATCCGGACAAAGTAAAGTTGATGAGGATATTGCTTACATGTAATGTATTACTTGTCACCGAACCAGCCTCATATAAGAATGTCTGATACTGTGTAGCGTTAAAACTGACATCACCCATCGCGACGATTGTGATTACACCGGTGGACGGATGAATTGTGGCGACGGACGGGTTATTTGAAGAATATACGATTGCCGCATTGCTGTTACTGGATGGTACTGTCGTTATATTAAACGGCGCATTTGTATCATTCTTGTTTGATGCGACCGTAAAAGTAGATCCGGATAATGTATTTACCTGTAAAACATAGACGATAATTGAACCAACGGACAACCATATATATTTGCTTCCATATGGAATAACATCGACAACTCCGTTAGTCGTAGCATTTCGAACGATGGAACCGTTGGTAAAATACTTGACACCTAATATCTGGAAATACTCTCCATCATTGATGGGAAAGTAGAATTTGTCACTCACGGATAAATCAAGGACGATATCTGTAAGGATATCACTCGCAACAGTGGATGTCATCGGAATAATGACCTTAACAGTCGATGACGCCAAATTTGGAATCGTAGTGGCCAAAGAACTCCCTGAAATCGCCGAGAGAATGACTGACCCATTCACATCGCCAACTTGGATTTCGCTAATCGCGCGGTTATTTATATTCTTCAATAACTGAATCTTCTGGAGGGGGGAAAATGCGACGTTGGTGATATTTGCCCCGCTAATATTCGTGTTGGTGAAATTCGCGTTTGTCACGGTAGCGCCAGACAAATCCGCATTGGTGAGTGTTGCTCCAACAAAGGATGAACCTGTCACATTTATCTGCGCAAGTGAAGCGCCTGAAAGGTCTGTGTTTGTTAATGTTGAATTCGTCAAGGTAGCGCCAGTCAAAACCGCGTTTGTCATTGTAGAATCCGCAAATGTTGTTCCCGTGATATTTGCGTTTGCCATTGAAGCGCCGGTCAGATTCACGCCGCTTAATGTGGAATTCGTGACAGTCGCCCCCGTCATAATAACACTTGTCATTGTCGCGTCGGCAAAAGACGTTCCGGAAATATCCGCGTTTGCAAGTGCCGCATTCACGAGATTTGCTCCGGTTAATGTGACGTTCCGAACAGTTGCGCCGGACAAATCAGCGTTTGTCATGGTTGTTCCGGCAAACGACGCACCAATTACGGTGGCCCCTGACAACGATGCGCCAGTCATATCAACATTATCAAATACCCGACCACTTGTAATGGTCGTACCCTGTAATGATGAACCCGCTCCGGCAACGGTGATGACACACGATACACTGTCTGGGGCATTATAAAATGACGATGCCGCCTGCGACGCAACAATAGTCGCAGTTCCCGCACTCTTCAGCGTAACTAATCCAGATACAGAATTCACTATGAGAACATTGCTTGAATCCGGATTACTCAACGCATAGGATATAACACCAGAGCTTGCGTTTGCGCTTGTTACAGATACAGTAAACGCTGCGTCTGTGACATTTTTATTCAGTGTCGCCGCCAATCCGCTAAGGGTGGTGCTTCCCTTTTCAACGGTGAGGTCCCAACCCAGATTATTTTGTGTGGAATACTGGGAATTCGTATATTGTTGCCCAGTAATTGTAACAGTTCCAATATTTGTTATGGTGATATTCGCGACGTTTGATGAGTTTACCAATGAAACTACCGACGAATTACTCAATGAGAATAACTTATTCGCATTACTGTCGCTTGTTGTCTCTATTTGAAATGGAGCGTCCCCATAATATTTCGTTATGGTGGTTGAGGTATAAGGTGCCACGCGGCTTTGGGTAACTGATTTAACGGCAACGTTCATATTGTTACTATTTACACTGTTAGCATTATAAACGCTAGTCGCTGCTTGGCTTGCTGTAAATGTAACCCAACCGGAACCAATCGCGGTAATTACACCAGTGGTTGGGTGAATGGTGGCGATATTTGTGTCCGAGGAAGTATATGTTATCGCACCGTCGCTATCAGATGTTGGCACTGTTGTTATATTTACAGGTGTGTCGCCATATGTCATCAACGCCGGCACCGCAAAAGTTGCTGCGGATAGATTGCTTGTTGCGCGAATCACTGAGATTACGAAATTATAGGTTTGTGATTTGTAATTTCCTGATGGGTCTTGTGTTATTGTTGCGGTAATGGTGGCCGAACCAATACTCGCCACATTGAACGTAGTATCGCTATTCGTCATAAACACAACGGCGGAATTATCACTTACATACGAAAATGTTCCGTCGCTGGTTGAAGTCGGCGACAGTGTAAATGATGATGGTCTCAATGGTCGTGTCTGGTTTACTAGACCACTAACTGATGGCGTTCTGCGAAGGACTGTTAATGAAAAGGTTTTAGTACCGTTGGTATAATTTCCACATACATCCTGGATTGCGGTGATCGTTATGGCGGAGGAGGATACTGCGAGGATATTTGCGGTAACACCGTCACCGTCAATCGAAACTGCCGACGGGTTAGAACTCGTGAAAGTATATGAACCGTTGCTATTACTAATACCTGACATGTAAGGCACCAATGAAAATGATGGGTTACCATACGTCTTGGTGAATGATGAAACCGCATTATATGTGGGGATTGCGCGGGCGACTGTAAGCGTGCCGGTCGTACTACCCGCCAGGTAGTTTCCACAGATATCCTGCGAAGCAGTAATGGTGGTAGAACCCTCACTAACGATGGTAACAACCGTTCCACTTGAGTTGATAGTCGCGACACCGGGTGCGGAACTAGTATAGATATACGCGCCACTACTATCGGTGATTGGCGCATATGGAACCAATGAAAAGGGCACGTCACCGAATGCCTTTGCCGGCGGAGTAAATGCGCCATAGGTCACCGCTTTGCGAGCCACGGTAAGTGTGCCGGTTTTCGTACCCGCCAGGTAGTTTCCGCAGATATCCTGCGAGGCAGTAATGGTGGTAGAACCCTGACCAACAATGGTAACAACCGTTCCATCAGTGCTAATAGTTGCGACACCGGGTGCGGAACTAGTATAGGTATACGCACTATTGTTGTCAGTGGTTGGCGCAAATGAAACCAACGAAAAAGGCACAGCACCGAATGTCTTTGCTGGCGGAGTAAATGCGCCATAGGTCACCGCCTTGCGGGCGACGGTAAGCGTGCCGGTTTTACTACCCGCCTGGTAGTTGCCACAGATATCCTGTGAAACAGTAATTGTGGTGGAACCCTGACCGATGATGGTAACAACCGTTCCATCAGTGCTAATAGTTGCGACACTGGGCGCGGAACTAGTATAGGTATACGCGCCATTGCTGGTGGTGGTTGGCGCAAACGGAACCATCGAAAAGGGCGCAGCACCGAACGTCTTCGCCGGCGGAGTAAATGCGCCATAAATGATTGTTTTGTATGTCACTGTTAATGTGCCGGTTTGGCTACCTGCGAGGTAGTTTCCACAGATATCCTGCGAAGCAGTAATGGTGGTGGAACCCAGACCGACGATGGTAACAACCGTTCCGGTTGAGTTGATTGTCGCAACCTCTGGCGCAGAACTAATATAGGTATACACGCCATTGTTGTCGGTCGTTGGCGCATACGTCGCAATTGAAAAGGGAACGTCGCCGAGGGTCTTCGCTGGCGGAGTAAATGCGCCATATGTAGTTGCTTTGCGAGCGACCGTAAGCGTGCCAGTCTGGCTACCCGCCGCGTAGTTGCCACAGATATCCTGCGAGGCAGTAATAGTGGTGGAACCCTGACCGACGATGGTAACAATCGTTCCGCTTGAGTTGATAGTCGCGACACCGGGTGCGGAACTAGTATAGGTATACGCGCCATTGCTGTCGGTGGTTGGCGCAAACGGAACCAATGAAAAGGGCACGTCACCGAACGTCTTCGCCGGCGGAGTAAATGCGCCATAGGTTATCGTTATTCCGGCCACGGTAAGCGTGCCGGTTTTACTGCCTGCCGCGTAGTTTCCACATATATCCTGCGAGGCAGTAATGGTGGTAGAACCCTGACCAACAATGGTAACAACAGTTCCATCAGTGCTAATAGTCGCGACACCGGGCGCAGAACTAGTATAGGTATACACACCATTGCTGTCAGTGGTTGGCGCAAACGGAACTATCGAAAAAGCAGCCTCACCGAACGTCTTTGCTGGCGGAGTAAATGTGCCATAGGTCACCGCCTTACGGGCGACTGTAAGCGTGCCTGTTTGCGTACCCGCCAGGTAGTTACCACAGATATCCTGCGAAACAGTAATGGTGGTAGAACCCTGACCGACTATGGTAACAACCGTTCCATCCGTACTAATAGTTGCGACCCCGGGCGCAGAACTAGTATAGGTATACGCGCTATTGTTGTCAGTGGTTGGCGCAAATGAAACCAACGAAAAAGGCACAGCACCGAATGTCTTCGCTGGCGGAGTAAATGCGCCATAGGTCACCGCTTTGCGAGCCACGGTAAGTGTGCCAGTTTGCGTACCCGCCAGGTAGTTACCACAGATATCCTGCGAGGCAGTAATTGTGGTAGAACCCTGGCCGACGATGGTAACAACCGTTCCATCCGTACTAATAGTCGCGACACTGGGCGCAGAACTAGTATAGGTATAGACCCCATTGTTGTCAGTGGTTGGCGCAAATGAAACCAACGAAAAAGGCACAGCACCGAATGTCTTCGCTGGCGGCGTAAATGTTCCATAGGTCACCGACTTGCGGGCTACTGTAAGTGTGCCGGTCTGGCTACCTGCCGCGTAGTTACCGCAGATATCCTGCGAGGCAGTAATTGTGGTAGAACCCTGGCCGACGATGGTAACAATCGTTCCACTTGTGTTGATTGTGGCGACCCCGGGTGCGGAACTAGTATAGGTATAGACCCCATTGTTGTTGGTGGTTGGCGCAAACGGAACCATCGAAAAGGCAGCGTCACCGAACGTCTTCGCAGGCGGCGTAAATGTGCCATAAGTGGTTGTTAGTCCAGAGATTGTAAGCACGCCGGTTTTACTGCCGGCACCGTAGTTGCCACATATATCCTGCGAGGCAGTAATAGTGGCGGAACCCTGACCAACAATGGTAACAACTGTTCCGTCCGTACTAATAGTTGCGACACCGGGTGTGGAACTAGTATAGGTATACACACCATTGCTGTCAGTGGTTGGCGCATATGGAACCATTGAAAAAGGTGCATCAACTATCGTCTTCGCCGGCGGAGTAAATGTGCCATAGGTCACTGTTTTGTATGTGACGGTTAATATGCCGGTTTTACTACCCGCCAGGTAATTTCCACAGGCATCCTGTGATGCAGTAATGGTTGTTGAACCCAGGCCGATGATGGTAACGACTGTTCCATCCTCGCTGATAGTTGCGACACCGGGCGTGGAACTATAATATTTATACGCACAACTATTATATGTGGTTGGCGCAAACGGAACCATCGAAAAAACCGCGGATCCGAGGGTCTTCGCTGGCGGAGTAAATGGACCATAGGCGGATACTGTAGGTCCAGGTTCAACAAGCGCAATACCACTCGAATTTATACCATCACCACCATATACATCATATGCAATTCCGTCGATTGTCGTGGTGGTTAATTTTGTGTACGTGTTATTCGTCTCTCGTTTGTAAACATACGAACCGTAATTCACGTAGGTCACGCCGGATATTGTGACGGGTTCTCCTTCATCGGATGCTATAATATAACTTAAGGAACCTGATGATGGTATTGTGGCAGTTGATGTTATTGAATATGATGATGATACATAGGTTGGAACAATGATACGCAACGTTCTACCCGAAAGTATCGTTGGATTGAAAGTCTTGACATCGTGTGTTTTCGATAATGTAAATACATTATTGTTTAAGGTTGTCAGATTCACCCGACGCCGATTTTCTTTTTTGCGGAGAATATCGTATCGGTCCATATCGGTATAGTAAGACATGGATAGGTCGAATGTAGTGGCGGTTGATTTTAATGCTGCGAATGCGTTAGAAGTAGAATAAACCGCGACGGCGTCGCCAGTTATACCCGGATTTGTCCCGCCACGACCTGAATCCCCCCACGTGACAATACTGCCATCGTTTTTCAGCGCCGCGAAGGCCTCACCAGTAGAATGCACCGCGACGACGCCGCCATTTATACCCGGACCAACCCCACCATAGATGGTATTCCCCCACGCAACAATGCTGCCGTCGCTTTTTAGCGCCGTGAAGGATGTCGAATTTGAATAAACTGCGACGACACCCGATGCTACATATTCTTCCTGCATACCTAAATCGCCGCCGCCGTTTATATTTCCCCACGCGATTACACGTCCAGTGGTGGTTAGCGCAGCGAAGGCGTATTCAGTAGAATAAACCGCAACGACACCTGATGCCAAAAGCGTCGTTTCTAACACACCCACGACATCAGTTTCGCTGCTTAAGGTGCCACCAGCCTTTGAGTTTCCCCACACAATTACACGTCCGGCGTTTGTTAGCGCAGCGAAGGCAGAACCAGTAGAATAAATCGCGACGATGACTAAACTCGTGCTTACCGAACTTGAATTGCCACCATGAGTTGATGCACCCCACGTGATTACACGTCCGGCGTTTGTTAGCGCAGCGAAGGCGTAGTCAGTAGAATAAACCGCAACGACTCCCGATGCTAAACTCCCGCTTACAGAACTTGAATCGCCACCCTTCCCTGAATCGCCCCACGTAATTACACGTCCGGCGTTTGTTAGCGCAGCGAAGGCGTATACATTAGAATAGACTGCGACGACTCCCGATGCTAAACTCCCGCTTACAGAACTTGAATTGCCGCCCAGGCTTGAATCGCCCCACGTAATTACACGTCCGGCGTTTGTTAGCGCAGCGAAGGCACCAGCAGAAGAATAAATTGAGACGACACCGGTTGATACATCTACCGTACTTGAATCGCCGCCTTGCACGGAATATCCCCACGTAAATACACTGCCATCGGTTTTCAACGCAGCGAGGGCGGACCCAGTGGTACAAATTGAGATGACTGAAACTAAACTCGTACTTACCGAAAGTGAATAGCCCCATGTGATGACACTTCCGTCAATTTTTAGTGCCACAAATGAAAACGGCATATTATAAACCGCAACAACTCCCGATGCTAAACTCCCGCTTACCGAACTTGAATCGGCGCCTCCGTATCCATTGCCCCACGTAACCAAACTTCCAGTCGCAAACCCTTTTGTCGAATATTTTCGAATATTGTATGACGCAAGAAATAACACCCCCCTATACTCCTCAATCGCCTCCGTGAAATACACGCCCTTCATATTCACCCCCGTATGCGACTCCAGGAACCAGTTGCCCCCCAACCCTGCGGACCCCGTATTATCCGCAGAAGCACGAATCGTCACCCCCGTTTGGACGGACAATGTGTCTATCACGTATTTCCAGTTCGCGTTAGAATACAGAGCACACGCCATTAAATCAAAATTGTGAATTCCATATGTCGTTTTTAACAACGTGATAAAATCGGTCACTGACTGCCAAGTTTGGAGAGATGCGTCGCTCGTTTCAACGCCCATAATCCTTGCGTGGGGACACGCGGGCCCGAACATTTGATAAAATGGAGCATTGTAGTTATGTTGGACCAATCCGACACTGTCAAATGCGGGGATGTTTAATTCGCCGATTTTGGTTTGTATTGCGGCAAAAGGGTCACCCCCGTTATCAAATACATCAAACACTATATAATGCGCACCATTACTGATGTCAATCGCATCAACTATGGAGGCAAAATCAGTTACGCGTTTATCAATCAATACTAAATTATTCATTCAATACCGATTTATAAACACGAATATATATAATAATGTATATATATATATATTCGTGTAACATCACATAACAGGTATCATTTCGTGTTATCAAGATGATATAATAACACGGTGAAAGCTTCTTAATGGTATTGTATATGTCTTTGTTGTTCGGGTTGTTGCGGTAGTTGGGAGAGGAGTATTTCTGGTGACACTGTTAATGATGCGGCAGATATAATGTCTAGTAATATTCACAAAAACACGGGGGGGCGTGGTAGGTAGTGTAAAATGTCACACTGTTGGTTTGTGTGCTATTTTAATATTCGCATAAATTCTTATAGTGTTTAAGCGTAGGGGTACTCACCTGCGGGAGAGGGAGCGGCCTCAACGGGGACTTTGTTGAGCATAGCTTCTCCGGACCAATTAGCACCAGTGTCAGCGCTCAGAATGAGCTTGATGCCGTAAGCACGGGGAGCAAAGACACCTTGGGCAGTAAGGTCGTTCTGGTTAGCAGCAGCGCTGATGGTAACCTTGAAGTTGAAGGTATCTCCATCAACGAGAGGAACACTCTGTGATAATTTGCTGTCGGTAAAGGTGTGGAAACGACCCGCGTCAACGTTAGCAATTTGGAGCATCAACTGGCGACAAATATTGGTATTGCCGCTCATATCGTTAGTGGTATACTTGTTGGAGGAGGCATCGGTGTCTGACAAAGTGGCGCTGGTAGTGCAGACGGCATCAAGAGAACCCTCAATCGCTGCGCGAGCAACAGCACCCTTCTCTACAAGATTTGTAAGAAGTTCAGTTTCGTTGCTAAACAGATCAACGCCGTGGACGGTATTGAAGAGCGACAATGCGAGGTAGCGAACGAAGTCGTGCTTGACGAGGTTCTTGACATTGTCAACGCCAGCACTAAGCATATGGTTCGCGGTGACAAATGCGTGAGCCGGGTTGATCTTGAGGTTGGCAGGCCAAGCCTCAACGTTACGGTGAACGTAATACTTGACGTCGGCGGATTCAACGTTGTTGACATCAAAACTGTCGGTCTGAAACTTGAAGACATTGCGCATATCAGACGTCTTGACGTATAAGACAGCAGTGGCACTCACGTCAATAGCCGTGGGAGCCAGGCCGGTAAGGGCGCCGGACACGTCCATAGACAGGGTGGTATTCAGACCGGAAAGGTTGAAGTCGATAGTAGCCATTTAATCGCGGGTTATAATAAACTCAAATATTTTAATTTTACTAAATATATTTTTTTGGTTTTGTGTTGGTTCATTCCATTCCATTCCATTAGGGTCTAAGTTAGTACGTCGTTATTAACTCAATCGCCACCGAATAATCGTTGTTTTGGATGTCTAACGTTTCCCCATATCGGTCCACTAAACGCAGGTGTAATTTTTCGATTTTGACCGGCCCAAAATAATCCCGTTGCTTAAATATCATGTCACTTGGATTGGAATGGTTAATATTCAACGACGGCGAAGTTATCGGAATACGCGCAATAACATTATTACCTAAATGTGTCCCGCCCCCCGTTTCCGCTATAATCGTATTTGTCGTAAAATTCCGGTTATAATCATCCAACTCCAAAAAGAAATACTGCATAACCGAACTACCATACGACGATTCACTTTCAACATAACGATGATATGTCGTAGGCAGAAAACTCGCCAGGGGATCCAATATCATTTGATTCGCCATAACTTTTTTTACACTGTAAAAGTCCTTATAAAATCCCATCGCCCAACCTGCATTTTTATAAAGCGGTCTCATTTTCGTATTTGTCCGCGTTATTTTACCCGTGTGTGGGTCCAATTTAGGGCGGTAGCATTGAAGCGTGCTAGATGTCAAGTTAGGTCGTTGCTTGGATTTCGTAGCGCATACATTATCGTTGGGATTAGGATCTATCATAACTTGAACTTGCTCACCGTTTATCGTCTGAGTTTCATACGTAATATTTCGCACGAAAATACCACCTTGTTTATAATATTCTGTAAACGACTTATCCTCCTGGACGTTGAAGTCCAGTTCAAAATAAAACTCCGGCGAAAATTGCCGGTTTGTCACATACGACCCGGCAAACGCGCGATAATTCGGCTCTGCTGGATTCGTTTTAGGCGCCGGAATCGGGTCGGTGGTCTCTCGCGTCCGAATGATTGAACGTGATGAAATTGTGCTCACTTCCAGGATGAGGTATTTTAATCCATTAAATACGAGTTGGTTGGCGCTTGTGTCGATACACGCTGATTTCACTCGGGGGACATATGTTAAAACACCCGATATATCCACTAAATCCGCAACCACTTTCCCAGGGGAAGGGGGAATCGAGGAAATAAAAAAATTACTCATCAGGGTTTCAAAATCATTGGAAACATAAAATCCATCAGGAATGATAACCGTCTCTGTATGGTTGATAAATACGGTTTTCGCAATTAAATCTGTATCCACATAATACTGTGGAACATTGTATAAGTTCACCGTAAAAATGCTGTTCTTTCGTTTTTCGGAGAACATTTTGATAATATTCGGGAACTCCATCGACACGATTTTCATCGAAAGCACGTTGTTGATGGGGGTCGGCAAATTCCAGATATAGTCGGCGGATGATGTGGTCCCGTGATCGGTGCGAAAGAGTGTATCAATACTGATGATGCGCTTAATCGTGCGACGTTCTAGTGGGTTAATGACGCCTTTCGCGTATTCGTGGATAATAGACGGTGTGGCGATGACATTGGGATTGATATTTTGGACGCGGACATCCTCCTTCGGCATCATAACGAGTTTATCGGCGTCGCTAATAATGGAGGACGGCGAGAATTTCTGGATGAGGCGGTTCTCCGTCGTTTTCCCGGAGGATGACGAGAGATTGGAGTCGGTGATAAATGACGCGCCGGAATGGAGATACTGAAGAATGCGTTTCTGGGCTTCATTGAAAAAGACGACATACTCGTCATCCTCGCTGTAATTCTCGGAGAAGGGCATATCCCCGCCGATGCTGGTCGCATTGTAGTTTTTATACTGTTGGATGATTTCATTCGTCATATTTTTGATATAATCTTCGGTAACATTGCCCTTCTGGCTCTTCGGGATTTTATAGATTTCCAACATGTCTTCAATCGAATAACTGTTGATATCCAGGTCAAACCCGTATTTGCCGCGCTTGGTTCCGGAATCTTGCGTTGACATTGTTTGAAATACTTATTATGTTCTTGTTAAATAATGATATATGTTTTTATATGATTATATGATTATATCATTATATTTACACGGTCGTAGGACCGATACTCATAAGAATCGCTCCTAACAAATCGGGGTCCCAAATACCGTTCTCTGGATAGCCGTAGGTTTGAATATATGTCAGGTATTCTATTTTGATTTGAACGGGAATAACCGTAATATGCTGTTCTGGGAAAAGCGAGATGGACCCGCGCATCATATTCAGCTGTGCGATTAATTCCTCGGCGTTATTGAATTTATCTGCGGTTATCTTGTATGAATCTCTCTGATAGGTGACATCCGTATTTACATTGTATAAGTTGATGGATTGAAGCAAACCCTCTAAATTCGTAAGGATGACATTCCTTATTTTTTCATAAGTGGCGTTCAACGGTTTGCGGGCTGTATATAATCCCACCGAATAATTGTTATATATCAACTGAGTGAGTTGTGTTTTGATGGTCTCGAATGCGCCTGAAGAGTAATTCTGGCTGATTAGGCCGATGTCTTTTACGAGTTCGCTATTCATCAATGCGTCTATTTCTGCGCATCCGTTACCACTGCTACTGCCGCCACCACTGCTGCTACCGCCGCCACTGCCGCCACTGCTCCCGCCGCCACCGCCGCCGATCGCGCTAGTATTTGCGCCTCTTGTAAAAACATAATTTGTGACAGTTTTTCGCGCGAACGCCATTCTCTCTACTGTATTATGATAAGATTTTCGTTTCACGTCGCCGACTCCGCGACTCCGGCGTTGCCTTCGCTCGTTTCGTTCGTTTCGCTCGTTCCACTCACTTCACTCGCGTTGCCTTCGTGGCTCCGCGACTACGGCGTTGCCTTCGTTCGCTTTCGGCTCCGCGGTTGTGCTTTTTTCGTTCTTGCCGGCTCCGCTCACTTCGTGGCTTTGCGACTCTGGCGTTGCTTTCGTGGCTTCGCCCTGTGACTATGTCACTGGGCTCCGCTTATATCGGTCTCGTCGTTATCGTAAACGCCGTATTATCAAAACTCGCGCTCGGCGCGTGACCTACGACGCCATTGCCAGCCGCGCCTATGATTCCCACCGTTCCCGCGACACTCGCTGCCGCATTGGACGCCGGTGTGAGTTCCGCGATGATATCGATTTGCGCGACACCCGTGCCGCTTCCGCCACCTCCGCCGCCCATTCCGCCGTAATCTACCGCGGATTCCGTATCTCCGCCATCCGTAATAACGATTTGGCTATTGATGAGTGGTGTCGCGCCAATGCGCGAGTTCGTGCCGATAAATGTGCCTTCCGTGAGACTTGGTGCCTGGGATGCGCGCACACTCTGCCACGTGATTCCGTCTTCACTCGTTGCGACCGGCGCGGTATTGTTGTTGACTACTTCTACAGCACCGGGTGCGCCTGTGGTCGCCGTCGCCGCCGAGTTCCGACCCGTCGCCACCCACCTCTTTCCATTCCAGTGGACGTCATTGCCACCTCCCGCGAATAATGTATCGTTGCCGACATACGCTACACTATTTCCACCTGTTGTGAAGAGGGGTGTCGTCGTGGTGTCAAATGTATTCGATGAAGAGTATTGGACGCTAGGTGCCGTCCACGACACACCGCCATCCGTGCTTACACTCAACGCATTTGTCGCAGACCTCCCCGTCGCAACCAGACGCCCGGTGCCTTCATATGACGCCTCAAATGTGATACTCGTTGCGCCCCCTGATGCGTCGTTGAACGCTCCCGCCGCCACATTTGGCACAGATGTCCACGTTCCGTCGGCGCCGGTGCCGTTACTGGAGTAGATGATGCCCGATGTCGCGCCTGCGCCTGCGCCTGATGCGACCAGTCTGCGCCCTGTATACGCTATATCAGAGGCACGGGTCAGCGCGGTGCCGTGTGTCACTGGTGACCAGGATGCGCCGGCATTGGCGGCGGTGGTTCCTGATGTCGCGACGACGACGCTGCCACTGCCACTGCCGCCACTGCCGCTGCCATTGTCTCCGACTGCGAACCATTTTTCGCCCGTAAATGCGATACCCGTGCCTTCACCTGAAAAGCACACAGAATTGGATTGACGCACCGTCCGCCACGTTCCCGCTGCGCCGTTGATATCGCGCGAATAAATAACGGATGAGAAGGACGCGTCGGCTGCGGAGCCGGTGTTTTCGCCAGTAGCGACCCACATTTGCTGGTCAGCGTTCCACGTCACCGACCGTGCTGCTGTATCAAACCCGCTCGTGCTGATGTTGGTCAACGGGATACTCTGCCATCCGGTCGCGCCAGTGGGGTCGGTGGTCGTGCGCATCAAGGTGCTCGTGCTGCCGTTGTCCGTCGCCGGCGCCCCCGCCGCAATCCAGACACTGCCGTTATACGCGAGTGAATACACTTGGGAGAGGATGGCACCGGTGCCTGTGACGGGCGTCCAAGGTGTCGCTGCGCCGGATGTGTCGGTAGAGATGAAGACGCACGCAGAGTCCGCGCCGACGCCGCCATTCCGTGTTCCGCCCGCGAGCCATCGTCCAGCGGCTGACGCGGATGCGGGTGCCTGATTCCAGACGCACGTGTTTAATGTGATCACCGGTGTCAGCGCGGAGGTAACTGCGCCAGCGGTCCAACTCGTGCCGGATGCGTCGCTGTAGATGACGTTTGTGCCGAGCGAACCCGTGGCACCCGCGCCGACGGCCAGCCATCTCTGCGTGAAGGGCGAGAATGCGACGGCGTTGATTCCGGCGAGATTGGCGATGGCGGGGCTCGTGGCCTTCGTCCACCCGGTGGCGCCACTGGGGTCGGTGGTGGTTCCGATGGAGGCTACGCCGGCGAGACCGACGCCGCCGGCCACCCACCACGGTAATCCCTGTCCGTATCTCAAGGTATATGTCGTTCCACTCACAGTGAGGACCCCATTTGTCATGGTGCTGCCTTGAGTGGCGACGATGTTGGAAGTCCCTGCGACGCCTTTGATGAGGAGGATGGCGTTGCCGTAGATTTCGGCGACGGCTGAGTTGCTGCTGGAGTAGGTGAGGGCGTTGGTGACGGGGATTCTGTAGATACGGGTGATTCCTTTACCGCCGCTATTTTGATACGCCCCAACTGCGACAGTCGTTCCATCGGCGGATAGACTTACACTACGACCACTATATTCACCAGCATCCACCCCAGGAATCGTCGGACCGAATAGTGGCCACGTGTTCGTCGTCGCATTGTATCTATAGATACGGGTGATTCCTTTATAGCCGCTATTTTGATACGCCCCAACTGCGACCGTCGTTCCATCCGCGGATAGACTTACACTATAACCACTATATTCACTAGCATCCACCCCAGGAATCGTCGGACCTAATAGTGGCCACGTGTTCGTCGTCGCATTGTATCTATAGACACGGGTGATTCCTTTATCGCCGCTATTATAATACGCTCCGATTGCGACCGTCGTTCCATCCGCGGATATACTTACACTAATACCACTATATTCACCAGCATCCACCCCAGGAATCGTCGGACCGAATAGCAGCCACGTGTTCGTCGTCGCATTGTATTTATAGACACGGGTGATTCCTGTATCGCCGCTATTACCAAACGCCCCGATTGCGACCGTCGTTCCATCGGCGGATAGACTTACACTATAACCACTATATTCACTATCATCCACCCCAGGAATCGTCGGACCGAATAGCGGCCACGTGTTCGTCGTCGCATTGTATTTATAGACACGGGTGATTCCTTTACCGCCGCTATTAACATACGCCCCGATTGCGACCGTCGTTCCATCCGCGGATAGACTTACACTAATACCACTCTGTTCACTAGCATCCACCCCAGGAATCGTCGGACCGAATAGCGGCCACGTGTTCGTCGTCGCATTGTATTTATAGACACGGGTGATTCCTTTATAGCCGCTATTACGATACGCCCCGATTGCGACCGTCGTTCCATCCGCGGATAGACTTACACTCCAACCACTATATTCAATAGCATCCACCCCAGGAATCGTTGGGCCTAATAGCGGCCACGTGTTCGTCGTCGCATTGTATCTGTAGACACGGGTGATTCCTTTATCGCCGCTATTACGATACGCCCCGATTGCGACCGTCGTTCCATCCGCGGATAGACTTACACTACGACCACTATATTCACCAGCATCCACACCGGAAATATCCGTCGTGCCTACTTTGTTCCATATCGTCCCAAACGTCGTCGCCAACGCCCCCGGCGGCGTCACCATCACACTCCCTGCGGTGGCTATTGTGGTAGTCGTTGCCCCTACAGCGTTATACACCGCCGCGCTCACATCCGGCGTCACTGTCGCTACGGCCGAGACCCCCCCTTCAAAGAAGAAGTTCTTGGTTCCTTGGACGGCCACCCACGACCGCAAGTTCGTGTCATTGGAAAAGTCGGCGTAGGCGAGCGAATAATTACAGAACGCATTGGCGCCCAGTGCGGCCGCACCTGTGAGAATACCGGAGATGGATGAAGCCGTGACTGGTGTCCAGGTGCTGCCGCCGTTGGTGGAGCGCGCGAGGATGTTCGCGGCGTCGGTGTTATTGGCCGCGACCCAGACTCCATTGGAATACCCGATTGAATTACAGGTTGGGAAGGGCGCGTTGACAGTGGGCGCAAATGACCCGACGACGGACCACGCGCCGAACGTGGTGGGGGCGGATGACATCGCGAAGACATTCGTGCCGCCGGCACCACCGACTATCCAAAGCGGCGCCCCTGCGCCTTGTGCGCCAGCACGGCCGTATGCGACGCACGGTGTATCGCCTGCGAATGCGCCGGGGAATGGGGTTAATAAGGGGTAGGATGTATGGTATGTGAGCGTATACACGGTTCCACTGACGTCAAGGGTGCCTTGGACGGTGACGGGTGCGGATGTAAATGGCGGGGTCGCGGGTTGAGTCGCGGTGATGGTTGCGGACCCGGATGCGCCTTCTTTGATGAAGAGGATACCATTGCCGATGATGTTGGCGATGGCGGGGTTGCTGATGGAGTAGGTAGCGCCGGTGATGTCGAGTTTGTAGATGCGGGTGATTCCTTTCTGGCTGCTATTATAATACGCCCCGATTGCGACCGTCGTTCCATCCGCGGATAGACTTACACTAAAACCACTATATTCACTAGCATCCACCCCAGGAATCGTTGGGCCTAATAGCGGCCAAGTGTTCGTCGTCGCATTGTATTTGTAGATACGAGTGACTCCTTTACCGAGGCTATTTTGATACGCCCCAATTGCGACCGTCGTTCCATCCGCGGATAGACTTACACTATAACCAAAATTTTCACCAGCATCCACTCCAGGAATCGTTGGGCCTAATAGCGGCCAAGTGTTCGTCGTCGCATTGTATTTGTAGATACGGGTGATTCCTTTCTGGCTGCTATTATAATACGCCCCGATTGCGACCGTCGTTCCATCCGCGGATAGACTTACACTAAAACCACTCTGTTCACTAGCATCCACCCCAGGAATCGTTGGGCCTAATAGCGGCCACGTGTTCGTCGTCGCATTGTATTTGTAGATACGGGTGATTCCTTTATTGTCGCTATTTTGATACGCCCCGATTGCGACCGTCGTTCCATCCGCGGATAGACTTACACTATAACCACTACGTTCACCAGCATCCACCCCAGGAATCGTCGGGCCTAATAGTGGCCACACGCTTCCAATTATCGACGCCGTGAACCCACTACTCGCCGGCGGGAGAGGTAACACGCTTACGCGCGACAACGCAGAGAGTGTGACCGGCGTCATCGCCGGCGTAATCGGCGCAGAAGTGCGTATCGGCGTCCATACCCTCCCGTTCGTGGAATGCGCGACTTGTCCTCCCGTCAGGACCACCCCCGTCAGCGGGTCTGTGAACCCGATACCCGTCGCCACCCAGGTCCCGACACCCGACGCATCGACGCCCCACGCGACGTCTGTGCCAGAGATGGCGAAGATACCCAGACCGGTGGCGGCAGCCCAGTTCGCGCCATCATAGGAGTAGAATACCGTGGTGTTCGGAGTTCCACCACCCGTGACAGTGGCGCTGGCGGTGCCATTACTATTATACAACGCGGAATCCCCGAGATTCGCGGCGAGAACGCCGTCCCCTTGGCCCACCGCCACCCAGACCCCCGCGCCGTATTCGTCCTGTCCGTATACGACGTTATTGCCTTGTCCGGCGAAGTTTGATGAGTTTCGCACCCCCGTCCACGTAGTCATATTGTAGGAATAGGCGATACTGAATGCTGTGGACCCGGGCACAGACCCGACGAAAGGTGTGCCCACGGCGACCCACAAAGGCGTCCCCGCGGTATCCGCGCCATAAGCAACACCATTGACGGAGTTGAAGAGCGTGGTCTTGGAACCAACGACGGCGGTCCAGTCGCTGCCGTTGGACGAGTATGCGAGCGAGTTGGCGGAGGCATCGGCGCCGGCCACCCAGTATCCGTCCACTGCGGCGCCAGTGCCGCTATTTCCGTAGGCGATGGCGCGGACGGTCGCGGGGGTTGTCGTTCCTCCTCCTCCTCCTCCACCCGAGTAGTTCAACAGCGGCGGCGGGCGGTAATACTGGTCATCGGGCATCGCGTAGACCCACACCCCGCCGCTGGCGTCGCTCGTCGTCGCGGAAATCGTGCCGCCATTATCGGATAAGGCGACGGAAGACCAGGCGCGGGAGCCGGCGGCGGCGAGTGAGGTCCACGAGGCGCCGTAGTTCTTGGAGTAGTAGATGAAGGATGTCGTGCTCACCGAGCCAAGGGTGTATACCAGCGTATACGTCGTTCCGCTTACCGTGAGTACCGTGAGGACGCCGTTCGTCGTCGTGCTGCCTTGGGTTGCGACGATGTTGGAAGTCCCTGCGACGCCTTTGATGAGGAGGAGGTTGCCGCATATATCCGCTACGCTGGAGCTACTGCTGGTGTAGGTGATGGCGTTGGTGACGGGGATTTTGTAGATGCGGGTGACTCCTCTACCGCCGTTATTATTATACGCCCCGACAGCGACCGTCGTTCCATCCGCGGATAGACTTACACTACTACCACTATATTCACCAGCATCCACACCGGAAATATCTGTCGTGCCTAATCGGGTCCATACATTTCCGGTAAGTTTATAGACACGGGTGACTCCAAGATTGCTGCTATTTGCTCCGACAGCGACCGTCGTTCCATCCGCGGATAGACTTACACTATAACCACTCTCTTCACTAGCAGTCACACCGGAAATATCCGTTGTGCCTAATCGGGTCCATACATTTCCGGTGAGTTTATAGATACGAGTGACTCCTCTACCGCCGTTATTATTAGTCGCCCCAACTGCGACAGTCGTTCCATCCGCGGATAGACTTACACTAAAACCATTCAGTTCACTAGCATCCACACCAGAAATATCCGTTGTGCCTAATCGAGTCCATACATTTCCGGTGAGTTTATAGACACGTGTGACTCCTTTATTGCCGCTATTGTAAGGTGATCCGACAGCGACAGTCGTTCCATCCGCGGATAGACTTACACTAAAACCACTATATTCAGCAGCATCCACACCAGAAATATCAGTTGTGCCTAGTCGAGTCCATACATTTCCGGTGAGTTTGTAGATACGAGTGACTCCTCTAGCGCCGTTATTATTAAACGCCCCGACAGCGACAGTCGTTCCATCCGCGGATAGACTTACACTACGACCACTCTCTTCACCAGTATCCACACCAGAAATATCCGTCGTGCCTAATCGAGTCCATACATTTCCGGTGAGTTTATAGACACGGGTTACTCCTATACCGGCATTATTTTTATTCGCCCCGACAGCGACAGTCGTTCCATCCGCGGATAGACTTACACTCCTACCACTATATTCATTAACATCCACACCAGAAATATCCGTCGTGCCTAGTCGATTCCATACATTTCCGGTGAGTTTATAGATACGGGTGACTCCTCTACCGCCGTTATTATTATACGCCCCGACAGCGACCGTCGTTCCATCCGCGGATAGACTTACACTCCTACCACTATATTCATTAACATCCACACCAGAAATATCCGTTGTGCCTAATCGGGCCCAATCGCCCCCATACGTCGTCGCCAGCGCCCCGGGCGGCGTCACCATCACACTTACCGTCGACGCGATATTCGACGTAAATGCCGTCTGGCTAATATTATTCAAACACGCTACTTGATACTTGCCATTTGCCGACATCCCGACATCCTGCCACGGCCTATTCGTCGTCTGTGTTCCCACGCCGTCGATGATAATATTGGAAGATGACCACGACGCTCCCGAATTCGTAGAACGGTAGAGGTAGCCCGACGCGGTCGTAGAATTCACACACGCCAGCCCGTATTGTCCGTTCGCCGAAACCGCGACAGCCTGCCACACCCGATTGGTCGCCTGCGCCGCTACCCCGTCAATATTCACCGTCGTGCTGACCCAATTCGCCCCCGTATTCGAGGAGATATACAAATACCCGCCGCTTACACACGTCACCTGGACCGCCCCCGTTTCCGCCGACACGGCGACATCCTGCCACCGATTCCCCAGAATATCCACCCCCGCAGTCGTAGACCACGTCGCGCCATAATCGCGCGAGAAATAGACCTTGCCACTCGTCGCCACCGCCGCGCTTTGGTATTTCCCGTCCGATGATACCGTCACGGATACCCAGTTGAGGCTGCTATCCACCGCCGTCCACGTCCCGAGACCGAAGTTGGCATTTGTATATATCTGCGCGTTTTGCGCAACCGCGGTCTGATACCGCCCCGTCGCCCCGGATATGGCAACCGAAATCCACGCGCGGTTCGACTCGGTCTCCACCCACGCGCCGTTTGCGCCATAGTTGTTGTTGACATAGATTTTGCCGCTGGCAACTACCGCCGTCTGGTATTGCCCCGACCCCGACATCGCCACACTCGCCCAGGCACGCGGTGTATCCGTAAGCACGGGTGTCCACGTCGCCGCCTCGCCGAAACTGGCGTCAATGTAGATAAATCCGTTGTTGTGGATGGCGGTCTGGTATCGCCCCGTAGACGAGATGGCGACGCCTGACCAGTTGCGCGCCACTTCCTTGGACACCCACGTCCCGACACCGAAATTGGAATTCACGCGAATATTCTCGGGGCCGCTCGCCACCGCGGTTTGGTATTTGCCGTCCGCCGACGACACGGCGATACCCGTCCACGTCAACCCCGTCGGCGAGGTTACCGCCGTCCACGTCCCTGCGCCGAAGGTGCTGTTGTAGTAGATTGCGCCGCTTGTCACTACCGCGGATTGGTATTTGCCGTCCGCTGACATCGCCACGGAGGCCCAGTTGCGCGCACTATCTACCGCTGTCCACGCCTCCCTGCCGTAATTCGTGTTGACATAGATTTGCCCCGTAATGCTGGTGCCGCCGAGGACACCTGTCTGGTATTTCGCGTCGGAGGACATCGCGATGGATTTCCACGCATAGGTGGGGGAAACGACGGAGGAGAATTCCGTGGTCAAGATGCCGACGACATCTACTGTGGCGGTAGAATTCCAGGTGCTGCCGTAGTCCGCGGACCGGTAAATCGTGCTGCCGTGGGCGAGCGCGGTCTGGACCGCAGCGGAATTGGTGATGGCGATGGCGCGCCAGTATGTGGTTCCGGTGAGGGTTGTGCCGGGGATTTCGCTGAAGGTGTTGCCGAAGTCGGTGGAGCGGAGGATGGCTGCTGTCGCTGCGGTTGGTGTCGTCATCGTCATCATCACCCCTCCCGTCGCCGACACCGCACCCCCCAACCACGAGGAGAGACCGCGCCTCGGTATCCACGTTTGTCCGTAGTCGGATGAGACGTAGAGTTGTCCGTTGAGGTTCCCCATGGGGCCGGAAGTGGCGAGTTGATACTGGCCGGATGCGGATGATTTGATGCGGGTGAATGCGTTGGTTTTGGTGGCGGTGGAGCGCTGAACCCAGGTCACACCGAAGTCGGCAGAGGTGAAGATGGAGCCGCCGGTCACGGTAGTGGCGGTTTGATATTGGCCAGTCGAGGATAACGACACAGAATACCAGTTTCTAGTTGTTCCAATGGTTCTCTCGGTCCACGTCACACCGAAGTCTGTTGAGGTCCAAATATTGTTGGTAAAAACCGCTGCGGTTTGGTATTGCCCTGTGGAGGATAAAGATACTGCTATCCAAGTCCTTGTGGCTCCTGTCAGTCGCTCGGTCCACGATACTCCGAAATCTATGGAGGTCCAGATATTTCCTAGATAAGCAACGGTGGTTTGATATTGCCCGGTAGATGATAATGACAGAGAACTCCAACTCCTAGTTGCCCCTGTGGTTCGTTCTGTCCACGACACTCCGAAGTCAGAAGATATCCAGATATTTCCGCCATAAACCCCCGCAGATTGATACTGTCCGGTTGATGATAATGATATGGGTTTCCAATTCAAACTGGTGTTTCGTTGTATCCAGTTAACACCATAGTCTGATGATGTCCAGATATTTCCGGAGTCAACCACCGCAGTTTGATATTGTCCAGTGGAGGACAAAGACACCCAAAACCAATTCCAAACAGTTGCTCGGCTTGTCCACGATACTCCGTAGTCGGAAGAAGTCCAAATATTGCCGTTATTCACCACTGCGGTTTGATACTGACCTGATGATGATAAAGATATCCCACGCCAGGCCCTAGTGCTCCCTCCAGCGCTTCGTTCTGTCCAGTTAACACCGTAATCAGACGAAGTCCAAATATTGCCACCATTAGCGATTCCGCTTTGATATTGCGCGGTTTTACTCACAGACACTGAATAGAAATCCCCACTAGGATACGTCGCCGGCGTCGTCAACCTCTGTGTCAGCGCAACCGTCCCGAAACTCGCGTCAAATCCACCGCTTCCCGCTGCCGTGCTATACGCCGCGATATTCGTCGGGGTTTGGAACACCGTCGCCGCGCCGGATGCGGCCGCTGCCGTCCAGTTCTGTCCGTCGTTCGAGACCGCGATTCTTCCGCCCCGCCCGCCCGCCACGAATTGGACGCCAGACCCGCCGACGACCGCACGATTATACTGCGAATTCGTCGCGACGCTGCCGACTTGCGTAGAGAATGCGGCGGCGCTGTCGGTGTAGGTGAGGAGGGGGGTCGCGGCGGCGGTGTAGGGGATGACGGAGGAGTTGAAGGAGATTGCGGATGTTGTTGTGGAGATGATGGAAGTGGTGGTTGTGACGGTTATAGTGAAGTTGGGGGTGATGGTGACGGAGCCGTTGCTGTTATTATTTGCGGTCGCAGATGTGAAACTACCGGTGATGCTGAATGAACCACCACCACCACCTGATGTCCATAAACCGTCGTTTCCACTACCACCACCGCCTGAATAACCTCCACCTCCTCCACCAGGGACACCTCCACTTGAAAAACAACCTCCACCACCACCAAATCCACCGTCTTTAGAACTACTACCATCACCAAGACCACCAAGACCACCGTTTGTAAATGATGACCCACCGCCCGAACTGGTTAGGCCTTTAGCTCCATTCCCTGTTAAACCCGCACCAGCACCAGAGAACGAGTTTCCGCCGACTGTTCCTCCTCCTCCTCCACTTCCACCTGTCCCAGCAGAATTACCCGAACCTGCTTGCCCTGAATTACTTGTAGTTGCATTACTCTGTGAATCTGCCTTTCCTTCACCTCTTCCACCACCACCACCAGCAACAATAATTGGAGTTTGTGTTCCTCTTACAACAAAGGTTCCTCCGGCACCACCTTTGAAAGTAGGGTTCGAACCCGGTATCTGTCCCACCAAAATCCGAATAACCTCATTTTTTGAAAGGTCACACGTTATAGTTGCGTCCATACCTTTTTGAAATTGATTCATTCCGTTTGTTGAATAACTAGCATCATATGGAACACCTGCCCCCACCGCCCGAATATTATAACTCCCCGTCGCCGGCACAGTCCATTCCTGTATTCCTCGTGCTGTCATATTCAGATACGTCGTCGCCCAAGTCGAACCCTTATTCGTATACGCTGTTCTTACAGTAGCAAGTTCAGGACCTTCACGCCCAGTCGCCCCCGCATTATCAAATGTAAACGCCGTAAATGTATACAGCACATCTGGATTAGTCGTCGTTATCGGCGTCACCGTCGTCGTCGTCGCCGCCCCTCCCGTCGTCCTACTCGTCAGCCCCCCTCCTCTTGCCGCCCCCGCCGTTCCCGCGGACCCTGCGGTCGTCTGCGACACTATCTTCGCGTCCTGCCACACCGTGCCATTTACCGACACCGCCAGCGACGACCCGCGCCTCGATTGCGCCCGACCGCTCGCAATCCACATCTTCGCGCCCCCGAACCACGACGCCCCCGTGCCGTATTTCTCGAACAATCCCGCGCGAGTATCCATCATTCGGCTTCCAAATACACCCACCCATCCATCCGCGTTGCCCGCCGTAGCCGGCGTGGATGTCGCCACCGAATAATTCCCTGTGCCTACCGCGACGATTTGTTGCGTCGTTTCATCGCATAGTATTTTATTCACTTTTGTCATCACGCGGGTAGAATTCGGCACCGCGCGCCACGTAATCCCGCCGTCCGTGGAGGTGGAGAGGGAGGTGGTGGAAGCGGCGAGTTCGCTGGTGACTGGAGGCGTTCCGGGGACGGAATCCACCAACCCGCTATCACCGCCCATCAAGAATGGCACCTGTCCCGTTGTCAGCGATCCCTTCCCGTAGGGGACTATCGTGTTTATATTCTCAACAGGAACCCCCGACATCACCGCGCCCAATGTCCGCCCCGCAGTCGTATTCGCAATCGTAACCCCGCGTTGCGTTTGGTCGTCATAGAAACTCCCGAAGTCCAGAATCGCCGGGTTCGGCAGGACCGAGTATACCGACGGTTGCGCCGACGCCCCAATCGCCGCCGAGTAAGTATTCGGCGCCAGCACCGGCAACCAGTTCTTGCCGTTATAGGAATACAGCAGAAATCCAGGCACCGACGACGCATTATTCGCTGCCATCGCGGTTCCCCGGGGTTCGCCGTTGCGTGTATCACTCGTGCTTGCGAGCCACATTGACCCGTTCCAGTAGACGCTAAGCGCACGCCGACCCGCTGCCATACCAGCCCACACCGCCGCCCCCGAGGCGCCCATCGACGCATTCCACGTCACGCCGTCATACGACCATTTCAGACCGCATGTGGTGTCATATCCGGCGGCAACCCACATTCCGACACCGAAGCCGTCTTTGCCGTAGGCGACCGACCACGCTTGTTCGCTCAAACCGGCGGATGCCAGGATTCCGCGCCATAATTTGCCGTCGTAAGAGTAGGCCATTGTATTTGCGATGTTGGCGGAGATATCGCGGTCTCTGCGTCCCGCAGTAGCTACCCACATTCCGGCGCCCGAGGCGTCTTTGCCGTAAGTGATGCCGAGAGAACGAGAATCGGTGGCGGCGGATGACCAGGTTTCACCGAAATTGGAGGAGATGTAGATGAGGCCGGTTTCAACCGCCGCGGTTTGGTATTGGCCGGTGGAAGATAAAGATATAGACCGCCAGTTCCTAGTGCTATCACGGGGGGTCCAGTTGGTTCCGTAATCGGATGAGGTGTATATCTGGCCATTTTGAACCAGTGCGGTTTGATATTGGCCTGTGCTACTCACGAATATACATATCCACCAACGATGTGCGTCTGTCATTCTGTTTGTCCAATTGGCACCATAATCAGATGAAGTATATATATATCCAGTGGTACTATTATTGTATACTCCCGCTGTTTGATATTGACCTGTGGATGATATGGAAATGCCCTGCCAACTACGGTCACTATCTTTCGCTGTCCAGGTTAGACCATAATTTGATGAAATATAAATTTTCCCATTGAATACACACGCGGTTTGATACTGACCAGTGGATGATACTGAAATACTACGCCAATCACCGGAAGGGGGTACACTAGATACTTGTGTAACGACATTCCAAGTCACTCCGTAGTCAGATGAAATATAAATTAAACCCGGACTAACAACTGCTGATTGATATTGACCGGTTGCGGATATCGACGCAAATCCCCATTGACGGACACTATCTCTCTCCGTCCAGTTTACCCCATAGTCAGAGGAGGTGTATATCTTGCCGCCAAAAACTACTGCGGTTTGGTATTGACCGGTGGAAGATAAAGATAATGGTCGCCAACTCTGATTGGTGGTGGTTCGAGATGTCCACGTTACTCCAAAATCAGATGATGTCCTGATAATGCCTCCATTAATCACTGCGGTTTGATATTGTCCTGTACTATTCACTGAAATACGCCAATCCGCACTCGCCACCGGCGCATACCTCTCCGTAAGCACATTCGCCGACGTCCCGAACAACCACCCGCTCGTCTGCGACAGATACCACGTTTTCCCATCATAAGAATACGCGCATCCTGTATACGCTGCCCCCCGCCCTATTGCCGTCCACATCCCCACCCCCGACGCATCCGCTCCGTAGGACACACCTTGGCATACAATGCCGAATAGTGCGCGCGACCCAAGGATGGGCGTCCAGTTCATCCCGTCATCCGACCACGCCATCGTATAAATCGACCCAGAGGTGTTCGTATACGTTCCCGCCGTCGTCAGCGGCGCGCCACCCACCGCCACCCATCGACCGCGGTCATTACAGCATACGGAGTAGCACGCCCCTGCGCTTCCGAAGATTTGCGTCCCGCCTGCGCCCGTCCAATTCACACCGTCGCGCGACCACGCCAAGCAATTATTGCCGCTCCCGCTGCTTCCCACAACGTCGCCGCCCGCCACCCACATTCCGTTGCCGTATTTCACGGTGCGGATACTGCCAATCGTATTCGTGGCCGCATTTGTGAGCACCGACGTGTTATTGGTTGTCCAGGATAATCCGCCGTCATAGGAATACGCCATCCGGTTCGTGCCACCTCCACCGCTCGCATCGCGAATCACGCCACCACCTACCGCAATCAAGAAATTCCGCGAGTAGACTTGCGACCACGTGGTCCCCTCCGCGCCATTGCTGGACCGCACCACCACCGACGTCGTCTCCGCCCCACCACCCGGCAGCAAGCCCTGGGCGCGACCCACACCACCCCGCCACATCGCCCCGGCCCCCGCGCCCACCCCCGCGCTCGTCGGCATTCCCGTCGTCAATAACGAAATCGGGATATTCACAAAGGCCACTGCGTTCGTGCATAAAGTAGGTGTGAATAATCCATTGGTCGCATTATTCCACTGCGTTGCTGCTGTAGGGTCCGTCGTGCTCGCCAGGCGCGAAAACCCCGCACCCGATGTCGCAATCCACGAATACCCCGTCCACGCAATTCCATTCAATCGCCCAAATGTGGTAAACGGCAGTGTTCCCGTCGCCGGCTTCTTCCACCCGGATGACCCAGTGCTGTCGGTAGTATACGCGATTTGACCGCCACCATTTCCAGAAAGGTCTTCCCCCACGACCACCCAAATCGGTGTGGTCACACCCGCCCCCGCATTTGTCGCGATGGCGCTGCTTGCGGACATTATCGGCGGGATTCCGCCGCTCGTTCCCGATAAGGTCGCCGCAGTCCATCCCGTCGCGAAGTCTTCCGCTGCGTTCGCACCGGTAGGGTCAGTGCGCCACGAAATACTGCCGCCCGAAATATCCGTGCCTACACGACCGCCACCGCAGCAAATCCACGCCGTTCCGTTATACCCTACGGAGGTAATACGAATCGCGGGCAAGACCGATGCTCCCACACCAGTCGTCGTCACTGCTCGCCATCCCGTCGCGCCTGTCCTGTCGCTGGTATAGTATATCGCTGATGACCCTGCGCTAGCCTGCGACCCACCAACCACCCAGAACCGCGGGCTCGCAGCGATACACACCGGCTGGAATGACGCAGCACCCGTTGCGCCCCCGTTCACAATTCCCGACACTGTAGTCCAGCCCGTCGCGCCGTATTTATCCGTCGTATAAATCAAGCTATTATTATTGGGGTCATACCCGCACGCCAGCCACGCAACACCGTTCCATTCCAGCGCGGCGTATCCGCCTTGACCGATGAGTATGCGCGGAGCGACGGAATTGGACGCCACTGACCATCCTACACGCGCCAGTGGGTCGGTACAATACCATAACGAACCGTATTGCTCGCTCGTCAGTGGATTGAATGTCGTCATTCCGAAATTCGCCACCCACGACCAACCGTTCCATTTCAGCGCGGAACTAAATGTCTGTGTCTCTGGTGTCACTTGGAATAACTGGGTGCCGGATAAATCAGTATACGTATTCAGCCACATATTCGCCCATGGTGCCAAGGACTCGCGCATATTCACATCCATATGCGTAATAAAGACGCTGCTGCTTGTGCGCATATAGGAGGCTGCGGTGGCGTCCATCGGCGCGTTCGTCGTCCCGCCGCCCATCACGCCGTTCCCGCTTCCGATGAAGGCGCATACAGGGATGGTCGTGCGCCCCGTCGTCGCCATTGTCGCCGCGGTTGTCGTTGATGACGCCGTCACTGTCGTCGCTGACCGCGCACCTCCCGCCACGAGTGAGCTCCCGTTCCATCCAATCGCGCGCCCTCCCGTCTTCATTGACGACACCAATGTCGCGCTTGCGCCGCTAATATCCGAAAAAAGCACCGCTGACCCGCTGACATCCGTCCAAACCCGCCCGTCCGCAGAAAGCGCAATACACGCGCGCGACCCGCTTCCGACCGCGACCCACCTTTGTCCGGGTGCGACCGTTTTGGCGCTGGAATACGCAGTCCACGTGATTCCGTCCGCTGACCACGCGATGATATTGCCGGTCGATGCCGCGCATGATGCCGGACCTGTTGCGATGAACCGCTTCCCGTTCCAGGACACCGAATTCGCCCCGTAGGGGAATAACTGGGCCGACCCCGCAACGCCGGTCCATCGTCGTCCCTTGATTGCGTATTCCGTCTCGGTATCCACCGAGTAAAGAATACTCGCCGCACTGCTTTCACTAGTGTTGCCGTTGTTTGGTCGACCTACCGCCACCCAGCGTCCGCCACCCCAAACAATGTCATTGCCCGAAGACATCGCATCCGCGGTTTTCCCAGTCACGCCGGACATATATGTGTCTTCCCATTTCAGCCCGTTTTTGTCCATGGAATGCATAATGATGCTTACATCTCCAACGCCCGCTGCGGTCCAATACATCCCATTCCACGCGATGCGTTTCGCCACCCGGAGTTTGGTGTCGGTATTCGCGATACCCGTCCACGCGGCGAGGTCCGCCGACCACGCGATAGAATTCGTATTCAAGTCGTTTGTAGGCGACCCATCACCGCCCACCATCCACACACTGCCATTCCACATAATAGAATAAAGCACGCCTGCGATAGGGACGCTTCCGGCGGGGATTTGCGTCCACGTCACTCCGTCCTTGGATGTCGCCACTTTCGCCCCCGTCACTGCGTCATATCCGACAGCCGCCCAGACAATCCCGTTCCAGAATGCGTCATTACAAACTCCCCCGCGGAATGCGGATGTCGCGATACCGAGGGTGCTTGCGCCCCATGACCTGCCTCCGTCTGTCGACATTGCGGCGGCGGCGGATTGCTGGGCACCGCTGGCGCCGCCGAATACGAGTGTAGGGTGTTGGAGGTAGGCCGACCCCACTCCCGCAGTCCATCCCAGGCCGCGCACGGGGGTCAATGCGGCGCCCGAGCCCGCGCCTGTGCCCGCGCCCGCGCCCGTTGGTATGACAAACTCCCCCGTCGTCGCCACGCATAACATAGACGTGGTGCTATATGTCGTGACCGCACTCCCGTAGAGATTCGTCGTGGGGTATACACCGAACCAACCGCTGCTTCCTTCATAGGAATACGCAAGGGTGCGTCCAGTGCCAACACCCGCACTCAATCCCGTAGCATACCAGACCCCGTTCAAGTAGGCTACGCCGGTCGCACCGCTGCTTACATTTACTTCAAACAGTCCCACCTTTGTATTGAGCACCGTCGTCCATCCATCACGTCCATTGGCCGAAAATAGAAACGAGTATCCCGCGGCTGTTTGCTGGTATACGGACGCAACCCATAATCCACGTCCCGTCGTTGAATTGACGCCGTATGCGAGTCCAGTGATAGTTGAACTTAAAGAACCGCTACTGACGACGCCGACCCAGTCGATTCCATTGTATGAATACAAGATTGAAACGGTGGATGACCCGAATGCGCCGGCGACCCATAATCCGCGCCCATTTTCGTCGCGGCCATACGTAATACAATTGATGCTTGCGCCGCTGCTTGAAATACGCGCGCCTGAACCGCGGATGGGTTGCCAATTCAAACCGTCGGTAGAATAGACCATATTGGCGGTGGGGTCGATGGTGCCGGCGAGACCGCCTGCGACGAATACGCCAGCGACGCCGGTGGAGCCGAATGCGATAGCATTACACCGATTTAGAATCGTGAGAGAATTGGGGACTTCACTCCAGCTGATACCGTCATAGGAAAAGATAAGAGAATTCGTGGCATCGCCTCCGGCAACCCAGACGCCGTTGCCGACACCTGACGTCGCGGTAATGGCGGCTCCGGCGACCTGGTCCGCGGGAGCATACGCAATCGTGCGCACATTCGTTATCAATGTCGTTGCGTTCAGGACGGGTGTCCAACGAATCCCGTTTTGAGAGAATGCGAGACTGCTCGTTCCAGTGCCACCCGCCACCCAGATGCGGCCATTCGGTGAAATAGCAGTGCTCGTCTGTCCGTATTTCACCGCTAGGACCGTCCCTGAGGACCCGAATGCCTCTTTTGCGCCGATGGCCTGTGACCATATCTTTCCGTCGATGGTGTATGTAATGGGGGATACGGACGTCGTATTGGCGGCAGCACTCGCACCACCTGCGACAACAATGGCCTGTTGAGGCGGTTGTTGATTCGCAGACGTCCACGTAACACCGCCGTCACTTGAATATACGACGGGGGATGTTCCATTGCCTGTGGCGACGAATCGGTTGGCGTAGGAGTTCCACGTCACGGAATAACCGGTATTGATTGGGGTGAAATCCCCGCTGACATCCAGAGCCATAATCTCTCGGCATCGGGTGAGGAAAGGGCCGAACACCGACGCACCGGCACCGGTGCCAGTGTCATCGGATGACCGCACAGTAACCGGTGTCCAATTCACGCCATCGGTCGAATACGCCATTGTATAACCTGGGTTGTTGTTCGAGACATCCAATCCAAAGACGTTTGTAAGGGTGTCCGTTGACGCGCCGTTCCATCCACCGACGAGAAACCGTCCGCCGAGAGCGTCCCAAATCACACGGGTCACTTCACTGCCGTTCTTGAATATGGCCGTCGCGGCGGTCTTGGCTTGTAAAGGTGGCGCAAGCCACGCCGTCCCGGTGGCGTCGGTAGAGTAGATGATGGCGTTCGCAGCTCCGCCTCCGCCACCTACCGCGACCCATCGCCCCAATGCGGGAGAGAACGCGATGGACCTGATACTACCGGTAGGCGTTCCGCTGATACTGACGGTCGTCCAGTCTGCGCCGCCATTGACAGAACGGTAGATCACATTTCCTGACAACGCGCCGGCCAAAATAACTGAAAAGTCGGTATTGGCTGCGAAGCAGGAGACGATGGTTCCGGTGTATGTCGCGGGAGACACGCCGTTTTGCCACGCCGCCACGGCATCCGGATCGCCTGAATACATAATACGTCCGTTGGTATTTGAGCTGGCATCACTGCCGCCCACGAGCCATCGGTTATACCCACCACCAACCCATAGCGACGCCCATACCCACGCCATTTGCGTAGAATTTGGGCTGCTGACGCTATTACACCAGTTGAAACCGTCATTAGAAAAATAGACTTTCTTTGTGGCGCTTGCCCCGTCACCACCGCCTAACAAGAAGCGGGAACGTGAGGTGTTCATTGCGAGGGAGAACGTTCCACCGTTACTGACAGTCATATCAGTTCCGCCATTGGCGGAGATATCGCTCGTCCCAGGAACACGCGCCCAAGACGCACCCGCATCGGTGGAATACATAAGTCCGGTGTGTGCTGATGCTGTGTCGGAGATGGCGTTGGTGAGGAGGATGTTGTTGGTGAAGAGGAGGATGTTGTTGGGGAATGAGGAGGTTATTAGAGTAATGGTGACAGAACCGGTGCCGGTGTTGGTCGCGTTGTTATCAATGATTGTAGATATAGCGAATGAACCACCGCCACCACCGGAGGCCCAAACCAGGTCACGGCCGCCACCACCACCGGAATATCCACCGCCACCACCACCACCACCATTACCAACAGCACCACCACCACCACCGAATCCACCTGGACCGCCATAAGCGACACCGTCATTACCACCACCGACACCCCCACTAACAAATGATGCTCCCCCGCTGCCGCCGCTGGTGGCGTTGATTCCATTTCCAAGTAATCCTCCACCACCACTACCATAGTCCGCTCCCCCCCCCCCAGTCCCATCAATCCCTCCAGCGCCATTATTTATACCAGAACCATCTCCACCTTTATTTCCAGATGTTTGATTATTGGCATTAGAATTAATATATTGATTCGCTAGGCTGCTTCCTCTTCCACCACCACCACCTGCGACAATAATCGGTGTTTGGGTGCCTCTTACTACAAATGTACCACCACCACCGGAACCCTGTGTGTTTAGAAGAGATGTGCCCTGTTGTCCCACCAATATCCGTATAACTTCACCTTTTGTCAATACCATGCTTGTTTGAATATCCCTACCTCTACCAAATGTCCCCGGATTTCCACCCGCAGCACCCACCGCGCGTATCGTATAAATCCCCGTTACTGGAACCGTCCATAATTGAATACCGTTTGTCGTCATATTCAAATAATTATTAGTAGTATCAATTGCCCAACTCACACCAGAATACGCAGAATTTGCTCTAAGTGTTGCCAATGACGGACCGGTTGCGCCAGTAGTTCCCGCAGTCGTAAATTGAAATGATGAAAATGGATATAGCGAAATATTATTATTATTCAACTCCAACCCCTGATTCACCACCGGTGTGTCCCACGTAACACCATCATCCGAATACGAAAACGCGACTCCGCGCTGGGGTTGTCCACTGGAAACCGTCGTATACAACCCTGTATCTCCCATCGCCATAAACCGGCGCATCGGTTTGAATACATTCGCACCGCATCCCTGCCAGTTCCTACCGTTGGTAGAATACGCGACTGTATTCGTCCCGCGCCCCGTCGCCATCCATCGTCGCGCACCCCATGTCACTCCGCGTCCCCATATCGAGAACACGGAGTTCCCCAGTCCTTGCCACGTTGCCGACGTCGTCGCAGACGCTATAACATCCGTGAAAGTCACGAGTGTATTCACCGTTCCACGCCCCGTCGCCACGAAGTTCCGACCATTCCACGCCACCCCGTGCGCATAGATATCAAATCCCGTGCTCGTCGCGCCACTTTCCGGCACTCCCGTCCACGACTTCCCGTCCGTCGAATAAGCAACTGTATAGTATGCCGCAGGCGACGACCCGGGTATCAATGTCCGTGTGCCCGTCGCCACCCACATCTTCCCCGTCCAGACGACGTGGTTGCCACCGCCCGAGATGTCGCTCATTGACGCGCTCGGTCCCGCGATATTATCGGAAAACACATTCATCGGTGTTCCCGACGCGTCGTCGGTCACTGGACCCATCCATGTCACGCCGTCATAAGAATACGCGGTGGAAAAATTGATACCGCGTCCTACCGCCACCCACATCCGGCCATTCCACGCGACGTCGCGCGCTTCTACTGAAAAGATGGATTTCCCTGTAATCCCCGACCACGTCATTCCACCATCATCCGAAAATGCCAGTGAGTTCGTGCGTCCATTGCCTGCGGCCACCCATTTTTCGCCGTTCCACGCCACCGCATTCGCCCCGCGCGACCCGCCGACCCCGAACGACGCCCCTGCGGCGATATCTGCGGTGGACGAAAACATTGCGTTCGTGGCGCCTCCGGGCACCATCGCCCATGTCGCGCCGTCATCATCCGAATAAGAAATGGTTCCGGTCATCGCGGGGCTGGGTGTGTTCGCGGACCGTGTGAGAACATCGGCGCCGCCACCCCCCACTGCTAGCATCCGATTCGCCGGGAAGGTCACTTTATTATCCAGGCGCGCGACATTGACGGGGGATGTAAACGCCGGTGTGGTGATGCCGATGGCGCCGTATGCTTGTATCGTAAATGTGCTGGCGCTGCGCGGGACACCTATCCACGTCGCGGGAACGGGGGGTGTCGCCGTAGAATAAAACATACAATTACTGCTGATATCGCCGAGGAAATACCAGGTATTCGTCGCGGCGTTGAAGGTGATATTCTGAATAACTTCACCGGATGATGACGGAGTCGGACCTTTCATTGACACCCAACTGCTGCTGTGGGGGATGCGCGCCGTAGAATAGGCGAGAAGCGACCCGGAATTACCGCACGCGACCCAGGTTCCATTGCCGTAGGCTACTGACCGTCCCACACTTCCGAATAATACCCCGGTCGTAATCGGCATCCAACTTCCTGCGATGGGCGGGTTTTCTACGGAATAGGATAAAGTATTCGTTCCATTTCCCGCAGCCAACCAAACGCCGTTGGCATAGATGACATTAACACCCCCATTATAAAATCCGCTCGAGATGCCGGCGTCGTTACGGGCGTCGCTGCTTCCGACCCAACTATCGGCTGTCGGTGGTGTTCGTGTAGAATACGCGATTCCAATGTTTCCCGTACCAGTCGCCACCCATGTGCCATTTCCGAATGTAATTCCGCTTACATCAAGAGTGAAAAGGGTAGGAGAAAATGAAGTCGGAATGGCGACCCACGACTCGGCCGTTGGTGGATTGGCGAGAGAATACGCGATACTATTCGTTCCAACTCCCACAGCGACCCACGCACCATTTCCGTAAGCGATATCATATCCACGTGTTCCGAATGTATTTACGGCCCCATTGAACGAACTACTGGTCGGGATTCCCACCCAACTCGACGCTACGGGCGGCGTCATCGTAGAATACGCGATACTATTTGTGCCTTCACCGACCGCCACCCATGTTCCATTGGCATAAGCAATATTCCACCCTCTCGTCGTAAATGTCGCCGCGCTATTCGGTATCCCCACCCAGCTCGACGCCGTCGGCGGGTTCGTCAGTGAATACGCGATACTGTTCGTCCCTTCGCCCATCGCCACCACAATATTCCCGTAGCTCGCCATTTGCGCCGGCCCAACACCGTAGACCTGTGTCTTTCCCACACTCACTCCGCTCATTTTAGCAATCACGTCGCTCGTCGACAGCGTGCTTCCTGCCGCAAGTGGGATGCTCTGTTTTTTCTGCCGATTCAGCGCCGTCGCCGCCACAGGCTGCGAATCTATATTCACGACAACCCCCGATGTAAGCGACGTCAGCGGTGTTCCATTGACATATAACTCGCCGTTGATTTTCACATTTCCGACGACATCCAAAATCGCACTAGGCGCCGAGGTCCCAATCCCTAGATTGCCGCAGATATCAAACCGCGCGATTTCAACGCCCTTTATGCGAAATGGTATTATATTTTGTGAAGGTTCTCGACTATTGACGTCCATATCCTTCGGTTGCAAATATATAGAATAATGATATTTTATTTGCGATGTTGCCAACGAATGAACTAGTCGTCACTACGCAAAACCCGTATTCGTTTGAGCATAAACATAAAATACGAGTATATATTAAATGTATCAAAATCAGAATTCGTCGTTCAGTTCATTCCCGCAACCCATTCAAACACGTCCAACAAGCACACCGCCGGGCGCGGGCGCGGGGGCGGGGGGCGCGGACTACCCTCCAGGCGCAATGAGTTACATCAATATGAATATCGACGAATATCGTATCCAGGATTTAGAGGCATTCTTCACGCTTCCTACTAAAAACTACGACCTCCAGGATGTCGTCCATAAGAAAAAGTCAATGTGTGCGGCCGTGGACCGCGACGGAACACTCACCGCACCTACCCGCGCCAATATCAACTCTTTCCTCGACCAGGCTCTCGCGCGTATCGTCCAGCATCTTCTCCCCATCGGCAGCGGCAAGCCCGTCACCACCCTCCCCCAGAACACCCTCACCGGCGACAACGGTCACTTCATTATCGCCAATCCCGCGCGGGATGGTATCGCGAATTACGACTCTAGTAGCAAGACCGGCATCAATCTCGACGATAATGGCGCGCCACCCGGCATCATCAACCCCCTTAAGGTCAATACCATAAAACGCGCCGTCAATATAGACACACGGTTCCGTCCCAATTATTATACGACGAAAAGCACCGACCTTCAGATTCATCTCCCCACCAAAGTGGAGCGCGCAGTCAGTATGCGTCTTGCGTCTATCGAGATTCCAATGTCGTTTTATGCCGTGAGTGCGGAATTCAAGAATAATGTATTCAAGGTGTCGTGGGGTGTCGCGGATGCGTCATCGGTCGTCATCAGACTCCCCGATGGCAATTATGATATCGGTCTCTCGGATAAGACGAAAGCCGCCCGACTTGAGACGGAAATCAACACCCAATTGGCCGCATCCGAGGCCGGGGTGGCTACGGTCGGGAAACTCAATCTGCGGTTTGAGGTTAATCCGATTACAGGGAAGTCGCGGTTTTTCCAGGACGCTTCCGCCGGCCTCGTTCCCGCTGCAATCCCCTTCAAAATCAATTTCGCGGCTACAAAGGACGGCTTTGTCTACTCTCCCAACGACAACCCTCACCCTTTACAATTGACGCTGGGGTGGATGCTCGGATTCCGCAGTATAAAAACAGATGGTTCCGCTCCCAACGGCGAGTATGCTTCAAACGGTAAAGTCATCAGCGGTGGCGGCGGCGGCGGGACTGACGGGGTCGGGAATATTATCTCGGAAGGTATTTGTAACGTCCAAGGCACACGCTATATTTATGTCAGTATTGATGATTTCGTCAATAGTTCCAATAATTATTTCACCGCAGCATTTGCGAGTTCAGTGATGGCGCCGAATATAATAACGCGCATCAATGTCGCGGATTTGGCGCAGGATGTCACCGTGTTTCATTATGCGCAACAGGAGGGCTATTCCACCGAATTGGACAGAAGTAGGAGTTATTTTGGGCCGGTTGATATTCAGAAGATGCGCGTCACGTTATACGATGAATACGGTCGCGTCTTAAATTTGAATCATATGGATTGGTCGATGGAGTTGATGTTTGAGTGTGTGTACTCTTAAAAAATATGCTTCACTCGCGGTTCGCTCGTTCCGCATTTTTTTAAGAGTACATATATTGCTCAGCCCCGTTGGGGCTTCGCGGGGGGGCTTCGCCCCTGGCCGGGGGGTGTGTTTTGCGCGAATTATTTATGCTCTCGTTATCGTCATAAATAATTCCGGGTGTTGAAATCGAGGGTCGGCCCGGGGGCGAAGCCCCCCGCGAAGCCCCAGAACGAGCGCTTGCGCGAGTGGAGGGGCTGAGCAGCGTGGCTGGCGGCGCAACGCCCTTAGTGCCCACACGCCCCACACCCACCACCCGCCTTGATACGAAACATTGCTGAAACAGAAAAAACAGGTTGGGTAGAACGAGCGAGAAGATCGCGTAAAGCCGGTTGTGGTGGATTATTGGGGTTGGCTGTATTTGTATCGGTTGGATCTCTCGCCGCAGTAGCCCGGAATGGTTGTAGAGGAGCAGACGCGGGAACAGACGCTGGACCAGCGGCATACACAGGGCGATGATTCACCATCGTTGTAAAAAACATACCTTGTTTCATTGTGCTATATTATATATTACGTATATAGAAATCTCTCGTCAATACTGACCGAATACCAAAATATAGAGAATGATTGTCGTGAGTGTCGCCATTAATATAGATAAGAGTATCATCATCAATCTGAAACAATAATAACAATACAAATGGAAGTCGATGAGGAACCGCGCGACGTCCAGGGCGGAGATTTCAACCCAACGGATATCATATGGGGTGGGTTGTGTGTATCCGCCTCTGGCGCGTCGTAGTCGTTGGTGTTGGCGGTATGTCGGATGCGACAATGGTGATTCGCGCCATAATGGTCGTCCTGTGATTGCGAAGTATACCGCGGGTTTATGAATTTCGGGGCACATATCGCTGTCATTGTCCTCAAGTCGCCAACGTGAAAATGTATACACATAGTATTCATTGTAGATTTGTGTGAGGTATTTCTCTCGGAACCAGGGAACGGGAGCCGTAACAGTGGTGGGAGTGCCGGCGATGGCGGCGAACGACAAACATAATAATATGATTATTTTCTTCATTGTAATGTAATGTACACGTTACTAGGAAATCCTATTCAATTTGTTTGTGAAAATACGTTTCGCGAAGGGTTTGTGAAAATAAAGTGGAGTCCGGTTCACCGGGCTAAACGTATTTTCACAAACAAACCGGAGAACCGGGCGCAACGTATTTTTGTGAAAAAGGTTTGTTAAAATAAAGTGGAGTCCGGTATTACCCATACGACGACAATATAGACGAGGGTTTGTTAAAATAAAGTGGAGTTGGTTCTACGAACCAACGAAACGTATTTTAACAAACAGTTTTCACAAACACAGGCACTTCGTATGATACGCCACCCCATAACTCTGCGTCTTATTTCCCTGAAGGGGTGTGGCCGCGGCCTTCGCGGGTGCTTGTGTGCGAAGAACCGACCGTCCCTTCAAACGGGCTAAATATCGGTCATAAGAACCGTGCTTTACATCAACACCCGCGCCCGGTGCGGAGGTTGACCCTGGGCGGCACCTCGTAATACTGTGATGGGTTGAACTCGCGTGAGAGGGGACATTGGCGTGGACGACACCGGCGACGGCGCGGTCGCTATACTGGTTCCAATTTACGCCGATGGGAAGTGTCGGCGCGGTATATACGTGTAAGGCCGCGCGATTCATCGTATACTCGCTGGCGGGGATGCGAACAGTGTTCCATATTTTCTGCTGGGTGCTTACGGTCGCTGATGCGACACTACTCGCAGGAATGGTGGCATCAATATTGCGGTCTTTCAGAGGGACGATGAAATTACACGCGGGACAATTGGGGAATAATTTGGGCATTGGTGGGAATATTTATGAATAAATGAATAAATGAATATATATAATAAGATTATAAGATTATAAGAGATTAAATTGAAATAAGAATTTCAGTAACATGAAACGGATGACATTGGTGATGAAACAAGAAGATTACAATAGTGGGGGCGATGAAGAGGGCGGAGGCAGCGGCGGAGGCAGCGGCAGCGGCGGAGGCGGGTCTGCGCGGAAATACGAATGCGATAATTGCCGCGCAGAATTCCCCAATAAAACCACCGCGGACCGACATATGTTATTCTGTAGGACATTGGCAGAAATACGGCGCGGCGGAGCGAGCGCGAGCGCGAGCGGTGTATCGTTTGCGACACACACCGCCTCAGCCGACGACCCATTGATGCCGACCCCCCGCGAAATGTTCGTCTTGATTCAGGAACTCGCAGCGAAATATAATAAAGTCAAAGATGAATTAGAGGTAATGAAGCAGTGGGCGAAGATGGTCGGGCGGCGGGTTGGTGGAAGCGCGGGGGGTGGCGCGGGCGCAGGACTAGACTTCACATCCATCACGCGCCAGAAACGCCAAAATATGGAGGTGATACTAAATGATGAAGACGCCGAGCACCCCGACCTCGCAGAATTACGCCCCGGATTCGCGGAATGGCTCGCGGCCTCGGACCACCTCTCCGCCGCGCTCACCGACGCGGAATTAAATGTGGTTTTCAATGAAGACCTCGTCGCAGGTATCACCGCCGCCATCCTCCGCGTATTGGCCGGGTATACCGCCGAATCCCGCAGGTCCCACCTCTGCCCTTTCAAACTGGCGGATATAAAACAGGGCGCGTTCTATATTTACGACACGGCGTTTGGTGTGGGCCCCGCTGCGCCCCCGGAAAATGGCCCAGACCTCCCAACGCGGCGGTGGCGCGCGATGGAACCGTGCGAATTTCAGTTGTTTGTAAGGACATTTCATAAACTCCTATTTAAAGAGTTCAAGAAATGGCAGGATTTGAATTGGGAGGCGCAGCGCGAATTGACGAAACAGCGGCAAAAGGCGGCGTCGACGTATAAGCAGATGATGTCTTCTGCGCAGCAGCCGCAGCCGCAGTATCAGTGCTCGCCGGCGATGATGTCGTGTGATGGGATGTATCCGATGCCGTCGGGGGTGGTGGTGGCGGCGGACGTGGTGGATGCGGAGGTGGATGACGACGAGCCGGTGGTGGGCGGGGCCGCATTGTCGGAGGATTTCGCTACGCTTTATAATAAGTATGCGGATAAGATGATGGGGGGCGCTTTGTCGGATGACACGATATTGTCGAGGGTGCGGGCGAAATTGTGGAAGGATATGAAGGCGTGGCGGCTCTAAGAATGGGAGGTTCCGCGGGGGTTCCGCCCCCCCAACGGCGGTTGTACTCCAGGGGCGCACCCCTGTAACCCGCATTGGTTGCGCGGTGTGAGAGATTTTTATTATATTACATTCCGTTGCTCTTCAATCTCTCGAGAATATCATTAATGAGAGATTGTTGGGTGGCGACGGTTGCTTCCAATTCCGCAATCCTAACTTTATCCGCTTGTTGCTGGCGGTCGACTTCTTGGAGGGCGCCAGTGGCGACGGTCCAGATAGAATCATAATGTAATGACATAAAATTATTAACATATTGTCCAAATATCTCTATTTTTTGGGGTAATACTAAATTACGATATACATCTAGCGTTGCTCCAATAATATAATTAAATTTATTATCCTGAATTATGTATTCATCTGAATTAATAAAAATATCATATCTGTTATCTCCATTAACGATTCTGAATAGGTAAATATTTTTTGAAATACACGAACAATTAGTATCAAATTGTAATGAATTATTAGTACTTAATAATAAATAATTTAAATCTTTGTTAATATCTTTGAAACTTAATAAAAATGAGTCTATAATATTATCAATATTACATAATTCGCCAGATATTTGATTATTAGGTATTGCGTTAGTAGAATATTGAATAGACTCTGGAAATATTTCAACTAGATCTTGTGCTATGAACCCGACACCTTTAGTATTAATATTTAAATCCGAATGATTATATGTTACAGGTTGTATTTTTCTAATTATATCTATCATTTTATCGGCATTTAGAGGCGTTATATTTTTTTTTAATCGTTTATCTGAAAATTTCCAGTAAGTATATCCACCATAATAATTGGCATAGATATTAATATTTCCGGTCTGGTAGGTGGGGGTGGTGTAAGGGAGGTTATAGGCGGAGGAGCTGGTAACTTCAGAGTTCCCATAGACCTGAAGCCCCTTATTTATATATACATAATTATAGTACGTTACATAAAGCCCACTGTTGTTTAAATAGTTTCTAATAAGGGGATCGACCTTGTTAGCGGTAGGCTCATTATTTGCGACGGAGGTATCAACATACTCTTTGGTAGCAGCATCTGACGCCACCCAGGGTACTGCCAGGTTGTTAATCTGTGAATAATTCATATCCAAATTTCCTGTTATTCTGGCCGCACCCGATACATCCAGCCTCACTCCCGGCTCCGTTGTCCCGACACCAACATTCCCGCTCCCATCTACCATCATCCGGTCCACTCCCGCCGTGCTAATCCGCACCGAATTACTGAATTTCCGAGCATTCGTGCTGCTGTTCTCACCAATCAAGTCAATACAAGAATTCACAGGGGCTTGCGCGCTCAATCGCAGGAATCCGCTATTTTCGTCTTTATTCACGCCGCGTATTTCATTCGCGGTGTTTCCAATCGTGAGAGATGGAATATCGGCAGTAGGAGTAATCGCATTAGATATCAATTTCATACGCGGATTATCTGTATAATTATTAGTAGCACTGCTGATATGTATGATTCCGCTTACATCCATAATCGGCATCACGTCAAGATGCTTCTCAACCGCGCCGAAATTCTTCCCCACACTCACCGGTCCGTTCAAATTCGCGCGTCCTGTCACCGAGACATCGCCAGCCTGATTAATCACAATGGAATTTTTCTGTGGAACGGGTCCCGTCTGGAATGTGATGAAGTTCGGCGAGATGAATCCGAGACCCGATGCGTCCGTGGTGATAGTATTCGTCGCACCGCCAAGTGCGGTCACCTCACTACTACTAATGTCGCGGTGATACACGCCCGGATACAATGTCAAGGGCTCGTTTGTCGGTGTACTCGTCGCCTTATTAAACAAAATCATCGCGGAGTTCGCCTCGACGGCGCCTGCGCCGGGATGTTTCCCTACCATTACATTTCCACAAACGTGAAGGAGACGGTTTAGGCCGCTTTGTGCAGGTGCGGTCATTTGGCCCGGCGTCATTCCGCCCACACCCACCGCCCCGCTCTGATTCACGACACAGAATTTGTCCCTTGCGGCAATAACATTCCCATTTGTCAGGTCAAATTTCATACCGATGGCGCCCACCTCTTTATCCCCGTCGTGGAGGTTGAGTGTGGCGGTCTTGAGGTCCATATTATGGACGAGTTTGAATCCGTGGGTGATATCCGCCACGGTCGCGGGGGAATTCGTTGAACCGCCATCTCCCGCAGTATTTTTACCGGAAGCAAGCACGATAAATCCGCCTCCGGGTCCGGTCACATTTTCGCCGCCTTTCACGAATGTCCGTGGGCGAATATTGGGCGCATTGAGGGATGGGTCTTCTACATAAAACGACGAATGGATAGAATTACACGCGAGGTCGTTGAGCACCACCGTTCCCGAGGTGGCGTCGGACGCATTCATTGTAGAAGTTGTCGGTAGAAACCGGAAATTCGCATTTCCGGCGAAACTCCCGGATACATCGGCATCGTTGTTTGGGTTGCCTTGCGGTGCATTTGACCGATATTGGACGGTGTATTGCCGACCCACCGAGTTGGATTGTCCGGCGGGACCCGTCGGGCCGGTCGGGCCTGGTACGCCTTCAGGTCCTTTTGCGCCCGTCGTTCCGGTGGGACCACCTAACCCGGTAGACCCTAATATACCCACAGGACCAGTTGAACCGGCCGCCCCTTGTAATCCTGCCGGCCCCGTCTTCCCCTCGATACCTTCAATACCCACCGCACCAAACGTCGTCTGTAAATAAGAATACGTTGTTACATTGGTAGCGAGGTCGGCCTGATAATACAAATTAATATTCGCGGTTTGATTGGCCGCCTTGGTGTTTTTGATATAGATTTGTAATTGGACGTATACATTATCGCTATTTCCGCTCGCGTCTTTCAGCGTGATAAAATCCACTGGCATTTCGATCTTGTATAACTTGCGTGTTGTGCTATCCACGATGGCGCCCAGGTTGGTCGTGGTATCCGTAAGAACATTATCCGTAGTCGTCCAGCTCTTTCCGATGTATTTCACGTGGTCGGGCAGATACGCCGCGCGTGGCGGATAATATCCCGCATCACCGCCATCCTTGATTTCGATGATTAAACTGTCGGGGGATGGTTGGTTCAACGTTCCTGAAATCATAAAAACCGCCGCATATAACGACACCTGATTCGCGTCGGAGTTGGACGGCACATTTGCGTATAAGTTTAGCGCCCACACACCGCTAGGAATCACGGCTAGGGTTGACACTTTTTGCGCGGTATTCCAGAACCGATTCCCGGGAATTATTTTATTCGAATTACCATAGGTCGCGCTCACGGAAATTGGCCCAATCGTCCGCATCGTGCTGACGACGGGGACTGTGGAAAGCATATAAGAGTCGGTAATAAGCTGGTTGACGGTCGAATCACCGTCGGGGTTGAGCCATAAAATAGTGCCGTTGGATCCTTGAATACCTTGGGTGCCTTGGGTGCCTTGGTCGCCTTTCGTGCCCGCGGGTCCGATGGGTCCGGTGGCGCCCGCCGCGCCATTTGTGCCTGTAGCGCCCGTGCCGCCAGATTTGCCGGTGGGGCCTTCCACGCCTAGGACTGGGCCAGGGGGGCCTATTGCGCCGGTACATCCGGTCGCGCCGGTCGGTCCATCCGACCCATTTTGTCCGCCAAATCCGATACCTGGCGGACCTTGTTCGCCTTTGGGGCCTATAATCTCGCCTAGTGCGGTAATGGCGAGAATCTCCTTGTCCACATAAAATTTGGTTGCGACATCTTGGTTGGCGATGGGGTCGCGGACATTTCGCACACGATTGATGGGTGCGCCGACCCCTGGACCGCCCGACATATCAATATCGCCGTTTATGAAAACGACACCCGCGTTATTTCCGATTCGCAATGTAGTATTCCCGGTATTATTGGATACATCGGTGGAACCAAATGTCGTCCCTCCCATCGTTGCGTCATTGGTTCTCACATAATTTTGGGTTCCGGTGCGCGAGAACCCGCCGACTCGTTTCCAATTGTTATTTGACATCGCGAATTATATATTACGCTTTACTTGCGCGCGTGATATATAATATAGGCTAAAAATAAAAATGGGTGGATATACGCACTTATTCTTCTTCATCATCAGAATGGTAAATCGAATACGTCTCTTCGTCGGCCGTTGACGCCGCCGTTGTCGCCGACGTCGTTGACTACGAGACGCATATTTTCTCGTTCGGCGTCGGTCGCTGCCGTGGACTGTCGCTTTCGTCGCACAGTTCGGAAACGCCGCCGCGATTCTCTCGGAGGCAACAATCCTAAATCGGCTGGGTTCGGCAACACTGACCGAAACGCGATTTCTTTCGGAATCGGGCGATTCATCGCTTCTGGTATAACCCCACCTAAATGTTCATCTACTAATCTGCCTGCGAGCGGAATCTCTCGTTTTAGTTGTTTCAATGTATATACTTGCCGGCGCACAGGTTCATTGTCTTTTTGCGACTCGGAAACGATTGTTTTTCCGTCGAAGGCCATTTTAGAATAATAATGATGTCGCTCTAGTGCGGGGAGACGTCGTGTCTGTCTTCGTGCGCGTGTGCGTGCGCGTGAGCGGGCGCGGGTTTTTTTCACCATTATATATATATACAATAATGAAATTCGCAATATTAGATACTCGTACAGACGGGAATACGCAGCGCGTGCTGCGGTCTAGTGACACGTATAAATATTTAGACGATTTGCTTGATAAGACCTTTCTCACGGATTATTTTTTAGACCGGTCCGCCGCCACCGCCACCGCCACCGCCGCGCCCTGAAATACAATCTCTTTATATACTAATACATCCGATGTCTATCTCCGATTTATTTGTGGTGGCTATTATTGTATTGGCGCTTGATGCCGTCTTTTTGACCCTCACCAAGGACTTATTCGCGCGCCAGGTGATGCTCGTCCAAGGAACCGCGATGAAGGTGAATATACCGAGTGCGGCGATTTGTTACGTTCTCATCGTGCTCGGTTTGTATTATTTTGTCCTGCGTCATATTATTGTGCCGAATGCGACGTCGGCTGCTGCGTCTATCCAAACGATGCGTATCGGCGACGGTGTTCGCGCGGCATTCTTCCTTGGTATTCTCGTATACGGTGTTTATGAGACAACGACGCTTGCGATTCTGCGAAACTGGAGTCCGATGACCGCGGTCATTGATACGACATGGGGTGGGACCTTGTTTGCGCTTTCAGCGTATTTGTTTTACAAGTATAAGGCGATTGTGTATTAAGCGGAGCGGAGCGAACGAATAGTGAGCCGCGAAGCGGAGCCGAGCGGAGCCGCGGAGCGTTAGCATAGCCACCGCACCAATCTCTCATTTACAACGACGGTTCCATTCGTGGGGTCGGCCGCGGCGCTACATCCTCGAACAATACTAGAATACATTACCAATTGATATATGAACTGGATTAGGTTATATATGAATAGACACGCACCTACGGCGTCTGCTTTCGTCCACGAAGAAAATGACGTAATCGCATTACCGTGTTTGTCATAATATGGTGAAACAAATATGTTTGCGTAATGGTTAGCTCCTGCGGCACCGGCACCGGCTTCATCAAAACGGATATATTGCGTGGTTCCGTCCGTTTTGGAAATCATTCCGATATCATCGCCGCCGCTGCGACTGCCACCCACGTCTATCCGGTCAAACTCGCGGTCGACTTTTGCGTTGAGATAGTCGCGACCCCATGATGATGAATAAAAACTGGGCTTGAATGCTTGACGACTGCCGAAGGTATAGACGGGTGCTTCGTCGTTGTTTTCATTTGTGGGGAGTGATGAGTATAATTGGTTGCTCCCGGTGTGAGTCGCACCGTTCGCCGCACGGCCGCCGTCATTGGGGGGCGACGGACCACCTCCCCCTGCCAGTGTCTGCCAAATCCCTTCAAACATCTCCGATATTTTCGACCACCGGTTCTCGCCATTTTCAATCGATAATACGACGACAGTACAAAACAGAAGGTTTCCTATAATATCAAACACGCCGAAAAGATAGGTGTAATCCTGTATAATATACCAAATATATAACGAATCCCGTATGACTTCAAGTAGAATTGTGAAGCATTCCAGTTTCAAATAGATGGGTCTGTTGTGAAACATTGTGAAATAGACCGTCCCCATCATACGCGTCAGTGCGATATTATGATATAATGGCGGCGGTGGTCTCGGGTATGCGAGTGAGGAAAGCATCAACAATTGTAAAAATCCAAAACCAATAGAAGAATGAACGCGATATGGGTGCTCCATCCTATTTATATTCTCTCGTGATATATTTTTATGTCGTATCGCCGCCGTCGTAATCGATATAAGAATAATCCTACGTATATCATAATGGTCGCGTGTGGTGGGTGAGTATGGAATATTCATACATCGACATCGACATCGACAGCGACAGCGACGCGGCCTTGGCGCTCATTATTGCGTTTATCGTGTGTGTAGAGTGCGCGAAAGAACCGGAATATCATTGTGAAAATTGTGATAAAACATACAAGCAGGAGGGGCGGTATAAGGCGCATATTGCGGTGTGCGATACACGGGAGGCCGCGGCGTTTGCGTCGGCGGCAGCGTTTGCGTCGGCGTCGGCGGCGACCATAGTGTCCGCGGCGGATTTCTCCGAATTATTAAAGCAGAACCGAGAGATGATGGAACTGATGCGAAAACAGCAGGAAACGATACAATTATTGGTGGCGCAACTCCTGCCGGCGGCGCCGGTGGCGAAATGAATATAGAATGATTCATATATTATGTAATAAAATACGCATTCTTTATTAAATGTTTGAGTGTGCGTGTGGTAAATCATATAAATATGCGAGTGGATTGAATAACCACAAAGAAAAGTGTGGCGCGGCGGCGGAGGGCGGTGGTGGCGCAGCAGCAGCGGCAGTGGGTGGTGGCGGTGGCGGCGCAGCGGCAGCAGTAGCGGAGGGCAGCGACGACATCAGTCAAAGTCCGTTTTTCACGGTACCGCTTACGAGTTTTAAACCCACGGCGAATTTCACCAAGGAAGACCTCGAAGTGCTGGAAAAGCGCAAACAGTCGCGATTGAATGCGATTCTACAAGCCCAGAAAGAAGAGAAGGCAAAGAAACTCGCACAGGATACTGCGGCGGCGGTCCACGCAGAGGCCAAGGCGATTGTTTCAGCGGCGGCAGCTGCGTCCGCAAAGAAGAACCGTGCGAGGGGGGGCACGACGACCATAACGAACCCCGATGGAACTACGACCGTGACCAATAATACATCGAATGTCGGGAATGAAGAGCATAATGCGTCATTTAATATTAACTATGTGAAACGTTCGGAGGAGACCCAGCAAGTCGTTCGCGCGGTTACTGCTGCGGCCAACGAGTATTGTAAGGGGCGGATTATCGTCACGAGTGACGAACCTGCGCCTGGTGGTGGCGCATTGACTGGCATTAGCACAAGTGTCAATGAAAACGGGACGACCGTATACAATCATCCAACGCGCACGATTTCCGTTATAGAGACGCCGCCCGAGGAATTCAGTCCGGAGGAGGAGCACGATATCACGCTTGAGAAGATGACGTATTTGATTCTCTCGTTGATTCAAAATAACAACAAACTCACGAAGGAGAATCAAGTGTTGCGGACGATTGTTGCTAGAATTGACCCGTCGTGTTTTGACGAATAATTGGAGTTAACTCCTTGCGCTCACTGCGTTCGCTCCACGCGTGAACTCCAATTGGGCATTCGCTCGTCTCGCGTCGTTCACATTCGTTGCGCTCACTGCGTTCGCTCCACTCGTGAACTCCGCTCGGTCAGTCTCTCGTCTCGCGTCGTCTCTCGTTGCGCTCACTTCGTTCGCTCCACGCGTGAACTCCACTCGGTCAATCTCTCGCAATTTTGTAATTATAATGACTTGGTTATGTCAGTATAATTTCTCATACAAAAATACAGACCCCGGCATTTCCGGCACTAATATCGCTCACGATATCGTGTTCCATTTTTACCGAAGGTGTAATATTGAACACGGATTTGTGAGAAATATCGGTGCCGGGGGTGCTCGGGTTGTGCTCGCGCCGTCTCTCGTAATGATAAATACAAAAAAGACAGACCCCGGCATTTCTAGCACCCATATCGCTCACGATATCGCGTTCCATTTTTACCGAAGGTGTAATATTGAACACGGATTTGTGAGAAATATCGGTGCCGGGGGTGCTCGGGTTGTGCTCGCGCCGTCTCTCGTAATGATAAATACAAAAAAAGACAGACCCCGGCATTTCTAGCACCCATATCGCTCACGATATCGCGTTCCATTTTTACCGAAGGTGTAATATTTAACACGGATTTGTGAGAAATATCGGTGCCGGGGGTGCTCGGGTTGTGCTCGCGCCGTCTCTCGTAATGATAAATACAAAAAAAGACAGACCCCGGCATTTCCGGCACTAATATCGCTCACTATATCGCGTTCCATTTTTACCGAAGGTGTAATATTTAACACGGATTTGTGAGTAATATCGGTGCCTGGGGTGCCCGGGTTGCTCGGGTTGCTCGCGTCGTCTCTCGTAATGATAAATACAAAAAAGACAGACCCCGGCATTTCCGGCACTAATATCGCTCATAATATCGTGTTCCATTTTTACCGAAGGTGTAATATTTAACACGGATTTGTGAGTAATATCGGTGCCTGGGGTGCCCGGTTGCTCGGGTATCGCGCCGTCTCTCGTTGCGCGTGAATTGGAGTCATAATTGCGAGAGATGACCGAGCGGAGTTCACGAGTGGAGCGAACGCAGTGAGCGGAAGGAGTGAACGACGCGAGACGAGACGATAAAATTGAAATTAGAAACCATCATTTGACAAGATGGCATCGTCATATCATCGTCATCGACATCACAATGGTGGATACTTCAAAGACGTTATCTCTCGCTCAATCGTTCCCGACATTATACGCGATTGACAAAAATGGAAAAATAAAGGTATGGACTGCGGCGGTTCTTCAGCCAGTGGATAAGAAGCTGGCGGCGGCCGGGTATGCTACTTCGCGGATTACGCACGGATATATCAATGGAAAGCAGCAAGTCGCGTTGCGTGATTATAACACCGGTAAAAATATCGGTCGTTCTAATGAAACAACGCCTCTCGCGCAATGTATTTCGGAGACTCGGCGCAAGTGGACGGACAAGAAGGAGAAGGAGGGTTATTCAGAGACGAAGCCCGCGGATTGTGGTGAAGGGTATGGCGATGTTTCAGGGGGTTGGTGCGGTGATGACGACGGTGGCGATGGAGGAGGCGATGGAGGCGATGGAGGCGACGGTGGCGATGGAGGCGACGGTGGCGACGCCCCCGGACCATTCCTCCCGATGCTCGCCCAGACGTTCAATCCCGCTGACGCCATCCTAGTGGCTGGTGCCGGCTCTAAAAAGAAGAAAGTCATTACATTCCCCTGTTTTGTCCAACCAAAGTTGGATGGATTACGGTGTGTATCGTATGCGACACGCCTCCCTGGCGCTAATGACACGAGCATCGCCCTTCAATCGCGCACCGGCGCCTTCTTTACCGGTCTCCCCCATATCGCCGCTGCGCTGCGCCCCTATCTCTCGCAACACCCTTCTGTCGTCATCGACGGCGAGTTGTATACGGACCAAATGCCGTTTGAAGAACTCGCTGGACTCATCAAGAAGAAGAAAATCACAGATTCCGACGTCGAACGACTTAAAAAAGTCAAGTATCACGTCTATGATATCTATGACAGAATGAACGAGAATATGCCTTATTCAGAGAGAATGGGGGTCCTCGCCGCTGCGGTGCGTCGGTGTGAGTGTGTCGCAAACGACGCATCTATGCCGGGTGCCGCGTCGGGGGGGCGGATGCTGCGAAGTGCGGCTACGACGGTAGTCGCAACAGAGGAGACGGGGGCTGTCGTCGTCCTGGTCCGCACGGAGAAAGTGGCGGTGCTCGGGGATTTCAGGAGGTTGTTCGCGGAGTTTGTGGAGGCGGGGTATGAGGGTATTATGCTTCGGAATGCGGCGGGTGTCTATCGTGCGAATTACCGCAGCAATGACCTACAGAAGTATAAGGAGTTTATGGAGGATGAATACCGGATTATTGATTTCAAGGAAGGTGAAGGGCGTGATGCGGGCGCGGTGATTTGGGTGTGTGAGACGGCTGATGGTAAGGAGTTCACGGCGAGGCCTAGAGGGACTATGGAACAACGACACATTTGGTTCAATGATGGGGAGTCATATATTGGTAAGAACTTGACGGTTGTATATCAGGAGCTGACGGAAGATGGTAAGCCCCGCTTTCCCGTAGGCAAAGCGTTGAGGGTTGGGTATTAGGGGGGTGGAATTAAATTGATGATATCCCAATGAATGACATATAATTTTAATGAATGACAGACCCATCGTACAAACGTGAAAAAACGGCCTTCAAAAGTATTTTGCAAATATGAAAAATTCACATGCCCCCCCTTGTGCTTTTTTTTTAAACGAGGAGCTTTTGAATCAAGAACAGTTAGAATTCCCTTAAAATCAATTAATTCTCCTTAAAATAACAATACAGTCTCATTATGCTCTCATTTTCATATATTCCCTTAATTTTTATTTAATAGCCTCGTCCCAGACCCCCCCACGCCACCCCGCGTTCAACCCCCGGCCTTATTTTCGAGGGGTAATCTAGGAAACTTTAGCGAACCCCCAGGAAATGGCAACAACTCCCCCGCAGAATTATTTATTCCGTTGTGATAATTGCCAGTTCATAACCAGTGTCAAACGCGACTACCAGCGACACATCGCGTCAACGAAGCACGCCAAGCGAACCGAAACGCACGCCCCTGGTCTCATTTTACCACATAGCGAACCAATGTCATTACATCACAACAGCGTTGATTTGACATCTTTGCCACAACTTTACCATACAGGAGGCCAACCCGGCCAACTCGCTTTCATATTTGACAAGCAGGTTTATAAAACCTGTGAAAAATGCGGTAGTAAGTATCACAGCAAGAGTGGATTATGGAAGCATAGGAAGTCGTGTGAGGGTAAGCCCGAGCAAGCGTCGCCATCCTCCGCTACGACCGACATTGACTTTAAATCAATGATGATGGATATGTTGAAAAACAACCAGGAGTTTCAGCATAAAGTCTTTGAAATGATGTGTAGTCAACAATCTCTCGTCGTCAACGCCGCAGCCACCGCCGCCACCGCCGCATCAACGGCAGCTACCGCCGCCACCGCAGCCGCAACCGCGGCAACTTCTGCGAATTACACCAATAGCAATAATTATAACGGAACAACGAACAGTCATAATAATAATAATAATAATACATTTAATCTCCAGTTATTCTTGAACGAGCAATGTAAAGACGCGATGAATATCAACGATTTTGCGAGTTCCATTACATTGAATGTCAGCGACCTGGATAATTTCGGAAAAGTAGGATATGTGGAGGGGATGTCGAAGCTTTTTATTGATACATTGAGAGAAACAGATGTATGTAAACGCCCGATACATTGTAGCGATGCGCGCCGAGAGACGCTTTATGTGAAGGATGCGGATAAGTGGGAGCGTGAAGGTCCAGAGAATACGACAATCACGAATGCGGTGCGGGTGGTAGAGCACAAGAATATCGTCCTTGTGAATGAATGGGCGAAACAGAATCCGAGGTGCGAGGACAGCAGGACGGCGGAGAATGCGCAGTATATCAATATGTCGCGCGCGGTGCTGGACGGGGATGACCGGAATATAGCCAAGGTGATAAAGCGGGTGGCGAAGGCGGTGGTGATCGAGAAGGGGCCGCCTTAGTTTAGTACTGCTTGCTTGAATACCTGCGGCGGTGTTGGCGATGGGTGCGCTTGGCGTGGTTTTTACCACCGCCACCTTTGACTTGGTTGAATAATGCGGTCCAACCTTTGGGGCCAAAAATGGTGCGGGTATTTTCAAGGATGTTTATCATTTGTTTGACGCAGTCGGACATTAATGCAGATATCATCGGACCGGCGACGAGGGCGGCAGTGGGGATATTACCGTTACCGTTAGCGGCGCCGGCGGCAACATTAGCCACTTGGAGGGGGTTGCCGCCCCCAGGCGGATCTCTTCTTCTAATACAAACTGGAATAACATGTAATACCGCCGGCGGAACAGCTGTCATTGTATCTAAATTAAACATCATTGTAGTTGCTATTGCTGTGAATAACGTGTTGTCCAGTGGGGCGAGGGCATTGCCGGTGTAATAACCATTTGGGGCTGTTGGGCCGGGGCCTTGAGCGACAGTCCCCACACTGTGTGTAGCATCATACCAAGGGGGAGCTGCGCCGGCGACAGGCACCTGCCGCGTCGCATCATCGATAGTTAAGTAAGCAACTATATTTAATACTTCTGTAATTGAACTATTGTTAGTTATTATACCGGTAATCGGTGCGTTTGCGAGCACGGGGGGGGGCGCGCCAATCTGATTCTTTAAAACCTTTAATACAATATCTGGACCACTTTCACGACCAGTTGCTGTCAACATCGCTGCGTCGACGCCTCCCATATCATTTCTAGTCCCCATCTTTATATCTTTCTCTCGTCAACTATACATACTACACACAAAATAATATAGACACATCAGTCTATCTTATATAAATGTCCGACCAATTCTCCGACTACGACGAAGCAACCCAACGCCACATAATAGAGTTGGGTTGCTTTATACACTCCCAATCTCTCGCGCATTACCGCGCGCATCTTCCGCCTCCCGCATCCGCCCCCGCCTCCGCCACCTCCGTCGCCTCCGCCGTCGCCACCGCCACCGCCACCGCCACATCCGCCTCCGCCGGCCCCTGGGCCAAAGAATACGAATACAACCAGCTAAAACAACAAACCGCCAATCTCTCGTCGCGCGTCTTTGAAGTCCGCGAAGAAGAGTATAAGAAGGGCGAAGCGAAAGTCGCCGAGTATAAGCAACAACTCACCGCCGAACGCCAGCGCCTAGATAAAATCCTCGCCACCATCCAATCCGACACCGACCGGCAAATCACCGCGAAAACAGAACACCTGAACAAGAAAATCGCCGACCTTGAAGTAAAAAACAAGTGGTATTACAGCCTATACGAGGACAAATCCAAAGGCAAGAATTATGAAGAGGAACTTTATCCTAAATTGCTGGATTACAACGACGCGCACCTAAACTCTATCTGGCAAATCACCCACGTGGGGTCCGTCCTCAGTGAAAAGACCGACTTCCATTTCCGTCACAAGGACACCGGTGTCGTCGTCCTCCTTGACACCAAAAACAATCTCCCGACCAATCCAGTTGTAAGCACCGCCGAGTTTGAGCGCGATGTCCTGCGCAAAGAAACCGCGGCAATCGGCGGAATAATGCTCGCAAATGGCAATATCTCCTGTAAGAAGCGGTTTGAAATCAACAAACTACAGCAGAAGTTCCTAGTATACGTATCATCCTATGACCGAAACAACATCGCATTCTTTTTCTCGCTGATGGATATGATTGTAGAAATGTCGCGCGGTAATGCGGACGACGCCAGCGGTGGTGGTGCGTCTGCGTCTGCGTCTGCGTCTACGTTATCGCGCGCCAAGGAAGCATTCCACGCGCTACTCCTCGCGGATTATAAGCGCGAGCAGTCCAATCTAGACAACGCCGAGAGAATGCGAAAGTCCGCCCAGAAGGCAATGGACGCCATCATCGCCGAGTTTGATACTCACTTCGCCGGCGAAGATATAGAGATGGCCGCGAAATCAGACGAAGTCCAGGCAAGTTCCGCACGCATCAAACCGAAAACAAGCACGGATATTATTGATTATGACGAATTAGAGAAAGACCGCACGGTCATCGGGCAACGGAGTAAATACTACTTGGAATATGGAACAACGATTCAATATTTCAAGAACAATTATGCGAGGAATCAGAAGGTGAAAACAAACGACCAACAAGTGGTAATTTCGGTACACACATCTTCGTCGTCCAAGTAATGTAAAAAATAACTATATTTATGTATATTACGAATTTACGAATTTACGGACATGTATATAATTACGGGCGCAAGTGATAATCATTATTTGACATTAATGAATATGATAAATAGTTTTATAAAATATAATGACAGACATAAATTAATAATATACAATTTGGGTTTAGAAGAAACAAAATGGAATCACATTAAAGAGAAATATAATAATCAAAATTTTATATTCAATGTGTTTGATTATTCAAAGTATCCTGAATGGTTCAACATAAATATTGAAGCCGGACAATATGCCTGGAAACCAACAATTATATACAATACATTTTTGGAATATACAGATGAAATAATAGTTTGGATGGATGCTGGAAATTTAATACATGAGAATTTACAAAAATTGGAGGATTTTTTAATTCATAATTATGTATATTCCGCAACTTCTAGTGGAACTATAAAAGATTGGACACATCCTTTAACAATACAATATTTGAACCCTACAAGTCTTGATAATGAAAATAGAAATGGAGCGTGCCTGGGTTTTAATACGAAAATAGGTCTTGTAAAGGATTTTATAACTGAATTTTACAATTGTGCGAAGGATAAAAATTGTATTGCTCCGGAGGGTTCTAGTCGACGAAATCATAGACAAGACCAAGCTGTATTTACAATTTTATTTTATAAATATTTGTATCAACAAAATAAAACATTTTATTATAGTGACCATTGGAAATATCATCTATGTTATTCAATACATAATGATATAGAAGCACATTGGGATAAATAATTCGTAATTACACTTACAGTGGTTTGCTGCCTTCTAGATTTTATCTATCTAGCACCCCAAGTGGTTATAAAGTTTTCAAGAGGATTATCATAGTGAATATTTAATTTATCAAATAAATCATTTCTAATAAAAAACATATTACCTGTATGTAAAATAAATTTGTATCCTTTTTCAGTTCCTAGGTCAAATGTAGGTTTAAATCCGGTTCCACCATATTTATTATGTTCGTGAATATGGTTATCATTATCAGTATTAACAGACGAATTTATTTCAATTATAACTATTTTAGGATTATATGTTTTTAAACTTTTCCAAACTTGGTAGTCATAGGAATCAATATCAATAGATAATATATCAAAATCAATTGGTATATTTGTTTTTTTTAATAAATTGTCTAACGAATTTTGAGTATCATTATGGTCAACAAACGCATTTATAGGAATTATATTATTATATTTGTTTACTGTTTTCAATAAATCACCGTATTTATTTACATCCCCCTCAATAAATACGGCATCAAACCCCTTTGTAACTAAATTGAAAGTATTCGATAAGTGAATACCATCCCACGCTCCAAATTCACATACCCAACCATTAGTTATATTCAATCTTTTTAGAAGCTCTTCCACTATTCCATCTTCTCCATTTTGAGAATACACATTTTTAGAATATGTGTTATAAAACCGATTTGTATAAAGTTGTGTCATATAATATGAAAGGTATGTATGTATGTGTTGTCTAATTAACCTTTATGTCTTTATTTTTATGTAAATCTGATATAAATCTGATGTAAATCTGATTTAAAACCCGGGAACACATACTATATATCATACTATAATGAGTTTCATTCCTATCAATCATTTACAAAACATTTTTGGCATATCTAGTGCGAATTTTGATAAATACCCGGAGTTATGGATGAAAAATATTGAACTTTTTATCCCTCAAACGTTTGATATTATTTCCATAATTTCAAATTACGAATCAAATATTATTGATATGAGTGAAATTGAAAAAGTAAATGTCGATAACAATATTGACAGTACTATACTAAAATCTTTATTTACAAAATATGGTAGTGATAAATCCACCGCTTATTATCATTATTACGCGAATGTATTAGATAAATTCAAAACTCAAAATATAAGATTGCTTGAGGTTGGATTGGGCACAAATGACCCAACATTAATTTCAACGATGGGAATCGGTGAATACTCGTGTGGTTCTTCTCTAAGGAGTTTTCGCGACTATTTGCCACATTCAATGATTTATGGCGCAGATGTTGATAAAAAATGTTTATTCAATGAACAAAATATTCGCACTTTTTTTGTTGACCAATTAGATTTTCCGTCATTTTCTGAATTAAACACCAATTGCGGGAATTTACCATTTGATGTGATTATAGACGACGGTCTTCATTGTACAGGTGCCAATATAAATACGATGTTGTTTGCCTTACAACACATTAATCGTAATGGGGTTATTATTATAGAGGATATTCCTTATACAAAAATGAAAGCATATCAAATCATTGATTATGTGTTGTATAATGAAAAAGATAAGTATAAAACGACTTTTGTAACTTATAGTAATGTTTCGGGATTTATGTATATTATAGAAGTTTTGTAATGTATTTTACCGTTTCCAATCGTATATAAATAAATATATTGTGTATATATTTATTTATTGTGTATTTATTTGTATATAATGCTTTCAAATCAAATATTAAATAACAGATATAACACGGCAAACTTTATTAATCATCCGAATTATGAACACGGTATTGAAATACTAATAAATAAACCATTTTTAAATGAAAAGCCGTTTTTTTCAATAGTAACACCGGTATACAATCAAGAAAATATTATTATACAACATTTTAAATCGATTTTAGATAATACAACTGAAAAATATTATGAAATAATTTATATTTTAGACAGTTGTTCGGATAATACAGAAGCCAATTTAATACATTTTATAAATAATATGAATGTAGAATACCCATTATTGATAAAAATAGTAGTATTAAAAAGCAGTATACCATTATTCGAAACGAGCGCCGATAATTTAGGTTTTATATGTTCGGATGGTGAATATATGTTAGAAATACAGGCCGATATGACAATGACACAACCTGGATACAATATGAAATTATTGAAACCATTTACATTGCGTGAAGATATTATAGGTATATCCGGTAGATGTTGTCATAGTTTTGATGAAACAAACGGTATCGGAAAATTAGGATTAGACATTGTGAAACAATTATTACCTAATATAGACCCAAACGCATATTATATCGGTGAAACATGTAATAGAGGACCATTGCTATTACATAATTCAAAATTAAAAGAATTGGGATATTTGGATGAAGTCAATTATTTTCTAGATAATTCAGATCACGATTTATTTGCCAGAGCATATTATTTGAAGAATTGGATATGTGGTTATGTTCCTATTGAATTTTCGTCTCCTTTAGAAAATGGTTCTACACGAAAACCACGTGACCCTACGAATGAAAAATATTATAGAATAAAAAAGGATTCAACCCAAAATGGAATAAATGGATTTTTAAAGAAGAACTTATTTCAAAATAAAACGAGGGATATTGTAAAATATTCTTTATAGGTGAATAATCTCTTCCGGTGAGAGATGCGACTCGTGTAGGAGCGAGAGGCCCGGGTTTTCGCTAGAAAAGTAGCCAGGGTATAGGATACTCCAGTCGGTGTCTTCGGGTAGAAGCGTGAGTTGCGTATAAACATAACCGATAAATGCGCTACACACGAACCGGGATGTCTTTTGAGGGCGCGGGTCTTTCTTACAGTAAGCTTCAATCCAGTCTGTGATTACGACGTCATATGGTTTATCGTATACGACGTCGTGTATTTTCTTTAAGTTCTCCTTGGTGAAGAGTTCGTAGTGTTTCCAACAGTGTAACTTGCGGACGTATAATTTGCCGCCATATGTGCGGACATATTCATCGAATGGGACGAATTGGACGCCGAATTTCATCGTATTATCTTCTGGGTCGGGGACGTTGGATGTGCCGGACATCCATAGATAGGTTCCTTTCATTGGCGGGTCGGTGAAGTCGGGGTCTTTCACCACCATCGCCACGTGAGAGAAGTCGCTTTTTGTAAAGAATTTGATGAGCCAGCTTAATAATCCCCAATCCTTGTATTCTAGGTCATCGCATAGGATGAGGTCGCCGGTGTTGAGATGGTCCATTGGAATGGAATGGAAGTATTATTATATTACGATGAATATAATATTTCTTATATAGACGAGAGATTAGCACCCAATCTCTCAAACATCTGGCGTTAGGATTTGGCCGTTGGCAAGAATGGAACGCGGATTCGTGAGTAAGTCTGTGCGCGAGATGCCGGGGTTGATGTTTTTGGTTGAAATCTCTCGGAGTTCACGGATTGAAACTTATGAGTTGAGAGATATGGTGGATGTTTATTAGTTTGGGATTGTTATGTTGAGAGATTATAGATTGTTTATAGATGGTTCGGCACCCAATCTCTCAAACATCTGGCGTTAAGATTTGGCCGTTGGCAAGAATGGAACGCGGATTCGTGAGTAGGTCTGTGCGCGAGATGCCGGGGTTGATGTTTTTGGTTGAAATCTCTCGGAGTTCACGGATTGAAACTTATGAGTTGAGAGATATTGTGGATGTTTATTAGTTTGGGATTGTTATGTTGAGAGATTATAGATTGTTTATAGATGGTTCGGCACCCAATCTCTCAAACATCTGGCGTTAGATTGGACCTTCGGTGAATATGGAACGCTGATTCGTGAGTAAGTCTGTGCGCGAGATGCCTGGGTTGGTGTTTTGCGACTGAAATCTCTCGGAATGTTTGTTTGGATTCTATGATTCCGAGAGATTTGGGGAATGTTTATGATAAGAATCGTTTGTGGTTGAAGTAGATATTATGTAGTTCTGAATGAAACAAGAGAATGTATAACGTCAGAATCGCAAAACAAAGTGTATAGTTTATCTCTGTCCTGTTGTATACTTTGTAAACAATGATGTAAATCAAAGGAGAGTAATGTAGTATGAAATCATATACAATCAATAATGGTGTAAGTTTAGGCGCCTTGGCATTTACAACACGATAATACCCTGGGTAATAGTGGTACAAGAAAATACTACCTAACAATACAATAATATTTAAGGGAATAATATTTGAACCAGATTTTAGGAATATTAAGGCGAAAGTTATAACAAAAACAATGAACGAAACGGATTTGGATTGTGTAACCAAGAATTCATATTGATGCGTAAAATTCTCTAGCATATTTTATGTCTATATGTATAGATACTAAATTAGTATTTGAAAATTTAGTATATAATATGTGTTTGTAATGTGTTTGTAATGTGATGATATATGTGATGATATATGTGATGATATATGGTATAAAATAATGATTAAATAATTATATTTATTAAGTCAGTAATGATTGAAAAATATAATAAATATGAAATAAGTTGAGACTGATTATGGTATAAATTAATATGTATATAATATATATTTGTTAAGTCAATAACGCTTCAAAATATAATAATTATGAAATAAAATGAGACTGATTATGGTGTCATTATTTTTGTATTTTATGGGTTTTATTTTTATGGTCTCATTTTTATGGGATAAATAAACAAGACCATAACAGTCT